>Ga0123336_10004444_pt1 | contig 11386 bp, 12 predicted proteins | sample SSSSmetaG_FD_96466 | JGI IMG/M metagenome (GOLD analysis project Ga0123336, IMG submission 96466) | Glacier valley bacterial and archeal communities from Borup Fiord, Nunavut, Canada, to study Microbial Dark Matter (Phase II) - ​SSSS metaG | ecosystem: Environmental > Aquatic > Freshwater > Ice... | reverse complement strand
TGTTGAGTTCAGTGTGCGTGGACAGCAATCTGAATGGCAACTTATTTTCTGAACGCGTTCAATTTTATCCCGAACCGCGGCGCCGGACTTTGCTTTCTACTGCTTAATCACGCTTCCGTCACGCTTGCGCACTTCGCCCCAGCCGCCGTTGAGTTGCTGACGCTCGCCGCGTTCGCCGGTGCCGAAGGGGAATTTCGCGGCTTCCTTCTCATTCACTTCGATGCCCCAGCCCGGAGCTTCGTTCGCGTAGAGATACCCGTCCTTCATCACAGGGCAGCCGCTGAAAACGGATTGGAGAGCGGGACTGAAAGGCGAGTATTCCTGCACGCCGAAGCTGGTGCTTACCAGATCGAGTGTCACGTTTGCGGCGTGGCCTACCGGAGAGACATCGCCCGGGCCATGCCATGCCGTCTTCACGCCCATCAGTTCGCTGAGGATGGCCACCTTGCGGCACGGCGTGAAGCCGCCCGCCTGGCTGACGTGGATACGAATGTAATCGATCAGGCGCTCGGTAATCAGTGGCGTCCATTCGTGCGGGCTGTTAAAGAGCTCGCCCATCGCTAGTGGAGTGGCGCACTGTTGCCGAATCTGGCGGAAATAATCGATATCTTCCGGAGCGAGGACGTCTTCCAGGTAGAACAATTTAAACTTCTCCAGATCCTTGGCGAACTGCACTGCCTGGCGCGGCGTGACACGTTCGTGCGCATCATGCAGCAGTTCCACTTCAAAGCCCAGTTGTTTGCGGACTTCTTCGAACATGGAGACGACGCGGCGCGTGTAATACGCCGGTTCAAAAACCGGGCCCTCGCGCAGACCCTTCATCATCGCCACTTTGGCACCGGTGCCATAGGCCGCAAAGCCGGGCACGCCCACTTGGGCACGCACATGGCGGAAGCCGCGCTCCTGCCACTTGCGGATGTTGTCCACCACTTCGGCGGGCTCGGCGCCATCGGCGTGGCCGTAACAATCGGCCGCTTCGCGCGTCTTGCCGCCCACCAGATCGTAAACGGGCATACCGGCCTGACGGCCTTTGATGTCCCACAACGCCTGATCGACGCCGCTGATGGCGCTGTTCAGAATGGGCCCATTCTTCCAGTAGGAACTGTCGTAACAACTCTGCCAGATGTCTTCAATGCGGTCAGTGGTCTTGCCCAGCAGGAAGGGTTTGAGATAACGCTCCACGGCGGGCTTTACCAGATCCGCGCGCTGCGTGAAGGTGGCGCAACCGTAACCGTGGAGCCCGTCCTGATCCGTTGTGATCTTGACGACGGAGAGGCGCAAGTTGGCCGGCGCAGTCTCAATGCACTGCACGTCTTTGATCTTGGGCGCGGGCATGCCCTTGGCGGCCTGCGCCGCTTTGGGGCTAACGGTGACCGCGGCGGCAGCGCCTCCAGACAAAGCCATCTTCAAAAGATTTCTGCGGTTCATCGTTCGGTTCCTTCTCCCTCGCCGATCAGGTTTCGCAAGCGCCCCAGTTCCTTTGAAAGCTTACGGTCGCGCTGTACCAGATAAAAAATGTATCCGATCACAATCAGCCATGCGGCGGCCAGACCGTAGAACAGAAACATGAAGTTGCGTGCTTCGACCATTACGCCTCCACCAGCGCCAATCGCCGCAGCGATTCTATCTCGCGCTGCACGTGTTCGCTACGCAACCGTACCAGCACCAGAGCGGTGCCGATCATTAGCAGCGCGATGAAGTTGTAAAGAAGCGCCATGGCCATGTTGTGAGGCAGGCCGCCCGTTTCCAGCACGGGGCCGGGATGCTGCGTGCGCCACCATCGGATGGAAAACCAAACAATGGGCACATCGCAAAACGCGAAGATGGAGAGCACGGCGGAGAGCGTTCCGCGCTGCGTGGGATCGGTGATGGCGGGCCGCATGATGAGGTAACCCAGATACAGGAGCACGCAGACGAACATGGAGGTGATGCGATAATCCCAGGTCCACCAGATGCCCCAGATGTTGCGGCCCCAGATGCTGCCGGTGACCAGATTCACTAGCGCGAAGACGACCCCGACTTCTGTTGACGCAACAGCAATCGCGTCCGCCTTGAAGCTCTTGAAGGCGAGAAAGGCAACGCTGCAAATCAGCGCGACGAAAAAGAACGTGAACGCGATGATGGCGGCCGGCACGTGGAAGAAGATGATGCGGTAAATGGCGCCCTGATTCGCCTCATCCGGCAACACCAAAAAAATGTTGTACATGTTGGCAACCAGCGCCAGCGCGCCTAGCAAGCCAAGAACATAAATGAATTTCTCGCGCATATTTTCCTTCCTTTTATCCCACTAACACGATATCAATCAATGAAACGGCAAGCGCCGTGTAAATGATGTCGAAGCCTACCAGCAGCCGCAGCCACGTGATGTTGTCGCCTGAAAATGTTTGGCCATCCAGCAGATTGCCGGTGAGCACCATGGAAGCAATCAGCGCCGGAACCAGCGTGGGATAGATCAACAGCGGCAGCATCACTTCGCGCAATTGCACATTGACGGTGAGCGCGCTGAAGGCGACACCCACCACCACCAGCGCCCATGTTCCCAGCAGGATGACCGGGATGACAGTCCACACCAGCGTGACGCCGTAAAAAATGGCGAACACGGGAAGCGAAACAAGTTCCACTACCAGCATCATGGCCATGCTGGATACGGCTTTGCCTAGGAAGAGCGCCCAGCCGGGGACGGGCGCCGCGATCAAGGCTTCGAGCGCATCGTTTTGCAATTCGCGGGCGAAGGTGCGGTTCAAAATGAGCGTGCCCGAAAAGGCGAAGACAATCCAGAGCAGGCCGCCGGCGATGGCGTGTGTTTCTTCGCCGGTGGGCTCGAAGGCGAAGCTCAAGATGAGCAGAATAACCAGCGCGAACGAGACTGCCGCATTGGTCGCTTCCTTCGAACGCAACTCGCTTCGCAGGTCTTTGCGCGCGATGGCGAGAGCTGCTGCTACTCCGCTCACGGCCGCTTACCCTTCGCCATAGCGGACGTAGAGCCAGGAAGGATCGTCCAGCATTTCCTGCGTGCGTGTGCCGGCGTGCGCGACGCGACCGTTCTTGAGCAATACGACATCGCTTGCCAGTTCGAGCGCTTCGCGCAGTTGGTGCGTGGACATAATCACGGAGGCGCCTCGCGCACGAGCATCGCGCAACAGGTTTTGCAGCAGGGCGATGGCGCGATCGTCAAGCGAGGTGAACGGCTCATCGAGCACCAGCAGTTCGGGCTCATGCAGGAAGGCGCGCGCGATGGCGAGACGCTGGCGCATGCCACGGCTGAATTCACGCGCCAAGCCTTCACGAACACGGAGCAGACCGACGCGTTCAAGCCACACAGGGATGGCTGCGCGATCAACGCCGTAGAGCGTGGCGAACACGCGGAGATTTTCCTCGGCGGAAAGCTCATCCCAGACCGCTATGCCGTGACCGAGATAACCCACCTTGGCGCGAGCGGCTAAATCGCGTGGTGCGGCTCCGGCTACGGTGACAGTGCCTTTCGCAGGTTTTGAGAAGCCGGCCAGGATGCGAAGCAGCGTTGTCTTACCCGCGCCATTGCGGCCCAGAAGAGCTAAGCAGGCACCGCGAGGGACGGTGAGCGAAACATCGCGAAGCGCCGGAAAATCGCCAAAGTACTTCCAGACGTGGTCAACGGCGACCACTTTTCGCCTTTGCCTCGGGGGACTGGTCGACGCCAGCCCGATAGAGCATGGCGAAGCCAACGGCCAGCATGCCGATCACGATGATGAGCACCCATTTCACGCTATCGACCGCTCCCGCGAAGCCGAGCTTCGGGTCGCTGGAGCCATAGAGCTTCGGCATGATTTGCGCGATCTGGCTGCCGCCGCTGGATTCGGACGAATCGGCGCCATCGGTATTCTGTCCGCGCAGAACGCCGGTGCCGGCAACCTCCATTTTGAACTCGGCGGCTTCGGTGCTGTAGATGGTGGCCTTCATCGGCCCTTCACCCATGTTTTGCAGGCCGGCGCCGGCGAGGCTCACGCCAGGGGGCACAATCACGCGCGTGGGGCCGCCCTTATAGTAAATTTTCGAAACGAACTCCCCTGGACTCTTGAAGGGCATGGCGTAACTCAGGTCGACGCGCGATTCGCCGGGCTTGATGGGGAAGTCTACCTTGAAGACGTCGGGCGTCCCGGTCTTTTCCGGCGCGCGACGGATGGGCATACCCTGCGGGGCAAGCACGTTGACGGTGACCTGGCCCTGGGCCGCGGGCGGCAGGTAGAACTTCAGCGTGCCGTTGGCGGGATCGTTAAACGTGGTGTTACCGTCGTTGCTCCAGACGTAGCTTTCGCTCACGGTCATGCGGCCATCGGGCTGCGGCTCAAGCAACATCATGTGCTGATCCACGCGAGCGGAGCCGGGCTTGGGAATGGCGCGGTAGACCTTGATTTCGATGCCGGACGACGGTGTACCGGGCGGCACCATGCGGTTGTAAGTGACGCCATCGAAGGCGGCTTGCAAGAGGCGCGGGCCGGGGACATCTTTCGTTAAAGTGAACTTGCCGGCCGCATCCGTCTTCACGGATTCGAGCGATTCCGGGCCAGCGCCGCCCACACGAAACATGGTGACCGTGGCATCTTGCTGCGGCTTGCCGGTGGTGCCGTTGGTGACCACGCCATCGATTGGGGCGGCAGCCAGATTCATCGCAAACAGCGAAAACGTAAAAACGAACCCAATTTTGTGAGGTGTCATGCTTTCATGGGTTTACCGCATTCGCCGCAAAATTTCAGGTCTTGAGCGAATGCCGCACCGCAATGTGGGCAGGCGGAATTGCGCGCGGCGGGCTTTGCGGCTTGGGGGACGCTTTTCACTTTCACAGGCTGCGCTTGCCCCTGAGCTACCTTTTCCACTTCGGCCAGCACGCGCGACAACTCCTTTTGCAGATCGGTCTTCGAACGCTGGTAATCGTCGTCGGACATTTTGCCCAAGCGATATTCGAATTGCAGATCGCGCAGATTTTCATAGATGGAAGCTTTGCGCTCGTCCAGATGGGCGAAGGGGGAAACGGGAGGCGTGACGGGCAGATCCTTCGGGCGAATGAACAGCAGAAATCCCATGACGACGGCGGACATGGCCACCGCCAGCGCAATCACCATTTGTTCATCTCGCGGTCGATTTCATCGCGATACTTGTCCAGCGACGGGTCCTGCGCGGCGACGGGTACAAGTTGCTTGGAACGCTGGCTACGGCGCACGAAATAAAAGATTCCCATGATGCCGAGCACGATCACCATCGTGGGCGTGAGCCAGAAGAAAGAACTGGGGTCGGCCAGATAGACCTTGTCGCCGAACTCTTTTTTGTAGACATCGATGATGGAAGCATCGGACATGCCGGCGGCCTGCATCTTGTAGATGCGAGCTTTGGCGGGCACGCAAAAGCCACATCCGCGTTTGGCCATGGGGCAGGACACGCTCTCTTTGCAACCGCCGCACTGGCAGGCAATGTGGGCCCCGACGCGCTCCACATCGTTGCTTTCGATTTGCGGAGTCTGGCCTATGGCGACGGCGGTCAGGCAAACCGCCAGCAGACTAGTTTTCAATGGCAACGGCTGTCTCCGCCATTCCCACTACCTGAGTGCGCGCATATTGCCGGGCCACTTTGCTGGGCACCAACGCGATAAGAGTTCCGAAAATCAACACAAGGGTGCCGATCCAGATCCAACTCACCAGGGGGAAGATGTACGCCTGTAAGGTAACGCTCTTTCCGGCCTCGGCGGAGGCGAAATTGATGTAGAGATCCTCATCAAGGCGGTTGCGTAGAGCGACATGGCCCAGGCCCTGCTGCGCGGCTTTGTAGTAGCGCCGCTCCGGTTCCATCTCACCGATGGAGCTGCCGTTCTTCGTGACCGCGAGCACGGCGGAATCCCACTTGTAATTCGGATTTTCGCCCTGATTCATCTTCGCCACGGTCATTTTATATTTGCCCAATTCAAAGCTGCCGCCCATGGGAACTTCGGCGGTGACATTGCGATTGAACGCTGAACCAGTCCAGCCGACGAACATCAGCACGATGCCCATATGGACCAGATATCCGCCGTAACGGCGTGTATTGCGGTGCGTGAGCTCCACAACCGCGTGCGCGAAGTTGAGATGGTTCTTCTGCCCGATAGCATGGGCACCTTTGAAGAATTCAGAGATGATGCTGGAGGCCACGAAGAGGCAGAAGCCGAACGAGGTGAGCGCCCAGTAATTGTGGATGCCCGCGACGAAGAGTCCAATCGCCAAAGCGCACGCCAGCACGCCGGGGATGAGGAAGTTGCGCCGCAGACTTTCAACGGAAGTACGCCGCCAGGCGAAGAGCGGACCCACGCCAGTGAGGAACAACAGCCCGAGCCCGATGGGGATCATCAAGCGGTTGAACCACGGCGGATCGAGCGAAATTTTTTCATTCGTGACCGCTTCCGAAATCACCGGGAAGAGCGTTCCCCAAAGCACGGCGAAGCAGCTTGCCAGCAGCAGCAGATTATTAAAGAGGAAGCTCGATTCGCGCGACACAACACTTTCCAGTTCGCTTTCGCTTTTGAGGTAATCCAGGCGGTCCAGGATGAGATAGATGGTGCCGGCAATGCCGAGCGCGAGGAACCCGACAAAATATTTACCAATGGGCGATTCGGCGAATGCATGGACGGAACTTACCACGCCCGAGCGGGTGAGGAATGTACCGAAGATGCAGAGGAAGAAAGTGGTGGCGATCAGCGCCATATTCCACACTTTCATCATGCCCTTCTTTTCCTGCATCATCACGGAGTGCAGGAAGGCGGTGCCGGCAAGCCAGGGAAGTAGGGAGGCATTCTCGACCGGGTCCCACATCCAGTAGCCGCCCCAGCCCAGCGCATCGAACGCCCAGGCGGAGCCCAGCATGATGCCGCAGCTTTGAAACAGCCACGCCACAATGGACCAGCGGCGCGTGGTGTGAATCCAGGTATCGCCAGGCTGGCGCGCGATTAACGACGCGATCGCAAAGGCGAAAGGCACGGCAAAACCCACATAGCCCAGATACAGCATGGGCGGATGGATGGCCATCGCGTAGTACTGCAATTGCGGATTCAGGCCCAAGCCATCGGCCACCGACGTCACCACTTTATCCACGGCCAGCATCTGGAAGGGGCTGGCGAGAAAGGTGTTCAGCAGCAGGAAGAAGCACTGCACGCTGGCCATGATGGCCACCACGTACGGCATAATTTCCCGCAGCTTGTGACGGTTTGTGAAGACAACCACCGCGCTATACGTGGAAAGGATCCAGCTCCAGAAAAGCAGCGACCCTTCCTGACCGCCCCACCACGCCGTGTACTTGTACAGCGTGGGCATGTCGCGGTTCGAATGGCCGGCGACATAGGCAAATCGGAAATCGCTCACCATGAGCGCGTAGACCAGAATGCCGGAAGCGGCCGTGACCAGGAACCACACGGCGTAGACGGAGCGCGCGCCGCTCAGCACCAGATACGGACGATGCTTCAGTTTTCCTACAACGCTCGCCACCACCGCATAGATCGCGATGCAAAACGCAAGCAGTACCGCCAATGCCCCTAGATTTTCCATGACCTACCCTATAACCCTACCTTGCTAGATGCTCTTGGCGGGCGCGGGAGCCACTTTCAAACCAGGAGGCGCCTCACCCGGTTTGATCGCGTATTTCGAAGAACATTTGGCCTGAATTTTATTTGCGCGGAAAACACCGTCGGAACCCATGCGGCCATCGGCTAGCGCTTGCGCTCCATCCTTGAAAGTGTCGGGCAAGGGATCCCGGCCGGTGTAGGCAACGCGCAGATGCAGGCTGTCCTGCGCCAGCGTGAACTCCACCAGATCGGCCTTGCGGATGATGGAACCTTTTTCCACATCGCCGCCCACGCGCAGACGCTTTTCTTTGGCCTTATCGGGCATCTGATTCAGCTCGGAGATGGTCTTGTAATAGGTTTGCGATTCAGAAACATTCGCCGTCGCAAGCCAAATCAGAACGCCGATGATAATGGCCATCAAGCCGGCAAACTTTACATACTTGTTCATGGGGAGCCTTCGAAGACTATTATATGCTGTCCGCTCTTACCTAAAATCCTGACGGGGCTACTCCCCATGCGGGTACGGGGAATTGTCAACTGGCCCCGCGCTTCGCATACTTGGGTCAAGTGCTCAGTTCCCTGTTTGCCCTTTTCCTGCTGGCGCAGGTGATTGCGCCGAGCGGCGTCACCAACGCGGCCAGCTATGCTTCCGGATTTATCTCGCCCGGCGAAATTATCGCGATTTTCGGGCACGGGCTGGGGCCGACGGAGCTGGTTCCGTTGCAACTCGACAAGGCAGGGCGCGTGGCGACTACTCTGGCGGGAGTTACGGTGACCATCGATGGGCGTTTGGCTCCGCTGCTGTATGTATCGGCAGAGCAGGTGGGGGCGATTGTGCCTTATGGAATTAGTTCGGCCACTCCGCGTGTGATTGTGACTTATCGAGGAAGCCCATCTCCGGCTGCGTCCCTGACGTTTGCCGAAGCACAACCCGCAATCTTCAGCCTAGATTCTTCCGGTACGGGCCAGGCAGCCGCATTCAATCAGGATGGTTCGCTGAATGGCTCGCAGAACCCGGCCAGTAAGGGCGCGGTGATTTCACTTTACGGAACCGGGGAAGGCCATACGAACCCGGGCGGGACGGATGGGCAGATTGCGCTGGCAGGCGCGCCACGGCCTGTGTTGCCTGTGAGCGTGACCGTGGGCGGCTTTCCCGCAACGGTGCTGTATGCGGCGGCGGCTCCTACGCAGGTGGCCGGTTTGTTCCAGGTGAATTTACGCGTTCCTTCGGAGGCGGCGTCCGGCCCGGCGGTTCCGGTGGTGCTGAAGATTGGAAGTAAGAGCAGCCCGAAGAGCGTGACGATTGCTGTTCAGTAGGCGCTAGCTCGGCGCCGGTGAGTGGGTCAGAGCGCGCCGTTCAGCCGGGGTAAGTTCGCGCCATGTGCCCACCTGCTGGTCACCAATGCGCACGGGGCCAATCGCCACGCGCACTAGTTTTAGCACCTTGCTATCGATGGCTTCCACCATGCGACGCACCTGCCGGTTTCGCCCTTCCGTGATTTGAATTTCAAGGAAAGAATACTTTTCGGAATCGCGTAGGTGATTCACCACGGCGGGTCGCGTGGGTCCATCGTCCAATTCAACGCCGAAGCGTAAACGTTCAATCTGTTCATTAGTAACGCGCGTGGAGCACTTCACCTGGTACGTCTTCGGCACCTTGTAATGCGGGTTGGTGAGAAGTTCGGCAAAGCCGGAATCGTTGGTGAGCACCAGCAGGCCGCTGGTATCGAGATCGAGGCGGCCCACCGGGAATACCCAGGTATCCAAGCCTTCGAGCAGGTCATAAACCGTGGGGCGGCCATCGGGGTCTTTGTAAGTTGTGATGTAACCCTTCGGCTTATACAACAGCAGGTACAGCTTTTCGGCGCTCTGAAGCGGCTTGCCATCGAACTGAATGCGGTCGCGATCCAGATCTACCCATTGATCCGGATTGCGGGTAGGTCGGTCATTGACCGTGACCCGGCCCCCGCCGATCCAGCTACGCGCTTCCGTGCGGGAGCCAAGGCCAGCCTTCGAAAGCACGCGCTCTAATGTCTTCAGCCGCTTCAAGGCAGAATGATCTTCGCCTGTCCGGAATTGTTGGCCTGATCCACGGCGCGGATCACAACAGCATGTTCGCCAGGGGCGAGGCCGGCGAGCTCCACATGGAAACGCGCTTCTTTGCTATCCAGAATGCCCGTGATGGGGTCAAGCGGCACCCATGCGCCGCCGTCCACCGCGTATTCGGCACGCCTGAGCGCGGAGGTTGCGTCAACCGCCTGCCAGTCAAACGCGCGGCCGGTCACGGGCCCAACGGTAATGTGGGGAGGCGTGTTATCGATCAATACGGGTGAGCTTACCAGTTCGCCTTCGCGCGCTGTATTGCCGGCATTCGCTTCGCGATCCGACACCGTCACACGAAACAGATAGCGGCCATCGGCAAGGGCCTCGGCGTCCAGAGTCAGCGTGTTCTCGTGAAGGTTTTGGCGGAGCATCTTCCACTCCCGCTCCCCTTCCCCGCGGAACGCGACGTTGTATACCAGCTTGTCGCCATCGGGATCTTCCGCCTGCCAACTCAGGACCAACTGTTGCGATGCCGCGCGCGAAAGCGTCTGCGTGGGGTTGCCGGTGGAGGTGCTGGGGGCGGCGTCGCCCGTATCGGTGACGGTGATGGAATAGCTGGTGGTGGCAGCGGATGTACCGTTGGCAGCTTTCGTGGGGACCGCCGCCGGCTGCGTGGTGGTGAGCGCGGTGATGGTCCGGACCAGCGGCGCGTTGTTGCGCGGCAGATAGCCCACGGTGATGGTTTCGAGGGTCGCGCCGGGTGAAAGGTCGGCCTTCCAGGAGAGATACCGCGCGTTCGGGCTGGGGACGCTGGAATCGGCGGCGGTGGGCTGCCAATCGCTCCAGGTGCGGTCTGGCCGCAAGGAGTTGCCAGAGCGGGTCCACACTTTCAAGTTGCCTGCGCCGGTGTGCTGGATGTGGCCCCAGCGCGCGGCTGCCCCGGCATCGAAAATGGGCGATTCGTAAGTGCCCCCCGTGCGGTTGGCGTTGGCGCCCAGGCGATAGATTTTGCCACCGGTGCCGGCGGCGGCCAGGATGCCGGAAGTATCGCGAAAGAGCCGGTTCAGATCGCCTTCGCCGGTCTGCACTAAGAGCGTGATGCGGCGGTTCGCGTCCAGGCGATAGATGCGGCCCAGGTCCGTCGCGAACAGAAGCGCATCTGCTGAAGGGAGGATGTCGTAGACGTTTTCTTCCTTCGAACTCCAGATGGTTTCCACGGTGTTGTCGGGATGAATGCGGTAGATGGCGCTTCTCTCGACACCGCTGATGTCCACGGCAGTGGTTGCCGCAGTGGTGGCTGTCGCGGTCGCGGTCGGCGGCGTTGGGGCGGCGGGCTTGGCCTGCTCGGGCGGCTTGATTTCGCCAGTTGCTGCATTAGCGGTCACCGTGATGGAGGTGGTGATGGTGGGCATATCGGTTGCAGTGCCGGTGCTTCCCTGTGTGGCGCTTTGCGCTTTCTTGGCGACCGCGCCACCCAAGCCGGCTGCGTAAATACTGCCATCTGGAGCCTGGGCCATGGCGCGAATTTCCGGCAAGTTGGAATCGAAGAGTGCAAAGGCTTTGTCTTTGGCGGAAATTCGGAAGAGCACACCGTTCGGCTCGGTGCCGGCCAGGAGCGAGCCGTCCTGCCCCAGCGCCAAGCCAGTTACATTGATCTGGCCTGTGGAGAAATATTCCTCGCCTTTTCCCGGGGCGGTAATGCGGAAGATCTTGCCTTCGGTACCGGTGCCTGCGTACAGCGCGCCGTCCCTGCCCACAGCGAGCGACCAGATGTAAGCGGCGTGG
>Ga0123336_10004442_pt1 | contig 11388 bp, 8 predicted proteins | sample SSSSmetaG_FD_96466 | JGI IMG/M metagenome (GOLD analysis project Ga0123336, IMG submission 96466) | Glacier valley bacterial and archeal communities from Borup Fiord, Nunavut, Canada, to study Microbial Dark Matter (Phase II) - ​SSSS metaG | ecosystem: Environmental > Aquatic > Freshwater > Ice... | reverse complement strand
TACGTGCAGCACGCCAGCGTGAGCACCAATTTCCCGCCCCTGGGCTTCGATTTGAGCCTGCTCGAAGGTCAGGACGCGCTCGACAAGTACCGGCAGTGCGGCCCGGTGCGCGGGCGCGTCGCGCTGGTCGGCATGCCCAAGGCCGATGCCTACCTGGCCCGCCGCAACCTGGCCCCGGCCGTGCGCCGCGTGGCCGTGGCCTGCAACGTGCTCGATGAATTGCCCGCCCTCGCGGCCACGCTCACGTTTTTGCTGCGCGAGTTGCCCGCCCTCCGCTTCACCCTGCGCCCCCACCCCAGCGACAGCCGCGACTTCAACGCCCTGCGCCAAGCCTTGCCAGCCTTGCCCGCGCTGGCCTGGTCGGACCCGCGCCAGGAAAACGTATTCGAGTTTCTGGTTCGCCACGACGCGCTGGTAGCCGCCGACACGAGTACGCACCTCGAAGCGGTGCTGCTGAACCTGGCCAGCGTGTACTACCGCTTCAGTGCTGTCGCGGGCGTGGAGGATTATTACGGCTACGTGGCCCGAGGCTTGAGCGAGCGGGCCGACTCAGAAGCCGCGCTCGGGGCCGCGCTCGGTCGGCTGGCCCGGCACAAGCCGGTCGATATCTTCCGCCGCGCCGCCTACTACAACGCCACTCTGGGCACCCCCGACGAGGGCCACAGCGGCGCGCTGGCGCTGAGGCGGCTGGCCGAGTGGCTGGCGTGAGAACTGCGTATCTTCGCCGTGCTTATTTTCAGCAAGCTCGGTTTATGAAGCATTCCTACTTGTCCTTCAAACACTTATTCAGCGTAAGCTGCTGGCTGTTGGCCGCGCTGCTGACCACGCTGACCAGCGCCGCCCAAACGCTGCCGGGTTCGGGCAACTGTCTGACGTTTGATGGAAGCAGTACCTACATCAACTGCGGCACCAGCAACCGCACCATTACCAGCCAGGTAACGGTCGAAGCCTGGATAAAAACCAACAGCTCGGATTACCAGTGGATTGCCGGTAAGTACCTCAATTCCAATTTTGAGGAAAAAGGCTTTCACCTGTTTACCCTCGGTGGGCTGGCTTTTCTAAACGGGCGAATTGGACGGGGAATTTACTTGTCGTCGGGGGCTTCGAGCACGCGAGTAGATGATGGCCGTTGGCACCACGTTGCCGGCACGATGGATGGCACCATTTGGCGCATCTACGTGGATGGCGTGTTGGAAAACAGCACCGTGAACGCCTACGGCCCTGCTGACCTGACGACTACCACCGCACTCACCATCGGCAACTATTTCGCTCAAAGTCAGCAATACTTCCAGGGCGACCTTGACGAGGTGCGCGTGTGGCGCACGGCGCGCTCGGGGGCTGACATTCAGGCATCGATGTGCCGCAAGTTTGCCGCGCCCGTGCCCGCCGACCTGGTAGCCTACTACCGTCTCGACCAAACTACCGGGCTGGCAGCGACCGACGAAGGCAGCCGACCCACGCCGGGCGCGCTCGTCAGCTTCGCGGGGAGTTCGCCCTGGCGCACGTCGGGCGCGCCGCTGGGCGACCTCAGCACCAGCCTTTACGCGGCAACCGGGCTGGCGGGCAGCCGGTTAGGCGTGGCCTCCGCTACCGGCGACTCGGCCGTGGTGAGCGGGCTGGGCGCGGCGGCGCGGGGGGCGCAGGTCTATGCCGTGAACAGCGCGCCCGGTACCGCGGCGGGCGCGGGCGCGGCCAGCACCTATTTCGGCGTGTTCACGGCGGGCGCACCGGCCCTGCCCTACGCGCTGCGGCTGCGGCCCGCCGACGGGGCCAGCTGCCGCGGTGCCCGGCAGCGCCCCGCCAACGACCAGGCCTGGGCCAGCCTGTCGGCTCCACTCAGCGCCAACGGGGCCTCACTGACGGCTGCCGGCCCGCTGCTCTACCGCGGCGAGTTTATTACAGTTGGGGGCGCGTCGCCGCCGCCGGTCGTGCTCAGCGGCGACTCGGCCCTGTGCGGCGGGGCCACGGGGCAGCTCACGGCCAGCGCGCCGGGGGCCACGGGGTTTGTGTGGAGCACGGGCGCGACGACGGCCTCGCTCAGCGGTCTCGGGCCGGGCACCTACTCCGTCACGGCCAGCTTCGCCGCGGGGGGCAGCAGCTGCGTGGCCACCGGGCAGGCTACCATCCGGGTGGCGCGGGTGGCCGTGCCCGCCATCAGCGGCGACTCGCTGCTGTGCGGCTCCACGCCGGGCCGGCTCACGGCCAGCCTGGTAGGTGGCAGCGCGGGCGCGGCGGCCACGTTTCGCTGGAGCATCGGGGCCACCGGCCCCAGCATCGCCATCAGTCAGGGCGGCGTGTATTCGGTAACGGCCAGCTCGCCGGCGGGCTGCCAGCGGCAAGCCAGCTTCCGGGTGCGCGCGGCGAGCGGGCCGGCCGCTTTCACGCTCGGGGCCGACACGAGCATTTGCGCGGGCGGCTCCGTGGTGCTGCGCGGCCCGGCGGGCGCGGGGCTGCGCTACCAGTGGTCGGACGGCTCCACGGGCCGCGTGCTGGCGGCCCTGGCGGGTGCCACGTACGGGCTGCAAGTCAGCAACAGCTGCGGCACGGTAGCGGCCAGCCGCGCGGTGAGGCAGCGCGACTGCGTAGTCATTCCCAACGTCATCACGCCCAACCCCGACGACAACCTCAACCCGACCTTCACCATCACCGGCCTGCAGGGCACCGACTGGGGCCTGACCGTTTTCAACCGCTGGGGCCGCGAGGTGTACACGACCAGCAGCTACCAGAACGGGACCTGGGGCCGCGACGCGACGGCGGGCCTCTACTACGTGCTGCTGACGCGGCCCAGCACCGGCTACCGCTACAAAGGCTGGGTGGAGGTTATTCGATAGCGCGGGCGGCCAGGTGACCACGCAACGAGCCGGCCGTACCTTCGGAGTCGTCTTTGCCCATGCCGCCCACGCCCGCTGTCACCGCGTTTTCTTCTCCGGCCACCTCCGTCGTGGCCCCCGCTGCCGACGCGGCCGGCGCTGGCGTGTCGGCAGCGGCCCGGCTGGCTTACGTGTGGCGGCACTTCACGCTGGCTTATCCGGGCGCGCCGACCGTGCGCGTCGGCCCAGCTGAAAGTCAGCCCGCCACTCCGCTCCAAGTAGAAATCAGCGACCAGAGCGCCGGGTTTTTCGACGGTCAGCTGCCCTACCCACCCGCCCCGAACTGGCGCGAGTGGCGCGGCCAACGCGTCCCCTTCTTCTTTGATAATTCGCCGGAAAAGTCCTTGCTGATTTTCAGCGAGAATCACGCTGTAATCTCGGCCGATATTATTTCGGCGGCTTTTTATTTATTGAGCGGCTGGCAGGAATATTTTTCCGCTGAGCGCGACCAGCACGGGCGGTTTCCCTACGCGGCCAGCGTTCAGAAGCAGTATGGTTTCGTGGCGTTGCCGGTCGTCAATTATTATTTCGACGTGCTGCGGGCGGCCGTCGAGCACGTGAGCGGTCAGCGGCTTACTCCCCGCCGTTGGGGTGAGCAACAAGCGGAGCTGGCCGCCTTTATCTCGCACGACGTGGATAATCTGCATGGGGGTTGGGGCGAAGCCGCACGCGCCGCCCGGCAGCAGACCGCGCCGCTGGCCTTGAAGCAGTTAGGCACCCTGGCCTGGCGTTGGCTGCGGGGCCGGCCCGCCCCGTGGGCTAACCTGGCGGCCGTGCGCGCCGCGACGGCCCGCTACGACGCGCCCGCCACGTTTTTCATCCTGCCCCGCGCCCGGCCCGCCGCCAACGGTACGCCCAACGCCGACTACGACGCGCAGGCCCCCGCCCTGGCCTCAGGCTGGCGAGCATTGGCCGCGCGAGGTGCCGAACTGGCGGTCCACGGCAGCTACGACGCGGCCACCAGCGCGGAAATCTTAGCGGCTGATATCGACGCGGTAAGTCCCCAAAAAGTCGTCGGCAACCGCTTCCACTACCTGCGCTGGGAGCCGACCCAAACTCCGCAACTAGTGGCAGCAGCCGGTATTCAGTACGATTGTACGTTGGGCTTCGCCGAGCACTACGGCTTTCGCAACGCCTGTTGCCTGCCGTTTTATCCGTTTGATTTTCAGCAAAACCGGGCGCACGAATTTCTGGAAATTCCGCTCATCGTGATGGATACCACGCTGCACCACCCGGCTTATCTGCGGCTTGACGCTGACGAACTATTATCGACGCTCCAACCCGTTTTCGCCGAGATAAAAAAATTTGGCGGCGTGGTGTCGGTGCTCTGGCACAATCAAAATTTCAGCCCAGCAAATACCCGAAATGGCCCAGCGCAATTTCACGCCCTACTGACGCACTTACAGCAGCAAGGCGCGCGATTTTATACCGGCGCGCAATTGGCTGACGAAATAAAAAACGGTTAGCAACCAGCAAGCCCCAATTCTTAAATTTTTAATTTTTAATTCAAATTTGGGCATCGTTCAGCGGCAGGGGCTGCGCAACACGGCTATTTCGTACGTTGGGCTGGGCATTGGCTTTGTCAATACCGTCCTGGTGCTGCCGCGACTGCTGCTGCCCGCGCAGCTGGGCCTGATGACACTGCTCGTGGCGCTGGCCACGACGGCTTCGCAGTTTTCGGCCCTCGGATTTACCAATACCACGCTGCGGTTTTTTCCGTATTTCCGCGACAGAGCCACCGGGCACTCCGGCTTTTTGCCGCTGCTGCTGGGGCTGCCGCTGGCTTTGTTCGCGCTGGTGGCGAGCGTGCTCTGGCTGGGTAAAGGGCTGGCGCTGCGCTACTACGCCCACGACGCGGCCCTGCTCGGCCCGCACTACGGCGCGATGCTGGGCCTGGCGGGCTGCATCCTGCTCTACAACCTGCTCGAAGCCTACACCAAGTCGCTGTTCCACACCTCGTTTTCGTCGTTTCTGACCGAAATCGTGCAGCGCCTGCTCATCGTGGGCGCGGCGGTGCTCTACGGGGCGGGCCGGCTCTCGTTCGACGGCTTCGTGCTGGCCTACCTGGGTTCCTACGCCGCCGTGGCGACGCTGCTGCTGGGCTATTTAGCCTTTATCGGCGAGCTGCACCTGCGGCCGACCCGCGCCGTGCTGACCGTGCGGCCGCTGCCCGAGCTGCTGCGCTTCGGCAGCTTCGCGCTGCTGGGCAATATCTCAGGCGTCATCCTGGTCACCATCGACTCCATCATGCTTGGCTCGCAACGCAGCTTGCTGGAAGTGGGCATTTACGCCATCGCGCTCAACATCAGCACGGCGCTCGTGGTGCCGTTCCGGGCTTTGTACAAAACGGCCTACCCGCTCATCGCCGAGTATTGGAAAGCCGGCGATACGACCCGGATGCTGGACTTCTACCGCCGCACCACCCGCCTCAACACCGCCATCGGGGCGTATTTGGCGCTGGGCATCGCCCTGAACCTGGATTTTATCTACGCCCTCATCCACCGCCCCGAATACGCGGCGGGCACCGTGGCCGTGCTGCTGCTGCTCGTGGGCCGCCTCACCGACGGCATCACGGGCGTGAACGGCCTCATCGTCGTCACTTCGCCGCGCTACCGCTTCGATTTATTCTTCAACGTGGGCCTGGCCACGTCCATCGTTGGGCTGAACTACGTGCTCATTCCGCGCCTGGGCCTGACCGGCGCGGCCCTGTCCAACTGCCTGGCCCTGAGCGGTATCAACCTGCTGCGTACCTGGTTCGTGTGGCACGCCTTCGGCTGGCAACCCTTCGACCGCCGCATCCTGTATGTGCTGCTGCTGGCCGGCGCGGCCGCCACCGTAGCCGCGCTGCTGCCCACGTCCGCCCACAGCTGGCTGCGCCTGCTGGAACGCGGCGGCGTACTGACGCTGCTCTACAGCGGCGGGCTGCTGCTCAGCGGCTTAGTGCCGGAAGTGTCGGCGCTGGCGAGGAGGGTTGTTGGATTAGGAATGAAGGATTAGGGACGGTCGTCATGCAGAGCGCAGCGAAGCATCTTGCGTAGGTCGTTGTCATGCAGAGCGCAGCGAAGCATCTTGCGTGGTGTAGTAATCTCACTCGTCAGCTTTCGTGCTAACGTTAGAAATTACTGCACCACGCAAGATGCTTCGCTGCGCTCTGCATGACGACCGGTCCTAATCCTACAACCGCTCCTTCTCCATCCTTAACTTACTATGCTTACGGCCGTAGCCATAGTAAATGGCCAGCCCGATGGCCAGCCAGACGAGTAGCCGCAGCCAGGTATCGAGCGGCAGGCTGACCATCATCAGCAGGCAGGTGGCGATGCCCAAAATCGGCACCAGCGGCACCCAGGGCGTACGGAAGCTGCGCGGCGCGTCGGGTTCGGTGCGCCGCAGGATGAGCACGCCCAGGCAGACCATGACGAAAGCCAGCAGCGTGCCGATGCTCGTCATTTCGCCGACTACCGAGATGGGCACGAAACCCGCGAAGACGGCGATAAACGCGCCCAGCAGGAGGTTGGAGTGCAGCGGCGTACGGAAGCGCGGGTGCAGCCGGGCGAAGACGGGTGGCAGCAGCCCGTCTTTCGACATGGAGAAAAACACCCGCGACTGCCCCAATAAATCAACCAGAATAACGGACGTATAACCGATTAAAATAGCCATGATAATAGCCCCGCTGAGCCAGCCATAAGGCGTTTTTTCGATGGCAATAGCCACCGGCGCGGCGCTGTTCTTGAATTCGGTGTAATTGGCGAGGCCCGTCAGCACGTGGCCGAAGAGCACGAATAAAATAGTGCAGATAATGAGCGAGCCGAGAATACCGATGGGCATGTTGCGCTGCGGATTCTTGGTTTCCTGGGCCATCGTGGCCACGATGTCGAAGCCGATAAACACGAAAAATATTACGCCCGCGCCGCGCAAAATGCCGCTCCAGCCAAATTCGCCAAACGTGCCGGTATTAGTCGGAATGTAGGGCTGGTAGTTAGCCGGGTTGATGTAGCGCCAGCCCAGGGCGATGAACACGAGCACAACCCCCACTTTCAGCGCCACTACGAGGGCGTTGAACCAGGCCGCGCCGGCCGCGCCGCGCAGCACAACCATCGTGATGGCCAGCACGATGAGCATGGCCGGCACGTTGGCGTAGCCGTGCACCAGCGAGCCATCGGCGAGGCGCGCCGTTTCAAAAGGCGACATAACAAATTGTGCCGGCAGGTGCAGCCCGTATTTACTGAGCAATTTCAACAAATACTGCGACCAGCTGATGGCCACCGCCGCCGCGCCCACCGAATATTCCAGGATTAAATCCCAGCCAATAATCCAGGCGAATAATTCGCCCATCGTGGCGTAAGCGTACGTGTAGGCCGAACCCGAAACCGGCACGAGGGCCGCGAACTCGGCGTAGCACAGCGCCGAGAACGCGCAGCCCACCGCCGCCACCAGAAACGAGAGCGTAACGGCCGGCCCCGCGTGGTTGGCCGCCGCCAGCCCAGTGAGCGAAAACAGCCCCGCCCCGATAATGACCCCGATGCCCAGCGCGATGAGACTCACCCCGTTGAGGGTGCGCTTGAGCGAGCCGGCCCCGGTGTCGGCCGCTTCCTGACGAAGCAGCTCCAGTGATTTCTTCAGCATAAAGTTAGTTTTTATAGGACACGGAGCGCGTAAATCCGCTCGATAATCTCGACTACTTTGCGCCCGTCTTCGGCGTTGGTTGTGGTCGTACCGCGGGCCTGCAGCGTGGCTATAACCTGGTCGATTAATTGGCCGTGGTTGGCGGCCGACCCCTGGTAGGGGCCGTAGTCGTTGGCCGCGTTGGTGGGCGGCAGCGCGGGCAGCTCGTAATCGCGCAGGTGGCAATACTCGACTTTATCCAAGTACTGCCCGCCAATTTTGAGCGCCCCGCGCTCGGCTACTACCGTGAGGGAGCTTTCGAGGTTGCGGTCCCAGACGGCGGTGCTGTAGCTGAGCGTGCCGCTGCCGCCGCGCGTCAGGTCGAACGCGACGAGGCCGCTGTCCTCAAACTCAGTAGTTTGCTGGTGCGCGAAATTCTGAAACCGGGCCGTGATATTTCTGATGTCGCCAAACACCCAGTGCAGTAAATCCACGAAGTGGCTGAACTGCGTGAAGAGCGGGCCGCCGTCGAGCGCGCGGGTGCCGCGCCAACCGCCGGGCTGGTAGTAGCGCTCGTCGCGGTTCCAGAAGCAGTTTAGCTGCACCAGAAACACCCGCCCCAGCCGGCCCTCGTCCACGGCTTGCTTGAGCCAGGCGGCGGGCGGCGAGTAACGGTTTTGCATCACCCCAAATACGAGGCGGTTGGCCAGGCGGGCGGTTTCGAGGAGCTGGTCGGCGTCGGCGGTGCGCAGGGCCAACGGTTTTTCGACCACTACGTGCAAGCCGTGGCGCAGGGCCGCGCGGGCCTGTTCGGCATGCAAGCCGTTGGGCGTGGCCACGGTCAGCACGTCGGCCACGGGGCCGGCTTGCAAATAATCGGCGAGCGAGGCAAAGAGCGGCACGCCCGCAAACTCAGCGGCCAGACTAGCGCACAGCTCGGGGCGCGGGTCGGTGTCGATAAGGGCGACGAGCGTCGCGCCCGCGTGGCGAGCCACCAGCGCCGCGTGCCGTCGCCCGATGTGGCCCACGCCGCAAATGACAAAACGAATGACTGTCGAACCGCTACTACTAATCACTGCCTGCTTATACTACGGGTTAAAACAAACGAGCTGCTCCACTACGTGCTCGACCTGCGCGGCAGTCAGAGCCGGATGCACCGGTAGCGAAAGCAGCTGCCGGCTCAACCGCTCGGCCACCGGGAAATCACCCGGTTTATAGTTTAAAAAGGTATATCCGGGCTGTTCATGCACCGCTAGCGGGTAATAAACCGCACTAGCTATACCGTACTGACGCAGAAGCTGTTGCAGCGCGTCGCGTCCGTCAGAGGCTTCCACGGTGAGCGTGTACTGGTGAAAAACGTGGCTGCTGCGCGGGTCGCGGGCGGGCCGGTGTACCCCGACAGCCGTTGCCAGGGCCGCGTCGTAGCGGGCGGCGATGGCTTGGCGGCGGGCCTGGGCGGCGGGCAAATGCCGCAGCTTCACCAGCAGCAAGGCGGCTTGCAGCGTGTCGAGGCGCGAGTTGAGGCCCAAGCGTTGGTGCTGGTATTTCTGGCTCTGGCCGTGGCTGGCGAGTTGACGCAAGCGCTCGGCGCGGGCCGGGTCGGCGGTGAAGAGCGCGCCGCCGTCGCCGAGGCAGCCTAGGTTTTTGCTGGGGAAAAACGAGGTCGTGCCCACCTCGCCCACCGTGCCGGCGGCGGCCCGCCGGCCGCTGGCAAAGGTGTAAGTCGCGCCCAGCGCCTGGGCATTATCTTCGATGAGGGCCACGCCCGCCGCCCGGCAAACACGCGTCAGCTCTTCTAAATCAGCGCACTGCCCGAACAAGTGCACCGCGATGACGGCCCCGGTGCGCGGCGTGAGCGCGGCCCGCACGGCGGCCGGGTCGAGGTTGAAGGTATCGGGAAGTACGTCGGCCAGCACGGGGCGCAGGCCGAGCAGGGCGGCCGCTTCGAGCGGGGCGATGTAGGTGAAGGCCGGCACGATGACCTCGGTGCCGGGCGGCAGCTCCAGGCTCAGCAGGGCCAGCAGCAGCGCGTCAGTGCCGTTGGCGCAGGGCACCAGGTGGGGGTTTTCGACGTGGCTTTCAGGCGAACCAAGCTGCCCGAGATGCGTGCCGAGCGCGGCCGCGAACTCGCCCACCGCCGGCCCCTGAATGAAAGCCGCTTCGTGCAGCGTCTGCTGCCAGGCCGCGTCCAGCTCGGGCTGGTAGGCGGCGTGTTCGGCGGCCAGGTCGAGCAGGGGAACGATAACGGCGACAGGAATGGGGACAGGCACGAAAGGAAAGCCGCTGAAACGGGCGGCCCTAAAGATACTAGCTGCCGCTGCTGGCTGCTGGCGCGCGGAGCTAAAGGGTTCTGGTTCTCTGCCCGTGAAACTCAACTACCCAACGTGCTCGCCGCCCGTAAACCCCATCCGCCCAGCCCCCTTCCCCGATGGGGAAGGGGGGACTAGTCCTAGTTCTAGCTCTAGAACAGACGTGAGCCTAGGACTAAGGGGCTAGTTCCTCCCTCCCCACCGGGGAAGGGGGCTGGGCGGATGGGGTTTACGGGCGGCGAGCTAGAACCTAGCAGTCCTACCCCCGGCGCGGCGCGCGTCGTCTTTTGCGGGCCGCGCGTTGCCTTTTTAAAAGCCTCAACCGCGCCGCGCTCAGCGCGTTTCGCGCAGCAGCCAGAGCAACTTGAGCGCATCCAGCGCGGGCAGCGCGGGCCGGGCCGATGACAGCAGCTGCCGTAACCCCGGCTCCAACCGGCCTAACGCGGCGCGCGCGACTCCGGCCAGACCCGCGCCGCGCAGCCGCGCGGCCAGCCGGGCCAGGCGACTGGCATGGGCCAAACCCGGCTCGCGACGCAGCAGCCCGGCCAGCGTACGCACGGCCTGCTCGCTTTTCTCCAGGAAAACGGCGGCCGGCTCCAGGCCCTCGTGCCGCACCGGATTGTCGAGGTGGCGCACGGCTGCGCCCGCTGCCGCCAGCGCCAGGCCAAACAGCGTGTCCTCGTGGCCGTAGTCGCGCAGGGTTTCGTCAAACGGCAACCGGCGCAACGTCTCGCCTCGCACAAGAATATTATTGACCGTGAGTTGATTGTAGGGGGCGGCCTGACGCACGGCGGCGAGTCGGGCCTCGCGGACGCGGCCGTAGTGCCAGCGTAGGCGCAGGGCCGGGTCGGCGGGCGGCGCGGCAGCGTACGTTGTGCCGCCAATAAAGACTTCGGTGGCGGGCGCGGCAGCCTGCGCCTGGGCGTAGCGGGCCAGAAACCGCCCGTCAGGCAGGCGGCTGTCGTTGTCGAGCAGCAACAGCCACTCAGCTTGCGCACTGGCGGCCAGCTGGTTGCGAATAGCCGCCCGGCCCACGTTGGCCGGCAGCTCGCGGTAGCTGACTCCCGGCAGCACCACTAGCGGCCAGTGCGGCGCTCGAAACTCGGGCCGCGAGCCGTCGTCCAGGAGGTGGATTTCGACCGGCCCGCCGGGCCAGTCGGCCGCTTGCGCCCGCAGCTCCGTCACGAGCGGGCGCACGTCGTGGTTGAAGATGGGAATCAGGATGGCGAGCGAGGGCACGGATGGTGTAGGGTAAGCTTTAGCTGCCCGTATCCAGTAGCTGCCCGTCTTTGCAGGTCAGCACCCGGTGCGGAAAGCGCTGCAACAGAACCAGGTTGTGGGTGGCCATGATAATGGCCGTGCCGGCGTGGTTGATTTCGGTAAATAAATCCATGATGCCGTCGGCCACTTCGGGGTCGAGGTTGCCGGTCGGTTAGTCGGCCAGCAGCAGGGCCGGCTCGTTGAGCAGGGCGCGGGCGATGACCACGCGCTGCTGCTCGCCGCCCGAAAGCCGGTGCGGCATCCGCCCGCCGATGCCCGACAGCCCGACCTGCGTGAGCACGTCCTGCACCCGCTGCTGCCGGCGGGCCTTGCCCTTCCAGCCGGTC
>Ga0123336_10004441_pt1 | contig 11388 bp, 4 predicted proteins | sample SSSSmetaG_FD_96466 | JGI IMG/M metagenome (GOLD analysis project Ga0123336, IMG submission 96466) | Glacier valley bacterial and archeal communities from Borup Fiord, Nunavut, Canada, to study Microbial Dark Matter (Phase II) - ​SSSS metaG | ecosystem: Environmental > Aquatic > Freshwater > Ice... | reverse complement strand
TTCTACTGGCGGGCCTGGGCAGATGGGCGGCGGCGCGATGCGCTGCGCGCGGGGCTGTTCTTCGCGCTGGCCGTGCTAACGGTGGGCTACTATGAGGGCTACCTGCTGCTGGCCTTTGTGCTGGACGGGCTGCGCCGACTGTGGCCGGCGCTGGACCGCGCCGACCCCACCCCCAACCCCTCCCCTAAAGGGGGAGGGGAGCTAGACGCCCCCACCGCCGACCCTTCGCCTGAAGGGGGAGGGGAGCTAGACGCCCCCACCGCCGACCCTTCGCCTGAAGGGGAAGGGGAGATGATGGCCCCTCCCTTCCGCCCGTCCCTCGTTAGAGGAGGGAAAGCGACATCGCCCGTTCATTCCCCGTCCCTCTTTGGAGGAGGGAAAGCGGCATCGCTCGTCCATCTCCCCTCCCTCTTCAGGGGAGGGGTTGGGGGTGGGGTCGAGGCCGTCCGGCGCCTGCTGCTGTGGGGCGGCGGCACGGCAGCAGTCATGATCGGGCCGTATCTGTGGGGGGCGTGGCGGTCGGTGGCGAGTGGGCAGGTTGCGCCGTTCACCGAGGTGGATGCGGGCCAGCCGCTGCACAATTCTGCCGACCTGATCAGCTTGCTGTTGCCGAGCGGGCACGGCTGGTTGCTGGGCGCGGCGGCTCCCTGGGGGGCGGCGGTTCCCCCGGCTATCCACGATTTTTTGTGGCTGGGGCCGGTGACGCTGGGGCTGGCCGGGCTAGGCTGGTGGGCGGGGCGGCGGTCGCCCGTGGTCCGTGGTCCGTGGTCCGTGGTCCGTGGTCCGTGGTCGGACGTTGATAAGCAGTCATCAGGGAATGGTCGGCCGTTGACGGCAATTGGCGCTAGATCGGCGCACAGTTCACAGACCACGGACCACCGACCACGGACCACACCCGGTTTCTGGCTGCTGTTGGCGGCGATTGGGGTGGTGCTGGCGTTGGGGCCGGTGTTGCAGGTGGGCGGGGGGCCGCTGGGCGATGGGGCGCTGCCGTTGCCGTTTAGCGGGTTGCGGCTGGTGCCGCCGTTCAGCCTGCTGCGCGTGCCCTATCGGTTTATGACGCTGGCGTGGATCGGGCTGGGGGTGGCGGCGACGGGCGGGGTAGCGGCGCTGCTGACGGGGGCGCGCAGGCGCGGGCGGGGTGTGGTGGCGGGGGGCGTGCTGGGCTTGTTGATCCTGCAAATGCCGTTGCAGATCCAGCCGCTGCGTGCAGCCACGGTGCCGCCCAGCCTCGCGGCGGTGGCGGCGGACCCTGCGCCGGGCGCGCTGATCGAGTTGCCGTTCACCCAGCACGGCGGCCTAGATGCGGCACGAATGCTGTACCAGACGGCGCACGGGCGGCCCATCGCGGGCGGCTATCTGTCGCGCACGGTGGCCGACCCGTATGTGGATGCCTGCTCACCGTTCGCCGTGTTGCGCGCCTATCCTGATGTGCCGGCGCGTGACATCGTGACTCCGACGGCGGTGAGCCTGCTGCCGGGCATCCTGCGCGGGCAGGGGGTCGGCTTTTTGGCCGTCTACAAGTCGCGCAGCGCCGACCCAGCCAACGGCGATCCGTTGCCATCGGATCAGCTCGGCCCGCTGCAACGCCTAGCCGCTGGGCTGGCTGTGCCGTTGGCCGACGACGCAACCGCCACGACCTATCGCCTGCACCCCGCTGCCGCGCCGCCGCGCTATTTGCAACTCGGCTCCGGGTGGCATGATCCCGAAAGGCGGGCGGGGCAACCGTTCCGTTGGCTGGCCGACGCGGAGGCCGATTTCTGCGTGTTCAGCCCCGCCGCTGCGCCGGGTCGGCTGACCTTTCAGGCAGCGGCTTTCGCCACCCCCCGGCGGCTAGAAGTATGGGTCGGTGACCGCTTGCTATCTGCCGCCACGGTGCCCGCCGACGGGCTGTTGCACGCGCTGACCACGCCGCTGCTGTCCTGGCCCGCCGGCCCGCAGTCGGTGGTGGTGCGCGCCCCCGCCGCCGGGGCCAGTCCCGCCGCTACGGGTGGATCGGATGCGCGGGTGTTGCGCGTGGGCCTGAGCGATCTGGCGTGGCAACCGTGAGCAGGCCGTGAGCAGCGCGCGGAACGGCACCAGGGAGACACGGAGATTTGCCGGGTTGTCGGCAACGGTTCTCTGCTATTATAGCCACCGTACACAGCCAAATGCCTGTTGGCGGGCTAGTGAGTGGGCCAATTCGCACGGCAGCTTGTTCTTCACTGCGCTCCCAATGACAGGTTTCGCGCTCTACCCCGCTAGGGAACCGTTGCCGACGACCCGGCAAATCTCCGCAAGTCTCCCTGGCTCCGTGGCTCCGTGGTGCTGTTCCGCGCTCCGCATCACCGGCTGCATCGTTATATTGACGTTTTATTGAGGAGGCTTGCCGACCCATTCTGCAACCACTTGGCGCGCTGTTCGTTAAGTAGGGTAAGGGGGAAACACGCCTTGCGGTGGGCTGCTATGCGGTAGCGCCCCGGCCCAGCGCGCCGCCCGCCGGGGCGTGATCCGTTTGACACTGGCGAACGGCTTTCGGTATACTTGGGATGATGTACGATAGAACCGGCTGGTCCCAGCATGAGCAAAGCCGGTATTGTGCGGTTGGCGACGGTCCCACCCTCTCATCTCTCACCTCCCCCCTGTAGCACACCACCGCTCTGGCGGGCGGTGGGGCCACCCTTGCGGCCTGCGAGAGATGGACGTTCGACGGGACACCGGTTAGGATCGATGCAGTACGACGTGAAACGATAGCAAAAGGAGAAGAGTCCTCATGAAGAATTGGCAAATTGCCACAGCGGTGGCGGCCCTGGCCGTCACTGCCGCCGGTGCGGTCGGCGCATCGCTGGCCGGCACGCCGGCGGTGTCGGGAACGATAGTCGTTCCTGCCGTTACGGTGGTGACGGTGAACGGCGATTGGCAGCCCGACGGCGCGCCGAAGCGGCCGCTAGTCTTGCCGGCGGCCCCCGGCTTGCCTAGCCCAGCCGGGACGGTGTTGTTCAGTGCGGATTTCAACACGGGCAGCACCAGCGGCTGGCGCGCCTCCGTCTTGCCGAGCAGCGAACAGCCCGGAATCTGGCTGGTCAAAGATAATGCTCTGGAAATGGCCGGCGATGTCAACCTGGACACCCCGCTAGAGGAAGCCTATTTTCTCGCCGGCGATCAAGCCTGGGGCGATGTGACGCTGGAAGCCAACGTCTTGCCGCACAGCGGCGAAGGCACGGGCCTCGCCTGGAATGTGCAGGGCGACCGCTTCTATCGAGTCCAATTGTTCTATAACCTGCCCAACCCCGCCGCCAAAGCGGTGCTGGAATTGGTGCAGGGCACGACCGTCACTGTGCTGGCCCAAGCGCCGGTCGCGGTCTATCCCGGCTACACGCCCAATGTCTGGCAGACGTTGCGCGTGAGCAGCGTGGCTGGGCGGCAGCAGGTCTGGGTAGACGGTACGCCGCTCTTCGATGTGCAAAACAGTGTGCTGCATGGTGGTCAGGTCGGGCTTTATGCCTGGGCCGACAGCCACAGCCGCTTCGACAATGTGCGCGTTAGCGCCGGCCACTAACGAGAGGGAGACACGCTTCAATGAAACGAGTTTTCGCTGCGGCCGGTCTGGTTGCGCTCTGCACCCTGGTAGGGGTGGCAGAAGCCAAGCCGACGGCCAACACCGTCCCACCCGGCAACGCGCCGGCTTTCAACTTCGCCCAGCCGCTCCTAGCCTCTGAGAGCTATAACGGCGTGGGCCGTCTTGGGGCCGGCCCTGATGGGAGCGTCAACATCATCGCCGTCAAAGGCCAGGATATTACGCGCGAGACCAACGGCGGCTTCTACCAGAACAACTTTAGCACCGATTCGCTCGACAGCAGCACGACCGGCATTGGCAACCCGGCGGTTCATCATGACGGCGCGGGGCGCGTGTGGGCCAGTTGGTATCACAGCTATGGCGACGGCAGCGCCAATGTCGTGCGCGGGCTAAAAGATCCCGGCAACGGTAACACCCCCTGGGATGTCGCTGCTGTGCCCGGCAGCGATACGTTTAGCCCGACGGCGTACAAAGTGACCGATATAGCGACCACGACCAGCGGGCGCGCCTATGTGATGTACGCGCGCAACAACGTCGGCGCATCCTATCAGTATAGCGACGACGGCGTGCATTGGTCGGCGCGCGAAAACGTGCCCGGCCCCTTCGGCCCCTCGGCGGCGGATTTTGCGATAGGCGCGAGCAAAGACGGTGCGGTGATGATCGGCTGGACCGACCGGGGCACGACTGATGTGTTGGTGCAGCTGCGCGATGCGGGGGGTAACTGGGGACCAGTCACCGACATCTCGCCGATCAACCGCCAGGGTTACGCGCCGCGCTTTGCCAGTGATCCCTTTGGCGGCATCCGCATCATCTGGATGCAGGTGGACCCCAATACCGGCTCCGGCAGTGATGTGTGGTATCGGGAATGGACCCCGGACGGCGGCTGGAACCCCAACCTCATCCGCTTGTTCACCACGCCGGGCAACACCTCCGGCCACGCCTACAATATCTCGGTGGACAGCAGCGGCACCGCGCATATCGTCTACCAAGACGACACTGTGTTGGGCGGGGTCGCCCTATCCTACTATATGACGGGCAAAGGCACCAGCTTTAGCCGCCCGCAGCAACTGTTTTCGCAGTTCGGCACAGCAGCGGTGCGCTTCCCCGATGTAGACGCCAGCACGGTCACCGGCCGGGGGGAAGTGGCCCATGTGGTCGGCAACAGCAACTATAATAACGGCGGCTTTTTCGCCAACTGGTACAGCTACACCGATGTCGTGGCTTCGGTCTCGACAGCGACCCCAACGGCCACGGCGACGGCGACCGCCACGGCGACCGCCACGGCGAGTCCGACCGCTTGCACGACGGGCACGTTTAGCGATGTGAGCGCGACCGACTACTTCTATGCTGCGGTGAATTACTTGGTGGCCCATAACGTCATCAGCGGCTATAGTGACTGCACCTTCAGGCCGTACAACAATACCACGCGCGGCCAGTTGGCGAAAATCGTGGTCTTGGGGTTCAGTGTACCGGCCTACGTGCCGCCGCTGGGGGGCTACACCTTTGCCGATGTGCCGCCGAACTATGTCTTTTTCGCGCCCATCGAAGCGGCTAATCGTGCCGGTATCATCAGCGGCTATGATTGCGGCAGCCGCCCGACCGAACCGTGCGATCAGTTCCAACGCCGCTACTTCCGCCCCGGCGATCTGGTGACGCGCGGCCAGTTAGCGAAGATTGTGGTGGGCGCGGCCGGCTGGACGCTCCGCAACCCGGTCACGCCGACCTTTAGCGATGTGCTGCCGAGCAACGTCTTCTATCAGTCGGTGGAAACGGCGGTGTGCCACGGCATCATCAGTGGCTATAACGACGGCACCTTCCGGCCCGCCAACAACGCGACACGCGGCCAGGTGTCCAAGATCGTCTATCTGGCGCTGACCAGCGGCCAAAGCGCCTGCGCTAACCCGACGGTGACCGCGACGGTGACGGTGACAGGCACGCCAGCCACCGCGACGACGACCAGCATTGTGCCGACAGTGACGGTGACGGGCACGCCGCCGACCGCGACGACGACCAGTGTTGTGCCGACGGTGACGAGTACGGCGGTGGCGGCCACCGTGACGGGTACACCCGCGCCCGCCACCGCGACCAGCGTTGTGCCGACCGTCACGGTGACGGTGCCGGTGTTGACCGCGACCCGCACGACCACCGTGACGGCGACCGCGACTCCGTAGCCAATGTAAATCCGGCAACCCGTGCCGGTGTATCCCAGACAGGTCGGAGCTGCTGCTTCGGCCTGTTTGGTTGTGCATTTGCGGCAGACGACGGATGCCACCATAGCGACCCGCAGGACACGAAGATTGCCAAACAGGTGATTCCGCTGCCGCCTGGAGGTCTCCCTGGTGCCACCCATTGATGCGCGGATGTCCTGTAAGTGTTCAGTCAGCGACCAGCATACAAAAATCTGCCATTCTGAACGCAGTGAAGAATCGGTTGGGGTGCAAATCGGCTCCCAGGTGCGCCACACTCCGCCCCGTGTATGCCTGCGGGTGGCCGTGTATCCACCCCGACCGATTCTTCACTGCGTTCAGAATGGCAGATTCTCTCTTTGGCGTGCTAGTAGCCCATCAGACTGAACAGTTACGATGTCCTGGCCCATTGACCTCACCCCCGCCCTGGTGCTATAATCCGGCTGACCGGTCCACAACACGTTGTACCCACCGTTGGCGCACAGACATAGACCCATGGATCGCGGCCGTTAGCCGTTATGGAGGAGACCCCTGTGATGAAACGGACTCTCATCCTGCCGGCTCTGGCGGCGGGCGCTATTCTGGCGGTGAGTCTAGCGCCGGCCGGTTCGCACGCTGGGACGGTCCGGCCGGCCCCGGCGGCCACCCTTCTGCCGCCCCAAAAAGCCTCGGCTGACAATGCCGGCACGGGGCGCATCGCCGCATCAAGCGATGGCAGCGTAAACATCCTGGCCTCCTTCGGTAATGCGATCACGGCGGAGCAAAACACGGCGCTGTATGGCAGTTTCAGCACGGTGCCGCTCGACAGTGGCGAGGTGGGGCTGGGTAACGCGGTCGCGCACCATGCGCCTAACGGCACGGTTTGGGGCGCGTGGTACTATGGCTTCAGCGACGGCAGCGCCGAGATTCATAGCGGCTTGAAGAACCCCGGCAGCGGCGGCAGCGCCTGGACCGCGCAAACGATCCCCAACAGCGGCACGGGAGCTACTGCCCCCTACAAAGTCACCGATCTGCAAGTGACCGCAGCGGGGCGTGTGTATGTGCTGTGGGCCCGCAACACGGTCGGCGCACGTTTTGCCTTCAAGGATGCTACGGGCAACTGGTCCGCGCCGGTGGATGTGCCAAGCGCGTTGAGCAACGTGGCGGATTATAACCTTGGTGTGAGCAGCAGTAACGTGGTGGCAGTGTCGGGCTTCGACCCTATTAACCACGGCTTGCTGGTGCAGATGTATACCGCCGGCAGTTGGGGCGCAGTCACGAACATTGCGCCCGCCGGAGGGCAAGCCTACCGTGGCCTGTGGGCCGCCGACTCTGCCGGTGGCCTGCGGGTGATCTGGACCCAAGTGGACCCGGCCACGAATAGCAACGATGTGTATTACCGCGAGTGGACCCCGGCGGATGGCTGGAATCCCACCGTGGTGCGGCTGGCTACCCCCGGCAACACGGCGGGCAACGGCTACCATATCAGCGTTGATGCGCTCGGCACGGCGCATATCGTGTTCAGCGACGACAGCGCCATCGCCGGCATCCAACAGAGCTACTACCTGTCCGGTTCGGGCACGACGTTTAGAGCGCCGCAGCGCATCGATTCGGGCAACGGCGGATTTCTCCAGGCCAACAGCCGTAACCCCGATGTGGATGCCAACCCGGTCAATGGGCACAATATCATCCACCTGACGTTCAACAGCAACGCCGGCGGCGCGTTCGCCAACTATTATACCTATGCCGACCTCGGTCCGTTGGTCGCGCCCACGCCGACCGCCAGCGCCACGCCGGCTGCCACGCCGACCCCCTGTGCGACCGGCGTGTTCAGCGACGTGCCGCCCGGCAGCACCTTCTACCCGTTTGTCAGCGATCTGGTGAGCAGAGGCGCGATTAGTGGCTACAGCGATTGCACCTTCCGCCCCAGCGCCACCATCACGCGCGGCCAAGTCGCCAAAGTGCTGGCGCTGGCCTTCGGTTTGCCCATCAACACGGCAGGCGGGCCGCATTTCAACGATGTGGCGGTGGGCAGCACCTTCTACCCCTTTGTGGAAACGGCGTTTAATCGCGGCATCATCAGCGGCTATAACGACGGCACCTTCCGCCCAGCCAATGTGGTGACACGCGGGCAGATCGCCAAGATGGTGACGCTGGGACGGGGCTGGGCGCTGCACAACCCGACCACAGCGACCTTCAGCGATGTGCCGCTCGGCAGCACCTTCTTTCCTTTTGTGGAAACGGCCTTTGCCAAAGCGGTGATCAGTGGCTATAGCGACGGCACGTTCCGGCCCAGCAACAGTGCCACGCGCGGGCAAGGTGCCAAGATCATTGACCTGTCGATTTCGGCCACAGCTGCCGGCGACCACTGATCTGCTTTGCCATAGGGATCTATCGCCAATTCTCCCGTTCTCTTTAGGCGAGGGGGTTGCGGCTACGGTCGGTGGGTGAGGCACCTCGCACAATCTTGCCGCGCACCTAGTCGCCTAGAGGCTATTGATAGTCCCTATCTTGATCTATATACCAGCAACCAAGAAATAATTTCTGTCAGGGGGAGCGCAGCGCAGAATTCGGCCCGCTCCGATCTCACCTGGGGCCGGCGCTACCGCCCTACATTGCGGCAGCGCCAGATTCTGCGCGCTGCGCTCCCCCTGACAGGACAGGGGACCATAAATAGCCCCTGACCGCTGTTTGCGTATTGACATAACCGCTAGGCCAGTGCTATAATCTGGGCAATAGGCCCAGACTCTCGCTGTATGCAACGCTATGGACGAATATTGGGCGCATGGCTCCCCGCGAGCCGTCTTCTACCTACACAGGCGCGGGCTATTCCTGAGAGGAGCATCACATGAAAAGATGGCAGATTGCCACCGTGGCTGCGGCAATTGCGGCCACTTTTGCCGGCGTGTGGGGCGGATCGCTGGCGCGCACCCCGGCGACCCCCGGCGGTATCGTTGTGCTGCCGGCCACCGTGGTGACGGTGAATGGCGATTGGCAGCCCGACGGCGCGCCGAAGCGGCCGCTAGTCTTGCCGGCGGCCCCCGGCCTGCCTAGCCCGGTCGGGACGGTGTTGTTCAGCGCGGATTTCAACACGGGCAGCACAGCCGACTGGCGTGCGTCGGTGTTGCCCACGAGTGAGCAGCCGGGGGTTTGGCGGGTGCAAGAGGGGGCCATTGAGATGGCCGGGGATATCAATCTGGACACCCCACTGGACGAAGCCTATTTCATTGCCGGCCCTACGCCGCCGGCGGCTTTCGACTTCGCGGCCAACATCCTGCCCCGCAGCGGGGAAGGCACGGGCCTCGTCTGGAATGTCCAGGGCAACAATTTCTATCGCCTCCAACTCTACTATAACCTGCCCAACCCGGCCGCCAAAGCCGCGCTGGAACGGGTGCAGGGCACGACCGTCACCGTGCTGGCCCAAGCGCCGGTCGCGGTCTACCCTGGTTACACGCCCAACGTTTGGCAGACCGCGCGCGTGAGCAGCGGGGCCGGGCGGCAGCAGGTGTGGGTGGACGGCGTGCGCCTGTTCGATGTGCAAGACAGCGCGTTGCAGGGCGGCGCGGTCGGGCTATATGCCTGGGCCGACAGCCACGCCCGCTTCGATAATGTGCGCGTCAGCGCCGCCGGCCGCTAACGAGAGGGAGACCCACGACGATGAAACGGACCCTGACCCTGCTCCTGTTGGCGGCGGGCTGTATCTTGACGACGACAGCGGCGGCCAAGCCGGCTCCGCTTGATACCACCGCCACCGCTTCGCACGCGGCCCCGAACGTTACCCTGCCGGCCCCGAAACGCGCCTCTGAGGACAGCACCGGCACCGGGCGCATCGCCGCGTCGAACGACGGCAGTGTGAACATCCTGGCCTTGTTCGGCCAATCCGTCATTGCCAACCAAAATAATTCGCTGTACGGCGACTTTAATACGGTCCCTCTGGACACCAATACCGCTGGGCTGGGCAATGCCGTGGCGCGCCACGCGCCCAGCGGCAAGATTTGGGGCGAGTGGTTTCATGGCTTCAGCGACGGCAGCGCCGAGATCCATAGCGGCTTGAAGAACCCCGGCAGCGGCGGCAGCGCCTGGACGCAAGAGACCATCCCTAATAGCGGCACCTCCAACAGCGCACCCTACAAAGTCACCGATCTGCAAGTGACCCCCGCCGGACGGGTCTATGCGCTGTGGGGGCGCAACACGGTCGGCGCGCGCTTTGCTTTCAAGGATGCTACGGGCAACTGGTCGAGTCCGATAGATGTGCCCGGCGATCTGTCTGACTCCGCCGACTTCAATATCGGCGTGAGCAAAGATAATGTCGTGATGGTGTCTTGGTTTAACCGGGGGACGACCGACCTGCTGGTGCGGATGTATAGCAATGGCAGGTGGGGCGACGTGACCGATATCGCCCCACTACCGGGTCAGGCGTATCGCGGGGTCTGGGCGGCTGATCCCTTTGGTGGCCTACGGGTCATCTGGATTCAGGCGGATCCGGCTAGCGGTGTGAACGACGTGTATTACCGCGAGTGGACCCTGGCGGGCGGCTGGGATGTCCACTTGGTACGGCTGGCTACTCCCGGCAATACGGCGGGCAACGGCTACCATATCAGCGTTGATGCGCGTGGCACGGCGCATATCGTGTTCAGCGACGACAGCGCCATCGCCGGCATCCAACAGAGTTACTACCTGTCCGGTTCGGGCACGACATTCAGCGCGCCGCAACGTATCGATTCGGGCAACGGCGGCTTTCTCCAAGCCAACAGCCGCAACCCCGATGTGGATGCCAACCCGGTCAATGGGCACAATATCATCCACCTGACGTTCAACAGCAATGCCGCCGGCCCTAGCTTCGCCAACTATTACACTTATGCCGATCTCGGTGTGTCGGTCTCGCCCACGCCGACGACTGTGCCGACCGCTTGCACGGCGGGCGTATTTAGCGATGTGCCGCCCGGCAGCACCTTTTATGCCTTTATCACCGACCTAGTGAGCAAGGGCGCGATCAGTGGCTACAGCGATTGCACCTTCCACCCCAGCGCCACCATCACGCGCGGCCAAGTCGCCAAAGTGCTGACGCTGGCCTTCGGCTTGCCCATCAACACGGCGGGCGGGCCGCATTTCAACGATGTGGCGGTGGGCAGCACCTTCTACCCCTTTGTGGAAACGGCGTTTAATCGTGGCATCATCAGTGGCTATAACGACGGCACCTTCCGGCCCAGCAACGCGGTGACGCGCGGGCAGATCGCCAAGATGGTGACGCTGGGGCGGGGCTGGGCACTGCACAACCCGGCCACGGCGACCTTCCGTGATGTGCCGCTCGGCAGCACCTTCTTCCCCTTTGTGGAAACGGCCTTTGCCAAAGCGGTAATCAGTGGCTATAGCGACGGCACGTTCCGGCCCAGCAACAGCGCCACGCGCGGGCAAGGTGCCAAGATCATTGACTTGTCGATCTACGCCACGGATGCCACGGCGACCCCGACGGCGGTGCCACCGACGCTCACACTGGTCAACACGGCCACGCCGGTCAACACGGCCACGCCGGTTAATACGGTCACGCCGACTCCTGCGCCGCCAACTGTGCCCCCGACGAGCACGCCGCTGGTGCCAACGGCAACCCCGATAGACACGGCCACCGTGCCGCCGACCGCGCCCCCCGCGAATACGGCGACCCCGACC
>Ga0123336_10004436_pt1 | contig 11403 bp, 14 predicted proteins | sample SSSSmetaG_FD_96466 | JGI IMG/M metagenome (GOLD analysis project Ga0123336, IMG submission 96466) | Glacier valley bacterial and archeal communities from Borup Fiord, Nunavut, Canada, to study Microbial Dark Matter (Phase II) - ​SSSS metaG | ecosystem: Environmental > Aquatic > Freshwater > Ice... | reverse complement strand
TAAACAGGCCGAAAACAGCCGTTTTTCATGGTCAGCTAAGTAAGCCTGCTTCTACGAAAGTGCCATGAGATGCAGCAAATGGCATTGCTAAACATAGGCGTTTCGTAATTTTTAACAGGCTCTAAAACAACAGGCTCCTTTTCACCGAAAAAAGAATTCTGTTGCTGATGCGCTGATTTTGCTTTCATCCGTCGACTATGTTAAAAACAATGGAGTAAATCTGGTTAATTTCAATCGTATTGATGAACCTGACTCTGTATTCGTTTCCTATAACTCTGACGACTTTTCTAAAGGAATCAAGGGGGCAGATAAAGATGTAATCCATCCTGACCTTTCTCCACTATTAGTTTCAGTAGGCATGAGATATGAAAGGAATTTTGGAAATATTCTCAAGCTTGAAGCCGATATGCGTGCTGAAATCGACAGGTATTTAGAATATGTCGAGGACAGAATGATGGACCAGTATGAATGGGATGCGGAAGTTGCTAGAGGCAGATAGGACTAGCTATTTGCCTTTCTGTTATCTCCTCTCCTACGCATTCTGCTTTCCCAACCTCGGGAGGGCAGGGTGGCGTGCGTAACAGGGCCCTGCCCACGCGGGCCCGCCGGGCGCGGCGGCGCGACGCGGCCCGCTTCGGCGGCGGCTTTTGGGGCGCGGGGGTATCGTATCAGCATCGTCTTGAATCGTATCAAATCGTATCACGGGGCGGGTGGGGCGCTTATCTTCGCGGCATGATAGAGCGCGTGCATACCGTGGAAGTGACGCTGGATTGGGCCTTACTGGCGGTGGTGAGCAAGCTCGACCGGTTTGATGCCAGTTGGGCGGCCATTGAGCGGCGCGAGGGGCAGGCGCTGAAACAGCTAAAGGCCATTGCGACGGTGCGCAGCGTGGGGGCATCTACCCGCATCGAGGGCTCGCGCATGAGCGACGCGGAGGTGGAGGTGCTGTTGCGCAATACGGACATCACCAAGCTCGAAGACCGGGATTCGCAGGAGGTGGTGGGCTATTTTCAGGTGCTGGATTTGATTGCGGAGTCCTACGCCGACATCGACATCTCGGAGAACAGCATTAAGGGGCTGCACAACCAGTTGCTCCGGTTCAGCCGCAAGGACGACTGGCACCGGGGCAACTACAAGCAGCACTCCAACGCCGTGGAAGCCACCCTACCGGACGGCACCAAACAGCTGCTATTTCAGACCACCGCGCCGGGCTTTGCCACCGAGGATGCCATGCGTGCGCTGGTGGCCTGGTACCGCGCCGATACGGCCACGCACCCGCTGGTGAAATGCGCCCTGTTTTGCTACGATTTTGTGAGCATCCACCCGTTTCAGGACGGAAATGGCCGCCTAAGCCGGCTGCTGGCCACCCTGCTCCTGCTCCAGAACGGCTACGTCTGGATTCAGTACGTAAGCCTGGAACATGAAATTGAGAGCCGCAAGACGGAGTATTACCGGGAGCTGCAAAAGTGCCAGTCGCAGCGGCCGGGCGAAAACATTTCGGCGTGGCTAACCTTCTTTTTTGATACGCTGTTGAAAGTGCAGCAGCAGTTGCTGCACAAGCTGACGGTAAGCGAAGCAGAAACGCAGTCGTCGCCGCGAGAGAGGGCGGTGCTGGCCTTTGTGGGCAATTATCCCGGCTGCAAGTCGGGACTAATAGCCGAAAAGCTGGCTATTCCTTCGCCGACGGTGAAGCGCATTCTGGCCGATTTACTTGTGCAGCGGCGCATCACGAAAGAAGGCAGAGGCCCGGCAACTATCTACTACGCGAGCTAAATTTGCTGCACCAGCGCCACGCCGACCAGGCCCCGGCGCGCCTCAAGCAGCTCCAGCAAATCGCCGTGGCCAACGGCAACCTCTTCGCCGAGCTGATGGAAACGGTAAAATACTGCTCGCTCGGTCAGATTACGAATGCGCTGTTTGAGGTGGGCGGACAGTACCGGCGGAATATGTAGACCGCAGATTTAACGGATTTGACAGATTGAACAGATTTTATGAGGCCGAGAATTTATATCGACACTTCCGTGGTAGGCGGCTACTTTGATGAAGAGTTCCGGGAAACCACCGAGTTTTTCTTTCAGCAGTTTCAGGCGGGGGATTTCCTGTTTGTCGTTTCCGACTTGCTTGACCTTGAGTTACTGAACGCGCCTGCCCGAGTGCGGGACTTACTGGCACGGTACCGGCCTGATTTTTTTGAGCGGGTTGCCTTTACGGAAGAAGCCGAGGCGCTCGCCAAGCAATACATTGCCGAAAAAGTAGTCGGCAAAACGAGTCTGACTGATTGCCGCCACATTGCCTTGGCAACCCTGTCGCGGGTAGATGTGCTGGCAAGCTGGAATTTTAAGCATATCGTAAACATTCAACGTATCCACGGCTACAACTCGGTGAACTTACGGCTGGGGTACCAGCTACTGGAAATCCGTAGCCCTAAAGACCTGCTTACTTATGAAAACGACTAAAGCCCCCAAGTCATTCGATGCCGTGAACATGATGCGCGGCATCCGCACCAAGATTTCGCAGGAAACTGCGAACATGAGTTTTCAGGAGTTGCAGCAATACATCAAGCAACAATTGGAAGCATCCCAGTTGCACCCTACCCCCCTTCCATCGTAGCACCAGCGCCACGTCGACCAGGCCCCGGCGCGCCTCAAGCAGCTCCAGCAAGTAGCCGTGGCCAACGGCAACCTCTTCGCCGAGCTGATGGAAACGGTGAAATACTGCTCGCTCGGGCAGATTACGAACGCGCTGTTTGAGGTTGGCGGGCAGTACCGGCGCAATATGTAGATGTTTAGCGTTTGGGCATGATACAGAGAAGCGACTTCTTAAGTCGAATACATTCGAACATATCCGAACACGGCCATCACGTAACGGTGGTAACAGGCGGCGAACTGCCCAGATTTGCCTATACCATTGGGGGTAAAAGCACTGTAGGCGCAGAATTTATTTTTGCTGGTGGCGAACATTATTCCCAAGCCCAAATCGGTGAAATTATTGGTGAAATAATCTCACTTGCTAAAAGGGAATCCGATTGGCATAACCATTCTGTTGGAATAGGGCTGCTTGGCAGTTTTTCTATTTCGAAAGCTGATACGTCTTGGTCCAAGCTGCTTCTGTTAGGCGCTTTTGATTATTATAATCAAACTGAAATAGCAGTTTGGCAGATTTTGCCAGACGGGCAACATCACACGCTTGATATTCCTGATATGTCACAAGTATTTGATGTTGCTTCAGAGCCTGTTTGGCAGTGGTTATCTCGGAAGTGGGATTACCCTATTCCTTGTAATTCCATGTCCCTTACTAATCTAAAGGTGCTTTTTGGAGAAAAAGCTACTGAAGTAATGAGATGGGATAAAGATGAGTGGGAAATATTTTCTGGTGCTGGTCCTGATATACCAAAAGAAGATATGCGCATGATACCCTTGGGCACCCTAATAGGCATTGACAAAGCCCTTGAAATAGCAGTTCACCTAGATATTGGCAAGGGGGTCTGGCGCGATACCACCGAACTTGAATGGAATGATTGGGAGTAAGAATATTTCTCCCATCCCCCAACACCCTGCCTTCCCAACCTCGGGAGGGTAGGGTGTTTTGCGTAACGGAGCACCGCCACGCGGGCCCGCCGGGTGCTGCGGCGCGACGCGGCCCGCTTCGGTAGCGGCTTTGGGAGGCTGCTGGGGCACTTTGGGGCTTAACTGGGGGGCTCTGAAGGGAACGACTGGCACTTTTGGGCCGACGACGGGCACTTTAGCGCATACGCCAAGCACTTTTGGGCATACGACATATACTTCCGAGCATACGACAGATACTTCCGAGCATACGACGGGCACTTTTGGGCATACGACGGCCACTTTTGAGCATACGACTGCCACTTACGGGCATACGACTGGCACTCGTGAGCATACGACGGCCACTTTCATGCATACGACGGGCACTTGGACTTGCTGGACATTAATTTCTGAATACGAAACCGGCTTTGGAGACTGGAAATGAGGTTTTACCGGCAGTAAGGGAGTAGCTTGGGGAAGGCACCGGCGCTACTGCGGCAGCGGTTTGCTACATTTCGCTCATTCAGTCATCTTCTAACCCGGTTGCCGTATGAACATTAAAGAAACCGCCATCCTTACCAGCGGCCAGGACGTGGGCCTGGCCGTGGCCGACTACCCCAAGGAACTGGCCGATTTCCCGCCCCTGCAAGCCGCCGAAACCGACCGGGCGGAGCTGGTGACGGCCATTGAGGCCCGGCAAACCACGCAGGACAACACGACGACCGACAGCACGTCGGCCAAGGACGAGGCCCGCGAGCTGATGGCCCGCGCCACCGAAACGCTGTCGGCCCGGGCGGTGGGGTATGCGCTGGCCACGAAGCAGCTGGGGCTGAAGCAGGCCTTCACCCTCACCTATACCGACGTGCGCTTCGGCGAGGCCACCGAGGACGTGAACCACGTGCGCGCGCTGGTGGCGAGGGTGCAGGCCCTGCCCGCGAAGGTGCGCCAGGACTACCGCCTCACCGATGCCGTGATTCAGGCCCCGGCCGACGCGGCCGACCTGTTTGACGCGGCCGACGATACCCAGACGGGCGCCAAAGCGGCCCCGCGCCTGGCCACGCTGGCCCTGCCCGACCTGCTGCGCCAGCTGAGCGCCGCGCTGCTCCTGATGAAGGCCCTGCTGAAAGGCCAGAGCACGGACAAGGACCCCAAATTTCAGTGGGAGAAGCTCTACCAAGCCTTTGAGCAGGCCAACAAGCGGCAGGGGACGGCGGCCAGCAGCCGGCGGGCGACGCCGGTGGCGCGCATCGTGCGGACGCTGCCCTTCACGGCGAGGGGCACCGGCCAGCCCCAGCGCCTGGCCAACACCAACTACGGCCCCGCCTACACCCTGACGGTGGAAAACCGCGCCGCCACGCCCCTGCTGCTCTGGATGGCCCAGAAGGACGGGGCCGCCACCACGCCCCACACCTGCCCGGCCGGGGCCATCACGACGGTGAAGCGGGCGGATATCGGGCCGGAAACGGCGCGCTACCTGATGGCGCAGTTCCAGGGCGCGGGCGCGGGCGAGGCCACGGTGGTGGTGCGGCGCGTGGTGTGAACGGGGGTTGATAGGGTTAACACAGCCCGTCCTGCTCATTGGACGGGCGGGCTCCCCTTTTTGGCTGGACCAATGAACTGCCCGTTGGTGGCCTGAGCGGCGGCGGGCTGCTTGGGGCAGCGGGTGCGGTTTATGTGGAGTAAATAGGCATTGGGTGGCGTTCATCACGGGGCGGTTTGAGTTAGGCGAGACAGGGTAGAGACGCTATTTTTTGCGGCTCCTCGGTGAACGGTAGCCAGGCGGCGCGAACGACGAGACGCAAATATTGCGTCTCTACTCCCGCCAAATAAGCAAAAAACTGCTTTCCCTACCTCGGGTGAGCGGGGTATTGTGCGTAGGGGGGTCGCCCACGCGGGGGCGATGGGCGGGGGCGTTCAGGACGGGGGGGGCGGTTGGTGGCTGGTCAGCCTTGCCCGCCCGCGCCAGGAGGGGCCGCGGCGCGATGACCACCGTCGGCCGGCGCGAGCGGCATAACTTTCGTCATCACCCCGGGTTTGCACCTTGCAATTTCTCTCGCTCCTTCATGGCCCGGCGCAACTCTCCCCACGACATCCGGCAGCTCGCTGACTTAAACCAGCTGAGCGAGATTGTGGTCGATAAACGGCTGGGCAAGCGGGCCGAGGCCAAGAAGAGCCGCCGCAACCGGCACTACGAAAAGCAGTTCATCAAAAATGCCCTCACGGCCGGCCTGGACGGCGCCGAGGACTGAGCCCCTGGCGGGAACTGTTTAGCAGTTGCAGGGCCCGCGGCAGTTGCGGCGCAAGCGCCCGCCCGTTGCTTGGCGGCGGCGGCAGGGCACCCGCCACCGCCCGGCGGGCCCGCGTGGTGCTGTCCTGCACCCGCGCCAGGCCCGGTAAAGCACGCCTCGCCGACCTTTGCCCGCTTATGAAGCACCTGATTGACCTGGCCGGCTGGAACCGGCGCGAGCATTTCGCCTTCTTCTCCGCGTTGGAGGAGCCTTTTTTTGGCTTGGTGGCCACCGTGGACTGCACCCGGGCCCTGGCCGAAGCCAAGCGGCTGGGCGTGCCGTTTTTCCTGTACTACCTGCACGCGGCCTTGCGGGCGGTGAATGCGGTGGAGGCCCTGCGCTACCGCATCGAGAACGGGCAGGTGTACTGCTACGACCGCATCCACGCCTCGGCCACCATCGGCCGGGCCGATAATACGTTTGGGTTTTCCTTTATTGAGCAGCACGACGAGCTGGCCGCCTTCGTGCCGGCGGCCCGGGCCGAAATAGCGGCCGTGCAGGCCAGCGAGGGCCTGCGCCTGAACGAGACCACCGGCCGGCCTGATGTCATCCACTTCTCGGCCCTGCCGTGGGTGCGCTTCACGGGCCTGACCCACGCCCGCAGCTTCCGGCACCCCGACAGCTGCCCCAAGATTTCGGTGGGCCAAACCTACGCGGAGGGCGCGGCCGTGCTGATGCCGGTGTCGGTGAATGTGCACCACGGCCTGGCCGACGGCTACCACGCGGGGCTGTTTCTGGCCGCGTTTCAGGAGCGGTTGGGCTAGGCAGCACCGGGCACACCCGCCGCTGGCGTGCTAGTACCCGCTTACTGCAGGGCCTGGGCCACGGTCGGGCGGCCGGCCCTCGGGACAACCGGAAGCAAAGCACGCCACGCCGCCGGAAGCAGCTGCCACGCTTCACCTTGTAACTGATGTTACGCAGCTGCTGCTGGTGCGCGTCTCTGACGCGCTGCCCACTGGCCTGGCGTCTCCAGACGCCCAGTGCGCGCCGTTCGGGTGTCGTTTAACGGCCGCGTCTCAGCCGCGAAACCAGTGGGCAGCGCGTCTCAGACGCGCGCCAGCAGCAGCTGCGTAACATCAGCTTGTAAATCTGACACGTTCTCCTTTTTGATTGAGGGCCTTTGGGGCTGATTTGCGCCCCCACCCCGGCAAGCGGCTACCGCCCCCCGATGACGCATTGGGCGCCGTGGGCTTGCGCGTTGAGCGCCTCAAACCACTGCCCTTTTAAGGTGCCGCGGGCCGCGGGGCGTCTTCTCAGAAAAGCGGGGCACGCAACCCCACGGCTCGGCCCGCGGTTAACCGATGCCAGTGCCTGGCCTTTACCAAACCTCCTTCATGAACAACATCACCATTGCTCCGAATTCGGCCCACCCGCTTACCGTCTCCCGCCTGGGCTACGGCACTATGCGCCTGACCGGCCCGGACATCTGGGGCGAGCCCGCCGACCGGCCGCAGGCGCTGGAAATCCTGAAAACGGCTGTTTCCAGCGGCGTGAGCTTTATCGACACCGCCGACTACTACGGCGAGGACGTGACCAACCGGCTGATTGCCGAAGCCCTGCACCCCTACCCGCCGGCCCTGGTTATCTGCACGAAGGTGGGCGCCACCCGCCGGCCCGACAAAAGCTGGGTGCCCTTCAACACGCCCGAAAACCTGCGCACCAGCATCGATAACAACCTGCGCACCCTGCGGCAGGAGCAGGTGCAGCTGGTGCATTTGCGGCTGATGGGGCACGGCCCGGTGCCGCTGGCCGAGCAGCTCGGGGCCATGTTTGCCCTGCAGCGGGAAGGCAAAATCCGGCACGTGGGCCTGAGCAACGTGACCCGCGCCGAACTGGAAGAAGGCCTGCAACTGGGCCCCATTGCCACGGTCGAGAACATGTATAGCTACGCGCAGCGCACCTCCGTGGACCTGGGCCACGGCGCCAACCCCGGCGGCGAAGAAGTGCTGGACCTGTGCGAGCAGCACGGCATTCCGCTCATTCCCTTTTTCTCGCTGGTGCACGGCTTGCCCAAGGCCGGCAACAAGCTGGCGGAAATCGCCCAAAAGCACAACGCCACCGAAGCGCAGCTCAACATCGCCTGGCTGTTGCACAAGTCGCCCTGGATACTGCCGATACCGGGCACGTCGTCGCTGGCGCACCTGCGCGAAAACCTGAAGGCGGCGGACATCCGGCTCAGCGCCGAGGACATGACCTACCTGGGGTAGCCCAAAAACAATGAAACCGCGGCGCTTCGAATTGGCCAAGCCCGGCGAATGGAGGATGCCGGGCGATGGTATCGGGCCGGGTCTTTAATTTTGCTTCATGAAACGCAGCTTTTGGTGTGGCATCGGTGCCCTTTCGTTGGCGGGCCCGGTGCACGCCCAATCCCTGACGGGCGTGTGGCAGGGCGTGGAGGCCGAAACCAGCGAGCCCAGTGCGTACTGGCCATCGGTGCTTCGGGTGCAGAAAAGCACGGGCAGCATTCTGTTTGGGGTGCTGTACCAGGAAGTGGGCGGCAATTCGGGCATTTCGGTGACTTTTCGGATGAAAGGCACCCGCTCGAAAGCCGGCCTGGCGCTGGAGCACGGCGACAAGCTGAGCGAAACCGGCCGCACGCCCCTCAGCCACTGGTGCGACGGCGCCATCGCCTTCACCTACGACGCGGCCCTGGAAAAGCTGACCGGCCACGCCACGTACCGCCCCGTGGGCACCTGCGACGTGGGCACGTTCACGTTCTACCGCATCAAGCTAAAATCGGCCGCCACGGTGCCGCCGGGGGCCGTAACCGCCGTGCGCGTTTCGGGCCGCAACGTGCTCTGGTACGCCGATGCGGACTTGAAGCAGCCCGTGGCCACCGGCAACACCTACCGCACCAGGCTCACCAAAACCACCACGTTCTACCTCAAGCAGGGCTACTACCCCACCGAGCAAAGCCCGGTGGTGCCCCTCACCATTAAAGTAGCCGGGGCCGGGCCCAAGCCGGCGGCGCGGGCCGCCCCCGCCCGGCGCGATACGCTGCGGCCCGCGCCGCTGCTGCCCCTGGCACCGGCTCAGCCCGTGGTGCTGCCCACCGTGTTGTTCCGCGTGGGCACCACCGAGCTGCTGCCCGAGGCCGCTCCGGCGCTCGACCAACTCGCGGCCGAGCTGCAGGCCCGCCCCGCGCTGCAATTGCGGGTGGCCGGCCACACCGACCGGGTGGGCGAGCCCGACAAAAACCTTACGCTTTCCGAGGAGCGGGCGGCGGCGGTGAAGAATTACCTGGTGAAGGCCGGCGTCCCAGCCGAGCGCATCGGCACCGTCGGGTACGGCGACGCCCGGCCCCTGTACCCGTCGCCCGATGCCCGCAACCGGCGCGTGGAAATAGAAGCCGTAAAATAACCGCCGCCCAGCGCCAGGCCGATGCCCCCCCAAACCCCGGAATTAGCAGTTCCCGCCCGCGTGGCCCATCGCCACTTTCTCATCCACAAGCCCTATGGCTACCTCAGCCAGTTTGTGGGCGAGGCCAACAAGAAAAAGCTGGGCGGGTTCCACGATTTTCCGGCGGGCATCATGGCCATTGGCCGGCTCGACGAGGACAGCGAGGGCCTGCTCCTGCTCACCACCGACGGCGGGATGAGCGAGCGGGTGCGCAGCGCCAAAGTCGAAAAGGAATACTACGCCCAAGTGGACGGACGCATCACCGGGGAAGCCCTGGCCCTGCTGCAGGCGGGCGTTGAAATCGGGATTCACAACGTGCGCTACCGCACCAACCCCTGCGCGGCCCGCCGCCTCGACCCTGCCCCCAGCTTCGCACCCCGCACCCGCAAAATCCGCGACGACCGGCACGGTCCCACCAGCTGGGTGGCCATTACGCTCACCGAGGGCAAATACCGCCAAGTGCGCAAAATGACGGCCGCCGTGGGCTTCCCCACCCTGCGGCTGGTGCGGGTGCGGGTGGGTGGGCTTTGGCTGGGCAATTTAGCGCCGGGCGAAGTGCGAGAGGTGGCGGACTTTGGGGTGATGGCGTAAAAAGAAAGTCATGCTGAGCGCAGCGGAGCGGAGTCGAAGCATCTCTACCGGGTAAGTAACCCTTTCGATTAGCATTTAGGTAAAGATGCTACGGCAGGCTCCGCATGACGGGCTGAATTGGGCAGTTGCTTGTTACTGCTTCCGCCGCGCCAGGCGGTGGCGATACACGTCTTCCAGCGTGGCCTCGGCCGGTTATTCGTTTTTGTGGCTGCACACGTTACGATACCATTATTTTATGCTGCTTGCATAACATTTTCTTCAATCTGCCGTATCTTTGCACAGCAATTACCACCCGGCCACTGGCCTCCCTTTACCCATGAAAAAGACCACCGCATTTTCGTTATCGTCGTTCCTCCTGTTGGGCGGCGTGAGCTACCTGGCTGCCAAACTGGCCGACCTGGACCTGACTTTTTTCTTTCACGGCGACGACGACCAGCACCATTACTGCTAAGTCCCATTCTACCTTGCCGCCCTTTATCTGCCTTAAATTAAGTGAAAAGCCCGGCCCATTAGCCGGGCTTTTTTGTTTACCAAGCCGCCAATACGACCGGGCTGGTCGGTTCGGCGCGGCTTTTGGAACTTTGCCCCGCGCGCGGCGAAACCCGGTTAGTTGTCCGAGCACCGTATTTTTGTTGGCCGCGGGCCGCGGTTTTGGCACGAACCCCCAGCGGCTTTATTTATTCCCACACCCCTGCCCATGAACCTCAATTCCCACCAAGCTCAGGTGAGCTACATCATTGGCCGCGACCTGGCCCGCAACTTCGCCCAGCAGGGCCTCGACCTGGACGTTGACACCCTAACCGGTGCCCTCAAGGAGGGCCTCCAGGGCCTGCCCAGCCGCCTCACCCAGGAGCAAATGCAAGCCGCCATGCAGCAGCTGCAGGAACGAATGGGCGGCGCCGAAGACGAACAAGACCAACCCCAAAACCCCGACGCCATGAACAACAACAAAACCGAAGGCGAGGCCTTCCTGGCCCAAAACGCGCAGAAAGCCGGCGTGACCACCCTTCCCAGCGGCTTGCAGTACGAGGTGCTGACCGAAGGCTCGGGCAAGAAGCCTTCCTTGGGCTCGTCCGTGACCACCCACTACCACGGCACACTCATCAACGGCACCGTGTTCGATAGCAGCTACCAGCGCGGCCAGCCCGCCACCTTCCCCGTCAACGGCGTGATTGCCGGCTGGACCGAGGCGCTGCAGCTCATGGGCGAAGGCTCAAAGTACCGCCTCTACATTCCGGCGGACCTGGCTTACGGCAAGCGCGGCGCCGGCCGCGACATTCCCGGCGACACCGCCCTCATCTTTGACGTGGAATTGCTGAAAGTAAACAACTGAAGGACCGGCGGGGCCTCCCGCACGGCCCCGCCCACCTGGGCCCGCGCCACCGCCACGCTGGCCACTGTCGAGCCCATGCCAGACTTTGAAGCCCCGCCGCTTGCTGCTCCCCTCCCGCCCGTGGCCCCCGAAGAATCTTCCGGAGCCGCTCGGCAACCGGACGCCGCGCCCGCGGAGGCCGGCGCGCCGGAATGCTTTTCCGAGCTGCCGGCGTTGCGCAGCGACGACGGCCGGGTGGTGCTCACTGGTT
>Ga0123336_10004433_pt1 | contig 11413 bp, 7 predicted proteins | sample SSSSmetaG_FD_96466 | JGI IMG/M metagenome (GOLD analysis project Ga0123336, IMG submission 96466) | Glacier valley bacterial and archeal communities from Borup Fiord, Nunavut, Canada, to study Microbial Dark Matter (Phase II) - ​SSSS metaG | ecosystem: Environmental > Aquatic > Freshwater > Ice... | reverse complement strand
GTGCGCACCCCGGCCAGAAACTGCTGCGGGTTGTGGCGCGAGGTGGTCATCAGAATGGCCACCTGGCAGGTGCGCACCCCGGCCTGGGCCAGCGCCGCCGCCGAAGCTTCGGCCCCGGCCCGGAACGAGTCGGTGCGGCTGCTGAAGCCGGTGCCGGCGTGGGTGGGCATGGGTGGTAGTGGGGGAAGTGACTAACTGCTGTTGTGCGCTTGCAAGGTGCTGGCGCGCGTCTCCGGCGCGCCCGCGCTACTCCACCACGATTTCGGTGGTGATGCGCAGGGGCAGCTCCAGGGTGTTTTTCACCGGCGACTTGCGGTCGATGGTTTCCTTGGCGCGCTGAAGCTTGTCGGAGTGGGCGGCGTCTTTGGCTTTGATAATGACTTTGTAGTGCAGGCCGATGGCACCGTTGGCCACGTCCTTGTTCAGGCCCAGCACCCCGTGCACGTCGAAATCGACGGTGACTTCGACGTTGATTTTCTCCAGCTCGGTGCCGAACATGGCCGTGTTGGTGACGATGCCCGCCGTGAGGCAGCCGCAGAGGCCGGCGGCCATCACCTCCACCGGGTTCGGGGCCGAGTCGGTGCCGCCGAGGTAGGGCGGCTCGTCCACCAGGATGGTGAAGTGCCGGTCGGGGCGGCTGATGTTGGCGTTGTTCGAGTGCACCTCGTCCACCGTCACTTCGGTGCGGGTGCCGCCCTTCCACTCCGAGCGGGCCTTGAACTTGACATCGGCCATCGCCGGGCTGCCTTTGATGGCCTCAATCAGCGAGCCAATACTGGCCAGGTTGACGCCGTTGGGGAGGGTTTCGGTGCTGCTGCTCATGAAAAAGAATGAAAGTACTGAGAGAGAAAAGAATGGCTGCGAAAACTTGCTAAAGGTAAGCCGGCCCGGTGCGCCCGGCCCCGCAACCGCCGCTAGCGGGCGCGCAGGGCGGCGCGCAGGTAGTGGGGGGCGTGGTCGGGCGGGCGGGGGTGGGCGCCCCGGCCCTGGGTGGCGCTGCCGTGGGTTTGCAGGCTGGCGGCAATCTGCTGGCCCACGGCGCGGCGGGCGGCCTGGTTGGCCGAAATCCAGCATTCCTCGTGCAGCCCCACGCCCAGGGTGTAGCCGCCGGTGAGGTAGATGCCGGCCAGGGCGCCCTGCTCCTGCAGGGCGGCGAGCTGGCTTTGCAGGCCCACGGTGGCCATCGTGGCCACGTTGTGGTAGAAGGTCTTCACGGCCGGCTCGCCGGTGGGGCTGTTCAGAATGTAGCGGGGCGCGATGGGCGTGGGCGGGTTGAGGGTGGTGAAGAACTGCGGGCTGTAGGCCGCCAGGCGGTAGCGCAGGTTCAGCACGTCGTTCTGGTGGCGGTTCTCGACGTAGCTGATGGTGTACGGGGCGTGGTAGGGGTAGGCGCCCGCGTAGTCGAAGATGTGGATGTTGAACGCGCGCCAGGCGTTGCTGTCGCGCGGCAGCAGGCGGGCGTCGGTGTGGATGTAGGCCGTGCTGGCTTCGTACTGGTAGCCCTGCAGGTTTTGCAGCACGGCCGGCAGGTCGGGCTGCGACGCGGGGTCCAGGTTCTGCAGGCAGGCGGCGGCGCCGTCGGCATGGGTGGCGAGGATGACGCGGGCAAACGGCCCCACCTGCACCGGCTCGCCGGCGCCGGTGGTCCAGCTCACGGTGTAGCCCGCGGCGGCCGTGCCCCCGAGCGTGACCGGGTAGCCGAGCATGAACTTGCCCAGGCCCTGGGCTTCGTCGGCGGCCGCGTCGGTGGCGTTCAAATCGTAGTCGTTCAGCAGCCAGTCCTGAATGCGCTCGACCAACTGGCGGGTGCCCCCGGCGAAGTAGCGCCGGTCGGGGTTGGGGGCGCCGTACTGGTTGTAGCCCTCCTGCAGCACGTAGTAGTGCGTGACGAGCACGATGGGCATCTGCTGGGGGCCGGCCGCGGGCGCGAAGTACATGCCATTGATGCGCGGCAGCAGGTAGTAGGCGCCGAAGTCGGGGCCGAACTGGTAGGCCGGCGCGGTGCCGGGGTTGTAGGGCTGGGCCAGGTAGTCGGCCACGGTGCAGGCGGCGAAGTACGGGTCGGTGGCCACCTCGTACACGCTGGTCCAGAAGTACTGAATGTCCTGCTGAAACTGCTGGTAGGCGGCCGCCGTCATGGCCGGGTAGGGCCAGGCGGTGTTCGGCAGGCCGTCCACGGTGTAGCTCACCGCGCCGTCGGCGGTCGAGTAGCTGGTGGTGTCGTCGAGGGACAGCGTTTCGGCCCCCAACTCGCAGATGAGGCGGTAGATGTTGAGGTAGGTTTTCGTGTTGTAGTCGTTCACGCCCATGTCGGCCCAGCGCGTGTCGGCGCCCAGCTGCACGGCCTGGGTGCTCGAGTTGCCGCCCAGCCCGGCCTGGGCCTCAAACAAGTAGTTGTTGTGGTAGCCCAGCTCGCTGAGGGTTTTGGCCGCAATCAGGCCGCTGATGCCGCCGCCGATGATGGCGATGCGGGCGCTGGGGTCGGGGGAGTTCATGCAGGTGATGGGGTGATGGGGTGATGGGGCGGGCGATTGGGCGGGCTGCCGGCTCAGCCCAGGCTGGCCCGGATTTCGTCAATCCGGGCTTGCTTGGTGGCCTGGCGGCGCTGGCGGCCGGTGGCGGTGAGATAGTGGTGGGCGCTAAGGAACTTGACCTGCACCTCGTCCCAGGCGCGCTGCGAGGCCATCAGGCCGCGGGCCTGCAGCTCGGCGAAGAGGGTGGCCGAAATCGGGTAGAAATCGTCGCGCCCCAGGTAGTCCAGGTCGGCGTCGCAGAGGATTTCGGCCAGGTGGCCGGGGGCGGTCTGCGGGATGCGGGTGGCCATGATGCAGGCGGTGATGGCGTCGAGCTGCGCGGCCGAGTAGCCCAGGCCGGGCAGCACCTGGCGGGCCAGCTCGCAGCCGGCGGCCTCGTGCCCGGCGTAGGTGCGGAGGAAGCCCGCGTCGTGAAACAGGGCCGCCGTGCGCAGGATGGCCAGGCTTTCGGGGTCGCTGATGCCCTCGGCCCGGGCCAGGTCCAGGGCCTGGTCGGTCACGTCGAGGGTGTGGTGCAAGCCGTGGTAGTAGAGCGTGGGCGACAGGTGCTGGCGCAGTTGCTCCCGGATGTAGGCTTCGGCCTGGGCAACGTTCATGGACAAGGTGGGCGGTTGGGCGGCGTAAATAACGCCGAAAAAGCGGGCTTTGCACGGTGCCCCCGCCGGGCCTTAACTTGCGGGGCCAATTTCCGGCGGCTACACCAGCGACCCCGCATTCATGACTTTTCGACTACGCCTGCAACGGCTGCTGGGCATCCGGCCGGGCGAGGGGCGCACGGTGGCTTTGTTCGGGCTGCACAACTTTCTGCTCGGCATCGGGGGCATCCTGGTGTACGTGTCGGCCAACCTGATTCTGCTGGAGTTTGAGCCCGAGCGCAACCTGCCGCTGGGCTACCTGTGCTCGGCGGCGGCGCTGCTGGCCGTGGCCAAGGGCTACGACTGGCTCGAGCACCGCCTGCCGTTGCGCACCCTGGCCAGCCGGGCGCTGCTGGCCGCCGTGGGCCTCACGGTGGGCGTGGGCGGGCTGGTGGCCTTCGGGCACTCGGTGGCGGCGGCCGTGGCCGTGGTCACGGGCTACCGCATCATCTACCTGCTGGCCAGCCTCGAGTTCTGGGGCGTGTCGGCGGTGGTGTTCGACGTGCGGCAGAGCAAGCGGCTGTTTTCGCTGATTTCGGCCGGCGACATGCCCGCCAAGGCCCTGGGGGCGGTGCTGGCCGCCGTGGTGCACCACACCGACCAGCTCTACGCCCTGCTGCTGGTGGCGCTGGCGGCCTACGCGGGGGCCTACCTCGTGCTGCAGCGCACCCTGCGCACCCACGTGGTGGAGGCCGGCGCCGGGCCCGGCCGGGCGGCGCGCCCCCGGCCGCCGGCCGCCATCGAGCAGCTGTTCGGGGGCAGCCGGCTGGTGTTCACCCTGTGCCTGAGCGTGGCGGCCATCGCGGCCGTGGCGGCGGGCATCGAGTACTTCTTTTTCATCAACGTGAAGGAGAAATTTCACCACGAGGGCGACGTGATGCAGGCCGTGGGCCTGGTGCTGGCCGGCACCTACCTGGCGGCGCTGCTGGCCAAGCTGCTGCTCTCGGGCCGCGCCCTCGACCGGCTGGGGCTGCGGCGCACCCTGGTGTTGCTGCCGGCCACGGTGCTGGCCGCGCTGGGCGGCTTCGGGCTGCTGCGCCTGGGCGGCGGCGGCGCCACCGGGCAGCTGGTGTACTTCTGCGGGCTGTTTCTGGTGCTCGAAGTGCTGCGCCGCACGGTGTTCGAGCCCGCCTTTCTGGTGCTGTTTCAGGCGCTGGCCCCGGCCGTGCGCCTGCGGGGCCACACCCTGGCCAAGGGCTTCTACGAACCGCTGGGCCTGGCCCTGGCCGGGGCGCTGCTGCTGGCCCTGCCCGGCCGCGCGGCCGGCGGCTGGCTGCCCTACGCCTGGATGGCGCTGCTGCTGGCCGCCGCCCTGCTGCTGCTCGACCGCACCTACGCCCACTACCTCGCCGAGCTGGAAGGCACCATCGGGCGCCGCTTCGGCGCCGCCAACGCGCCGGCCGACCCGGCGGGCGACGCGCCAGCCGGCGCATTGAACGACGCGCCCGCTAACGCGCCGGGCGCCGCGCCCCTGGCCGGGCCGTCCCCTTCCGACGAACCCGACGCCGCCGCCCTGGTGGCCGCCCTGGCCGACCGCGGGCAGGCCCGCGCCGCCGCCGCGGGCCTGCTGCGCCAGGGCGCGGCGGCGGTGCCGGCCTTGGCCGCCGCCCTGCCCGCCGCCCTGGCCGCCGCCGACCCCTCCCTGCTGCGCCGCCTGGTGCAGGTGGCCTGCCGCTTCAACACGCCCGCCAGCCGCCAGCTGCTGGTCGAGCTGATTCGGCACGACAACCTGTTTGCCCGCGCCGCCGCGCTGAGCACCTGCGCGCCCGTACTGCCCGACACCGCCGAGGCCGCCGTGCTCGAAGCCGTGGTGCAGCGCGAGCTGCAGCTGGCCCGGCAGCTGCTGCACGGCCAGGCCAGCGCCCCCAGCGCCCTGGCCAGCGCCCTGGCCTACGAGCTGCAGGGGGTGCAGAACCGCCTGTTTGGCCTGCTCATGCGCCTCTACCCGCCCCAGCTCATCGCCGACGCCCGGCGCGGCGTGGCCCACGCCGCCCGCGGGCGCCAGGCCAGCGCCCTGGAAGTGCTCGACAACCTGATTCCGCGCCCGGTGTACCGGGCCCTGCAAACGCTGCTCGAAACCGCGCCGCCCGCCGACAAGGCCCGCACCTTCGACCAGCTACTGGGGCCGCCGGCCGCCGCCCTGCCCCCGGTGGCCGAGCTGGTGGCCACCCAGGGCCAGGCCGCGTTTGCCGACTGGACCGTGGCCCAGGCCCTGAACACCTGGCGGCCCACCGAGGCCAGCGTACCGGCCCTGCTGCCGCACCTGCGCACCCCCAACCGGCTGGTGCGCGAAAGCGCCGTGCTGGCCCTGCGCACCCTGGCCGCCACCCAGCCGGGGGTGCACCAGGCCTTACTTCGCCACTGGCCCGCCGCGGCCGAACCCCTTGCCATGCTGCACCCCCACGCCCCCGCCGCCCGCGTTCCCGCCGCCGAGCGGGTCCTCATCCTCAAGCGCACCGCTCTGTTTGCCGAAACGCCCGAGAACGTGCTCAGCGCCATCGTCCCGATTATGCAGGAGGTGGAGTACCGCGCCGACCAGCAGATTTTTGCTCAGGGCGACCAGGGCGCGTCGCTGTTCATCGTGTACGAAGGCACGGTGGGCATCTACCACGGCCCGCAGCTGCTCACCACCTTCGGCGAAGGCGACTTTTTCGGCGAGCTGGCCCTGCTCGACGCCGAGCCGCGCTCGGCCGCGGCCCAGGCCCAGGAGCCGGTGCTGGTGTTTCGCCTCGACCAGGACGATTTCTACGACGTGATGGAGGAGCGGCCCGAGGTGATGCGCAACATCCTGCGGGTGCTGTGCCAGCGCCTGCGCCGCCAGAACGAGAAGATGCAGGTGGCCTAAATAGCCGCTCGGCTTGGTCAGAACAGGGTAGAGACGCCTATTTGCGTCTCGTCGTTGCTGAGGTTGTTTATCCACCCGACTCGGCCCCAATAGCCCAACGACGAGCCGCGAATACGCCCAACGACAAGACGCAAATGTGCGTCTCTACGCCGTTCACCGACTAACCCGAACAGCTGCCAGCCAACGCGGGCCCCGCCCTAACCGGGGGCCAGGGCTACTGCTTCGGCCCGGCCGGGGGCAGGCGCAGCTGCCGGCCCAGGATGACGCGCCGCCCGGTGAGGGTGCGCAGCAGCGGCAGCAGAATCTGCTCGGCGTTGCGCTCGGTTTGGGCCAGGATGCCGGACTGCAGGGCGGCGGTGCGCACCTGGGCTTCGGCGTATTGGTAGCCTTCGTCCACGAGCGCGGCATCCTGAAAAAATCCGTTTTCGGTGCTGTACACGCGGCTTTGGCTGTGGTTGATTTGGAAGGTGCACAGCTCCGGGGCGGGCAGGGCCACGCGCACCACCGAGTCGCCTTCGAGCACTACGTCCTGGGGCTGCAGCTTGCGCAGGTCGAGGCAGCCCACGGCCTCGCCGCCCACGATGAGGGCCACCTTCGACTCGGGCAGGAAGCGGTACTGCCGCCGCCGGTACTCCACCACGTCGCGGAAGCGGTAGCGCACCAGCTCCAGCCGGCCCAGGGCCTCCACCTGCGTGAGCACCGTGCTGTGCGTGACGCTGACCTGCGGGCCGCCGCCCAGCTCGTTGAGCCCGGCCAGCGTGGGCGCCACCTTGCGCCACAAGAACCAGCCCAGCGCGACGAGGAACAACAGGGGCAGCAGGCGGCGGAGCAGGCGGAACAGGTTCATGGATGCCAAAGTACGGGTACCGTAGCGCGTAGTAGCGCGAACCTTGTAGTTTGCGCTACTACGCGCTACGGTACCCTAACCTGAGAACCGCTCTAGCTTTACGGGCCATGCGCGTTCCTTCCGCTTTTCGAAACCTGGCCCAGCGCCTGTGGCCGCACCACGCGGCGCTGCTGGCGGGCCTGTGGGTGCTGGTGCAGGCGGGGTTTCTGCTCAAATTTCACGGCCCGCACTTCGCCAACGACAGCGCCCGCTACCTCGAATACGGCGCCAACATCGCCGAATGCGGCTACTTCGAGCCCGGCCACAACCTGCGCTACGTGCTGTATCCGGTGTTCGTCAGCGGCTGGCTCTGGCTGGGGCTGGGCTGGTGGGGCATCGTGGCGGGGCAGATGGCCGTGTCGGCGCTGGCCACGCGGGCCGTCTATCGGGGCACCCGGCGGCTGGCGGCCGGCCGGCGCGGGGCGGCGGCGTTGGCCACGCTGGCCTTCGTGGCCTGGCCCGACATCCAGCAGTTCAACGTGTTCCTGCTCACCGAGTCGCTGTTCATCAGCCTGGTGGCCTTGTCGTTCGGCGCTTTCACGCGGATGCGCCACGGCCGGCCGCGCGACTGGGCGGTTCTGCTCCTCGTGCTCGTGCTCACGGCGCTGGCCCGCCCCAACGGCTTTCTGGTGGGCCTGGCCGCCCTGCTCGCCGGCCTCGACGCCCTGCGCCGGGCCCGCGACCGCCGGCCCTGGCGGGCGGCCCTGCTGCTGCTGGTGCTGCTGGCCCCGGCGCTGTGGGCCGCCCTCAACCACCAGCTCGCCACCTACTACCTGATGGACACCTACCAGCGCGGCGAGCTGATTTTTCGCTCCCCGCTCTGGGCCGTGCACCAGGCCCAGCCGCTGGATATGCCCCCGCGCGGCACCGGCCCGGTAGCACGGGTGCTTTACTTCGCCGCTCACAACCCCGCCTACCTGGCCCGCCTGATGCTGGGCAAGCTGTTCGTGTTCGTCAGCTACCTCAAACCGCACTACTCGTCGGCGCACCGCGCGGCGGGGGTGCTGGTGCTGTGGCCCGCGTATTGGCTGGCGGCGCGGGCGGCCCGGCACCGGGCCATCTGGCGCCCGGCACGGGTATTTCTGACCGGCATTTTCCTGCTCCAAACGGCCACCATCATGCTCACGGTCGATGACTGGGACGTGCGGTTCCTGGCGCCCGTGCTGCTGGCCGTGTTCGTGCTGGCCGCGCTGGAGGGGACGCTACGCTTAATGAAGAATGAGGAATAACGGCACTTCGCGTAGCCCCGGAGGGGCGACCCATCGGTAGAATCAACCGGCAACCGTTGCCCAAAGCCCCAGCGGGGCGACCCAACTGCCTCCTCTAAATCGGCGCGGATGAGATGGGTCGCCCCGCTGGGGCTTTGGTTGCCCTTCCAGCATTTAATTCTACCGATGGGTCGCCCCTCCGGGGCTGTGCGTTCGGCACCAATTCTTGCTTCCTCACTAAGCGAAGCGCTCCTTCCACCCTGCCCACGCCTGCAGGCCGCCCGTGTGAATGGCCACCACCGTGCTGCCGCGCGGGAAGTAGCCCTGCCCTATTAATTCCAACGTTCCCAGCATCAGCTTCCCGGTATAAATTGGGTCCAGCAACACCCCGTGCCGCTGCCGAAACTGCTCGATGAAGGCCAGCAAGGGGACTGAGTACTTGGCGTAGCCGCCGCCGTGAAAGTCGGTGTGCAGCGAGTAGTTCCCGAACATCTGGCCCACGGCCTGCTGCGTCAGCGCGTCGATTTCGCCGCGCAGAAAGGCGCCGTTTTTCAGCGCGGCCACGCCCACGGCGTGGTGCCGGCCGGCCAGGCCCAGGAGCAGGCCCGCCAGGGTGCCGCCCGTGCCCACGGCCACGGCCAGCGCATCGAACGCGGTATGCTGGCTGATTTCGGCCACCAGCTCGGCGCAGCCGGGCAGGGCCAGCGCGTTGGTGCCGCCCTCGGGCAGCACGTAGGCCGGGCCGAAGCGGGCCAGCAGCTCGGCAATGAATCCGGGCTCGGCCCGGCGGCGGTAGCTGGCGCGGCCGAGGTAATGCAGCGCCATGCCGTCGGCCGCGGCCTGGGAAAGCGTGGGGTTCAGCGGCGACGCTTCCTCGCCCCGGATGAAGCCGATGGTGGCGAAGCCAAACAGCCGGCCGGCCGTGGCCACAGCCGCAATATGGTTGGAGTACGCCCCGCCAAACGTGAGCAGCGTACGGTGCCCCTGCTGCCGGGCCGCGGCCAGGTTGTGCTTCAGCTTCCGGGCCTTGTTGCCGGGCAGGTCAGGGTTCACCAGGTCGTCGCGCCACAGTAGCAGGCGCACCCCGCGCGCAGCGGCGCTGGGCTCGGGCAACTCCTGGAGGAGCGTGAGTGGCGGGAACATGGGAGCGGGCCTTGCTTCGGTGGGAGGGCAGGAGTGAAATGAGTTGCTGCCCTCCTACCATCCCACCCAAACAAGACCGGTGTCCTGAAAGGGTTTCGTGAGGCTACGCCAGGCCCGGCTCCGCAACCCCCGTTGCCTTGCGCCGCGCCACGTACACGCCCGCGCCCACCAAGACCAGCAGCAGGGCCACGCTTGAGGCCAACGACACGGCATTGCCCACGGCGTAGGACTTGGGCTCGAACCTGAACTCGACGGTGTGCGCCCCGGCCGGCACCGGCAGCGCCCGCAGCACGTAGTTGGCCCGGATGTGCGGCGCGGGCTGGCCGTCGATAAAGGCCTGCCAACCGTCGGCGTAGTAAATTTCGGAAAAGACCACCAAGCCAGCTTTGGGGGCGCTGTAGCGGTACGTCAGCGCGTCGGGGCCGTAGGTGGTGAGGGCGATGCTGGCGCCGGCCGCGTCGTAGGTGGCGGCGCGCTGCTGCGGGAACTTGCTGGCGTCCACCACGGCCACGGTGGCCGGGTTCAGGGTGGCAAGGGCGGCCATTTCCTCGTCGGGGCTCTGCACGGTTTTCACCTCGCGCACGAACCAGGCGTTGCCCAGGGCGCCGGGGTTGCGTTGCACGGGCTGCTTGGCGTCGCCCGTGATGAGGTAGCGGGTGTTCAGCATATTGAGCGCCTGCTGATTATTCGTTGAAATCTGGCGCTCAATCAGGTCCTGGTAGCGGCGCAGCTTGGCGCCGTGGTAGCCGCCCACGCTCTTGTGGAAGTACGAGGTCTGGGCCTCGTTGAAGGGATTTTGCAGGTTCAGCACGCGGTAGCTCAGGTCTTTGTCCTGCAAAATGAGCTGGTCGGCCGCCGTGGGCTGGAAGCTGGCGGCGATGGTTTCGCTTTGAAACTTGTCGGCACCGAGGTAGCGCTTGTCCACGCCCCACAGGTCGAACAGTACCAGCGCCACCATCAGCAAAGCGGCCGGCACCACCTGCAAACGGCCTTTCAAATAAAAATACAGCACCCCCAGCGCGGCGCCGATGAGCAGCAGGCCGCGCCACACGTCGTTGCGCAGCAGGTCGGCGCGGTCGGCGCGCAGGGCGCCCAGCAGCTGCGGCGTAAAGCCGGCCTTGGTCAGCTCCCCGTCGTTGGGCCCCGCGAAATCGAAGCTGAAGCTCGCCAGCCAGGCCAGCGCGCACAGCCCGGCCGCAATGGCGCCGGCGTAGAGGAGTTTTTTAATTAAGAATGAAGAATTAAGAATTAAGAATTGACTCTCGCTATCTCGTGGTCCGGCCAGGCTCGGTGCCGCAGAATTCTTCATTCTTAATTCTTCATTCTTAATTCCAGAAAGCACCCGGCTCAGGGCCAGCGCGCCCAGGATGGGCATGGCCAGCTGCGCGATGACCAGCGCCATGCTCACCGCCCGGAACTTGTTGTAGCCGGGCAGCAGGTCGAAAACCAGGTAATTAAACGTCTCAAAGTTCTTGCCCCAGGCCAGCAGAATCGACAGCACCGTGCCCGCCAGCAGCCAGTAGCGCGTGCGCTTTTCCACCACGAACAAGCCCAGGATGAACAGGAAAACCACCACCGCGCCCATGTACACCGGGCCGGCCGTGTAGGTCTGCTGGCCCCAGTAGGTGGGCATTCCGGCCAGGTACTCGGCGGGCAGCCCGGCTTTGGCCAGGTTCGAGTCGGGGCCGAGCGGCATCGCGCTGGCGCCGCCGTAGAAGTTGGGAATGAGCAGCGTGATGGTCTCGCCCACGCCGTAGCTGTACTGGAAGGCGTAGTCGCGGTCCACGCCCGAGCCGCCCGCGTCGGGGTCGGCCGGGGCGGGTGGCTGGCCGGGCGCGGTGGGCGCCGGGGCGCGCAGCTCCGAGCGGCCGCGGTTGCTGTATTTGCTGTACTCCAGCGTAGTGTAGAGGCGGCCGAAGCTCACGCCCACCGCCAGCGCCGCGCCCAGCCCCAGCAGCGCGGTGCGCCGCAGAAAATCGGGCAGGCGCCCGGCGCGGGCCGCGGCCACCAGCTCGATGATGCCGAGAATGGCCACCAGCAGCAGCAGGTAATAGGTTATCTGGAGGTGGTTGACGTGGATGTTGAGCGTGAGGCCCACGGCAAACAGGGCGGCGCCCAGCCACATATTGCGGCGGTAGGCGGCCAGCACCCCGCCCAGCACC
>Ga0123336_10004431_pt1 | contig 11417 bp, 2 predicted proteins | sample SSSSmetaG_FD_96466 | JGI IMG/M metagenome (GOLD analysis project Ga0123336, IMG submission 96466) | Glacier valley bacterial and archeal communities from Borup Fiord, Nunavut, Canada, to study Microbial Dark Matter (Phase II) - ​SSSS metaG | ecosystem: Environmental > Aquatic > Freshwater > Ice... | reverse complement strand
TATAAATTCTTTGCGATCTGTATGATGGGGTTACCAGTATTAAATTTTTCGGAGTAATATTCAGGCCATTTCCATCTTTGCAAAGTATTAAGGTTTCCCTGTTATTTAAATCGAAGGTTGCAATAAAACAATTATATACTAACCTGGTTAGGGTAAAGGTATGGATTGCATTATTTAACGTCACACGGTTGAATAAAATATCAGTATAATCTTTTTTAAAATTATTTTTCTGTTTTACATGATTGGGCTTGATGATCTTTTCAGCCCTTCTATAAGTTACACCATTGTCGTGTTGCATTTCAAATTCCAGACGCTTTTGATGGTGATACTGTGGTAGGTGTAGTGGTTTTATAAAATAGTTTTTGGCAAGTGGTTGATGTGGCTTACTGTTATTTTTTTATTACCAACTTGTACAAATGGAGTATCCATTGGAGCGATAATCAAAAGCAAATAAAACAGCAACAAGTACAAACAGACAGAATAAAAAAAGCGTGGTATTATATTTATTTGCATTCGGCTAGAAATATTAAAAAGATAATGGACAGTGCGCATTTAAAATAGCCGGATTAAGAATATAATTATTATTGTCCGGCAAACTTATAAAAAAACCCTCTCATATTTTACCAAATACATTCTGCTGCAATTTTCATTTCTATGCCTATGAAAAAATATAAAATATTTTATCTGGAAAAAATACTGGAGATTCCTCATAAATTAATAACTACCGGGTAATGCGAAAATTTGAAATGTACCCATATAAAAAGAGACAATCAAACTAAAAACAATTTTTTTATAAATTTTTACCACGGCAAGCAAAAAAAACACATATGGAAAATACTATTTTATCAGGTAAAAGTACTCAATTTTTTAAAAATATTAATTGCCTTATTTTACGGTAATTTAATGCCAGCAAGGATTTTGCTACGTACTGCTATTTATAAACTTTTTAAGGCATACAAATATATTCAAATCTTTAGTGTATGTTTAAAGAACCATCAGTACTGCTTGTTATCCACTATCCAGTACTACTTTTTAAATAACGGTTTTCTTTTTAAACAGATGTATATTTTTTATCCCTTAACAGGGAAAAAAATAAACATCTGTAAGTACCATATTTTTTCCAGCTACCATATAATAATGTGCCTAAACTGCTATTAATAATTTTTATTTTTTTACTGTTGTTGTGTATCAAAGGGTACGCACAAAATATAGATAGTACCCTAAACAACCTGCAAAATATACCCACCAAATATATTACCGGCATAAATAAAAAAGTAACACAATACACTAACCGTATTACCAGCAAAACAGAAAAGACACTTACGAAATTAAGCCGCTGGGAAAATAGAATAAAAGGTCTTTTAGAGAGGGCAAGCCCTGAAACAGCCAACCGTTTATTTGGCAACAATCAATTAACGTTTACAACACTATTGCAGCAATTAAAAAATGGCGAAGCCATAACATTACAATACCAGACAACCTATAATAAATACCGGGATGATGTGACCACCAGCATTAAATACCTGGCGCAGCAAAAAGAATACCTCCACAGCCATGTGATAAAAAAAGTACTCACCACCAAAACAAAAATGGAGCAACTCGCCACAGAAGAAGACAAGGTAGAAGCTATAAAGCAGTTTATAAAAGAGCGAAAAAAACAACTCATAGAACAGGCTTTTCGGCAGCTTGGCCATAGTAAATACCTTACAAAAATAAACCAAGAAATTTGGTACTACGGAGAGACAATGAAAAATTACCGTGAGCTTTTTAACGATAGCAAAAAAGCCGAAGAAACAGTAAAAGGCATACTAAATAAGATACCAGCATTTACAAAATTCATGCGTGAAAATAGTTTGCTTAATTCAATGTTTGCCCAATCGGGCGGTTTGGAGAGTACATCGGGTATTGGCGGTTTGCAAACAAGAGAAGGAATAGGAGAATTAATACAGCAAAGAATAGCAACAGGTGGCCCTAATGCGATGCAACAGGTGCAGCAAAATATACAAATGGGGCAGAATGAATTAAATAATATGAAAGATAAGTTACTAAAATCGCCAACTTTTGGTAATGGGGGAGGAACTCTTCCAGACTTTAAAGTAAAACCTGAAAAGGTAAAAACTTTTAAACAACGACTGCAATACAACACCAGTCTCCAGTTTGTAAAAAACAACAGCTTGATGCCGGCAGTGGCAGATATAGCGTTTGGTGTTGGCTACCGGATGTCAGAAAAATTCATTGCAGGTATTCAAATAGGTTATAAACTAGGAATGGGCAGAATTGAAAGAATTAGATTTTCGAACCAAGGTATAAATTTCCGCAGTTTTATAGACAGCAAACTAAAAGGTCAATTGTATATAAGTGGCGGAATAGAAATGAATTATTTAAGTAAGCTTCCGCAACGTGCTACAGCAATAAAATATAGTAATGGCTGGCAGCAATCAATCCTGACAGGCTTAACCAAAAAAATCAATATTAAAACTAAATGGGTTAAAGAAACCCAACTATCGGTTTTGTTTGATTTTCTTGCTAACCAATATCTTCCAAAACGAAATCCAATATTATTTAGGGTAGGATATAACTTTTAATATCAAATAAAATAACTAATCTATGAAGCGTATATTATTATTGATTTTTGCTGTGTCAGTATTTTTTGATTTAAAAGGGCAATCCAATAGTATGGGGTTTCCCTCCGCAAATAACAGCTTTCTGGGTAATATTTCCGGTGAATCAGGAATAGGCGTTGATTTATATACAGGCACGGCACAAATAAATATTCCTATTTGTGCTTTAGCTTCTAAAGATTTAAGCATACCTATTACATTAGGTTATACCGGCGGGAGAGGCATAAAAATTCAAGATTATGCAACACCAGTTGGATTAGGATGGCAATTAAACGCAGGAGGAGGTATTTCCAGAATAGTGAGGGGATTTCCAGATGAATTCTACAATGGCTACATAGGAACAGGTAGGTGGGGAATAAAGATTGTAAATTGGCAGGCAAATGGAGCAGCATTATCACCATCAGATTTTACTGCCATTACAGGAATAAACGGATCGAATCCGGCTGTAGTTCCTACATCGGACGGTGAACCGGATATATTTTATGTTAAAACACCATTTTTTGCATTTCAATTTGTATTTGATGAAAACGGAATACCGGTATTTTCAAATAGTATTGGTTTTAAGGTTACCAGTTATAATTTTAATAATAGCAGTAATTATCAAGATGCTTACTTTATCGTTACTGATGAAGCTGGTAATAAATATTCTTTTGGTACCAGCAGTGCTGCTGTTGAAAAAACGACTACTGATCTCTATGGTATTTCTTACACTTTTCCGACAACCTGGTATCTTACTTCAATAAGCACTTTTAATTCAAAAGATAATATCAATTTCATTTACAGCAGTTTTTCTGATGTTATAAGCAAGCATTATCAGACATCGAAAACAACTTATGGTGGCTGTACTCCTGATATTAACACAGTTCCGCAAACACTTACTACCGTACAGCCTAAATACATCGCAAGTATTCAATCAACCATTGGTCAGGTGGACTTTACCTATACACTTGACAGAAAGGATCTCACTACAGCACCTCGCCTGACTGGTATATCACTTAAATCAACAGGTCCGGGGCCTTATACACAGCTTCAAAGTTTCAGTTTTTCTCAGAGCTATTTTGGTGACCCCTCCACAGATATTAATATATTGAGGCTCAAACTTGATAATATTAAAATGGCAGGAAATACTGCTGCAACATCTACTCCAGTAGTATTAAAATCATTTACTTATAATACCTTAGAAAATCTACCTTCCCGAACAAGCCAGGTATTTGATTTTTGGGGATATTACACAGCATTTACGCCAATTAGTGGATCTGTAGATCCAATGGATTACCCACAACTCAGGGTGCCAAATGAAAGTAAAACTAAGGCTAATATTTTAACTGGAGTGACTGATATCAGTGGTGGAAGTTGGCAACTAGCTTATGAGCAAAACGAGTACTTTAATGTATCTGCTTCTTTAAATGTTCCTATTGGTGGTTTGCGAGTAAAGAGTGTGTCCCGTACTCTTACTACAGGAGATAATTTGCAAACAAATTATGTTTATAGAGATGGTACTGCTAAATCTACTGGTCAAATTTTAACACCGTCTTACGCCAATCTTGTTTTAGGCTGCGGATCTGTACAAAAAGTAATGTCAGAAACACCTTCCAACATTTACGACATCAATGGTACCTTTATTGGGTATTCTTCTGTTAAAACAATTGGTACCAATGGTGGCTACGTGGTTACAGATTTTACTAATTTTAGTGATTTTCCAGATATCTTGAATTACCTTAATGGTGTTAATCCGAATGCTGCACCAAATGTCACATCGTCAGTAAGTCTAGGAAATAAAAGAGGTCTTGTAAAAAAACAAGCTGTTTACGATTTAACTAATGTAACACTTTCAGAAGATATTAATTCATATAGTTCATTAAATTCTTCCGTTTTAAAGGGAGGTTGGGGTTATCATTGGTATGTTCCATCTGTATTTCTTTGTGGAAATGGGTGTTGGGCAACCTTTAATTCAACCTATTGGTCAAATATAGAAAATTACCGTTTAGTAAGTGTAACACATAAAGATTATGATCAGGTATCTGTTGCCAATACAATACAAAATATAACCAATTACGCTTATTGTCCTAATAAGCGATCTGTTAAGACTATAAGCACAACTGATTCAAAGAATAATACCGTAACGAAGACATATTATCATGCTGATGATCTTTCTATACCGATGGTAACACCACAGGAGCAAACGGCAATTAATAATTTAATTACTGCAAATGCTACCGCTGCTCTTATTCACGAAACTGATGTTAAAGGCACCGCTACTGCACAGGTTCACAATTCTTATATAACCTACCCCAGTTTTAACAATACCTATTTATCCGGAACATCAACGTATAAAGGTGCGGCGGCCACTTTGCTTCAGCAACAGTCTTTTATTTATGATGCAGCCACCTCAAATCTTGTTTCGTCTAATGTAAATGGTGGTAAATCTACTGCTGTTTTGTATGGCTATAACTCAACTATTCCAATAGCTAAGGTTGTAAATGCCACCTCAAATTATGCTGTATCAACTACTGTATCTTCAACAAGTGATTACCTTAGTCTTGGTACTTCTAAAACATTTACAACATCTGCTACAGGCACTATCAGGCTAAGTATTTCGGGTGGGTATCCCGGGCCAAGTTTTATAAATCATGTACATTACTTAATATCCGGAGCATCCGGTGTTTCCGGAGATCTTTGTATGTCATTCGGCCCCACATGTAACAGTATACCTAACCTTATTGATTTACCCAATATGCCCATTGGAACTTATACATTGGCAGTTAGCTCCTCCGATAATCCAACAAACAATCCAAATGTAAGCTTTACATACCCGATTACTGTACCATTAACAACTGCAACAAACGAATTCTTTTATGAGGGGTTTGAGCAGGGTTATCCCGGTGCTGTATCAGGCAATGCACATACCGGTAATTATTATTTTAGTGCAACACCAGCAACTTATACTGTAAACTTTAGTTTACCTAACAGTAGGCAATATGTTATTCAATGGTGGAACTGGGCACAGGGTAAATGGATTTTTAATGAACAAGTCTATACAGGGCCAACTACATTATCAGGGATAATCGATGATGTAAGAATTTTTCCAAAAGATGCCCAAATAACAACTTATACATATAACCTGCTTGTAGGGAAAACCGGGGAAACAGATGTTAGCGGCAGATCTGTTTCTTACGAGTTTGATGGATTTGGCAGGCAAAATATAATCAGGGATAACGATAAAAACATCCTTTCTAAATTCTGTTACAATTTTGCAGGACAAACAATTAATTGCACTGCTGCTGCTTCATATACAAATACTGTTCAAAGCAGAAGTTTCAACCGCAACAATTGTACGGTTGGATTGGTTGGCAGTGCAGTAACCTATATAGTGCCTGCAAATGTTTATAGTTCCTTTTTAAGTCAATCTGACGCAGATCAACAGGCAATAAATGACATTAGTCTGAATGGGCAGACTTACGCCAATAATCCTGTAAATGGTGCAACCTGTTCGTATGGTAATGCATTGCAAAGCGGGCCATTTACCCGAACTAATTGCGGACTTAACTATATCGGGGGTACTGTAACTTATACAATTCCGGCAAGTACTTACTTTTCAACCATAAGCCAGGCGGATGCAGACCAAAAGGCTTCAACCGCTCTTCAGAACAACGGGCCTGCTTACGCAAATAATGCTGCAAATGGTGCAACCTGTACAGCGAATATAGGTAAGACGGGGCCTGGAAGCTTCTACTCTGGTCTTACAAGCGGTAGTGGTACTTTCTTTGCCCCACCCGGCTATGTATTCAGGGTCAACATTTCTGCTAGTGGATCATCTGGTTCATTTTCATTAAGTATAAACGTTCCCGGAGTTACTATTTCAGGTTCAAGCAGTATAACAAACGGAAGCAGTTATTTCACCTTTGTAATGCCAGCTTCCGGAAGCGTAAACTGGTCAGCAACTTTTAGTTTCCCGGCAGGTGCTTCGGGAGGTGGAAGTATTGGCGTGCAATAGCTGCTATGCTTATCAAATAATATAGAAGTATTGTTTGTATTATTCTGTGATTTTGAACACAAACAATATTTTTTGATTTTTAAATGCAATTATTAGAAGTTACAAAAATTATCAACTATGTATATGCAACGGAATTTACCAAGATTTTTCTTCTACTGTATAACTGGAATATTGTTAACAATTAATGTATCCGCCCAAAATATGGTGCGTAAATGGGTTGCTCAAAGACCTATTGTAAACGAATCAGACATGATTCTTACCACCGCTACCGTGCAGGATGTTCTGCAAACGTCAGAGTATGTGGATGGATTTGGAAGACCCACGCAATCTGTAGCCAAAAAAACCAGCCCTTTACAGAAAGATGCTTTAAGCATGCATGTGTATGATGCTATGGGAAGAGAAGTAAAAATGTATATGCCCTTTATATCAAATGTGGCGGTAGCAGGAGACATCGTAGACGATGGAAACTTTAAAACAAATGCAGCCCAGCAACAAACAGCATTTAATCAGGGACTTTATACAGGTGAAACCACATTTTATTCGGAGATAAGTCTTGAGAATTCTCCATTAAACAGGGTTATGAGAAGTTATGCTCCGGGAAGCAGTTGGGGGCAATCGTGGGGAAAAAGTATTGCTTCTCTTTTAAATACAGATATTGATAATGTACGAATTTGGAATATTCTTGATGCTCAAGGCAGTTTACCAACTACACCGGGAGCTTACACTACAGGCCAACTTTACAAATCAAGAGCCAGTGATGAGAATGGACTTCAGACAATTGAGTTTAAAGATAAAGATGGTCACATTATTTTAAAAAAAGTACAGCTATCGGCTACAGGTGATGCAGGCACCGGCAATGGTCATACTGGCTGGTTGTGTACCTACTATGTGTATGATGACTATGGTAATATGCGTTTTATAATTACACCTCGTGTTGTTGAATTAATTGAAGGTGGCTGGGCAATTACACAAGCAATGGCAGATGAACTTTGTTATAGGAATGAGTACGACGATTTTGGCAGGGCAATTATCGCAAAATCACCTGGTGCAGAGGAGCAATGGTCAGTTTACGATAAGCTTGGAAGGTTAGTAATGAGCCAGGATGCAAACATGCGGCAGGCATCGCAAAAGCAATGGAAATATTATCAATATGAAAACAGCCTCGACAGATTAAAAGCAACCGGGTTATTGACTGATCCAACAAACTATAATAATCGGGTTTTTCACCAATCGGCAGCATCTGCAGCAACACAAATAGCCACTTCACTATCTGCATATCCTGCGCTTGGATCTTATACTATAGAACAACTCACCCAAACCTATTATGACGAATACGCCAGTTGGGTAACAGGTACTGGATTAATTGCTACGGCCGACCTGTCCAAGGTCACCAACACTTCCTTTTTTTATGCAGCATCTAACGTAACATTTCCGTACCCTCAGGTGGTTACAACTCAATCTGCAATGACGAGAGGAATGGTTACTGGAAGCAAGACAGAGGTATTAAAAAGCAGCGGCCCCAACTATCTATACACAGTAAGTTACTACGATGACAAGGGCAGAATTATACAAACGCAAGGCACTAACATTTCGGGTGCCGGAGTAGTGGACAAAGCTACTACTCAATATAGCTGGAATGGCACTCCACTAAGGATTCTTGAAGAACATGCTAAAACCGGTACTAATCCGCAAACTCACACAGTGCTTACCAAAATGAATTATGATTTTGCAGGAAGATTACAGAATACCACCAAAACAATTACAAGTTTTTTTACCAATACTGCAACTACAATAAGTAATCCTGAAAAAACTATTGCCACCTATATGTACGATGAAATGAGCAGGGTAAAAACTAAAACCCTGGGTACAAAACCCAATACCAATAACCTTACTGGCCCTGCATTGGAAACATTAAATTATGATTATAATGTGAGGGGCTGGCTAACCGGCATTAATAAAGCATATACTCAGTATGCCAGCACAGCAAATTATTTTGGGATGGAGCTTGGTTATGATAAAGCTGTTCCTTCCAATACAACTACCAGTTTTACACCGGTTTTTAATGGTAATATTTCTGGCATGATATGGAAAAGCAAAAGCGATGGAGTGCCACGTAAGTACGATTATACTTATGATAATGTAAATCAATTGACACAGGCAAACTTTTTGCAAAGCAGTGGCGGCAGTACCTGGGATAAAACCTCGGTTGATTATTCAGTCAACAGTATTCAATATGATTTGAATGGTAACATAAAAAAACTAAACCAAAACGGCTTTGTACTCGGTGGGGCATCTAATATTGATGATCTGACTTATAATTATGGAACAGCAGCTAATGCAAGCAGTAACAAGCTGATGAATGTATTGGATGCTGCACCCAATAATGCACAATCTAAATTAGGTGATTATCATTATACAGGAACTAAAACTAGCACAACCATAGATTATGGATATGACCCCAATGGTAACCTTATCAGCGATGTAAACAAGGGTATTACATCAATAACATATAACATGCTGAATCTTCCATGGATAATTAATACAACCATAGGAACGATTACCTACACCTACGATGCGGCTGGTAATAAGCTTAAAAAAGTTACACAGGAAAATGGCGTTAACTATATTTATAGTGGTAACACATATCTTACAAACATAATTACTACAACAACATACATAGGTGGATTTGTATATCAGGATAAATTATACACCAATACAGGTCTAATGGCCTTACTAAATACAGCACCGTTTAGCACTACTGAAGCCTTGCAGTATTTAGCCCACGAAGAAGGTAGAACCAGAATTGTAACGCCACAATATGGCACAATTAATTTTGCATTCGACTATTTTATCCGAGACCATCTGGGCAATGTAAGGCTTACGCTGACAGATGAACCTCAAATAGATTACTATCCGGTTGCCACACTTGAAGCATTGGGTAATGCAGTACCCTCAGAACAGAGATTTTATAATATTACTCCTGCTAATATTGTTTCAACAGGTGACTTAGGAATGAGCTGGTACAGCACTGCCCTCAATAATAATTATCAAAATAATAATGGCCTGGGCGATCCACCTGATAAGTTAACAATTAACAGGACAAATACCAGCACCAAATTATACAAATTGCCTGCTAACGGTGGTGCTATGGGTACAGACCATACCGGTTTAGGGATTACTTTAAAAGTAACCACCGGTGATGTCATAAATATTTATGGCAAATCAGTATGGCATAACAGTGTTGCCGTTACCAATACCAATTACCTGAACACAGCCTTGCTGGCATTTTTGAATGCTTTTACCGGAACAGGTGCTGTAATAGACGGTTCAAAAGGAATAGCCAACGGAACTGTATTAAATGGCAATACTGCGACTACAGGCCCCCTAAACACTTGGCTGGGCACTGGAGTTACGCCACCACTTAATACACCAAAAGCAGGCTTTAACTGGATATTGTTTGATGAACAGTTTAAGCCGGTTTTTATAGGAAACAGTTCAGGTTATATACCTGTAAAATCTGCACCAAACGATGTGCAGACTTTTAGCTTTGGTAATGCCGCCGGAGGTGATATCACCATACCAAAAAGTGGTTACCTGTATGTATATTGCAGTAACGAAAGCAACCAGGATGTTTATTTTGATAATTTGCAGGTAGTACAAACCCGTAGCCAGCTTATTGAAGAAAAGCATTTTTATCCAGGCGGCCTTGCAATGCAGGGCATCAGCGGCAGGTCTTATGGCAAGCTGGCTAATGCTTTCGGCTACCAGGGTAAAGAAATGCAGGCAGGGGAAAATTATGATGGAACAGGCCTTGAAGAATATGATTTTGAAGCAAGGTATTATGATCCGCAGTTGATGAGGTGGCATAATGTTGACCCAATACCGAATTCTGCCAGCCCTTATAGTGCGATGGCAAATAATCCAGTATCTATTACTGATCCTGATGGGAAATGCCCTGCTTGTATAGCTATCGCAATTGGGGCGGCTATAGGAGCAGCTTCCTCGGCAGCAATATATTCGGTAAGTGTTGGAAGTTCATGGAATTGGGGAGATTTTGGAAAAGCATTTGCCTTTGGAGCTGTTGGCGGTGCATTAAGTGGAGGATTAGGATCTGCAGGTGTTGGAGCCTCCTTAGGAACTTTTGGCCAGAGTTTAGCATACAATGTTTTATCTAGTACAGTTAGTTCAGTAGGTACAAATGTAGCATTTGGAAATACAATAACTTTAGGGACTCTCGCTGGTTCTGCAATTGGTGGATTGATAGCTGGTTCTTACGGAAATTTTACAGGAGTTTCGGGTGGAGCAATCAAAAATACTTTTGCAGAGATTGGCTTTAATACAGCGAAAGGAGCTGTTTCAGGAGCGTTTGGAGGAGCAATTGGAGCTTCAATAGACGGGCAAAATATCGGCGTAGGTTTTTTAAATGGAGCAAAATATGGTGCAATTGGTGCAGGGATAAGTTCTGGATTAATGATAGCAAGTTTTGGTGCTGCTATGATACCAAACATGACAATTAGAGATAAAATATCCGAAATAAATGATAATTTTGGAATATCTAGTAAATATGCACCTGTTTTTAGAAGAGGTGGTTTGTATGGCTTAATTAATCCAAGGGGCGTAACTTGGGGACGCAGTTTGATTCTTCCCGAAGGCTCATCTGATCAAGACTATATTCATGAGTATTTTCACTTTGTGGAGCAAGTTGGAAGCAGTTTCGGAACACAAGCCGGACATGGAATATACGAACAGATAAGATATACTCTTAGCGGACAAACGTGGAATCCTTACCAAATTCCAGGAAC
>Ga0123336_10004427_pt1 | contig 11418 bp, 14 predicted proteins | sample SSSSmetaG_FD_96466 | JGI IMG/M metagenome (GOLD analysis project Ga0123336, IMG submission 96466) | Glacier valley bacterial and archeal communities from Borup Fiord, Nunavut, Canada, to study Microbial Dark Matter (Phase II) - ​SSSS metaG | ecosystem: Environmental > Aquatic > Freshwater > Ice... | reverse complement strand
TCGGCGAGGACAAGCCTACCGGGTCTCCGTTTATCACGATGCGTCACCACGTACAGGGGATGCTCTTCCGTTAGCAATGTATCTTGTATCGTACTATTTGACATGATGTTCCTTTCGGGGATGACCCTCTGCTCTTCCAAGCACCAGGGCGAGTAGGGCCATACGGGTATACAGGCCGTTTCTAATTTGTGAACGCAGGTAGACGGCGCGTGGGTCGCGGTCAACCGAGGGGTCGATTGTGCCCACACGCGGCAACGGGTCGAGTAAAATCATATCGCTGCTGGCATATTGGCCCATGAGTTGTGACGTCACCACAAACGTTTCCTGAGACACACCATCGTATTCTTCAAGGGTGGCGAAGCGTTCTTTCTGGATGCGCGTCCAGTACCAGAAATCGCAATCACGCGGTATCTCACGCTCGCTGGTAATCTCCACAATCGTGACGCCGCGTGTACGCAGGTGCTGCAATTCCGCCCGTGCGAGTTGTAGGCGTTGGGGGGAGAGCAGATACACGGTATTGTTCTCGAACAGCGATAGGCCCCGAATGAGCGAGTGAATCGTGCGACTGTTGAGCAGATCGCCCACGAGCAACCCTTTGAGGTTGTCGAGTCGCCCAAATTTCTCATAAAGCGTGTACAGGTCAAGCAGCGTCTGCGTTGGATGTTCGTTATTGCCATCGCCCGCGTTGATTACAGGCACGAATTCCGCCACATCCGCCGCTTGCTTGGCCGCCCCCGTCTGTTTGTGACGCAACACAATCGCGTCCGAATACGCCTCAAACACGCGAATGGTGTCCTCGAATGTTTCGCCTTTGTAAACCGAGGTCACAGTTTCGGGACTCTGAATGTCGAGCGTTTGCCCGCCGAGCCGTTTGACCGCCGCCGCGAACGAGCTAAACGTTCGGCTCGACGGCTCATAAAAGAGCAGCGCGGTAAGCGTTCCCGCCAGCAGCGTTGCTGGCTCGTTATGCACCACGATGTGCTTCATCGTCTGCGTTAGCGCGAAAATTCTGTGAAGGTCGCCCTGCGAAAACTGGTCAAGCGAAATGATATTGCAGCCTTTGAAATTGCCATCTATCGGTACGAGTGTGTCGGTTGGACTGGTACTCATGAATGCCCCCAGGATAAAAAACGAAAAGGTCAAAAAAAATTCCTCACCCCTGAAAATGGGATAAGGAAGAAAAAACGTTTTCTTCGAGTCTGTCTAAGAAAAGGTCATCCGGCCCATCTACAAGATGAGTTATGAAGCAGTACATACGCTGTGATGTGATCTGTATTGTTATTATCCAGCTATTTGAAGCCATGATGCTATAATGCCTTTTAACGGGTTGATAATGTTGGGAATATGTTTCAAATTGTTAAAATTATACCCGCTCATTTATACAATGTCAAGGGAAAACACTCACGAGAAACAGGGGCGTTGGATAGTGCCCCTGTTCTGTTGTAAAGCGTAGAAAGATTTATTTGATCGCGACCACCGTTACATCGAAGAGCAATACCGAGTTGGCGGGAATGGGGCCGTTCGCCTGTGAACCATAGGCCAGCGTTGGTGGGATGAGTAGGCGACGTGTGCCACCAACCTTCATACCCACGAGACCCTCATTCCATCCCGGAATAACCTGTGCAGTACCAAGCGGGGTTACGTCATAGGGGACGGCGTGACGGTCAAAACTGCTATCGAACTTTTGGCCTGAACTCGCCAGCCAACCCGTGTATTCAACGGAGACGGTACTACCAGCTTTTGCGACTGCTCCCGTACCAACCTTCACGTCGAAATACTCCAGGCCGGTAAGTGATTTTACAATAGTTCCCGTGAGAGCGGGTGGGGTGCGAGGGCCTACGGTGGGAATCGGCGTTCCTGCGTAGATCGGCGCGATCAATTGCGTAGCACTGGTTATCGTAGCTTGTGCCACCGCTGTCCCTGTTACATTGGCCTGGGCCGTTGCCTTTACGTTAGCCTTCGCCGTACTTGTGCCAGTCGCGGCAACCGCCAAGTCTTGTTGATGCTTGGTGTACCCTTGATATTGCACAAAGCCAGTAATTCCTACTCCGATTAGGAGGAGTGCCACGAAAATACTCACAATAATTTGTGTTCGCCGCCTTCGACGCGCAATGCGTTGCAGACGCTCCTGTTGGCGTTGTCCAGGACGATTTAATTTCTGTGTTGTTTTATTGCCATCGTTCGCGGTCTGTGCCATTGTAAATATTTTCTCCTTATACCTTTTGACTAAATATTTTGGCTAATTTATTGCATATCGAGGGTATCACGATTTCATGGTTCTGGCAAGGGGGTACTGTTTCCCCCTAACCCACACGAACAACAGAATAAGGTTTTATGTTTCTTGTTGCTCTCAAATCGCACTTCAATAATATCTTTATGGGCAAAGCGTCCAACGGTATCATTGTAATCAAACCAAACGAGGAGTGTTTACTAAGTAGCATGCTTCTTCCCAGAACCATCCTTGACGCAACCTTTCCTCACGATGTTTGAGAGCGCGTTGCTCTTCTTTTCGTGCGCCACGTCGGGCTTGCTCAGGAGTATCGAAGGAGAACAGAAACACACCATAGATTGGTTCGGCATACAAGCCGAAATAGGAAAGCACCACATCGGGATGTTTGGTTGCCAGTCTACGAAATCTTCCATTTCTCACTCCTTTGTTTCACTTTGGAAGACGTCTAGGAAAGACAGTGCAAATGTCTCTCCTAAAGTATCCCATGTTTACTTCCCTGCTTCTTTTGGTATTTTTGAAAACGTGTAAAACTTCTCTTTCTACAGGTCGTCTCGTCTGTAACACTTCACTGAAGCTATTTTGAACTTCTGAGCAACTAGCTGAATGCTCGTCGAAGCAGAAACAGCGTGTATTGCAAGAGCGTTGTTAGGCATCTGCTCGATTTGGATGTCTGCACGATTGGTAGTTGACCAACGCGTTATTTGTATTGACGTAACATCCAAGAAGTCTAATTGCAGAGACACAGTGTTACACCACTCTGGTTTCCATGCGGACAGCGTTTTATCAGGTACGTCTGTAATATCTAACATGAACGATATTTGTGCATTCTTTTCGTAAAGACGTACTGCCTGCAAATATACCAGAGAAAGAGAGGGAACGTTGGTGTACCAATCCAAAATTGCTTGAGGATTTATAGCAAGCCTGTACCATTCCATGTTCATCTTTTTTCACTCAACTGCTTGTACTCTCTTATGTAAGACAAGCAAAAAGTCATAGGCAATGAGTTGAATGTGACATGTTGAAGAGATAGCTTGCACCTCAATTCTCTTCTCGGTTGTTTGCTTAATGGAAACATTGACAACATTCTCCTTTGACCATTTGAGTATTTGAACTGACTCAATCATCCAGAAATCAAGTTGTAGAGACAGAGCGTTATACCTCCGCTGCTTCCATCGAGCAGGAACATTTTCAGGAAATGTTCTTATGTCTAGGAAGAACGTTATTCTCGGGCCATCTTCATAGAAGCGTACCTCATTTAATCGAATCCCTTCAAGAGAGGGGACATTCGTGTAAATTTCCGAAATCGCTCGCGGATTTGTAGCGAGCTTGTACCATTCCATTCACCACTCTCCTATGCTAAGAATAAGGTCAACGTACTTCTCGAAAAGGTAGTGACCCAGTGTTCCTGGGACAGTACCAGTACGCCTTCTATCAAATGGACGGACATTAAAATGTCCCTTCTGATCACCTTTCCCATCAACATCATCAAATGTATGACCAGCAGAATGTTCTTGAATAACAATTTGTGTCCTATCAGATTGATCCAATAACTTGATGTCCTGTTGGGTCGGTGAGCGTCTCAGGATTACCCCCAACATACGCATAGGGGTCCATTCCTTGCCCGTTGCCCTGCATCGTGTCCACCGACAGGAAGCGTCCCACCACAGGGTCGTAGTACCGCGCGTTGTAGTAGTCGAGTCCGGTCAGGCTATCGTTGTACTGGCCCGTGTACCCTTTGCTCGTGCCAACACTCCCTTTGGTGTAGCGTTGATTGCCATATGGCCCATACGCTTGGTTGCCCAGCACCGAGGCACTCCCCGCCGCGTTGCTCACACTCGCCACCACACTGCCCAGCGTATCGGTGAGCAGAAACGTCGTCGCGAGGGTGCTGGTTCCACTCAGGGTTCCCAGCAGTTTGCCACCTAGCGCGTAATAGTACGTGTTGTTCGTGGTGGTCGCGGTTGTGCCGGAGCCGCTGTACTGGTACTGATGCTCCTCTCTAGCATCGCAATTATACAGCTATTTCTATTTCTTTCCTTTTTAAAGATTTTTGTGCTGCTTAAACCAAGTTTTCATATTTTTCAGTACCTCATTCCGAATAATGTTGTATTGCTTTTTTAATTCATATTCTGAAAGGTGTTGCTTTTTTAAATTATCCAATTGAAAACTAATGTGATAAATTTCTTTCCTTTTTAGCAATTGTTCAACTTCTTGATTTCTTCCACTAACATCCCACCAAATTTGACATATTGCATCAAAAACTACCCCTTCATCCTCATTTAAGTATGATTCTAAAAGTGCTATATACTCTTCTTTGTGCGAATATCCGAGAATAGCTATTGCATCAGCCAATCCAAAAGAAAGATGTGGAAGAAGATTAATAATTTCTTTAAAATCTACATGCATGTAAATATCGTTATTTTCTATCGCAACAACCAAAACTTCTAATAGCAATGCTCGTATGCTTCCATCTTTTTCCCTAACAATCGCTTCTAAAAGGAGTGAAGCAGCTTCTCCAACATCTTCTTCTGAAGCGGCTTCCCTATTGTCTTCTTCAAATATCAGCTTACTGTTATACTCAAGTCTCTCTTCTAGTAGTGCTGCAAGCCATCTAGCATCCTGATCTTTAGTCGCAAAATTGATGTCAGAATACTGTGTAACCTTCTGTATTAATGCGGCTGTTTGTTGTACAATATTCATTCGCTTTATTGCTCCCCTTTTTTGCTATCTATCAATTTTTTGCAGATTTTATACATCAAGTACTTCTCCTATTAATCAAAATAATTTAATGCACTTTATTTAAGAATACACGTCCTAGATTTGGTACAACCCCACTAACTGGTGAACGTGCTCAAGCGAGCTTGCGAGGTCGCCCTCGAGGTCGTTTGGGCAGCGTAGGATCCGGCAACGGGTGTTTGCGAGGTCGCCCTCGCGGTCGTTTGGGAAGCATCCCCTCGGCTCCCACGATGGTTCGCGACTGTCGAGGTCTTTTCGGTTCGATCCAAGCTGCAGGAGCACTTTTGTAGGTCAGAATCTCTTGGATGCTCCAAAGATGATCAGTCACTCCTGCAGCCATTGCAGGCGTACATGCGTACCCTAGATGCTGCGGTTTGGAGAGTTCGTGATGCGCAAAACAGAAATTGTATGTGCATCCAATCAGATACATGCCTGTTTCCAACGCTTCGACCCGCCGTGCCGCATGACGACATTTACGAGTGAGAGACGCGAGACGCTCACGGAGCGTTCCATTGAGCCGCTCGATAAACGCCGTATTGAGCGTGCTTCCTCCTTGTGAGGCCTTCAACAGTCGGTCGGCTTGTACCTCGGTTCCTCGTGTCATCTTTCTGATGATTTCCACGACCCGTTTCTTCTCCGCCCGTTTAATCACGGTGGCAATACACAAGTCGGACCACACGCGCAAGCAACATCGCCCCCGTCCTGCTGTTTCTTTGACTTTGTCGCGAAAGGCTCGACAAATACTCTTGGGGGACGCCGCCCATCCATCGGTACACACGAACAGAGCGCATGTCTCCTGTGAGCACGCTCGCACCTTCGCCATCATGCGGTCAGCAAGAACGGTATCACGCCTTGGACTCACCGCACCTCCCAACCACAAGCGCGTCGAAACCATCATTGAAAAGCCCATCCAGGCAATCAGTGAGCGTCCTTTCACCCGGATCTCATCGGCTTGTACATGGACGAGGTCCAAGTTGCCTTGTTCGATTATGGCGTGATGGACCTGCTGACAATGGCTTCCTGCACGGTCGCGCCAACTGGCAACGGTGCGTTCATCCAAGTCATAGGCATGAACAATCGCTTGCAAAGGACATCCATACGCGAATAACGTGACCACAATGACAATCAACTCGGTGGGCTTGCGAAGCCCTTCCAGCATGGTTCCGCGTCGTGCTGCAAAGGTGTGTCCGCAGGTACGACACCGATAGCGTTCTCGTGTACGATCATGAATACGAATGTTCCCTTGTCCTGTTTGACCTCTTGCAGAACACGTCAAAGTAGGGCAAAATTGCAGAGACGCGTTCATCGGTTCTTTTGTGTGTGTTTGCATACTCACATCTTGCCGATGTTCGTCGCTTTTTTCAAGCCCTCCTGACTTTTTCACCAGTTAGCGGGGTTCTACCGAAGACATGTTTACCTTCAAGTATACTTTTAACTTTGTATTAAAGCTAATATTTCATGTTCACATACCTTGAGGTTTATTTTGCTCAAGTACATTTATAGTAAATGACACGTCTTCATATTCTGCATAGTTTTCTGCAATAGTGGATCGTAACTTCTTTAACGACTCTAATGCCATCTCTGGAGACGCATCTTTAAGCACGTCAATAAATAACTCATCTTTATACTTCTGGACAGATACTAAGATTTGTTCTGCCTCCCTGTCTATAGTTGAATACTTTTGCAAAAGAAAAAGAGCTGCTTCTCGTAATTCGTAGTCTTTCGCAGTAATGTATTTTCGAGCAATAGTTATCCCCTGCTTAATTTCTTCGGAAGTTTGAAGCATATGCCGTATCATATAGAGTGCATTCGAGTATCCTTTTTCAGCAAACAGAAAGAGTCCAGGAAGGGCAGCATGCGTTCCCACACTTCAAAGAGCAGAAAGAGCTTCTGCCCTCAAATTTTTCTGTTTCAGTGCAAGCAATACGAGTAACGCTGAAAGTGTAGTATCTCTTCTCTCCGTAGATTGAAGAAGTTTTATAATACCTAAACGCACTTCGTCTTGTTCGTCTTCTAGCAGTATAGCACTCACCTGTCGATAACAGGCAAAGTTGTCTCGACTAAGTGTTTCAAAGCGAGCAAACAACGCTGGAACTTCAATCTTCCAAGAAGCATCAGGAGCAACGTGAGCAACTGTTTCTATAAGAGCTTGTCGATAAAAATCTACTTCATATGCAAATTTTTCCTCAGTCACTTTTTCTCCTCTTGTTGTTTTTCAACAAAACATTTGTTCTTAGAGAACTTCTCTCAAAATATACAATCACCTCAATGCAATTTTCTCTTGCATCAAAATAGTTTCTGTGAACCCATTAACTGAAATATTAGGACCGAAAATGTTACAAGTTCCATATTCTTCTTATTAAAAAGAATATGGAAACTCATAGTGTAGAGACCTCTAAAGTATATGGGTATTGAACGTTACTCATCACAAGATAAACACATTTACCTCATGAATAGTATTCTACATTCTCTTTTCTCATTCTGTCAAATCTTCGACGATAGAAGGTTCCTCTTCTATTACTTGTTCTGCTGCTAACATAGCTTTCGTGAAAGATGACATAGCTTCCTCATCACCAGGGTTTTCACTCGCACCAGGGTCAAGCCAATCGACATTGTGTGCATATCCTTTTGTACCCCATTTATCAGGGTTTATTTGATTTTTATCGCTTGAAAAATGCAGTGCGAAAGTCGAGACAGCAGTAGCGTTAGCCCTCTCAACAAAGTCGGAAATACGCTATAGCGAAGCTCGTGATGTCTATCAGAGGATGCTCGTACTATGGCCTCATGAATACCGTGTAAAAGATTTGGCTAAGGTATTCCAAAGATAGAGAAGTTGATTAAAAGATGGCACGTCTTTAGAAAGGATACATATTTGCAAATTCCATTGATAACCCAGAAAATAGCCCGTCAACTTGAACAAGCAAAAGCTGACCATATTGACTCGTGGCTTCAAGGGATACGAGAACAAACTTCTCTTTCTTCTAAAATAGATATTCTTCGTATAGGAGATTTACGAGCGTTTGTTGCCCCACATTTACAAGAGATTGGATTGTTCAATCAGACAATTGGCCTTGGTCCTGATAATCAAGAAGCACTACAAGAAGTTGAGCATTTTTATCATCACTACAGGGTAGAAACATACCGTCTTGAAATAAACCCTTATCATACCTCTTCTGAGTTCCTTGCTTATCTAGCAGTACGCAAATTTTCGCCCTCTCGATTTGAAACCTATTTGTATGGTACGCCAGAACATACTGTTTTTACGTTCTCGGACAATACTACTATTCGTGAGATAACAGCATCAGAAGTTGATTTATTCGCAACTATCCATGTCAAAGGCTATCAAGAAGCCCTTGCGTCTGTTTCAGAAACGCAGTACGCCCTTTATCGAGAAAGTACAAAGGTACTTTATCACCGTCTGGGGTGGCGTCTTTGTTTTATGTGCAAGAATAATCTTCCTATCGGTATGGGTATGCTATATACGGCAAATGGGATAGCGACGTTTGCGGGTGGAGCAACTCTTCCTGAGTATAGACAGCGAGGAGGGCAAACCGCACTTATTCAGTATCTTTTAGAAGCCTCTGCTCAAGCACATTGTGAAATCGCGGTAGCTCAAACGAGCGTTGGTTCAGGAAGTCAACAGAATGTGGAACGTTCAGGAATGCGTACTGCTTATATCGCAAGTTCATGGATTCTACGAGATTCTTCATTAGGTTAAGTGAGCAGCCATGTGTTTCCCAACTAGGTGAGCAACTACATTTTTCCTAAGAGGAACTGCTTTACAGAAGGACTAAGGGATGGAAACAACAGATGTTGTTATTCTTGGAGGGGGCGTTATAGGATGTTCAATTGCCTCCTCTTCACCTACAAAAATATATCTTTTTGTGAGAGAGATATTCCTGTTCGTCAGTATAGCATAGCCTTCTAGTCTTCACGTTTCTCTTCATCCGACGCCAAAACTACCTGTTGGTACAGGGTGGCAAGCGGAATGGTCAGCGACAGGCTGGTAAGCTCCACGTTGTCCCCTTCACGGAAAAAATGTAGCGTCCACAGGTCTTGCTCTGCCCGTCGATAGATATCTACCGCTCGCTGTTGGGTATCGACCAAGACATATTCTTCAAGGGTTGGACACGTCCGATAATAATAAAATTTCTGGCCTCGATCATACGCGCCTGTACTTGGGGAGAGCACCTCGACAATCACGCGCGGAAACTGCAAAAAAGTTTGTGTCCCGTTATCGCGTTCATCACACCCGACAGAGACATCAGGGTAGAGGTAGCGTCTCTCGGCCAGACGCACCTTCGCGTCCGAAGAGTAGACGCGACAACGACCCCCTTGTAATCGATTACTTAGCTCACGCGAAACATTCACGCTAATTATGCCATGATTGTTGGTGCCGCCCGCAAGCATATAGGCGTAGCCATCGACATACTCGTAGCGTTCTCCCATGCTCTCATAATCAAGTTGTAGGTATGCCTCGATGCTCATTCGCGTATGGTCTGGATAGGCTATTATTGGTTGCTCCATGTTTGGATACCTCCGCATTTTCTATAGGGTTCTTAACCATAGTACCACGAGAGACTCCACCTACGAAAATCTGTCTTGTGAGAGAGAGATTGCTAGATGTTAGTATAATATGGCCTTGCGGGTTGGGGAAAAATTAGGAAGAGATTGTATTTACCCAACAATAGTATAGCGTGGCTTCCCCTGCATTTTAGCTTGGTGTGTGACAAAATAAGCATCACGCTCGGCTGCGGGTAGTTCATTGAGAATTTCCATACGCTTGCGCTGTAGGTCGTCCAATGTTCCTGGCTCTTTAGATGAAGTGTGAGCGTTGGTAAATATGCGATTAGAGCAAAAGACATTACGTTGCCTAAACTCATCAGGAGCCGTTTTCTGGAAGTCCTCACGGAGGCGGGGGAAAACGTTGCTTGCAGGATGATACCACGAACTTTCTAACGTGTATGCTGGGTCAAATACCCATTGTGGACAGTGCAGAGAATACTGTTTTGCGAGGTATTCAGCACTTGCAGCACAGAAGGCCGCCCACCCGCGCTGATCCTCGGTTGGATTTTCGGGAAGCTGAATTGGAGTATCAAGCAGGCTCTGCCGCTCATGCACAGAGTAGAGGAAAAACGAGTTCGTGAAATCCCCCAGAGCTACTCGTACCGCCTCTTCGGTTCCCGAAGCAAGATGTATATAGGCTTTTGCTAAGGTTTGTTTCTCAAAAATGAGCGTCATCGCATTTTTCCCTCTTCAAAGTTGCCACAACAGTGCTTTTCTCTATATAGCATAGCATAACAAGCCTTTCTTGACTAGCCTCTTAAACCCACGATTTACTACGTTGATGAGGTACAGAAAATAGAGAGGTTATTGCTCGAATAGCTTATCCAACGTTTCGGGCAAGAGGTGAGAACGTTGATGTACAGACGAAGGGAAGAAACGGTCAACCGCTTGCTGCGCCTGTACCCTCGTATGAATAGTAAGCAATGTACAAAGTGCTGCGATATCCGAGAAGTCTTTGTCGGCTCGACCAGCCATCAGTTTACACGCCAAAATATAGTGTAGGTCATCGGGAACATAAAGATGGATTTTTTGATATGCACGAAACAAACGCATGTTTGGTAGTTCATTGCTACTTAGTTCAAGTAAGAATGGCGCACAGTCATCATTGACAACCATTCTTTTTTCACCTTTAAAGCCATGCTTACTACCGATACTCATAATGACTTTACGAATTTTAGTGGCTAACGGTGTCTTGAAAATGAGGGACGCCTCATCAGAACCCATGAGGTCAAAGATAATGCAATCTATATCGTTTGTCTGACGACTCGTGACTCCACAAAACACGAGACAAGCACCACCAACCACCAGAGCTTTAATTGGAGAAGAAGTGGGAAAAGCCCCCGCTAAAGCCGCATCTACTTCGAGCAGTACAGCTTCTAGTTGGCTCTTATCCATAAATAATTTCCTCTATACATTTACTCAATAGTCTAATGCCCTATCGAAATGCACTAGTGGAAGACCCTGTACTGTAGACGGTTGTTGCATACACCATTGCCTCCTCTTCACCTACAAAAATATATCTTTTTGAGAGAGAGATATTCCTATTCGTCAGTATACCATAGCCTTCTAGTCTTCACGTTTCTCCTCATCCGACGCCAGAACCACCTTGTGATAGACGGCCGCGAGGGGAATGCTCAGCGACAAGCTGGTAAGTTCTACGTTGTCCTCTTCACGGAAAAAGTGGAGCGTCCAGAGGTCTTGTTTGGCGCGTCGATAAATGTCTACCGCTCGCCGTTGAGTATCGACCAAAACGTATTCTTCGAGCGTGGGACACGTCCGATAATAATCAAACTTCTGGCCTCGATCATACCCGCCTGTACTTGAGGATAGCACCTCGACAATCACGCGCGGAAACTGCAAAAAACTTCGTGTCCCACTATCGCGTT
>Ga0123336_10004426_pt1 | contig 11419 bp, 10 predicted proteins | sample SSSSmetaG_FD_96466 | JGI IMG/M metagenome (GOLD analysis project Ga0123336, IMG submission 96466) | Glacier valley bacterial and archeal communities from Borup Fiord, Nunavut, Canada, to study Microbial Dark Matter (Phase II) - ​SSSS metaG | ecosystem: Environmental > Aquatic > Freshwater > Ice... | reverse complement strand
TTAGCCCGGGTGTTCACCTCTTCCCATTCCGAACAGAGCCGTTAAGCCCCGGTGCGCCCATGGTACTGCCTTCACCGGTGGGAGAGTCGGTCGCCGCCAACCTTTTTCCGCAACCCCTTCGCCTGCTTTCGCCAGCAGCCGAAGGGGTTTTGCTTTTAGTAGCTTTATACCCGCACAAATATAAAAATGAGTTTGATGTTTAGGGGTTGTAAGTTTACCTGATTAAATAATTGTATTTATTTGTGCAAGTCTCGCCAGCACGGTATAGTCGAAGTATTGATTGGTTAACGGTATTGCTTTATGTGATACTTATTGGGATAGGATGGGCTTGTATATACGCATCGAGCTATTCACTTGATTCAGTGGATAATTCGTCCACTAACATGAGTTTTGATAAGTTAATGGCCTTTAACTGGTTCAAACAACTCCTTTGGATTGGAACGGCGCTGATTATTGTAGTTGTATTATTGGTGGTTGACCATAAAGCGTATGATACTTTAGCGTATGGATTATACGGAGGAATGGTTGTGCTATTGCTGGTAACTATGTTAGTGGCAAGGCCAATTGCCGGGTCACGGTCATGGTTAGAATTGGGACCGGTGCGTTTGCAACCGGCAGAATTTGCGAAATTCACCACGGCATTGGCGGCCTCGCGATTCATGGCGAGTACAAATATGCGGTATCAAAACTGGCGGGACCAATTGGTATTGGCGGGGATTACGTTACTGCCGCCGCTACTGATTCTAGCCTCTAATGAATCGGGGCAGGCTTTGGTGTATGGGGCATTGTTACTGGCCTATTTTCGGGAAGGGATGTCGCCCTTGATTTTGCTGTTGCTGGCCGCAGCGGCTGGGATTTTATTGCTGGCGCTGTTAGTGCCCAAGTTGTGGCTGGTTGCTGCCTTTACGGGATGCTTGGGAGGGGTGCTGCTTTTGAATAGAAGAGTATTGCGGCACCACTTACCACTTGCGTTGGGCGTATGGGTAGTGGTGCTTGGCATGGTGGTGGGAGTGGATTTCTTTTATAACAAGGTGTTGCAACCACATCAACGTCAGCGGATTGAGGTGTTAATCAACCCTTCAGCCGACCCGTTGGGAAAAGGGTGGAATGTGACGCAAAGCAAAATTGCAATCGGTTCAGGCGGGCTAGTTGGCAAGGGCTTTTTGCAGGGAACTCAAACCAAATTTGATTTCGTACCCGAACAGAGCACCGATTTTATCTTTTGTACGGTAGGCGAGGAGTTTGGGTGGATGGGAAGTTTGACAGTAATTGGCCTTTACTTGGCCTTACTGTTTCGAATAATCTACGTGGCGGAACGCCAAAAATCTGTTTTTGGCCGGACATATGGGTACTGCGTCGCGAGTGTGCTGTTTTTTCACGTGACGGTGAACGTAGGGATGACCATTGGGTTAGCACCGGTAGTGGGAATTCCGTTGCCATTTTTTAGCTACGGCGGTTCGTCTTTGTGGTCATTTACCATCTTGCTTTTCAGTTTGTTGGCCCTTGATGCGTACCGTAAGCAAGACTTGGTGCGCTGATGAAAAAAGCTCAGGTGCCGAGCTGGGTGTGGATGGCACTGACCGTAGGCCATTTGATGGCATTTGTTTGGGCAGTGCAAACGGGGTGCTGGAATTTTCCGGATTCAGGCCGCTATCTGCAAGCAGCGAATAATTTGCACGCACACGGAGAACTATACGCCCGGCCGTGGCCTCCGGCATCGCGCCACGGACAGGAACTGCAAGAATTTACCATTCGGCCTATCGGGTATCCGGCAATCGTATTGGCACTGCACGGGGAGGGCGGAAGTACCGTGGCGTTGTTGTTCGTGCAGGATTTGCTTAGCTTGCTCAACTTGGCAGTGGTGTTGAGGTGGTGGAGCCGCCGGAGCCGCCCAACCAATTGGCAATGGGGAGGGGCATTGGTGCTGGTAGTATCATTTCCAGGACAGCTTGTTTACGCCAACGCGGTAATGAGCGAGATGGCGTTGCAAACCGTGTTGCTTCAAATGATGTGGTTTGGGGTACTTACCGTTGGGTTTAAACAAACGCGCTATTTCATCGGCAGCTGTGCAGCGCTGGTTGCGGCCCTGCTAATCAAGCCGGTTTTCTACCCGATGGCCGTAGGAATGGCAATGGTTGGCGTGGGTTTGGCGTGGCAATGGAAACGTCCTTGGTGGGCGTTGGTGGGCTTGAGCCCTGTGCTGGTGGTGGGCGCCTACATGCATTGGAACGAGCAACGGACCGGCTATTTTCATTTCTCCAGCATTGCCGAAATCAACTTGTTGCACTACAATGCTGCGGGAGTGGTCCGACAAACTGACGGGGCGGCAACTGAAGAACATTGGGTTGGCGAGGTGCTGCAGCAAGCGAATAGGCAACCGACCTTCGCAAGGCGGCAAAAATTTATTCAGACGCAGGCCGTGGCCGTAGTCCGCCAACACCCGGTGGTGTATGCGCGCCAGCATGTGCAGGGAATGGTGGCGTGTTTTTTGGACCCGGGCCGGTTCGATATTTGCCAGTTTCTGCAATTGGCGCCCCCGGCGAAAGGAGGGCTGCTGACGCAGAGCCGGGCCGGCGGCTTGGTGCAAGCGTTGGGGCAGTTGCCAAAGGGCCTGCTGCTCCTGCTAGGATTAATTGGAATGGCAAACACTTGCCGGCTGCTGCTCGCGGTGCGCGGGTTCGCTCGTTTAAAAAACGGCGCGGCGGCTTCGCGCCATGGGCGGTGGCTGGCGGTTGGGCTAATCGGGTACGTGGTGCTGCTGACCGGGCCGCTGGGGGCGGCGCGGTTTCTGGTTCCGGTGTGGCCGCTGTTGCTGGCGCTGGCGCTGGTAGGCTTTGCGCCACCGGCGCCTGCTGGCTTACTTGGCGCTGAGGAGCGGGCGCCAATGCGTAAAGACTAGCGCTAGCGCGGCGCAGAAGGCCGGCGCTGCCAAGTAGCCCATCCGCCCCAAATCGCCGGAAAGTAGCATGTGCGCGAGCACCACCACTACTAAGGCGGCTTCGGCCCAGCTCAATTGAGCCGACCAGCGGACAGTGGCCTCTTGCCGTCGTTCCAGCCATAAGGCTACCGGAATAAGCAGCGTAAATAAGCCAAATATGCTTAACAATTCTCCAAATCCTTTTGCTGAAAAAGCGCGATTAAAGGAATAGCTGAGGTTTTCGAAATGCGCCACAGCGTTGGAAACCGAGGCGTTGGCGGGGGCGCCGATGCGTGCATCGATTGAGTGGTGCACCGCTAACAGAGCCAGCAGTCCGCCAGCCAGCGCGAATGCTTGCCTGCGAATCGAAAGAGCGGGCCGGCCAAACCAACACAGCCATGGCACTAGAATTAAAAACGACTCCTTGGCCAGCGGACCAACCAGCAAGGCGACCACGAGGGCCCAGCCTGCCCCGCGCCCGCGGCGTACAGCGTAATACCCCAGTCCGAAAACTAGTAAGTACAGGCTATCGGTGAGGGGAAGGCCGGCGGCGTATTCGGCCCAGCGACTGCTAAGCACGGCCAGCATGGCGAGGGCAGCCGCGGCGGGCGAAGCGCCGGCTTGCCGGGCGGCATTGAACCAACTCGCGCCGGCAGCGGCCAGCAACGCGCAGTTTACCAAGTAGAAAGCGAAACGCAACGGCCACTGACCCGCCGGTCGCTGCGGCCATACCCGGGCGTACACGTGGCCAAGGGGCGCGGCCATGGCGGCAGCGGCGGCGGGCACCAACACGCGGTAGCGGTGGGTGACGCGGACACTGTCGAAGCGCCCGGCCGCCATGCGCAGGTAGCTGCGAGTGTCGGGCGAATGCGAAAAGTCGAAATGCACGTACATCGGGTAGGCCAGGTTGGCCAAGGCGGCCACGGCCAGCAGCCATGGCAGCAACCAGCGGCGGGCGCGCCCGCCGAGCACGGCAAAAGGCGTGGGTGGCGCGCTACGCAAACTTGCGCTCGATGAGCTTCAGCAGCTTGTTGACGTGCTCTTCCTTGCGGCTCCAGTCGTAGCGCGGGGCGAGGTCGTCGGCGACGTAAGCGCGGGCCTGGTCGGCGGTGGGCAGGGCGTCGAGGTGCTGGATGGCCGCGTGGTAGTCCATGTTTTCGCCCCCGAACAACTCGTTGATGAAGCTGAACCGCTGGTTGATGGAAATGGCTTCGCGCAGGGTTTCGACCTTGGGTCCGCGCTCGGCAAGGCCGGCCGGGGCGCTGGCGGCACGCAAGGCTTCGGCGAGGGGCTGGGCCGCGGGCTGGCCGGCTTTCAGTTTTTCATGCAACGGCACCGCCGCCGCGTCGGGCAGCGAAAAAACGGGCGAAACCGCAGCAGCGGGAGCCACTGGGGCCGTGAATGCCGGGGTTGCTGGTAGCTCGAACACGGCGGGCGCGGATGTCGGCCTGGTCACCGGCGCGGGGGCACTGCTGGCGGGCGCCGCCGCGGCCGTGGGCGACACCGGGCCGTCTTCGAGCAGGTCGGCGGTGGTCAGGGGCAGCAGGCTGCTCAGCTCGGCCACGAGGCGCTGCAGGGGCTGGTGGGCCTTGTAGTTGGCTGCGTGGTACAGTTCAAAACGGTGCTGCAGAAAATCGCGGCTGAGGTCGTTGCTGGCCGGCAGGCTGTCGACGAAGCCGCAGTAAAAGTCCTTGTCCACGTCGAAATAGCGCAGGTTGTCGCGCAGCCCGGTCAGGGTGGGCGGTTCGGCGTCGCCGAGCAAAAGCCGTTGGAACGTGCCCACGGGGTCGGCCACGATGCCGAGGGTGCCGGCGACAGCGGCGGCCAGCAGTGGCTCAAGCGCCGTCCGGTTCAGGGCAATGTGCCGCGACAGCACGTTCATGAACTGCGCGAGCGCGGCCTGCACGGGCGCCGCTTCAAAATTGAAGTACGGGCTGCGCAGGCGGGCGGCCTCGGCCTGCCACTGGCCGAGCAGCTGGCGGACCACCAGCAGGTTCACTTGCCGCACGGGCGTGAATTTGAGCAGGGCCGCGCCGTCGAGGGCGGCGGCGGGCAGCGCACCGAAGTGCTGGTCGCAGAGCCGGGCGGCCAGGCGGCGCCCGTACTGCGCGCACTTGGCAAGGCTATATTTGTCGTTCATACTGAGGCCGGATTTCGGTGGCCGAAGTTAGGCACAAATGGCCCTGCTGACGATTGAGAACCTACCCGGCGCGGCCGTAACCGTTTCCGCCAACACCACCTTGCTGGCCGCCCTGCACGCCGCGGGGCACGACTGGATGCACGCCTGCGGGGCCAAAGGCCGCTGCACCACCTGCCGGGTGCAGGTGCGCGCCGGCATGGAAAACCTGAGCCCGCCTTCCGATGCGGAACTGCGCTACCGGGCCGCGGGCCGGCTGCTGCCCGACGAGCGGCTGACCTGCCAAACGCGGTTGCTATCGGGCGCGGTAGCGGGCAGGGTGCCCGAAGCCACCAAGCTGCCGCACGCGCGGTACGCCGATGGACAATAGCGTCCGCATCAAGCCGAGCCCGCAGCATTGGGCCCTCTACGAGCAAAGGCCCCATGAAGAGGTGGCCCTCACGGCGCAACAGAAGCGGGGGTACCTGATTAAAATATTGACAGCAGCAGCATTAATAGCCTTGCTGCTTCCAGTTATCCCTTCGCGGCATCGGCACAGCCACGGGCCCACCACCCTCGCAGCCTACACCCAAATGCTGCCGATGAGCATTGGCCTGGCGCTGCTGTTGGCCGCGGTTTGGTTGTACGAATACCTGGGCAAGCCCGCCAAAAACCGCCGGCTGGGCTACCGGCTGGTGGGCCGGTTCGCGGTGCGGGGTAAGATGCAGGTGTGGGGAAAATGTTGGCTGAAATTTGCCCCCGATGACACGCACCGGGTGGGCGTGCCCCGGGAATTTTACGACACAGTGAGCCAAGGCGATGGCGTGGAAGTGGTGTATTCGGCCACTGAAGACTTCATCGGGGCGCGCAAAATAGACTTGCCGCCCGCAACGGGTTGACCCTGTGTCGTTGGCCGGCCACGGGCCTGCCTGAGGTTTGAGCCAAGCCGCCGGAACCCGTACTTTAGGGGTCCCGAAAGAGGTTATCGCCTCATTTGCTCATTTGCTCAGAAACTGCTTGTGTTTATTGAACCCCGCGTAGGCAACCGCCACAACGCCCCCCGCCGGGGCTGGATAGAGGTGGTGTGCGGCTCCATGTTTTCGGGCAAAACCGAGGAGCTGATTCGCCGCCTCACCCGCGCCCGCATCGCCCGGCAGCACGTCGAAATCTTCAAGCCCGCCCTCGACACCCGCTACCACGCCGAGGACGTGGTGAGCCACAACGCGTCGCGCATCCGCTCGACGCCGGTGGCCGTGGCTTCGGAAATCCTGCTGCTCGCCGCCGGTTCCGACGTGGTGGGCATCGACGAAGGCCAGTTTTTCGACAGCTCGTTGGTGGAGGTGTGCCAGCAGCTGGCCAACAACGGCACCCGCGTCATCGTGGCCGGACTCGACATGGACTACCTGGGCCGACCCTTTGGCCCCATGCCGGCGCTGCTGGCCACGGCCGAGTTCGTGACCAAGGTGCACGCCGTGTGCGTGTGCTGCGGCGAAATTGCTTCATATTCTTTCCGCATCGCGGCCAGCGACAGCCAGGTGCTGCTCGGCGAAACCGACTCGTACGAGGCCCGCTGCCGGCCCTGCTTCCTGGAAGGCCAACTGGCCAAACCCCTGGCCCCGGCCAACCACGCCGCCGCGCACTAAAGCGGTGCGGCCGGCGTTGGCTACCCGCAGCCAGGGCTGCTCCTTATTAAACCCGTGTTTTGCTTGCGTATGTCACACGTTTTCCGTCGTTTGGTTGGGCTAATGGGGTTGTTGGCCCTGACGGTGGGGCTGGCCCGGGCCCAAAGCACCGCCGGCTACGGCGACTGGCAACTGCACTTGCCCACCAACCACCCCCTGCACTTGGCCGATGCCGGCGACCGGGTGTACGTGGCCACCGAAAACGCCTTCTACTACCTCGATAAAACCTTGAACACCACCCAGGTGCTGTCGAGCCGGGACGGCCTGAGCGACGTGGGCGTGACGGCCGTGGCCTACGACTCGGTGACGCGCCAAACCGTGCTGGCCTACCGCAACGCCAACCTCGACGTGTTGCGCCCCGGCGGCGGCGTGCGCAACCTGAACGACGTGCTGCGCAAATCCATCCAGGGCGCCAAGGAAATCTACCACCTCTCCATCGGCCCCGGCAAAGCCTACCTGGGCACCAGCTTTGGGTTGGTGCTGATTGACCTGAATAAACTGGAAATCAGCGATACCTACACCAACATCGGCCCCGGGGGCACGGTGGTGGCCGTTTACGATGCGGTGGTGGCCAACGGCTTTTTGTTCGCCGCCACTTCGGCGGGGCTGCTGCGGGGGGCGCTCAACAGCAACCTGCTGGACTACCGCAACTGGACCCAGTACCTGCCCGTCCCGTTGATTGCCACCAACCCGCGAATTTACCCCTACCTCGCCACTTACGCCGGACAGGTATACGCGGCCGTGGAGACCGGCGGTTCGGCGGTGTATCGGTTCGACGCGGCGGGCCCGGGCACGTGGCGCCCGGTGCCGGGAACCTACACGGGGCAGTTTCGCAACCTGCGCGGCACGAGCACCGGCGTCTTCATCGTGGACGACCTCAGCGGCGTGCGCCGCATCGACCGCAACAACGCCGTGGCCACGCTGATTCCGGCCGTTGCCAGCGAATTCACGGTGGATGCGGTGCGCTCAACCCGCGATGGCAGCTACTACGTGGCCTACTTCAACGGGGGCTTGCAGCGGGTGCGGCCCGGCACGGGCCAGGCCAACGACCGGTTCGAGGCCAACGGGCCGGCCAGTAGCTTGGCGTTCAGCATTCTGGCCGATGCCCGGAGCAACATCGTGGACGTATTCACCGGGGGCTACGAGGAGCGGTACAGCCCCAAAGGGCTCCGGCAGGGGTTCTATGAGTACGCCGACGGGCAGTGGAGTACAGTCCGGCCGCCCGGCTTGCCGGGCTCCGTCGACCCCGGCAATTTGTTGAGCCCCGTCCGGGGCACCCGCACCCCCGACGGCACCCTGTACGTGGGAGCCTACGGCGGCGGGCTGCTGGAGTGGAAAGGACCGGGCCAAACCCGGCTGTTCGGGGAGGGCCAGCCGGGGGGCAGCCCCCTCCGGGGCACGTTTGGCAGCGGCAACAACCGCGTAGAAATCACCGACTTAACGGCCGATGCCGCCGGCGACGTGTGGGTGGTGAACCGGCATCTGATTTCCGGCACGTCGGGCTTGTTCGTGCTGCACCCGGCCGACAACACGTGGCGCACCTTCCCGTGGGTGTCGGGCCTGGAAGCACTGGAGCGCATCGTGCTGGATGACAACGGCTACGCCTGGGTGTCGGTGTCGCGCAAAACCGACGGCAGCAGCGTGGGCGGGCCCGCCATCGGGCTTTTTGCCGTCGACCCCGCTTCGGCCAGTCCGAAACCACCGCGCTTGTTCAACACCTCCGCGGGCCTGCCCTCCAACGAGATTTACGAGCTGGCGAAGGACCGCCGGGGCTACATCTGGGCGGCCACCATCACGGGGGTGGCGTTTTTCAACGCCGCCGAGGGGCCGTTTGCACCCGGCGCGTTGTTCACCTTGCCCCAGGTAACCCGGGGCGAGGGCACGGGCTTTGCCGCGCTCTTTTCCGAGGCGGTGCGCACCCTCGCCGTGGACGGGGGCGACCGCAAGTGGTTCGGCACCGACCACGGCCTGTGGCTTTTTAGCCCCGACGCCGACGAAGCGCTGCTGCACTTCACCAAAGCCAACAGCCCCCTGCCTTCCGACCGCATCGTGGACGTGAAGGTGAACAACAAAACCGGGGAGGTGTGGATAGCCACCGACGCCGGTGTGGTGACCTACCGCGGCGGGGCCACCGTCACCGAGGGCGACGTGCACTGCACGGCGGTGTTCCCCAACCCCGTGCGGTCCGATTTTGCGGGCACCGTGGGCATCACTGGCTTGGCCAACAATGCGCTGGTGAAAATCACCGACGTGGCCGGGCACCTGGTGTACGCCACCAAGGCCAGCGGCGGCACCGTGACCTGGAACCTGACCACGCCCGACGGGCAGCGGGTGCGCTCGGGCACCTACCTGGTGCTGTCGTCCGACGCCGACGGCAAGAACGGCTGCGTGAGCAAGGTGGCGGTGCTCAGTAAATAAGGAATTGCGAACGAAGCCACCCCAGATTCTTTCTTCCTCCCCCCAAAAGATGCTAATCAAAACCCGGGGCATCGTCCTTAGCTACCTCAAGTACCGCGAAACCAGCATCATTGCCCGCATTTACACCGAGCGGCTGGGCGTGCAGAGCTACGTGGTGAACGGCGTGCGCAAGGCCAAGCCGCCGGGCCGCATTGCCCTGTTTCAGCCCTTCACCTTGCTGGAACTGGTGGCCTACGTGGCCCGGGGCAGCAGCAGCCTCACCCGCCTTGCCGAGTACCGGTGCGCCGAGCCCCTCACCACGCTGCCCTACGAAGTACAGAAAAGCAGCGTGGTGTTGTTTTTATCCGAAGTGCTGGGCCGGGCCGTGCGCGAAGAAGAGCAGAACGAGCCCCTGTTTCAGTTCCTGCACGACGCCATTCTGGCCTTCGACCACCAAACCGCGGGGGCCGAAAACTTCGCCCTGACCTTCCTGTTGCGGCTGGCCACGTACCTGGGGTTCGGGGTGGGCAGCGGGGCCGAGCTGACCGACCAGGTCATCATGGCCGGCCACGCGCCCACCAGCAAGGGCGCCACCGGCCCCGCCACCCTGCGCCTGCGCGAGTTTGAGGGCTATTTTGACGAGCTGCTGCACCAGCCAGCCCCCAGCACCATCCCCAACGGCCGGGTCCGGCACGAGTTGCTCAACGTGCTCATCCGCTACTACCAGCTCCACATCGAGCAGCTCGGCGAAATCCGTTCGCTGGAGATTCTCTCGCAGGTGCTTAATTAGGCTTCAAGTGTTGGCTGCTATTTAAAGTCCACCATTTCCACGTCGAAGCGAAGCACGGCGTTGGCGGGGATGTCGGCGCCGGCGCCGCGGGCGCCGTAGGCCAGCGCGGAGGGAATGAGCAGCGTGGCTTTGCTGCCTTTGGGCAGCATGGCGATGCCCTGGTCCCAGCCGGCGATGACCTGGCCCGTGCCGAGGGCAAAGGCAATGGGCTCGTTGCCGTGCTTGGCCGACGAGTCGAATTCTTTGCCGGTGGCCAGCACGGTGCCGCGGTACAGCACCCGCACCGTCTGGCCCTTGGCGGGCGGCAGGCCTTTGCCGGGCCGGGTGAGGAAGTAGTAGGTGCCCCCGGTCGTTTTTTTGGCCAGCAGCTTGTTCTTCTTCAGGTAGGCTTGAATCTGGGCCACGTCCTTGACGGTTTGGCCGGCGGCCTGGGCCTGGGCTTTTTTGGCGTATTCGGCCTGCAGCCGCTGCTGGCGGGCCGTCATGTCGGCCGTGCTCAGCAGCTCGCGCGCGCTGGCCAGCACCAGCAGTTGGTTGCCGGCCCGCTTGACGAACGGCGGCACCGGCTGCCGGAACGTTTTGGCAAACACCGTGTCGGCCGGAAAGCGAAACACGGCGCTGTCGCCGGGCAGGAGCAGGCCGAGGGCTTCTTCGAGGCCGCCGCGGGCCGGCTGGGCGGGCAGCACCACGGGCTGCGGCTGGGGCTGCATCCGGCGCGAGCTCATCAGCACCGAGTCGCGGCCCGTGCGGAATTCCATGAAGACGGTGAGCACCTGGCCGGCCCGGGTGGCGTAGGGCGCATCGGCGGGGGGCGCCACGGGCCGCGGCTGGTAGCGGCCGGCTGCGTCTTTGCGAAACAGCCGGCATTCGGTGCCGCTGGGCAGGCGGGCAAAATCGGAGGCCGGGGTTTGGGCCCGGGCGGTTTCGGCCCCGGCCAGCAGCCCGAAAGCCGCGCAAAAAAGAAAGTGCTTCATCACAAAAAATTGGTTGGAAAACCAACGCCAGCGGCCGGTTTCAGCGCACGCTCACCACGTACAGCTCAAACACGAGCGCGGTGTTGGGCGGAATCAAAAAGCGGGTTTCGTCGTCGGGGTCGGGCACGCCGGTGGCGCCGTAGGCCAAAGCGGCCGGCACCCAGGCCCGCACCCGGGAGCCCGCGGGCAGCAAGGGCAGGAGCTCATCCCAGCCGGCAATGACTTCGCCGCGCCCCACCCGGCACCGCAGCGGCCCGCCCGCGGCCGCCGTGGCGTCGAACACGTGGCCATCGGGCAAAAAACCGGTGTAGCGCACCGCCACCCGGTTGCCGGCGTGGGCCACGGGCCCGGTGCCCCGCTCCCGGAACACAAAGCGCACCCCGCCCTGCGTGTGCTGCAGAACGAGGTGCGCGGTGTCGGAGCTGGCCGGGGAGGCACTGGACAGGTCCGGCAGAACGGGTTTGGCGTTGGCTTGGGCGCTGGCTGCTTGGGGGAACAACAGCCCCGCCGTTAGGCACGAGCCGTACAGCCAGCCACGGGGGG
>Ga0123336_10004424_pt1 | contig 11424 bp, 14 predicted proteins | sample SSSSmetaG_FD_96466 | JGI IMG/M metagenome (GOLD analysis project Ga0123336, IMG submission 96466) | Glacier valley bacterial and archeal communities from Borup Fiord, Nunavut, Canada, to study Microbial Dark Matter (Phase II) - ​SSSS metaG | ecosystem: Environmental > Aquatic > Freshwater > Ice... | reverse complement strand
TTAATATTGTATTGCGAAGACATCATGATTAAGATTTTCACTTGCAAAATGTGTAATAAATCTACACGTTGGCATTAAGGCTATTCTTTCAACTATTTCACTATCTGGATCTTCATCAATGACTGTTATTTTGTATCCCTTGACTATAGTGTATACGATATCATTGGCGAAGGTACTTTTAAGAGCATCTCTAGAATATACTATTGCTGGGTAATCCATTGTAATAGTAGAGGGAGGCTGATAATACACATTAGCTGATCCTAGAATTTCTTCTAATTTAGCTTGCAGTTCAAGTCTGCTATCCATTGTATATGCCTCCCATCTCTAATATCAATCTTGGATATTGTACTTCGACACTAGTGATTTTCCACTTAGTGCCCAAGTATACTATATATTTCATGGATTGAAAATTCATATTGGCAAATGGATCGGCTACAATACTGATCTCATTCGACATGTTGATATTATCATTAAGTGTTGATGCAACAACCAATTTTCTACTATTCCTAAGCACATCGCCCGAATAGGTCTTTTCAGTTATTACATCTTTCCAAACACCAGCTCGAATTAGTGTCGGTATACCGTAGCCGACTTGTCCAAAGTACTTTGCCATTTTGAATTATTCCTCCTTTATTCTAAGCGTGTAACTTTTCGATAACTATAGCAGAGTAAGGTTTAGTTAATGCACCAGAGCATCTAGTTTCGATTAGATACTTTTGTTGATTGTAATCAATATCGAAATCATCAAACATGTTGATTGCTCCACCTTTATCAGCACCTACTGTGTAATCTTTAAGGTTAACAATTATACCGATAAGATCATGTTGAAGTGGAGTTGATTCTGTACCCATACGACTAACACCTTCCATAACTGGAACCTCAACAATATTAGATACACCAAGAGCAAGACAAAGTTCAGATACATTTGTATATATCTTTCTTCCAGTTGTATCTCTTACAAGCAGCATTTCTATAAGGTTTGCTTGAGCAGTATAGAAAGTAGGGTTACCTGAACCTTTATACTGTGCTCTAGCTCTTAATATATCATCTACCATTGCTTCTGGTTCAGCAGATACATCTACCTTTGGAGCATATAATCCCTCATCAAGATATATAGGTCTGATATTATCACTATTTATTTTATCTTCAGAAGCTTCACTACGACCATCACCAACTAAGATAGCTCTTGCTATTTCTTCATTAAGCATTACTCTCATCTCAGCTTTAAGCCATGCTACGATATCTAAATCTGTTATATCAACAATATCATCTCTATCAAGTTTTTGTTTCTTGTATATAGTTTGAGGAGTAGTTACTCTCTTAAGAAGTTTGATAACTTCATCTTTCTTTAATCCGCCTTTCATATATCCTCTAGCTCTAGCCTCATCAGCTGTGATATCTACAGCAGTAGATTTAATTCTACTGAAAGGTGAATGATTTGATGCTGATAGAACTGCCTCAACCCAAACGTCATCTCTCTTTATTACTTCAGGAACACCATTTACTATTCTTGCATCTGGGAATAAGAAGTCAATGTTCTCTATACCGTAAGTTTGGATATGAGCCATAGTTGCTTCATTAGCAAAGAAAGCTTCTTTTAAACTACCAGTTTTTCTAGCATCTGCAAAAATAGAAGAAACCTCTGAATGGCTTAAAGTCACCTGGTTATTAGTGTTGGCAGATTGGTCAAATACGTTCTTTTTCATTGTTGTTCCTCCTCCATTTGAATGTGCGATTTTATCGCCATTAGGGTTATTAATAAGGTCTTCATCTTCTTCATAAATATCAGAATGTGCAGCATCAGCAGATTCAGTATCTAATGCATCTGCAAGGATAGCATACACTACATTCTTTTGTTTGTCACTAAGGGTGTCAAATACATCCTGAACAGTTTCTTCTGGATCATCACTAGCTGGCACATCAGAATGTTCAGCAGTTCCATCATCTAAAGCCTCACCAATTATAGCATTCACTACATCCATCTGTTTATCAGTAAGAGTATCAAGTACATCCTGCATAGTTTCTTCAGAATCATCAACTGAATGTTCTATTTCTTTTGTTGAGAATAGCTCACCTGTATATATTATTGCTTCGTCAGCTATTTCCTCTAACTCATCACCATGTTGAAAACTAAGGTTATCTATTAATGCTTCTGGGTTTGCTCCGGCAAGGACAAGACTAACTTCTTTGATTGCTCCATGAAGAACATTAGTTCCTTGTTGTTTTAATTCTTTAGCATATATTGATAGAGCTTTTATATCACCATGAGATACTAGTAATTTAGAACTCTTTCCAGCTTCTGTCTCATTAAATGAACAATAAGCATATACTCCATCTTCTCTATTTTCAAGAAGTGCGTGACCCAATACATTATTAGGATCATCATGTATATGCTGCCAAACAAGAGGCACCGTTATCCCATCATTATCTGAGAATGCATCTTTACGGATGACTCTTCCGTCAGAACATCTAACATTATTCTTAGTGGCATATCCACTAAAATCAAATTTTACTTTTGCCATTGTATATTCCTCCTTCATTTTAATACCGTGTTTGGATTACCACTTTTTCTTATTAGCGGCTGTTTCGGCTTTGGTATAGTAAATAATATCCTTTTTACCAGGTTCTTTAGTTTTACCAGAACCTTTACCAGAACCTTTACCAGACCCTTTACCCTTACCTTTAGGTTTACCAGCAACGTTAGTCATTACTTTCTTATATTCCTTCTGATATATGGCTTCATAACTAGCATCAAGTTGAGCTTTCGCTTTAGTGTACTCATCTCTTGTTTTAGAAATTACGGCCTTCAAATCTGTTCTGGTTTTTTCTCTTTCCCCAGAAGCCTCAGCACTACCAGCTTGTTTTGAATCTTTAATATCTGTGCTCAGGTTAGAACCTTGTTTACTAGAGTTAGTACGTATCTTAGCTATTTCTTTATTTCGTCTTTCAACAAGAATAGCTCTTTGATCACCAGTTATACCTTTGGGTATTGGTGTAACATTGGCAATATCCGATTCAAGTTTATCAGATATCTGTTGTCTATCAGCTTCAGATTTTGCTGTAAGTTTATCACTAAGTAGCTTAAGTTTCTCAGTAATTCGAGCACGAGTTTCTTCTGCTTTTTTTTGAAAGGCATCAATCTTCTGTTGATTTGCTACTTTACCAGCTTCTACTTGTTGTTTCTTATCTACAGATACTCGATCTTTAGAATATGTCCAAGCTTCTTTTTGTAATTCACTCATACCACTAGTTGACCGACCTTTAAGATCTCTATTCTTTAAATAGTACTCATGAGCTTTTGCAGCGTCATAAGGTTGCTCAGCATAATGCTGTAGAAATAATTCAACATTACCCATTAGTTCCACCACCTAAAAGCTTATCAACATCTGTCTCTAAACCGCTAAGTAAATCGTCCATTATGGTTGATTGTGCATCAGTAACAGCTTGGGCATCAGTTATTGATGTATCAATAGGAGCTTGATCAGTAGGAGCTTGATCCCCGGGTATTTGATTACGGCTATTTAAATTCTTATTTCGTAACTCTTCAGCTTTAGGATCACTAGAAGGTTTATATCCTATTATAGCTCTTACCTCATTAGAAGATAATATTTCATTTCTTGTAAATTTATCTGCTATTTCAGCCAACTTAGTAACAGGAACAAGTTTAAATGCTTCCTTAAAATACATAATAGCTTGCTTTTGAGAACGAGCAGTTTTTGTTAAATATTTTCTATTCATTTCATCTGTTATAGCATTTAATATTGGGCCGATTGTTCGATTAAAATAATTAAGCATTGTTTCTTCATTAGCCGTTCCATCAAAGACACTCTCAGTTAATCCTAACTGGTTGTATAACATACTCGTTAGATAAGTGATTTGTCCCATCAAGTTATTTTCTACTGGCCTGTTTAATTGTGTAATCTTCTCAGTCCCATCAGCATATGCTATACCATATTTAGAACTACTCAACTGCATTTCAATATCTTTACGTCTAATATCTGCTTGTTGACGACGTGCTTCTGTTTTTATAACATATGGCAATTGTATAATTAAATCTAATTTGCCAGAGCCACTTTGTTCATCAATTGAATCAAGTATATTTAACTTTCTTACCAAACGTTTTAGAGTAGAATTAGGTTCATTCATTACAGAATATAAAGGATTTTCAATAATGGCAGCTACTTCTTTTCTAACTAGAACGTGTTCTTTATATCCTGTTGACTGATTATATAAATCAACCTTTACATGCTCCGGATACCATTCAACTATTTTTCCAACTCTTAATGTTTGAATCTGATATGCTTCACTATCATTTGGATTGAAAGTGGTGTCAACTGGGACTACAGCAACACATCCTTCATCAAACATGGACATAACAACATCCTGTATCATTACTCTGGATGTTTGATCAATGTTAGCCTCTGTTGATAAGGCATATCCAATAGTTGAGACAATATCTTCTAGATATCTTTTATTATCATCAAGTCGAACATGTGATATATTAACTGATGCAACATCGATGGCTATCCTATTATAGATTGCCCCTATTATGGATTGGGTTGTACTACCTGAAAGTCTAGTTCGGTCAGGTCTACTATAATAACCTGGACCAAGAGAACCATTAAACTGATTTTGTGTTGGTTCTTTATTACGGAATGCATTCCAAGCATGTTGGAGTCTATTATTAAACTTCATTTATTTCCCCCTTTTATGGTGGCTTGTCACCTTCCATGGTGTTGCACCTCCTTAACTAAAAAGTTTATTTCCAATATTAACCATTAATAAATGCTTTTCCAGCAGCAATGCTTGCAACGTTTATATCTTTTATTGGAGTTCTCATGGTTTTAATAGATTGACTATTTGTAACCATCCTTTTTTTAATTCTATCTATTTTTTTAGTTAGATGTTTATCTTTACGAATAGCACTACTAAGAACTCTACGTCTATGATTTCCTATTTCTCGCTGTACAGTTTTTCCTATATCAGTTAGATAAGGCCTAAATTTTGCCACTTTTTTTGTAGCTTTATCGAGTTTTGTCTTATTCTTTTCAGATTTTGCAATTGTAGTATCTAGTTTGGTATTGAGTTTTTTATTTTGTGTAGATAGGTTACTTATCATAGAAGATTTTGATTTTCGTTTACCCCATCTCATACCCATAACGCCAGTATGAATTAACTCATTCATTTTGTGCCTCCTTTTGGATTACTATTAATTAAATGAACCCTCAACTAAAGCTTTACCATTAGCAATATCTTTAGCTTTTAAATCTGCTGTTTTACTAGCTAGTTTTTTAACAAATTGCTCATTTTTATAGATTATCTTTTTGTATTTAGCTGACTTACTTACTAGTCTAGCATTATAATTAGATAGTCTTTTTAATCGTTTGGCAGTGCTCTTAGTTCTTCTAACAGCCCAAGGAGATAAGCCAGTAGTAATACTTTTTATTACTTGCCCATTTAATTTACCCTGGTAGTACATGGCATTTTTATTAACACTAGCTGCCTTAACATCAGTTTTAATTATTTTTTTAGCTAATTTATCATTTTTTATAGCAAGGTGTTGGGGACTTCTACTTTTACCCCAACGCATACCAAGAACTCCAATATGCTCTAGCTCATTATCCTCCATTTGTAAGTCCTCCTTAGTCTGGAATATGGTAGTTATTAGCGGTTAAACAATTTATCAATAAACGATTTTCCTTTTTTAACATTGTTAATTGTAGGTTTATTAGCAGCTTTAGTAGAAGCTAAAAATATTGCAGCCCCACTTTTAGGTTTAGAATACTGTTTACTAAGTTGTGCTGCGGCATTTGCTGATTTACGCTGGGATGGAGTAAGCAGGGATAGTTGATTAGGTCGAGCATGTTTTGTATAATAAGCATCGTTTTCTTTTTTCTTTTTAATGGCATCTGATAAACTACCTTCGAATACGTTACCATGTTGGTCCATAAACCCAGAAGGACCATAGCCACCATTTTCTCGAACCAATCCATTTTTACCAGCTTCTACTTCCTCAGCAGCAAGTCTATCTTTCTCAGATTTTAGTTTTACATTTTGGGTTTTCTTTTTATCACTATCCCACTTCATACCTTTAACTCCCCAATGTTTTAAATAATCTTCTCTGTTAACTAACATTAATAATACCTCCCTCTTTAATCAAAAGCTTCTTTATTAGCTTTATAAGATACATAGGCATCTAGTAAAGCTGCTACGTTATCTATCTTTTCATCATAACGTTTCTTTAATAATTTACGGTTACCATTTGTATCCTCAAGAGTTATACAATTACCCATAGCAAAGGACATTAAGATTTGATCAAATAATAATAATCTCTCTTCAGACATAATTTTAATTTCTCCAAGAGGAACTGATTCTGTTCTAGCTCCTTGAATAACTTTCTCAACACCGAATGGGCCATTTTCAGCTATCCATCTATCCACAAATTCTTTTGCATTGTATGGGTCAAACCCAAAGGTTCGAACATCATATCTTGATGAGATAATATGCTGATCTAAATCTTCATATACTTCCATCATGTCAAGAACTGTTCCTGGCATAATAATTAAACTACCTTCATCAATAAATTCTTCATATTTAAATCTCATTGCACCTGGAAGTTTCTTTAATGTTAGTTCAGTAATATAACTTCGAGTTTTAATACCAAACTTCTCACCACGTAATGGGAATAGGAATGTAAATGCACAGAAGTCATCTCCTTGTGATAAATCTGCACCTAATGCACAGGCCATATTCCAAAACTCTTTCTTTGTATGAGGAATTGTTTCTTCATACGTAAAGAAGTAAGTATAACCTTCCTTTGGTATTCCAAAACGTTTAGCCAAGATATCATTCTTAGAAGCTGGAGCATTCTCTGCTCTCTCAACATCAAGTTGATATGTCTCATAAGAAACTGTCTTCCCAAGATTAGGATTTGCTTTAAGCCATTTTGACGGATCTGCAACTTCTTCTATGTTGTCTAACTTGTAATACCAGATAGACACATGAGGATTAATGTAGTCACCTCTTAGTATGTCGAGTAACTCCATCTTGATTGTATCACCACTACCATTACGAACTGTTCCCTCTGAACTCATAGCAATGATAAGATAGTCATCTAGTTTAGATGCTCCTTGCTCGATTGCACCAACAACATCTTCTCTTATATCTCCAGATAACCATTCATCTACTGTTGATACCTTAGGACGTAATCCTTGAAGTTTATCAATAGACATAGGACGTATCTCAAGCACTGAACCTGTTAAGAAGTTCTGAATACCCTTCTTAGTAGAAGCAAGTTTAAGTCTATTAGCTCTAGAACCAGTAGTATTCTGTAACGACCCTTCTGTCAGGAATTGGAAGAGCGGACCTTTAGCTCTGGTTATAGATGTTCGTATTGGCGACATAACTTCCTCTGCTTGCTTCATTGTAGGAGCGGTTGTTATCTGTTGTGTAGTAGAAGTGTCTACATTTAAAAAGAAACTTTGTATACATGAACCATACATTGACTTAGCCGCACCTCTGGCAACGATTAAATACTGCTTACTAATAAGTCGTTTCTTAATATTCTTTCGGATGTAAGACCCACCATGATTATCAGCAGTTGGAACATAGATACTCTTTTCTATAAAGTAGAACCAACCAAATATTTGTTCTGCCCAGAGTTTAAAACTATCTAACAAATGTAAATCCGAGCCATCAGTTAGAGTTAACTCATTTTCACAATAATCAACAAAGCCATTAACTGCTTCATTGTCATAGTATATTCCAGGATTATCTATTAGCTCATCTATCCGGTTCATTTCCATGGATATCTCTTCACAAACTGGAATATCTCCTCTAATTACAGCTGCTTTAAATTCTCCATAATACCTAGGTGTCGCTTTATTATCTAAACTCATATTAGTTAACTAGGATTAGGTGGTGGAGTTGGAGCCGGTGTAGGAGTAGAAGGTATAGAATCACCTAGAGCTTTAGCCATTCCCTTACCCATCATTTTTGTAACATAAGTTGTGGCTGTATCCTTTGCAGCTTTTGAAAGAATGTCCATAATCATCTTTTTAGCAGGAGATACTTGTTTAGCTGTGAGTAAGGCATACTTCTTCTCCATCTCAATTCTATTAATTTTGCTTCTAAGTTGTACATCTGTTAATCGTTTAGGTGGCATGTCAGGTTTACCATAAGGTCTTGGTACTTTTTTGTTTGGACCTGCTAATTTTTTACCAACCTTTGCTACGTGTTGTTTACGTGTTGGTGGTTTAGCAGAACTACTTGAGCCTTTTCTACGACCCCAGTGCATTCCTAAAACACCAACGTGTTCTAATGTATTATTGTCATTCATATCATTACCTCCATGTTTGACTTCTTTATTAAAATCTAGTTCTGTTTTGTATTCCTCTGGTACTCTACTAATACAAGTATCTGCCTTATTTGAAAAGTAGTCCCATACAGGTGAGGAATTAGAAACGGTTAAGTCTGTTACAATTCCTCTATCATCAACTTTTGTTCCTGTTGATTCTAAAAAATCTTTACTTATGGGAATACTACGTAGGTGATGATCACCTAATTGTACTACGGAATTAGTACCCTCAAATTCTTTAATTGTTTTTAACATATAGGCTTCTCTAACCTTATCTTCTTTATCCATACTTAAAGTCTTCTTATAATCTGTTGTATTACAACCTATTAATGTAGTGTTATGTTTATATGCTAAAGCATACGCCCAATAATTGTATTGGTAGTCTGCCCCTTTTCCACCCCAAGAACCATCAGTGGCTTTATCCATTCTGTCTTTCAAAGTTTTACGATCATAACATCTATCTTGATCTGCAAACTCACATATAAAATTCTTAGGTTTTTTCTCTGATAGTAATTTATCGTAATAATCTATCATTTCTGGTTTATGAATTTCACCAATTATAGCCATCTTGTATTTCTTTATAGTAGCGAAATCATTTCTATCTACTAGGTTATTTGGTCCTGTAGATTCTTTCTGTTTTCTAATGCCCCACTTCATACCCTTTACACCAGTATGTTTGAAGTAATTTGGTTCTTGGATTACCATACTACTCCATCCTCATCTGAAATGACAGGTGGTATAACCACAACTTTAGGATCAACTGATATATATATTCGCCACTCCAGTTCGGAAGCCTGTTGTTTCATTACTTCAATTAAAGGGCCACCTATTGGAGGGTCGAACATAAGACGAACTTTGAAATATATATAGGACTTTACTAATTCCAAATTTAAGTTAGGTATAAGATAGTCATCCCAAATTTTTTCTTTATCTTTTATTGAAAAGAATACTCCAGGATTAACTCCTAATTGTTCAAGTATAAAGAACACAGTATTAATATGTGGTATTATGTCTTTGTCAAAGTTAGTCATATCTTCTTGTATTCCTAATAGACTTTTTATTGATGTTAATATACTTTCCATATAAGGCCACCTCCTTAATTGTTGAGGGTTTGTTTAGCTAAATAAGCATCTACCCAATCCTTACCTTTTTTAGTATTTGCTGTTTTCGATAGGGTGTCTATACTCTGATTCATGTTACTATAATTTTTCATATATAGTTTTGTGTCTTGCACCATTTTAGTTAATGTTTTACCATCTCTTTTACCAGCACGTACAATTGATTTTAGAGCACTTGTCTCTGTTATAACTAAGGGCTTGTCCTTAAAAAAATCTTTATTTGGATATGTTGTATTATCACTTAATTGCACCCCCTCCACTATAACCTTTTTCTTTGGAAACTGTTGTACTGCGAATTTCTCTGTTTGTAACATTAGATTATCTACATTAGCCCAATGCTGTTTATCGTTACTGTTTTGCATATTGCCTTTTAGTATACTTTTATAGTCTGGAAAGTTTTTATCTAAAAAGTTATTAAACTCTTTATCTTGTATACTAGTAGCTAATTTTTTATCTATCTTTTCGAAATAAGGATCTAGATGTATAACATTTGTATTCTTGTTTTTCAACTGTATAGCTAATGTAGATTTACCTGACCCACTATAACCAGTTACATAAAGAATATTGTGGTCTTTATCTGTTCCCCATTTCTCAATATTAGATGTTTTAGATTTTATTTTATTACCCGTTTTGTGATGTCCCCATCTCATTCCTAGAACACCAACATGTGATAAATAATCTGATTCTTGGATTATCAATAAGGTCACCTCCAAGGACATGTATCATTCTTAGTTCTTTGTACAGGGCCAACGCTTAGTAATGATTTATCACCATAGTGTATTGCGTTGTGAGTTTTCAATCTAGTGGTTATTAAATTTTCAGGATCAAATATTATAGGTCGTCGTTTAACAATATCATCAATAGTAATTGTATTCAGATGATGAATCATGATTCCTCCGTGAATCTCAAAACCATAACAACCAAGATCATTACCATCGTCTCTAAGAATAATATCTTTTCTACACGCCTTCCATTCTCTAGAGGCATAGAAAACTTGATTGATGTATCGGTTATATCCAAATGTATCTTTTCCAACTTCACCATCTAGTTTTAAATAATCATACCTTTCTTCAAATGTAGGAATGTGTATTAGTTCTGAATAAGATCTAATCATCCTCATCGTCGCCATCTCCATTACCAGAATAATTTCGCATAGCTTTAATAGCTTTATTGTAAAGTTCCTCAACATTCTTTCCGGATTGAAGAGCTTGAGTTTTTGCTTTTATTAATTTTACTTGCTCGAATAATATTTCTTTCTCAGCCTGATCTTTAGTTGACCCCAATTTTAAATAATGAGTTATAACCTGAGATGATGCACTGCCATCAAGAAGTTGTCTCTCAGCAAGATCAACTGCAAGTGATACTAATTGATTTTCTCTTCCCTCAGGCGTCATTGATGGTCCTCTTCTTTGTCTTACAGTTGCTGCTTCGTTTACTTTCCTCATTTACTCATCACCTCCAAGTCTTTTTTATAATTTATGCGGGGTTTCAGGCACTTTTTAAAATAATGGGCATACTATCAGTATCCTTATTAATTGTCTTGAAAGGAGACATAAGGCTCACAACACCTTGGGGGGACCAAAGCCGCCCATTATTTTAAAAAGTGTCTGAAAAATCAACCCGCGGGGAAAAATGAGGGAGACCGGCGAATCAATAGGGGGTGTCATTTTCGCTAGACCCCCCTATGGGCCTATATAATTTTTATTTTATTTTATTTTTTAATTTTGTATAACTTTTTTATAAATACCTAATATATTTTCTTTTACAATCTCATCCATCGCATCTTCTATAGCTAGAGATTGATCAAGGGGACTTAAAACATATGATGTCTTAGTAATTCTCCCTAAGTATGCACATGTAAAGTAGCCTTTGCGTACATCATAAGCATTCCATGCATCAAAAGCTGTAAATGGATCATATGGATTATCTGTTGTTGTTAGCATTGATTGT
>Ga0123336_10004423_pt1 | contig 11426 bp, 12 predicted proteins | sample SSSSmetaG_FD_96466 | JGI IMG/M metagenome (GOLD analysis project Ga0123336, IMG submission 96466) | Glacier valley bacterial and archeal communities from Borup Fiord, Nunavut, Canada, to study Microbial Dark Matter (Phase II) - ​SSSS metaG | ecosystem: Environmental > Aquatic > Freshwater > Ice... | reverse complement strand
GCGATGACCCATGCGTCAGAGTTGAGAGCGGCGAGGCGGGTCTTGACGTGGCGCACGTCGGCCGCAGTGCGGACGAAGGAGACGGCGACGGTGTCGACGCCCTGGCCGATGGCGAAGATGAGGTCTTCTTCATCCTTGGGTGTGAGCGAGGGAACCTTGACGGGGATGCCGGGGAGGTTGATTCCCTTCTTCTCGCCGAGCATGCCGCCGTTGACGATCTCGCAGACGACGTCTTCGCCTTTGATCCGGACGACGTGGAGCTCGATGAGGCCGTCGGAGAGCAGGATGCGAGAACCGGGCTCGAGGTTCTCGGCGAGCGTCTTGAAGACGGTGCTGACGAGCGAGGCGGTGCCTTCAATTTCGCGGGGCGTGATGGTGAGGTGCTTGCCGGCGACGAGCAGGACGGGCTTGTGGCCTTTGAGCAGGCCGGTGCGGATCTTGGGCCCCTGGAGGTCGGCGAGGATGCAGATGGGCTTGCGCGCTTCTTTGGCGACCTGGCGGACCATCTTGATGAGCTCGGCCTTTTGGGCGTGGGAGCCGTGGGAGAAGTTGAGGCGAGCGACGTCGAGGCCGGCGCGGACGAGCTCGCGGAAGACTTCGATCGTGCTGCAGGAGGGGCCGAGGGTTGCGACGATCTTGGCACGGCGGGGACGGTCCATGGAGGAAGAGGAAGAGTCGGACGCAGAATTCAACAAGGTATTCATGGAGTGTTAGCCGGGTTCTTTCTCACGCTGCAGATTTGCTTCTGCGACGTATGACCACTGGAGTTTGATGCCGAAGGTGATTCTACCCGTGTGAAGGCATGTCTGGGGTTGGCGGAGTCTGGGGGAGCAGAAAAAAGTGCTCGTGGAACTGCACATTGAACTCCGCCCCGCACAGAATACTGAAGGAGATGATGTACAGCCAGAAGAGTAGTGCGATGCCGACGCCGAGTGATCCGTAGACCTGGGAGTAGTTGGCGAAGCGAGTGACGTACCAGCCGAAGGCGAGCGTCGAGGGAAACCAGAGAGCGGTGGCAACGATGGCTCCCGGGAGTACGCGTTTGACGGAGGGGCGGACGGGAATGCCCATGTGGTAGATGAGGGCGATGAGTCCGATGCTGCCGGTGAGGGCGACTGTCCAGCGAATAAGAAGAGTGACGATGAAGAAGGAAGTTCTGGCTGAGCCGGAGAGATGAGCGGCGAGCCACTCCGTGATGATGTGGCCGAAGACGATGAGCAGGCTGGCGACGATGAAGGGGATAACGGAGAGCGGGACAAGGAGGAAGGCACGACGGCGACGCCGCCAGAAGCCCCAGCAGTCCGGGGGGAGGTCATAGGCACGGCGGAAGCCTTCCATAAGGGTGGCGATGACGCTGGAGGCTCCGGTGAGGCTGACGAGGAAGGCCAGCAGCAGAGCCTGGGTGGAGTGTCCGCCGCTGGGAGAAGAAGCGAAGTAGCTATCGAGCAGAGGGCTGACGTCGCCTGGGAGGATGCGGCTGAAGAATTCGGCGAGCTCCAGGCGGATGGGCGTGGTGTCGGGGAGCTGGCTGACGATAGCGGCGACCACGATGAGCGCGGGGAAGAGGGCCACCATCGCGGAGTAGGCTGCGGACTGGGCGATGTTGAGGCAGTCGTGATCGATGGAGGCGAGGAGGGTTCGGTGGAGGACCGCAGGAAAGCGAAGGGACTGCCTCATCGGCAGGCCCTCGTGAGGAGATAAGGCAGGATCAGGATTTCCACTTGTTGAGGAACTCCGTGACGGAGGAGCTGCTCATGCTGCGCATGTTCTCGAACTCCTTGTTCTCCTGCGAGTAGAGGAGCTTGCCGGAGGCGTCGAGGACGGCGAGGGCGGGGACACCCTTTCCGATGGGGACTTTATATTTTTCGGCGGTCGCGACGTTGTGGTCCATGCGGCCAATGTCGACGTGAATGAGGATGAAGTACTTGGCAAGCAGGGCCGCGTTTGGTGCCTGATGGAAGTAGATATCGAGGACCTGGCAGTCGCCGCACCAGTCGCCGCCGAAGTCGAGGATGACGCGCTTATGTTCGCGACGGGCCTGACGGAGCGCGTTGGCGATGTCGGTGGTGGGGTTCGCGGTCGTAGAGTAGATGTGTTTGCTCGCGATGGGCGTCGGGCCCTGGGCGCTGGCGGGAACGATTAATAAGGCGAGTGCTGCGAGCGCTGTCGATACACCGACGCGGAAGGTGTGAAACATAAGGAGCCTGCTTTCTGAAGCGTGGACGAAGCTGGGCTAGCGCCTCGTTCCCTAGAAGAGATGATGCACGAAGACGAGGAATGGACGCAAAGAAGAGTTGGGTGGGGAGCTGGAAGTCCGGCGAACTGGATTTGAATAGACTGGGGTGCTTACGGGCAGATATGCTGGAGCATTATGAATCCATTTAAGCTGCTTTCGACCGTGTTTTTCGGCGTGTGCGCGGCCGTGTGCGTTCCGGCCAGCGTTTTGGCGGCGCCGGCTAAGGCGGTGGTGACGAAGCCGCCAGCGGGCTACTCGCGCATGATGGTGCTGTGGCCGAATGGCGCTCCGGGGCCCCTGGGGACCGAGGAAGGCGATGTGCCGAAACTATATATGTATCCGGCGGCGGAATCGGCCGTGAAGATTGTGGGCGGCAAGAAGGATAAGAAGGGTGCTGAGCTTCACTCTGCGGTCATCGTGCTGCCGGGCGGCGGCTACACGAACCTGGTGATGGAAAAGGAAGGTGGAGTCGCGGCACGCTGGCTGAGTGCGCATGGCGTCACGGCCTTTGTGCTGGAGTACAGGCTGGGCAAGCGTTACCGCTTCCCTGCTCCCATGCAGGATGGAGCGCGGGCGCTGCGCTATGTGCGGAGTCATGCGGCAGAGTTTGGGGTCGCGAAGGACCGGGTTGGCCTTTGGGGCTTTTCAGCGGGAGGACACCTGGCCGGGTACCTGGCTACGACTCACGACGACGGAGAGAAGAACGCGAGCGACCCGGTGGAGCAGGCGAGCGACCGTCCTGACTTTGTGATTTTGTCGTATGGCCGACTGAGCATGGATCCTGCGATTCCGCGCGAGACGAACCTGGAGGGTCTGCTGGGGGATCATCCTACGGCGGAGGCGATGCAGTCGATGTCGCTGGAGCGTCGCGTTACGATGGGGATGCCGCCGTGTTTGATCTATTCGACGAGCGCAGACAAAACGGTGAACTCGTTGAGCGCAACGGCGTTTTACGATGCTCTGAAACGTGCGGGGGTACCGGCCGAGTTGCATATCTTCGAGCGTGGGCCGCACGGGACGGGGATGGGCCTGGGGCTTGCGGGACTGCCGGAGCTATCGACTTACTCCGTTCTGGTGGAGAATTGGATGGAGTTTCATGGCTGGATGGCTGATACCGAGGAAAAAGCTTCCAAGTAAAGTCGTACAGGTGTTAGGTTTCAGGGATACCTGTTGTGTACCAAACGGGGACGGAATTTGAAAGTGGCTGGATTCTGAGAGTGGCGTGCGGGCAGCGCTATGTGATTGCAGCTCTCTTTGATCTCGTCTTTCATTAATCTCATTCACTGATGTCATTTTTCACTTCCTGGGAGCTTTACGATGACCGCTTCCACTCGCGCGTGGCTTGTGAAGATCGGCTTAGCCGCTTTGCCCGTCGTGTTTACGCTCGTCGAACTTTGGCGCCTGAACCATGGTCGCCATTTGCAGGCGATCGCTGCACTCCTTCTCTCCAGCGTTGGGTTGGTGGTCGTTCTGTTGCTGTATTGGCGAAGCCTTCGACGCACCGGTTCGCATGAGCGCACCGCACTGGAGCATTCCAAATTTCTGGCAGCGGCGGAGACGAGCCTGGATGCGTTCTCGATCTTCGAGCCGGTTCGTGATGCCAAAGGCAGCATCATCGATTTTCGGTATCAGTACGCGAATGCAAATACGGAAAAGATTACGCTGGTCCCGCGAGCGGAGATGCTGGGCAAGTTGATGTGTGAGGTTTCTCCGGTGATTGTGGCCGCTGGATTATTCGACCAGTGCTGCACCGTGATGGAGACCGGCGAAGCCTGCAATGACGAGTTCTCCGTCGGCAAGGAGGGGGAGCGTAGGGCCTGGCTGCGTTGCCAGATTGTGCGACTGGACGACCTCCTGGCGATGACTTGCAGCAACATAACCAGGGTGAAGACGACCCCCGAGCGATACAAGCAGTTGGCCGAGTTCAATGACTCCATTTTTCAGAATGCTCCATTCGGGATAATTGCGACCGACACTAACGGGATGATCACAGCAATGAACCTGGCTTCTGAGAAGTTGACGGGCTATTCGCGTGAAGAGTTGGTGGGCAAGGCACCGATGACCATGCTGCACGATGACCTTGAGTTGACGCGAAGGGGTATCGAAATGGCAGCCCAGGGTGAGATCAGGCGGAGTGGGTTCGACGTGCTGAGCTCGCGAGCTGCCGCGGGGCAGATGGAAGAACATGAATGGGGGCTAATTCGTAAGGATGGTGCGACCACCCCCATCAACCTGGCGATGCGAGCGGTGACGACAGATGCGGGTGAAGTTACCGGCTTCGTGGGAATCGCGTTTGACATTACGGAACGGCAGCAGATGCTGAGTTACGTGACCCATTTGGCGACGCATGACCAATTGACCGGCCTGGTGGGGCGCGCGCTGCTGCAGGACAAGACGGTGGAAGCCGTAGAGCGGGCCAGCCGGAATGGGACCAAGGTTGCGGCTTTTCTGATTGATCTTGACCACTTCAAACGTATCAACGACTGGCTGGGACACGCTTCGGGCGACGAGATATTGCTGGAGACAGCCAACCGGTTGCGGCGGGCGGTGCGGAGCTCAGACACGGTGGCACGGGTGGGTGGGGATGAGTTTGTCGTCATCATGCCGGACATTACGCGGGTCTCAGATGTCGAGCAGTGCGCGGTAAACCTTGTGGCGAAGCTGGCCCCGGAGATTGCGGTGGAAGACCAGATGGTGCAACTGACGGCCAGCGTGGGGGTGTGCGTGTACCCGGATTTTGCGGCGGATGCAAAGCATCTGCTGAAGCGGGCCGACTCCGCCATGTATGCGGCGAAGGAAGGCGGGCGGAATCAGCATCAGATCTTCAGCGAGGACATGCTGAAGGAGACGGCAAACCGCCTCTCGATGGAGCATGCGCTGCGTCACGCATTGGCGAATGGTGAGCTGTGTATGCACTACCAGCCGCAGGTATCGCTGACGACCGGGATGGTGACGGGGATGGAAGCGCTGCTGCGGTGGACGCATCCGCGGTATGGATCGGTGCCACCATCGCAGTTCATCACGATTGCGGAAGAGACGGGACTGATTGTGCCGATTGGCGAGTGGGCCTTTATGACGGCGTGCTGCGAGGGAAGAGCGCTGCAGCAGGAGTTGGGGATGGAGTTGACGGTCTCGATTAATCTATCGCCGCGACAATTTCAGCAGAACAACCTGGTGCCGATGATTGAACGGGCGCTGGCCGCGAGTGGGCTACCGGTACGTAGCCTGGAGGTTGAGATTACCGAGAATATGCTGATGGTGAACTCAGGCGGCAATCTGGACAAGTTGCAGAGGATTCGGGAGCTGGGAGCGGGGATTTCGATCGATGACTTTGGCACCGGATTCTGCAGCTTTTCATACCTGCTGCAATACCACGTGGACCGGTTGAAGATCGACCAGAGCTTCGTGCGACAGGCCGTTACCGATGCGAACGCCGCCGCCGTGGTGCGGACGATTCTGGCGATGTCGCATGGGTTGAACATTCGTGTGGTGGCGGAGGGTGTGGAAACCGATGAACAGTTGCGTTTTTTGTTCCGCCGACGATGTGATGAGGCGCAGGGGAACTACTTTGCCCCCCCAGTGGCTGCACAGGACTTTAGTGCGGCGGTGATGGCCTGCAGCGGCACCGGGGTGTTGCAGAGTCTTTAGCTCGCTGGCTGGCTCGATTGGGCGCGCTTGATGAGGTGGTAGATGCCGAGGAGCATGAGGGCTCCTGCCAGTGACATAAGGAATCCGGCGGACTGGCCGGGCTGGTAGTGGCCTACGAGGCGACCCAGATAACTGCCGAGGAATGCACCGGCGATTCCGATGAGCATGGTAACAGTGATGCCGCCGGGATCTTTGCCGGGTATGATGAGCTTCGCGATAGCGCCGACGATAAGGCCAATGATAGCGGTCCAGAGCAGACTGAATATGGTCGCGTTCCCTCTCGAATCGTACTTGAATTTGGGTGAGGGGAGAAAGATACCCTCCTCCGGTATTTTGCGCGAAGTCTTCGTAGCAGATGCTTTAGTGGGGAACTTCAGGGGGCCGAGGCGGGCCGCTGTGTTGGCTAAAGTATTGCAAGCAAATAGTTTGGGTGGGCTTTACACGCAAGGTCTAGTAAACACATGGGTTACAGACTGATCTAAAAATAGCTTCTTTGCGTGGGCTACTAGTTGAGGTGCGGCTGCGCGCGGTGGGGTTGCCCGGAGTTGCTTCCTTTTCAACATATTTTGCATTTTATTTTCACCGCTCTTTTTGAGGGGAGATGGGGCGTGCTGGCGTCAGCGGCTGCTTTGTGCGATTTTCGGCTTCCCTGTGGGAAAAGTACGGAGATTGGCCTGGAAGTGATTGATAAAGGAAAGGTGTAAGAAATACTTTGACAATCGTACCTTGAAACATTTATTCTGGTGCTGGGTACATTTACCCCAAAGGAATTTCATCATGCGTAGAATCCTTATGGCTGCACTGGTACTGTCTCCCATGCTCGTTCACGCTCAGGCGAATCAGTCTGCCCAACCCCAGGCGCAAGTGCCGGGCTTGCAGTCGAAGCTGGCGGCTCCCAAGGAGCTGAAGAGCGCTGAGAACACGGTTCCGACGGCGAAGGCTGTGCGCATTTCGACGGGCCTCGAGATTCCGAAGCTGATCTACACAACCAGCGTAGTGGCGGAAGGCGATACGGCCTGGCGTGCGACGGAAGCGTCTCGCACCGCCGTGGTTGCGATGATTGTAGATGAGAAGGGCGTACCGACGGGGCTGAAGATTATGAAGTCCGCCGGCACCGCCGTGGACCGCAATGTACTGGCCGCCGTGGCCCAGTACCGGTTCAAGCCGGGCACCCTGAACAACCAGCCGACGGCAATTCCGGTGAACCTGGAAGTCGTCATGGTCAGCTCAAACCGCTAAGTACCAAGGTTCGACTCGACGGGCCAAATCGAGCGAAGATGCAATGAGAAGAGGTAGCCCCAGCGGCTACCTCTTTCCTGCTTTTTGAGCTCCCGCGGGCTGGAGGACAGCGGCGGAGGGTTTGGGAATTGCGACGGGCTGAGACACCTGCGGGCCAGCGGCGTTCGCCGTAGTAGCACTTCCCTTCCCGGAACTGCCAGGACGCATTAGCAGAAAAGTCAGAATTCCGAGTAGTGCAAGGGTGGCGAGGAAAAGGGGAAGTTCCCTGCGGGAGCGATGCTCGGCGGGCAGGCGCGGATCCGGAGTGGCGAACCAAGAGGTGGCCCGGTGATCCGTGGCGGGCACACGCCTGAAGGATGTGGGCGGCGGGGGGAGGATGCTCATACGGTAATTGGATGCGGGTTTTAGTGGGGGTGGGTGTGGATTTTCTGGGAAATTGCGGGAGATTGCGACCTATCGAGAGGAGGCCTTGCGGGGGCGGCCGCCCAGGGATCCGTTGGCGCGTGCGGCGGTGGCTTTAGCATTGGTGCGGGCCTTGCCGCCCTGGGCGCCGAGGCGGGCGGCCATCCACTTGCGTGAGCCGAGGACGCCTTCCAGTAGGTTGAGCAGGTTAATGTCCGCATCTACCCTGGGAAAATAAAGGCTGAAGCCGGATGGGGAGATTTCAATTTCCTCCAGTTCGGCGGGCGTCGCCTCTTCCAGGCCTTGTACGTCGGCGGGATCGAACATGACCTCGACCCGGCTGGAGAGACTGACGACGACTCGCTTTGCTTTGCGGTTGTAGATGGCCGCGATAGCGGTGGGATTGCTCGCCTTCATCTCTTTGCCGTCACGCGTGGCTTCAACAAATTCGCGGTGAAAGTCGCTCTTAGTTTCCATGGACGCTCTCCCAGATTGCAAAGTTCAGGTATGTATGGCTGCAAGACTTCGCGTATTCGCTTTAGTTCTAGCTCGGTAAAGCCATAGTCGGATCGGAGTGTGAGCGGTCCCGTAGAGCAGTTGAGAAAGCAGACGGCTTCAAAACCGTTGGCGAAGACGTGAATATGCGGTGGCGGATGGTCGTTGTGAAAGATGCTCACGCGAAAGCCGTCAATGCGCAAAACGGTCGGCATAATGAGAGATTAGCTCGTTCCTAAGCGGTTGGGTTAATCCAGGGCGAAAACAGTAGATTCCCCTTTGGGAATGAATTTGAGAGACGCCTTCGCAAGGATTGGCGGGGCTGAGGATCGCGGGCTAAATTGGGAGGATGGATGACAGCTTGAACGACAAGCCGAGTGAGCCGATGGATGGCGATTGGTGCCTGGTGGACCTGTCGGATGGAATTTGCGAGGAGGCTACGAAGTTCGCTCACGCGATGGGGATGAGCTTTGAGAAGTTTGTGTGTTTGGCTCTGGAAGAAAAGTTGACTGAAATGCGTGGAGATGAGGCTTCGCGGGGCTGTGGGTAAGGTGCGTTGGGTGCCTTTTTGAGGTGAGAACACTGCTAAACTCACGCTCACAAGTGACAGGTGGGGCAGCTAGTGGTCGGCTCTAGTCGCAACCTGACCGGGTCGATCGGGAGCAATGGACTATTTCAAACGTACTCGACGCTCTTCGAATATTTTTACTGGCAGTAGACGGACTGCCACTGTCGACCCGAGAAAGCGCGTTTACATAGTAGAAAAGCTGAGAACTTACGGCGAAGTGTATTCGCATTAGGCAATAGTCGCGGCAAAATACAGCAAATTCTAAATCAATACGCTTAGGAGCTTGTTGAAATACTCCGCCTGTGGCCAGATCGACCTCGCAATTGGGGATGCTGAGGGTTGCTAAACCGTTCCGGAGCGCTCCTGGGGCATCCTCGCATCACGGCTTTTCGGTCGCTCGGGACCTTCAGCCTTTTTCAACAAGCTCTTAGAGGTGACTTGACAGCGCGGGCTTCGCCACTTGCTTCAAACTTTGATAGATCCAAAACTGCGCTTCGAATCGCGCGGTAGTCGTCCGGCGGAACATTGACTGGTGTTGAATCATCGTCATCGCTAAAGAAAAGAGCCTCGGTTGCTAGTTCCGTCGCAATCAATCCCACATACGCTCCGTAATCAATCTTATAAGCATCGTGGCGAACACCGGGCTGGTCACGGGCAGAAACACCTTTTTTAATGATGTGTAGAACTCGCTCATCGAATAACGTATCTATAAGATGATGTTGAGTACTTGAACGCAGTAGAAATGCACGAGATTTCCTCTTACCGATAACCTGCTCGATAATCCAATGAAGTAGACGCTGAGCTTCGGGAATAGCGCTAACGGTAGCTTCTTTACTGCGTTCGTACCAACTGCGGGCGGCAACACGAATCTCGGGAATTCCTATCTTTCGGTCAAGAGCTTTTGTCGCCGCTAACGATAAGATATGAGTCGCGTCACGGGGCACTCCCTCAGCAGCAATAACCAATTCTTCAAAAGCGTTCACTTGTGTAAAGGCTCTTCTAACCAGTTCTTCGCCTGTTGAAATTTCTGTGTCACGGACATCAGCACGGTAATGCTTGAAGATCAATTCACGCAGGAATTGAGTCGCCCGTCGTTCGTCGTTATCAACAACCATAAAATCGTCAAGATTGATAGCTGTTGAAACATCGCCCCCAACTTCGATCCCGACGTAGTCTCTATTTTCTCCGCTGAGCTTGAACGTGGAACGTTGCTCAATAGCGCCAATCTTGACAACAATTCCACGAACTGGAAAAAACGCGCGACGGAGTAAGTCAGCGAGGAACGCTTGGAGCTCATATGGAACGCTCACCCATTCATCGAGCGCTATCAAAAGGTGTCTTTTCGGTAAGACCTCCATGATCGCATTAAGAGCGCGGCCAATCCTGCCAAACTCTACACGGTGGAAGCAGACGCAAGGGTGAGCCCAAAATCTTTGGATACGTTGATTCCATTCGACGTACTAGCCTCAGAGGTTTGTGTGGCACTTGATTGTGTTTCAAGGGCGAGCTGGCCCTCGACCCGCACTTCGCTAAAACTCTCTGCCAAGTCGTCCAACAGTGGTCCAAGAATCGACAAGTCCAGACGCTTATCTTCAACGGTGGCTGCAAGAATCTCATTGTGAATGTAGATCAAGACGTCTAACAACAATCGGGTAGCACGCTCGGAGACACTAGCCTTCGAATCCGTGTACAAACCTGTTGTGGAGCCCACCGTCCTCAAGTCGACATATACAGTCAATGCTCCAGCAGACTTTGCTTCTTCTAATGTGTAAATGAGAACGTGAGTTTTGCCTGTACCTCGACGGCCGAAAATAACCTGATTGTCATGCGTACTAATAGACGGCAGCAGTGTCCCGGCATCTACGAACGTTTGCCGCAATACACCTGGATCAATAGTTTCAGCACGTTTTGCAATTCTTACAAAAGAGCGCGCCATATCTGTGTTCGTCTCTGTAGGCATAAATGACCAGATCCTTTTTATCTACTAGACGCCGCACCAAATGAGATAGCAATATGTTTTCAAGCGATAAATGGGAACGGCAGAGCCTAAGCTCTGCCGTTTCGTTTTACACGAAGCGCTTTCGCGCTTCGTGGGCTACTTACTCGGCGGCGAGTTCTTCCTGTTCGCCTTCCATGCGCATCTGTTCCAGTTCGCGTTCTTCGGCTTCGATGGCTGCGGTGACTTCCTGCTGGACTTGGGCTGCCGCTTCTTCGAGCTCTGGGGAGAGCTGGACGTTGCGGTAGTACTCCATTCCGGTTCCGGCGGGGATCAGGCGGCCTACGATGACGTTTTCCTTGAGGCCGCGGAGCGTGTCGATGCTTCCGTTGATGGAAGCTTCGGTCAGTACGCGGGTGGTCTCCTGGAAGCTGGCGGCCGAGATGAAGCTGTCGGTCGAGAGCGACGCCTTCGTGATACCGAGGAGGAGCGAGCGGCCGATGGCCGGTTTGCCGCCGGTCATCAGAACCCGCGTGTTCTCCGCATTGAAGCGGAAGCGGTCTGTCTGCTGATCGACGAGGAAGGTCGTGTCTCCCACTTCTTCGATCTTGACCCAGCGAAGCATCTGACGAACGATGGTTTCGATGTGCTTATCGGAGATGGTAACGCCCTGGAGACGGTAGACTTCCTGGATCTCGTTGACGAGGTACATCTGGAGAGCACGCTCTCCGAGAACCTCAAGAATGTCATGCGGGTTACGGGGTCCGTCGATGAGTGCATCACCGGCACGAAGGCGCTCGCCTTCCTGCACGTTGACGTAAGTACCACGAGGCACCGAGTACTCTTCTTCCTGACCATTATCCGCAGTGACGTAAACCTTGCGCTGTCCCTTAGCTACTTCG
>Ga0123336_10004419_pt1 | contig 11431 bp, 8 predicted proteins | sample SSSSmetaG_FD_96466 | JGI IMG/M metagenome (GOLD analysis project Ga0123336, IMG submission 96466) | Glacier valley bacterial and archeal communities from Borup Fiord, Nunavut, Canada, to study Microbial Dark Matter (Phase II) - ​SSSS metaG | ecosystem: Environmental > Aquatic > Freshwater > Ice... | reverse complement strand
CCACGTTCGCGTCGTCCTCCGCGTCCGTCGCGACACCGCAGCCGACGACGAGAGCGAGCGCACCGAGCGAGACGACGACATGCGAAAGCTTCGTGGGAGACCCCTTCAGGTTCGGGAGGAGAACGGCGGGAAGGCGCCAGGAACTAGCAATTGCGTGATCTCCGTCAAGATGGTCACCCGTTCTGCCCCCCCTCGCCTTCGCCGGTTTCCGCGCCTGTTCAGGCCCTCGTGGAAATGTCTCCCTGACGCCTCACGCAACGGCGAACGTCATGCCTGCGGCGCGCAGTCGCTCGACGAGCGTCATGCCCATCGCGCTCGCGGGCGTGAGGACGCCGTAGCGAGGCTCGAGCTTCGCATCGTCCTCGGCGAGACAGAGCGCGGACTCGCCGAGCATCTTCGCGGTCTCGCCGTAGCCCGGATCGCTCGTACCCTTGACCGTCGCCGTGGCGCGGAGGGCCGCGCCGTCCGTGCCGGTGCCCTCGGCGATGAGGCGGAACGTGAAGTGGCCGGCGTCGCGTACCTCCTTGGAGGGGCCCTCGCCGGCCTTCGGCAGGACGAAGCGCGCGAGCAGCGCGCGCGTCGGCGGGAGCGCGGCGCCGATGGCGAAGGCCGCGGTGCCGGCCGAGACCGCGGTGGCCGCGACGAAGCCTTTCGGGCCCTTGGGCAAGCTCATCGACTCGCGATAGCGGAAGCCGTCGCCGTAGCCGATGAGGGCGTGCGAGCGGCGCACGATGCGCGTGTTGATCGACGCCATCACGAACGGCGCGGTCCAGCGATCGATGTCGCTGTCGAACGCGACGCCGCGGACGTCCGACTCGAAGGGATCGCGACGGCGGCCGCGCGGCACCACGGGGTCCAGCGCGTGGGGATTGCCGAGCAGCTTGCGCACCTTCGCGTCACGCGTGGCCTCCTCGACGATGGCGAGCATGGTGGCGGCGGTGCCGCCGCTCGCGGTGCCGCGCATCTCGCCCGCGAACGCCTTCACCCAGGCGAGCGAGCCGCCCTGCCGGTGCGCGTGGTCCCACAGGAGGTGCGTGCCGAGGTCGGAGGGGATCGAGTCGAAGCCGCAGCAGTGGACGATGCGCGCCTTGGTCTCGGTCGCCTTCGCGTGGTTGTCGTCGATCGAAGCCCGGATGAACGGCACCTCGCCGGTGATGTCGCAGTAGTGCGTGCCGTGACGCGCGCATGCCGACGCGAGCCGGCGCCCGTGCTGGCCGTACGGACCGACGGTGGTGCACACCACGCGCGCCCGCGGGACCAGCGCGTCGAGCGTGGTGTCGTCGTGACCGTCGGCGAGGAGGATGGTGAGGTCGGCGAGCCGCGCGTCGCGGTCGACCAGGCCCTTCTTCACCGCCTCGAGCTTCTTCGGGTTGCGGCCCGCGATGGCCCAGCGCCCCGGTCGCTCCATGCGCCCCGCGAGGTACTCGGCGACGAGCTTGCCGGTGAACCCGGTCGCTCCGAACAGCACAATGTCGAATTCGCGATCGCTCATCGGTACCTCTCTGCAGCTCGTTTCAACACCTCGCCGACCTGACGCGCCACCTCGAAGGGCTCCACCACGCGGGCGGCGTCACCGAACGACAGCACCCACGTGATGAATGCATCGAGGTTGACCAGCGGCACCGAGAGCCGGAGCCGGCCGTCGGGGCTCATCGCGATGCGCTGGTCGCGGCTCCACTTCTTCGCGCGGATCTCGTCGGCCACGCGCGCATCGAACTCGACGAGCACGCGCGTCTTCGAGGGGCGACCGAGGCCGAACTCGCCGTGCACGTAGTGGGTGACGTCGAACGACGCAGGGAGCTCGAAGTGCTCGGTCTCGCTCGCGCGGATGTCGCTCATCGACTCGAGCGCTACCACCTCCGCGCCGTCGGCGATCTTGTTCTGGCTGCGCACGCCGAGCACCACGATCGAGCCGTCGTGCACCACCATCGCGTAAGGATGGAAGATCACGCGCTCCGCCTTTGGCTCCGCGGCCCGCGTGCGCGGCCGGAACCGCAGCACGCGCAGGTCGGCTACGGCGCGGAAGACCTCGTCCAGATCCTCCCCGCGGGCCGCGTAGCTGCGCGCCGGCGGCGGGTTCCAGAAGAAGCGACCCTCGAGCCCGCGCTCGCCGGAGATCTCGTTGCGGCCCTGCGCGCGGAACGGGGTCTGCGCGACCTTCTCGATGTGCGCGAAGGCGAGGTCCGCCTCGTCGAAGAGCGCGGAGCCCTTCAGCACGTCGAGCGCGCGGCGCGTCGAGAGCAGCGAGTAGGCCTGCGCGCGCCGGATCGTCACCGCGCGGCCGCGCTCGCCGGGCTTGATCCGCCAGCGATGCGCGGCCCCCGGCGCGGTGGGCACCGACTCGAGGAGATCGAAGTTGTCCTTCTCCTTCGTGCCGTCGAGCTCGCGCAGATACCGGCGCACCGAGCGCTGGTTCACGCGCAGCATGATCGCGAGCTCCTCGAGCGTCAGTCCGCGCGGCTCGCCCTCGAGCAGCTCGCGCAGCTTGTCGAGGCGACGATGCTGCGTGAACTTGCCGGTCGGCCTTCCGACCTTGGGCGCTCGCGGCTTCGTGGTGCGCGCGGCGAGGGCCACGGCGCGCGGCTCAGATCTTCCGGCCGCGGAGGTCAGCCTTGTACTTCGCCTTGTACTGGTCGTGACAGGTGCGGCACGAGGCCTTCGCGGCGGTCATGTCGCCGGCCTTCGCCGCCTTCGCGCCGTCCTTCGCGATGGAGGCCCAGTTGCCGTAGCCCGCGGGAGCGAACGACACGGTCTTGTCGAGGGCGGTGGCGAGCGCCGGGAGATCGTTGGAGGCGATCGCGGGGTTCGTGTTCGTCTTCATCCACGCCTGCAAGGGGCAGTCGGGCTGGGGCTTCACTCCGCACGCGGCGTTCGCGGCGACGAGCTCGGGCCTCGCGCCGCCGGCCGAGGCCTTCGGCGCTGCGCCGCTCGCGACCGCGGTGGCGACGGTGGGGGTCGCCGCGTCGGTGGCGCCGGCGGTGGGGGCCGTGCCCGTCGTGGTGTCGGCGGCGACGGGCGACGCATCGGGAGCGGCAGCCGCGGCCGCTGCGGAGACGGTGGCGGACGGCGCCGGCGTCGCGCTGGCGGTGCTGGCCGACGACGTCGTACCGGAGGGCGGGCCCTCCGGTTTCGTGCACGCCGCGGTGGCCGCGGACAGGGCGGAAAGGACGAGAAGAGCGAGGGCGGAGATCATCACCGGCGCGCGGTCGAGCATGGCGGTGAGCTTACACAAAAACGGGTTAGGATCCGCCCGATGGAACGCACGCTCGTCGAGCTCATTGCTGCAAAGCGGGACGGCCACGTCCTCGCCGAGACCGAGATTCACCGCCTGATCACTTCGTTCAGCGAAGGAAAGCTCGCCGACTACCAGATGGCGGCGTTCCTCATGGCCGTCTTCTTCCGCGGCCTCGACGACGCGGAGACGGTCGCGCTCACCGAGGCGATGCTCCACTCCGGTCACGTCCTCGACCTGAAGGGCGTCACCGGCACCAAGGTCGACAAGCACTCCACCGGCGGCGTCGGCGACAAGGTCTCGATCTGTCTCGCGCCCCTCGTGGCGGCGTGCGGGGTCCCGGTGCCCATGGTCAGCGGTCGCGGCCTCGGTCATACGGGCGGAACGCTCGACAAGCTCGAGGCGATTCCCGGCTTCCGCACCGACCTCTCGACCGACGACTTCGCGCGCATCGTGAAGGACATCGGCACGTGCATGATCGGGCAGACCAAGGACATCGCCCCCGCCGACAAGCGGATCTACGCGCTGCGCGATGTCACCGCGACGGTGGAGTCGATCCCGCTGATCGTCGCCTCGATCCTCTCCAAGAAGCTCGCCGAGGGCATCGACGGGCTCGTGCTCGACGTGAAGGTCGGGCGCGGCGCGTTCATGAAGGACGAGGCGAACGCGACGAAGCTCGCGGAGAAGCTGGTGCGCGTCGGCACGCGCGCGGGCAAGAAGGTGGTCGCGGTGCTCACGCGCATGGATGCCCCGCTGGGCCAGGCCGTCGGCAACGCGAACGAGACGCGCGAGGCGCTCGAGGTGCTGCACGGCAAAGGCCCGGCCGATCTCGTGGAGTGCACGCTGGTGCTCGGCGCCGAGATGCTCGTGCTCGGCGGTCAGGCGAAGGACGCCGCGGAGGCCACGGCGAAGCTGCGCGCCGCGATCACGAGCGGCGCGGCGGTCCGCGTGATGGAGAAGATGGTCGAAGCGCAGAGCGGTGACCCGAAGGTGGTCGCGAACCCCAGCCTGCTGGCGATGGCGAAGGACACCGTCGAGGTGCGCGCCTCGCGCGGAGGCTTCGTCACCGGCATCGACGCGCTGGCCATCGGCCTCACCGGCGTCGCCATGGGCGCCGGCCGCACGCGCGCCGATCAGGCGGTCGATCCGACGGTGGGCATCGAGATCGACGCGAAGCCGGGCGACGCGGTGCAGGTCGGCCAGGTCGTCGCGCGGATCATCGTGCGCGATAAGAGCCACGCCGCGGCGCTGGTCGAGCGCGTCGCGGGCGCCTTCGCATACGGCGACGCGAAGCCTGCCGCGCTACCGCTGGTGATCAAGCGGCTGTAGCCGCCGCGGGGTCGAGTGTTGCGTTCGAGGAGTCGTTGCCGCGCGTCGTCAGCCGAAGACCGCGTCGACCGGCACCAAGACGTCGGGGAACGCGCGCATGGCGAGGACCTCGCCCGGTCCGTGAAGCGTGACAACGCGGTACACGCCTTCGCGCGCCTCGCGATAGACCTCCGCCGCGCCGGCGGTGACGTCGAAGAGCCAGTACTCCTCGAAACCCGAGCTCGCGTAGAGCGGCGCCTTGACGAGTCGGTCCTTCTTCATCGAGGACAGCGCCACCTCGATGACGAGATGCGCGCGCTCCGGATGAGCCGTCCGGTAGCTTGCGAGAGGCACGACCGCGAGGTCAGGCTCGGGCTCCGACTCATCGCGCGCGATGAGGGGAGACTGCACGCGCACCACCGCCCGCCCCACCAGCGCCGGCGCGAGCAGCATGGTCAGCAACCCGATCGGGTTGGTGTGCCCGGCGTCCTGCGGGCTCATCACGACGAGGGTACCGTAGAGGAGCTCGATGCGTTCATCGTCGAAGGCGCCCATCGCGACGAGACGATCGTACTCGGACCGCTTCAGCGGTCGCGGCTTCTCCGGCAAAATGAGATCAGGCTGGAGCACGGTTCCGATCCTAGCACCGCGCGGCTGCCGGTCGACGCGAGCGGGCGACCCGCGTCAGTCAGTAACGCGTCAGTCAGTAACGCGTCAGTCAGTAACGCGAGGCGAGGTGGCTGACCTCGAACGCGACGAACGCGAGCGCGCCGGCGATCACCGCGATCGGGACGCCGCCCAGGCGTCTGGCGCCGTGCGCGTGCGCCATCCGGCGGCCGGCGCGCCCGGCGATGCCGAGCGCGAGGAGGATCAGCGTGGCCGGCGCGAGGAACGGCACCAGCAAGACGCCGTCGGGCGGGGTCGGGTTGTCGCCGGTCGACGCGAGCGTCACCGTCACCATCGCCAGCGCCAGGAGGAGGAGCGCGCCGCCCGAGAGCACCACGAACCACGCATGCGGCTTGAGGCGCAGACCGACGAAGATCACCGTCACGGCCAACACCAGCGTGGCGAGCGCGACCGCGCCGCTGTCCGGCGCCGAGAGCCCGTCGAACGCGCGCGGCAGGAGCGTGGTGAGGGAGCGCCCACCGGCCCGGTGCACGAAGCGAAAGAGCGCGGCTGCGGTGCCGCCCAGCAGCACCAGCGCGACCACGTAGCCGAGGAGCTTCGCGAGGAAGCCGACCTCGGACCGCCGCGTGTTCGGCTCGGTGCGCGCGTTGCGACGGAGCGGAGCGCCCAGCTCGAGGCCCGCGTTGCTCGGCACCGAGGGCCTCCCCGAGTGCATGCCCGAGGGACGCGAGCTCGTCGCCGTCGGCACCACCGACGTCGAGAAGTTGCGCTCGATCTGCATGTCGAAGTCGTCGTCGGGCGCGACGTCGAAGGCGATCGATTTCTGCGCGGGAATGGAGAGCGACGCTTCGGAAAAGGCCGCCGCGGCCGCGGTGCGCACCGACGTCGGTGGGACGACGGGCGACGCCCTGCTGGTGGGGATCGATCGCCGCGAGCTCGGCACGCTCGGGATGTCGAGATCCGGGACCGCGCCGCCGAGCTGCGGGACGAGCGAGACCGGAGGCGGCACGCGGGCCGCGACCCAGCGCGCGAGGTCGTCGGTGGAGGCGTCGGCGACGCCCGCGGTCGCTCGCGCGGCGGTCAGCGCCTTCGCGAACGCCGTCGGGCTGTCGAAGCGACCGTTCCGGTCCCGCGCGAGCGCGGTGGCGAGCACCTCGGCGAGGATCGCTGGGATCCCAGGGAACACGGTGCGGGGATCGAGGATCGGCTCCTCGAGGATCGCCACCGTGGTGAGCGCCTCGGTGGCGCGCGCGAAGAGACGCACGCCGGTCAGCAGCTCCCAGACGACGACGCCCAGCGAGAACACGTCGGCGCGACGATCGAGCGCGCTGCCGCTCACCTGTTCGGGCGCGAGGTACGCGGTCTCCTCGCGGCCCTCGGCGGGCCCGATGCCGACCGCGCCGTCGTACCCGATGCGGATCTGCGCCGGCGTGACCCCGTGGTGCCGCGCGCCGGCCGCCTCGAGCGCGGCCGCGACGTCGATCGCGAGGCGCACCGCGATCGCGGTCGGCGTCGGCCCGGTCGCGCTGCCCTGACACGCGGCGAGCGAGGCCGCGCGTGCACTGTCCCTCAGGAGCGGCACGCGTCGAGGTATATCACTTGAGTCGTGCGCCCGGGGGCGCGTCCCCGTCGATGGTGGCGAGGCGGAGGTCCTCGGAGGGGCCGCTCGCGAGCAGCATGCCGTGGGACACGAGCTTGACCTTCTTGCCCTCGAACTCAGCAGAGCCGAACTCGCGCGGCGCGAGGTTCGCGACGACGATCACCTTCTTGCCGACGAGCTGCTCGGGCGTGAAGGAGAGCGCGAGGCCGGCAACGATGGTGCGCGCCTCGGGCTCTCCGAGATCGACCGTGAGCCGCAGGAGCTTGTCCTTCTTCGGCACCTTCTCGCAGGTGACGACCACGCCGACGCGCAGATCGACCTTGGCGAAGTCGTCGTACGCGATCGGGCCGCCCTCCGCGCCCGCTGCGGCGGCGACTGCTGCAGGGCCGGGAGCCGCCTTCTTCTCCGCCTTCTCGCTCTTCTCTTCCGCCTTCGGAGGAGCGAGTCGCTCGAGCAGCTCCTTTTGCGCCTTGTCGTCATAGGTCGGGAACAGCGGCCCGGCGCCGGCGAGCGCGAGCCCCGCCCGGATGCCCGGCAGCTGCGTGGGCCACACGTCGACCCCGACCGCCGCGCGCACCGGCGGGAGCCCGAGCTGCGCGCGCATGGCGTCGACCTTGGTGGGCACCGCGGGCCACATCATCACGCTCAGCGCCTCGAGCACGCGCAGGCAGCGCGAGAGGATCTTGGTCACGCGCCCGGCGCTGCCCTTCGACCACGGCTCGGCCTTCGCGATGTAGAGGTTCATCGCGTTCGCGAGCTTCATCGCGTGATCGAGCGCGAGGTGCGGCGCGAGGTCGTTCCACGCCGTGTGCGCACCGCTGACGTGCAGCGCATACGCCTCGGCGACCTCGGCCTCGAGGGGGCCGTCGGTCGACATGTCGTCGTCGGGGTGCTTGCCGTCGGTCATCTTCGTGCACAGCCCGATCACGCGCGAGAGCAGGTTGCCGAGGTTCTTCCCGAGGTCGGCGTTGTAGCGCTCGAGCAGCGCAGCGTGATCGAAGTCGCCGTCCTGCCCGAAGGCGATGCCGCGCAGGAGGTGGTAGCGGAGCGTGTCGGGCCCGAGCGCCTCGGCGAGCTTCAGCGGGTCGACCGCGTTGCGGAGCGACTTGCTCATCTTCTGACCATCGACGGTCAGGAAGCCGTGCGCGTACACGACGTCCGGGAGCTCCTCTTCCTTGTATCCCGCGCTCAGCAGGAACGCTGGCCAGAATACGGCGTGGAAGCGGAGGATGTCCTTGCCGACGATGTGCACGACCTTCGCGTTCGGCGCCCAGAAGCGCGTGAGGTCGCCCGTGCCGAGCGCGCTGCGGTAGTTCGTCAGCGCGTCGAACCATACGTACATGACGTGCTTCGGGTTGCCGGGCACCGGGATGCCCCACGAGAACGTGGTGCGCGAAACCGAGAGATCCTTCAAGCCGCCCTGCACGAACGAAAGCACCTCGTTGCGCCGCGACTCGGGCTGGATGAACCCGGGATGCCGCGCGTAGAAGTCGAGCAGCGGCTTCTGCCACTTCTCGAGCTTGAAGAAGTACGACGACTCCTTCATCCGCTCGACGGCGGTCTTGTGGATGGGGCAGAGGTTGCCCGGCTGCTCCAGCTCCTTCTCGGTCTTCAGCGACTCGCAGCCGACGCAGTACCAGCCTTCGTATTCGCCCTCGTAGAGGTCGCCGTTCACCTCGATCTTCTTCCAGAGCTCCTTCACGAACGCTTCGTGGTCGGGGTCGGTCGTGCGGATGAAGCGGTCGGCGGCGACGTCGAGCTTGGGCCACGCCTCGCGGAAGCGCGCGCTGATCTGGTCGGTGAACGCCTTCGGCTCGAGGCCGGCGGCCTGCGCCTCGCGCTCGATCTTGAGGCCGTGCTCGTCCGTGCCGGTAAGCATGAACGTCTCTTCGCCCACGACCTGGTGGAACCGGCGCAGCGCGTCGGTGACGATCGTCGTGTACGCCGTACCGAGGTGGGGCACGTCGTTGACGTAGTAGATCGGCGTCGTGACGTAGAAGCGGCCGCGGTCACTCATGGGAGGACCGGGCTTAGCACGAACGTCAGCTATGGGCCGAGAGCTTCGCGCGCGGCGGCGGGGGCTCGGGCGTGATGCGCGCGGCGAGCGGCGCGTCGTCGAGCACGCGGCGCACCGCCATCATGAACGGCCGGTCGATGGCGACGCGCACGTCACGCGAGGGCGGGCTCTCGGCCGGCGCCTGGAGGAGCCGGAGATCGCGCGTGAGCGCGCGCCCGAGGCGTCCGCTCGCCTCGCGATGCGCATTCGATTCGCGCGGCACGATCGACGCGGGCATGGGCGCCACGAGCACCACCTCGGAGCCGGCCTGCTTGATCCACGTCGCCTGGTAGAGCGCGGCGGCCTGTCCGGTCGACTCGTGGAACATGAGCGGGCGCCACTCGAGCTGGCTCGTGAGGTCGAAGCTGCGATCGCCGACCGCGAGGGTCGCTCGGTCGAGTGCGATGGGCATTCCCTTGCCGTCGCTGAGGTAGACGCGGCCGAGCGCCTCCTTGTCGCGGCCCTCGACGTGACGAACGAGCGCGGCGGTCGCGGCCGTGGTGAGCGCGGCGTCGTGGGCGACGCCGTCGACGAGGTCGAGGTCCGCGAGCACCGCGATCCGGGCGAGCAGCTCGTCGTCGAGCTCGGTGCGGTCGTTGATCCGGGCGGGCACGTAGCGGGTCTGCGTGGGCGTGGTGAAGGCGAGGAGCGCCGTCGGGCGGCCGTACGAGGCGAGCAGCGCGACGCCGAACGGCGCGTCCCAGGTGACGATCGATTTCGTCACGTCGTCGGTGACGCGGGTGAGGCCGACCGCGTCCGCCTCGACGTACGCGCCGCTCGGCTGGGCGGCGCGCCGTTGCCCGAAGGCCGCCCATCCGATCGGCACGAGCCCGACGATGCCGAGCACCACGCGCAGCGAGAGCGGCAGGTCGACGGCGAGCGCCGCGCCGAAGATCGCGAGCCCGGTCCCGAGCGCGACGAGGCGCTTCCCGCGCTGGCTGCTGGGAGGTGGATCGCTCCCCACGACGAGAGGCCAACGCAGCTGGCGCTGTTGGCCGCGCACTTGGCGCACCTGTGAGGTGATCGAAGCGAGCGAAAAGGGCCGACGCATTCCGAGGTACCCCGCAAGCGTTTCCGCCGGCGCGGCGAAGCGCTGACGACGTTCGAAACTAGCACCAGGTCCCGCGACCGCTCGATCAAAGCGGGAGCGGGACGGAAGTGAGTCGGCGAAGGTGGGAGACTCCGCCTCCGCAACTACGAGTTGCGCTTTTGCGCTTTTGCGCTTCAGCGCTTCGGCGCTTCAGCGCGTCGGTGCGGCGAAACCCGTCACGACCGGGACGCGGCCGTCGAAGGCGTCGCCGAAGAACCGCACCATCGTCTCCTGGAGGGCCCGGTATGGACACGTGATGGGGACCGGGTCCTGGCGCGTCAGGTCCAGCTTTCCGTCGGCGGTGCTGAACGGGATCTTGTAGGTGCGCTGGCACTTGCTCCGCACGAGGTTCTCGCCGTGCTGCGCTGGCGCCGCCTGGATGAGGATCTCGGTCGAGCCGGCGATCGGCACGTCGTGGTAACCGTCCGGTGCGGGCGGCAAGATGGGGAGCTTGATTCCTCCGCCGCGGTACGGCGCGCCGGTGGCCACGTCGGTCGCGCCGGCGTTCAGGCCGACGTTCGGGGAGGCGAGCGCGTAGCCGCCGGCCCGCGCCAGCGCCTCGTTCGCCTCGTTCGCGACGAGCTCGTCGAAGAGCACCTCGATCTGGAGGATGTTGCGCGCGGCGGTCGGCGCGCCGGCGAGCGGCATGGGCTTCAGCACCAAATGCTCGGCGTAAGCGATGGGATCGCCGGCCTCCATGAGCGTCTGCGCGAGCACCACCATCGGATGCGCCTCGGTGTACAGGGCGGCGCCGAAGCCGAAGTTCACGGTGCCGGCGAGCGCGAGGTTCGAGTTGATGACCGGGCCGTGCGCCGCGGCCTCGGAGACGACCCCGCCGCCCGCGACGTTGAGCGTCCACGCCTTCACGTGCGGCTCGATCGCGGCGGCGACCGCGCCCTCGATGCCGCCCAGCGAGTCGCCGACGTAGGCGATGCGCTCGGGATCGATCTTCGGTGCGACCGCGTCCGTCTTCAGCGGCCCGAGGTCCGGATTGCTGCGCAGCAGCTTCACGACCTGTGCGGTGTCGAGCTCCGCTTGGCGCAGCTGATCGCGGAAGGCGAGGAGGTTCTTCAGGCTGCCGAAGAAGTCGAACGCGCCCGCGCGCTCCTTGTCGACGCGATCGCTGATGCCGTCGCCGCCCTTGTAGACGACGCCCGGCGCGTTCAGGTAGTCGCTCGTCGCATCGACCTGATACTTCGGGTCGGCCGCCCGCGCACCGAACGTGACCGAGTCGATGGCCACGCCCATCCAGCCCTTGCTGGCGATGCGATTGGCCAGCGCGAGGAGGTAGTCGCGCGAGCCGTTCAGGCCGTGCTGCACGATGACCGCGGGGTACCCGTTCGCCGGCATCGGCGCCGTGGGCACGGCGAACGTGATCCAGATCTTCGCGGTGGGCTTCTCCGGCGCGGGCTGGCCGGTGATGGCGCCCGCTGCGTCGCGCGGGAAGGTGCCGTGCTCGAGATCGTTGTACTTCCGATCGCGCACGCGGAGGTAGTTCGTCGCGCTGAAGACCGCGGT
>Ga0123336_10004418_pt1 | contig 11432 bp, 10 predicted proteins | sample SSSSmetaG_FD_96466 | JGI IMG/M metagenome (GOLD analysis project Ga0123336, IMG submission 96466) | Glacier valley bacterial and archeal communities from Borup Fiord, Nunavut, Canada, to study Microbial Dark Matter (Phase II) - ​SSSS metaG | ecosystem: Environmental > Aquatic > Freshwater > Ice... | reverse complement strand
GAATTTAAGAGGTAAAGATTTAGAGGATAAGTTAAAAGAGGTTTTAGAGGCTAAAAACTAGAGTCTATAAGCTGAATTAATCCCTTTCATTATATTGTTTTAATTTCCTTATTTTAGATAAAAAGCCTAGTAATGAAATTAACAGACTTAGACATCAATAAAAGATATTCTTATGCAGATTATTTAAAATGGAAATTTGATGAACGTATAGAACTAATAAAAGGCAAGATTTTTAAATTGAGCCCGGCACTTAATACTAATTATCAAAAAATTTCACTTTATTTAACACTTGAGCTAGGAAATTATTTAAGAAAAAGCGACTGTCAGTTATTTTCTGCACCATTTGATGTTCGTCTGCCTAGAAAATCTATAGAAAACAAAGAAATCATAACAGTTCTCCAACCAGATTTATGTGTAGTTTGTGACCCAAGTAAAATAGATCAAAAAGGTTGTTTAGGTAGCCCAGATATTGTTGTTAAAATATTATCGGCTGGAAACAATAGAAAGGAATTGGATAATAAGTTTCATGTTTATGAAGAAGCTTTGTGGTAAAAGAATATTGGATTATCCATCCTGATGAAAACACATTTTTTAGATATGTTCTTAATAGCGAAAATAAATTTATAGCTGGCAGGCTGTTAACTTCTGGAAGCTTTATTACCACCGCTATTCATCCAGGTTTTGAGTTGGATCTAGAAGAAATGTTTAATCAGAAATTAGAAGATTAAAAGATAACTATTACAAAACATAAAAGCCTCAAAATTTATAAATTTTGAGGCTTTTTTTATCTAAAAAAATTATTATCCCTTAATAAACTCGGCGTTAAAAAACTCTCTGTTCATTCTAGCGATATTTGTAACTTTAATTTCTTTAGGACACTTTGCTTCGCAAGCGTATGTATTTGTACAACCTCCAAATCCTTCTTCATCCATTTGTAAAACCATTGCTTCTGCCCTAGCATAACGTTCTGGCTGACCTTGTGGTAACATTGCATACTGCGAAATTTTTGCAGATACAAATAGCATTGCAGAAGCATTTTTACAAGCGGCAACGCAAGCACCACAACCAATACAAGTAGCAGAATTAAAAGCTTCATCCGCAATTACCTTTGGAATAGCAATTTCATTAGCATCAGGTACACCACCAGTTCCAATGGAAATGTAACCGCCAGCTTGTTGAATTCTGTCAAAAGCAGAACGATTTACAGCCAAATCTTTTACCACAGGAAAAGCTGCTGCTCTCCAAGGTTCAATTACGATGGTATCTCCGTCATTAAAAGACCTCATGTGTAACTGACAAGTTGTTGTTGCTCTTTTAGGACCGTGTGGTTCTCCATTAATTACCAAAGAACACATCCCACAAATTCCTTCACGACAGTCGTGATCAAATTGGATTGGGTCTTCACTTTTCTTAACCAAACCTTCATTTACCACGTCTAGCATTTCTAAGAAAGACATATCCGGAGAAATTTCTGGTGCTTTGTAAGTCACAAATTTACCAGAAGTACTGCTGTTCTTTTGACGCCATACTTTCAACGTCAGATTCATGTTTCCACTCATTTTTTTAGTATTGAGTACTGAGAATTGAGTATTGAGAAAAGCAATTCACAACACTCAATTCTCAATTCTATTTATAACTACGTTGTGTTAATTTAACATTTTCAAACTCTAATTGCTCTTTGTGCAATTCTTCGGGCATGTTATCTTCTTTGTATGCCCAAGCAGCTACATAGGCAAAATCGTCATCATTTCTTAAAGCTTCACCTTCTGGAGTTTGATATTCTTCTCTGAAATGACCACCACAAGATTCGTCTCTATTAAGGGCATCATCAATCATCAATTCTCCCAGTTCTAAAAAATCTGCTACTCTACCTGCTTTTTCTAAAGATTGGTTTACCTCTTCATTTTCCCCTAAAACAATTACATTTTTCCAAAAATCAGCTCTTAACTCGCTGATCATGTTTTTTGCTTTTATAAGTCCTTCTGCATCACGAGACATTCCGCAATATTCCCACATGATTTTACCTAAATCACGGTGATATTCATCAACTGTTTTATTTCCTCTTAAAGAAAGCAAAGTTTTGATACGATCTTCAACCTCTGATTTAACTTTTGCGAATTCTGGGCGATTAACATCAATAGGTGCCGGACCAATTTTAGCCAAATAATCTCCTAAAGTGTAAGGAATCACAAAATAACCATCGGCTAAACCTTGCATTAAAGCAGAGGCACCTAAACGGTTTGCACCATGATCAGAGAAATTTGCTTCTCCCAAAGCATATAAGCCAGGAATAGATGTCATCAAGTTATAATCAACCCAAAGACCACCCATTGTGTAATGTACTGCAGGATAAATCCTCATTGGTGATTTATATGGGTTCTCATCGGTAATTTGACGATACATATCAAACAAGTTACCGTATTTAGCTGCTACGGTATCTTCCCCTAATCTATTAATAGAATCTGCAAAGTCTAAATAAACTGCCAAACCTGTTTTACCAACTCCTCGTCCTTCATCACAAACTTGTTTTGCATTTCTTGAAGCCACATCTCTAGGAACCAAGTTACCAAAAGATGGATATTTACGTTCTAAGAAATAATCTCTTTCATCTTCACTTAAATCAATCGCTTTTATTTCACCCTTACGCAATCTCTCAGCGGCTTCTTTGGTTTTAGGAACCCAAACTCTACCATCATTTCTTAACGACTCAGACATCAGCGTAAGCTTAGATTGATGATCGCCAGAAACTGGGATACATGTTGGGTGAATTTGGGTATAACATGGATTAGCCATAAAAGCGCCACGTTTGTGGGCTCTCCAAGCAGCAGTAACGTTACTTCCCATTGCATTTGTAGAAAGATAAAACACGTTTCCGTAACCACCGGTACATAAAAGTACGGCATGGCCTGCGTGAGTTTCTATGGTTCCATCAATTAAATTTCTGGTAATAATTCCTTGTGCTTTTCCATCAACGGTAACCACGTCTAACATTTCAGAACGAGTATACATTTTTACTTTACCGAGATTGATTTGACGGTTTAAAGCAGAATAAGCACCCAATAATAATTGTTGTCCGGTTTGTCCTCTTGCATAAAAAGTTCTGGATACTTGCGCTCCGCCAAAAGAACGGTTGTCTAATAAACCACCGTATTCGCGAGCAAAAGGAACACCCTGTGCTACACATTGATCTATAATATTTACAGAAACTTCTGCTAAACGATAAACGTTTCCTTCCCTTGATCTATAATCGCCACCTTTTATGGTGTCATAAAACAAACGGAAAACGGAATCACCATCATTTGGATAATTCTTTGCTGCGTTGATACCTCCTTGAGCGGCAATAGAATGCGCCCTTCTTGGACTATCTTGAAAACAAAATGCTTTCACATTGTAACCTAATTCTGCTAAAGAAGCTGCGGCAGATGCACCGGCCAAACCTGTACCAACAACGATGATGTCGTATTTTCTTTTATTGGAAGGGTTAACTAACTTTAGATCGAATTTGTGTTTGTTCCACTTTTCGGCTAATGGGCCGCTAGGAATTTTAGCATCTAACATCATTTTTTTATATTTTACTATTTAACAAACCCTAAAAGAGATTGTTTTAACATGATTACAAGCTTATTTTACCAGAAAGAAATATAGCGGCATTGCTGCAAAACCTATTGGAATTAATATAGAGAAAATCCAAAGACCCACGAATTTGATTAACGGACGATATTTATGATGATTCCAGCCTAAGGTTTGGAAAGCACTTTGAAAACCGTGTACCAAATGAAAAGATAAAGCTCCCATAGCTAATACATAAAAAGCAACCAACCACCATTGATGAAAAGCAAATTGGGTTTCTTTATATAAATCTTTAGATTTTGTTATTTCTACACCGTTATCTACATAACTTACATAATCTGTAAATTCTGAAGCTTGTATTTCTTTAGTGATGGTAGCTCCAGTATTTAAATCTGTACGATACTCTACAAAAGGAGTTTCTCCCCAATGATATTGGTACCAAAAGTTACTCATGTGTACCACAATAAAAACAAAAAGAATGGTTCCTAAAATCCCCATGTTTCTTGATGACCAAATACTACCATCTTTTGGTTTGATGGCATAAGCTTGTGGCCTTGCCTTTCTATTGTATAGCGTGATGATAATTGCCCAAACACTATGTACAATAATAGAACTATACAAAAGATAAGAAACCACTTTTATTGGCGTAAAATGGGTCATGAAATGTGCATATTGGTTAAACGCCAATCCGGCATCATTTTTAAAAAGCTGAAAGTTACCGGTTAAATGAACGATTAAAAACGAACTTAGAAACAACCCGGTTAAACACATTACCAATTTTTTCCCGAGGGTAGAAGAGAATGTGTTAGAAAAATTATTCATTATATGGTATTTTAAGGTTTTTAAAGAGTTGCAAAAGTATTTAATATGAAACGAAAAAACGGTATTCTACCTAATGAAATCAAATTATTAGGTTATTTAGAAACATTTTAAATAAATGCTATTTATTAAATTTGATGGGGATTATTTTTTTTCCTGCAATGGCAAAACTTATTTCTGCTTCTTTCAGTTTTAATATTGCCTTCCCTGTAAATTTCCCAAAGGCAGGTAAAATGGCATTTAATTTTCCAAAGTAAAAGCAAGGTAAACTAATACATTGTCTTGCTTTACCCATAATTTTAACTCCCGGATGAATGTGCCCTGATAAAATATAGCGTTCCTGTTGCTTTTTCGGTAAATCGTGATAAAGATCAAACGCTCCAATACTCATTACATCTACAACCTCTAATTCTATTTGCTTATAAAAATGCGTAGGCAAAATATCGTGATTCCCTTTTACCAATATCATTTTCACCTTATGATGAAATTCTCTCCAAAGTTTAAACCAAGCCAAATCGTTATTAATATCACTATGAAAAAGATCTCCTAAAAAAACTAATTCTTTGGGTTGGTAAGCATCTATTAAATCTGTTAAACAGGCTAATTCTTCCTGTGCTATCGCTGTTGGTATAGCAATTCCTGATTTTCGGAAATGCGCACCTTTGCCCATATGTGTATCAGAAACTAATAGTGTTTCATATTTGGGAAACCAAATTGCCTTTGCAGGTAAAAGCCAAAACTCTTCTTCTTTAAAAATAAACTGAAACCCTTCATCCTTCATCTGTCACAAAAATAAAAAGTCCTGATGGAATAGCCATCAGGACTTTGAAATAAATATATATTGATTTTTTATTTGATTGGGAAAGTTACCCTAAACGTACTTCCATCTGGAGTTACTCCGCGTAAATCTACCATTGAGCTATTCTGCTTTAGCGCAGCCATAACTTGGTCGTTATTGTTAACAACTTTTCCATTGATGCTTGTAATAATTGTTCCTTTAGGAATTTCATATAGATCAAATACTTTACCCGCTGCTACACTTGTAACAACAACACCGCTTGCCACACCATATTTTTTCTTGGTTGCATCATTTAATGAATTAAAAGTAGCTCCTAAACTATTAACAACTTCTGTAACTTCTTTACCGTTATTGGCTAATTTTATTCCAGAATCACCTTTAAGTGTAAGACTAAAATCTTTCATTTTACCATCCCTCAAAACAGTTAAACTTACTTTATCTCCAGGACGCATTGTTCCAATTTTTTCTTGCAAACTAGCAGAAGATGTAATCTCAGTATCATTTAACTTTTTGATAATATCTCCTTTTTTGATACCAGCAATTGCGGCTGCACCACCATTTACAGTAGAGTTAACGTACAAACCTTCAATTTCTTTAGTGCCTAGTTGTTCTGCATTGTCGAAATTAAGTTCTTGGAAAGTTACACCAATATAACCTCTTTTAACTTCTCCGTACTTTAAGAAATCATCCATTACTTTTTTAGCTAGGTTTACCGGGATGGCAAATCCATAACCTTCATAAGTACCAGATTGGGAAGCAATAGCAGAATTAATTCCTATCAATTCTCCATTGGTATTTACCAATGCACCACCGCTATTACCACGATTGATCACTGCATCTGTTTGGATAAAAGACTCGATAGATGAATTAGGTGGTGGATTATTTGGATCATAATTGTTCCTATCAATCTGTGGTGCTAAAATTCCTATTTGACGAGATTTTGCACTTACAATACCCGCAGTTACTGTAGATTCTAAAGTTAAAGGGTATCCAACTGCTAAAACCCATTCTCCAACTTTTACATTATCAGAATTACCTAATTTTACTATTGGCAAATCTGAAGCATTAATCTTAATCAATGCTAAATCGGTGTTTTTATCTCTTCCTATTACTTTTGCTGATAATACTCTTTTATCAGAAAGAATAACCTCAATTTTTTCCGCATCTTCTACTACATGATTATTTGTCATGATGTAACCATCACTTGTCACAATTACACCCGAACCTTTTCCCATTGGGGCAGGAGCATTCTGATTTTGATTTGGGGAAGAACGTTGTTTTCTACCAAAAAAATCTTCAAACATATCTCCAAAAGGATCACTACCTCCATTTTGAGCCATTGAACGGCTATAGGTTGTTCTAACATGTACAACGCCTGGAGAAACTGCTGCCGCAGCTTGAGTAAAATCTACAGCTCCTGTAGAAGAGGTGATTTGTGAAGGATTATTTGCAAAATAAACTTTTTGTCGATCTGCTAGGCTCATTCCCGACATTGAACTAGGCTCTAAGATTTTATAAGCGCCAATTGCAATTGCACCACCTACAATTGCAGTTAATAATGTAACGCCTATCCTTTTCACGTTTCTATTCATTTTTCTAATCATTTAATTTTACGATTGCTAATTAATAAACTCAAAAATAATACCATTAAGACGGTTTTTGCAATTACTTGTTATTTACTTTTACGTTAAAAAATGTTAAAGTTTTAAATTTACTTTAAATCTTTATCTCGCTATAAAAAGACTTAACCAAAAAGAACTACTCTTTGTTATCTTGAAAATTAAATATTATTACAATATCAAAATACAAAAATAAATCAAATCCATTTCATATTTCAGTATACTTAATATTTTGCGCAAATTTGTTATCCACAAATGATAAAGAAAGAAACCATTGATAAAATTTTAGAAACTGCCCAGGTAGAAGAAGTTGTTGGTGATTTTGTGCATTTGAAAAAAAGAGGGACTAGCATGATTGGTCTTTGTCCTTTTCATGGAGAAAAATCGCCTTCTTTTCACGTTTCGCCTTCCAAAGGAATTTTCAAATGTTTTGGTTGCGGTAAAGGTGGCGATTCGGTAAGGTTTGTTATGGAACACGAAAAGTATTCGTATCCAGAAGCCTTAAAATACATTGCCGCTAAATATAATATAGAAGTTGAAGAGACCGAAGTAACTCCAGAATTTAAGCAAGAACAAGACAAAAGAGAAAGTTTATATATTGTTTCTAACTATGCGGCGAAGTTTTTTGCTGATAAAATGTGGAATTCTGAAGATGGAAAAACCATCGGCTTAAGCTATTTTAAAGAAAGAGGTTTTAGGGATGATATTATCCAAAAATTTGAGTTGGGTTATTCGCCAGATGATTGGAGTGCACTTTTAGAATCTGCGGTTAAAGATGGTTACCAACAAAATTTTTTAGAGGATGTTGGTTTGGTGATTAAAAACGACCAAAGTAGAATTTATGATCGCTTTAGGGGAAGAGTGATGTTTCCCATCCATAATTTTACAGGTAGGGTTATTGGTTTTGGCGGACGAACTTTAAAAACTGATAAAGCGGTTCCTAAATATGTGAACTCTCCAGAAAGTGATATTTATCATAAATCTAATGTGCTTTATGGCTTATTTCAGGCTAAAAAAGCAATCAGAGATTTAGATAATTGCTTTTTAGTAGAAGGTTATGCCGATGTGCTTTCTGTACAACAAGCTGGTGTAGAAAACGTGGTGGCTTCATCCGGAACATCTCTAACTACAGAACAAATCAGGTTAATTGGAAGGTTTACAAAAAGTATTACCATTTTATATGACGGGGATGCCGCAGGTATAAAAGCTTCTTTACGTGGCTTAGATATGATTTTAGAAGAAGGACTTGATGTAAAAGTTGTGCTCTTCCCTGATGGACATGATCCGGATTCTTATGTTCAAAAATTAGGAGCTTCAGCATTTAAAACCCATATAGAAAAAGCTAAAAAAGATTTCATCTTCTTTAAAACAGAAATCCTTTTAAAAGAAGCTGGAACAGATCCGATAAAAAAAGCGGGTGTAATTAGAGAAGTGTTAGAAAGTATCGCTAAAATACCTGATGCTATTAAAGCTTCTGTTTTTATTAAAGAATGTAGCAGTTTGTTACAAATGGAAGAACGCATTTTGATTTCTGAACTGAACAAAATGCGTTTAGCAAAAGCAAAAAAAGATAGCCAACAACCTTACAAAGAACCTAGCGAAGAAGAATCGCCAATCCCAGAAGAATATCTTCCAGAAAAATTTATACAGTCTGATGAATATCAAAAAAAAGATTTGATTAGAGTTCTACTGACTTATGGAGATCAAATGGTGAATTGGGATGGTTTAACCGATACTTTAATTGGTCCGTACATTATTACCAACTTAAGTGATGTTACTTTTTCTAATCCTCTTTATCAAAAAGTAATTAAATATTACCATGATGAGTTAGAGAATGGTTATGTGCCTAAAGAGAAAGATTTTATACAACATCCCGATGCTGCCATGGCTTCTATGGCCATCTCTATGATTTCCTCTCCCTATCTTTTGAGCGATAATTGGTACAACATGCACAATATTACTGTACCAAGCGAAGTAGAACGATTAAAAGGAACGGTAATGGGCGCAATTTTTCATTTGAAAAAGAAGAAAGTAACCACCATGATTACCGCCAAACAAAAGCTTATTCAAGAAGAAAAAGACGAAACCAATGTCATGATCTTAATGAAAGAATATTTAGAGTTAAAAGAAGTTGAGCGCTATATTTCTAACTATTTAGGTTCTGTAATCACTAAATAATGGCAACCCATAATGATGATGGCAAAAAAGGGGAAGCAATTGCCAAAGCATTTTTAGAAGCCAAAGGTTATGAGATTTTAGATGAGAATTGGACTTTTGGCAAAGCCGAGGTTGATATCATCGCTTATTTAAATAGAACTATCATTTTTATAGAAGTAAAAGCCCGCTCAGGAAATTATTTTGGCAACCCCGAAGAATTTGTGAGCGAGAAAAAACAACAGCTACTTGCCCAAGCGGCAGAAGAATATGTTCATATCATGAATCATAAGAATGAAATACGTTTTGATGTGATTGCCATACTCTTTAAAAAAGGATTTGAAAGCTATGAGATTAACCATATTGAAGATGCTTTCTGGAATTACTAGTTTGTGTTTTAAGTATTTTAACCACGGAGGATAAAGCATTTTTTAAATAGAAAACAGAGTTAGTTGGGTAATTTTTTACCGTAGGAGGACGCTGAGTACACAGAGCTGGGTGTTATAATTTTAAAACTTGAAAAGAAGATAGAAAAGTCTCTATCCGCTCCGGTGTAATTTCATTAAGTTAAGCGTTCGTCATGTCGAATGATAATGAGACATCTCACAAATAGGTGTTAGAAGCTCTACATTCAGATCTTGCTTGTGGGATGTCTCGTATCATCGACATGACGTTATGAGAAAAATATTAAAATACCCTTAAAATTAGCAATACTTAAACCTTTATTTTACTTTAGTAGTTTTTAGCAAAGTCATAAATGAAATTTAAAAGTTTAAGATATATTCCATTCATCGCTATCATTTCGTTTCTCTTTTCTTGTGATAATAAAGGCAAAGATTCAAAAAGCAACTCTTCATTTATCAATCCAGAAAGCGGGACAGTCATCAAATCTGGCGAAAGCCTAAAATTGAACTTGAATTTTTCTGATGGCCTTGTTGATTCTATTCAATATTTTGTAGATACTTTAAAAATTCAGACATCAAAAGATACTGCGAGTGTAAATTTAGATACTAAAGATTTTACTTTAGGAAGTAGATTAATTACTGCGAAAATATTTAGAAAAGGAGTTGAGGAAGACGCAACAACAAATGTGGTAATTGTAAGTGCTCTAAAGCCTATTTCTTATCGCTATAAAATCATCAATACTTATCCTCATTCTACCACATCTTACACCGAAGGTTTAGAATATCATGACGGGTTTTTATATGAAAGTGCTGGCGATTACGGTCATTCTAGTTTGAGAAAAACTACTTTAGACGGTAAAATTGTACAACAAGCAGATTTAGATAAACAGTATTTTGGCGAGGGAATTACCATGGTTGGTGCTAAAATTATCCAATTAACTTATAAAGAAAAAGTTGGTTTTGAATACGATAAAAACACGTTTAAAGTATTAAAAACTTTCCCATATAACCACACTAACGAAGGTTGGGGATTAACTTTTGATGGTGAAACTATTTATAATACCGATGGCAGTAACCGTATTTTTATGTTGGATAAAAACACTTATTTACCAAAAGGATACCTAGAGATTTATGATGATAAAGGTCCGGTTACCCAATTAAACGAATTAGAATGGATTAACGGGAAGCTGTATGCAAATATTTATCAATCAGAATTAATTGCCATAATCAATCCAAAATCTGGTGCGGTAGAAGGTTATATCAATATGATGGGTTTGCCACACGGACAAGTAGCAGATGCTGATAATGATGTTTTTAACGGAATTGCTTATGATAAAGCAGGAAACAGGATTTTTGTGACTGGTAAAAAATGGGATAAACTTTTCCAGATTGAACCGATTAAAAATTAAACACGACCAACTATTTAACATAGCAAATCAGTTTTAAACCTTTTGCCTTCAGCTTTAAGCCTAAAAAAATTAATCATTGGTTTTTCCTTCTTTGAGGTAATAACCAACTAATTTTAAGGCAATAATAAGGTGGTTAAAAAGATTTGGAACAAAGCCATAATACTTTTTAAAAATCTGATAACGCTCTATTAAACTTTGTTTATGTTTTTGCTTAGACATACCGCCTCTCAAATATTTAGCAACGTACATTTCTGTATTTACAATTTTTTCGGCTTTACTAATGGCATATAAAATCCAATCAATATCTGCACTTAATTGATATTGCGAGTCGTAAAGTTTTGTGATTGATTTTTTAATATAAATAGCTTGATGACTTACGCTCATGCCGTATTTAAAACTATTTAGATTTAATTGTATGGGTGATTGATGCCTGCGCTGGCCTTGACCTTGTAAATTTTCATCAATCATTTCTGTCTCGCCATAATAAATATCGGCGTAAGCCTGATCTTTAAAAACCTGAGCAACAGTTTCCTTATCGTAAATTTCATCACCACTATTCATAAACAAAACATAATCGCCTTTGGCTAATTTTAAGCCTTTATTCATGGCATCATAAATTCCTTTATCAGGCTCAGAAATAACTTTATGGATGTTTTCT
>Ga0123336_10004412_pt1 | contig 11446 bp, 3 predicted proteins | sample SSSSmetaG_FD_96466 | JGI IMG/M metagenome (GOLD analysis project Ga0123336, IMG submission 96466) | Glacier valley bacterial and archeal communities from Borup Fiord, Nunavut, Canada, to study Microbial Dark Matter (Phase II) - ​SSSS metaG | ecosystem: Environmental > Aquatic > Freshwater > Ice... | reverse complement strand
TTACCCAGATTCAGGGCGTCCCTGACGTTGCTGTCGTTGATCTTTGTCAGCCAGCCACGGATGTTATAACGGTAATCAAGGCTTTGTTTGAAATGACGACTGGCATCTGCTGTACCCGCGGGATCAGTGCTATGAAGTTTTTTATCTACAAGCTGGCCAAGCTCGTTGTATTCATTTTTGGTCAGTAACACCGGTGCTGCATCATTAATACTATGAAAAGTCCGGAGCAATCGCCCGGCATGATCGTAGTCAAAGGTGCGTGCTATCGTTGTTGATTCCCCGCAAAACGAACAGGCTGGATTCATCAGTATTCCATTCAATCCAAAGCCCGTCGAAAATGCAGTCTTTGCATACAACACTTCACTCGCAGCCAACACGGTTGTATACACCAGGTTACCATTTACCAAATAACGCATTTGACCTCCAACTCTCTCGATACGCATTCTGGCTCCTTCATTTAATTTTATGGGATAGAAGTAGTTGAACGAGCCTGATTCATAAACTGCTATACTATAACTCTGGCTAACATCACTTGTTGCATAAATTGCATATTTAGGATGAGACCCGGTGCCAGTAGTGATTGTAGAAAATCCAAATGTGGAATTAGAGTTTGCAAGTGTAAAAGTAGATTCGAGCCACCCATCCTTTCCAGCCTCAACACGTTGTAAAGAACTCGCTCCACTGGTTCCCCAGCCAGTCTGCGATGTCTGACTCACTCTATCAGATCCAATTGTGGCAAGTGCAATATTCTGCCATTTGATCTTTCCTTTTGCGAACGAGCAAATAGGATCTTTTAAAATCCCTTCATTTGAAAATGCTACTTTCCCAACCAGCGCTTTGGTACTCATAAATTGAGAGGTATAAATAACTACTTCATTTACCTTGTATATAAAACCCGATGCCGTATGCTCGATTCTAAGTTTATCCCCATCCGCTAATAAAGTATTATAAAAATACCGATGGTCTAGTTTTTCATAAATAGAAACACTGTATCCAAGTGAACGATCAGGACTAAAATAAAATGCATACTCCGGCATCGATCCGCTGCTCGTACCCGATTCCGAAAATCCAAACATAGAGTATCCTCTATTGCTATACTTATAGGTCACTTCCACCCAACCATCTACACCCTCATCAAGTTGCTGCTCCGATATTGCTCCACTGGTTCCCCATCCTGTATTGCCAGCTTGAATGATTCCGTCTGGCTGAAGGGTAGTGCTAAGCTGATATTTCCAGGAAATTTGTTCTGGTTGGGGAGCTCCGGTAGAGGATGTTTTTGATGTCTGAATTTTCCCCACAAAGTCATATACATTACTGATCCGCTCGATTCCACCAAAGGATCTTTGATTTACTGACTGCACCACTCGCTGGTGATCATCATAATAGCTCACGGAGGCAAGAAATGTATTGCTATTGAGCACGAGTGTCTTAGCCCCTGTTGACAAACCCAGCGCGCGTGAAAAATTCTGGCCTGCTTCATCGCCATACATGCCAGAAAGTTCTGAGCGCAGGTAGTCAAATTGATTACTACCCGGGAGTAACGATTTAAAATCATAGGTATCATAATAGCTTACTGTGAGAATCTGTCTTCCGGCATCATTGAAATTACTGGAAAGAAAATTGGTATTACTGTATCCGTGATTGTTTGCATTTGAAGTATAGCGCTCTGACACTGTCGCCACCAGCGCACTCATTGCCGGCTGGTCAATAGCACTGCCATGTGTATAGATACCTGTAATGATGGGCCGGTTCAGTTCATCGTACTGAGTATAAAGCCATTGATTGGCCAATCGCTGGTTCCCATCTTGTGTAAGTACAAGACGATCACGATCATCGTATACCATGTACACCCATTGCGCTCCCGGAACTTTTTTATGGGTCATGCGCCTGCGGCCATCGTATTTGTATAAGAAAGCCCAGTTGTCGAGGGCTTGTCGTACCTGGCTTTTTACCTCCACCACCGAGCTCATCGTAAACGAGGTAACAACACTGTTCGTCATTGTCCAGCGGTAAGTCCCTTCAAAAGACAGCGGTGCCGAAGTCTTTTTGTAGGTTATCTGCGTGGCATCTTCATTGGATGAATTAACATTCTCCCAGCCGCTTGCTCCGTATTTTTCCCATATCACAGTGCTGTGAAGCCCCGGGTTAGCAGTGGGTATCATTAACGGGCCATTCTCCTGGAACAGAACAGTAGCGGAAGCAACGTTTCCAAACTGGGGTTCAAACACAGGGTTTCCAATAGCATCATTGCGAAGCATTTCGATAAAAGAAAAATCCAAATGATTCCTGGGAATAAAAAGTGTCATTCCTGCCTTGGACGGGCTGTTTGAAAAACTTGGAACACTCACCAGTTCATTATGGTCGAAGTTAATCCAATACAATACAGGAAGGGTGGCAAGCTGCGGTGGAAGGCTTGTAAATTTATTACTGAATGCTGACAGCGCTCCCAATAAAGTGCACGTACCGATGCTGGAGGGAAAAGCTCCTGTAAAATTATTATCCGATAGCTCGAGGTTTTGAAGACCTATCATGTTACTGAATAGATCCTGGGGAAGAGTTCCGGTGAGTTTGTTTCCCTGAATTCCCAGCAACTGCATGTTGGATAAATTCTTGAAAGAGGCAGGCAGCTCACCGGTAATCTGATTATTGGAGAGATAAAATTGTCCAAGCTGCGTGAGATTACCGATACCTTCTGGCAACGTTCCCGAAAATTGATTGTTGTGAAGTTGAAGAATGCGCATGGCGGTAAGTCTTCCCATTGATTGCGGAAGCGGGCCGCTCAGTTGATTATCCTGTAGCCACATGATCATAAGCAATGACAAATTTCCTATGTCAGCAGGAATTGGCCCTGTGAGATTATTATGATGTAATGTGAGCCATTGAAGTTGACGTAACCGGCAAAGAGAAGATGGTAAGTGGCCACTGAGTTGATTATAATACAGATCCAGCCTTACCATCGTGCTGATATCTCCAAGACTTTCAGGAATGCTTCCTGTCAGTGCATTGGCTTCAAGGGTCAAATTAGTCAAGGCCTTCAGCTTACTGAGACTGGATGGCAAAGTGCCGCTTAAGTTATTACTATTGAGTTCGATAGTTTGAACATCCCCATTCACCACAGCCACCCCTGCCCAGGTTGCGAATACCTCATGTCCTACGGGAGTATCCCATGTCGAAGGCCAGTTGGTTTTATTTACCCAGTTGATGCCGTTGGTGCTTGCATACAGATCTTTCAATGCATTGTATTCATCAATGTCGGGGACTACTCCCTGGGCAAAGGCAGAAGCGTTCAGCATCAGCATACTAACCAAAGCCAGCAAATAATGGTAAAGCGATTTGCCTGCCGGATGCCGCAGTATTATCATGTGATTTCCTTTTTGCTGTTTCATTGTACCACAGGCATTTTGTTAATAAATAATTCACTGATGACCGGGCCATTCTGATCTATGATCAATAGCCTTATCGCTCTGTGCACAGAGGTTGAACTCACGGTTATGGTTCCTTTCAAAGAACCATTTTCAACCTGGTAAATCATTTGTCCGTCCTCACTGATATTCGTCCAACTGCCGATCGCTTTTTTTATTGTAAACTTTGCCTTCAACGCCCCTTGCTCGTTTTTCCAAAGAATACTGTCCTGTTTGCAGATCAAAATAGATGAGACCTGCCGGGACATGTTTCCGCCTGGCATTTCAACATCTTGCCCCGCGAGCCATAGTGTCCTTTTTGATAAAATATTTTGTGAAAAGGCAGTAGTCAGGGACATCGCCAGCAGTGTGGTTAAAAATATTTTCATCATTGGAATTAATTAGAGGTTAATGCTTTCACTGGTTGTAAGATTCATAGCTTTTTAACAGTACTATCAATTACTCAACAGGGCCTTTACACCTTCCGGTGGAATAACTACCACCAGTTTTCCCAGATCATCATACACATAATATGTATTGGCATAGTCTGTCGGAGAAACCCTTACTTTCTTACATATCGTAAGACCAGCCTTGTCAGTATATTCAATCATATCGTTATTATGTTCATCGTATGTAACAGATGCCATGAGTTGATAGGGGCCATAATATTGAAATACACTTCCCGCTTTCACACTGACCAACCCTGTTGCCTGGTCGTAGTGAAAGAGTAAAACCTCAGTCGCATCATTTGGCCTGGAACGTTTCTTGACGGCATGATCGGCCATTGAATTATTATCAATACTAGGTTGCCAGGCAGCACCCGCTGATCCCTGTTTTAAAATTCTGTTTAGCTCAGAGTTTTCAAAGACCGGAAGAGAAAAAGCATTGGCTCCATCAGCGCTGCCAACAAGGCCGCTATAAAACGCTGCCTGGTCAGTTACTGGAGAAGTATTTATGCTACCGTCTGTATTCGATGACGATGTATAGGGTAAATAGTTTCTACTTTTTCTGCCATACGCATCATATTCAAAAAATGAAATAACACTAAATCCAAGCGGTGATGCCTGCCGCATGATCGTCTGGATAGCACGACCAAGCCCATCGTAATATTCAAATACCTCGGCCACCTTGTCCTTATCATTCTTATTTGACAAGTCATCTGTCAGTGGGACTAACGCCTTATAGGCGGTGGTGTAATTCTGATTTGCAGCCTGACCCCTTCCAGAGATGCTGATAATCAACATACTTAGGCAAAGGAGACTGTTATTGATCACTGATGCTCTCATATTATTATTTAAAAAAGTTTTTAAAAAGATGACATTGCAAGACTTATGATATATGTGCCCCCAGAAGCATCTGTCGGAACTGACAAACTGCCATTTGCACTATTATAACCTCCGGACGTACTCACATTAATGGTCATTGTACTCCCTGGGTTAAGTATGTATGGAAATGAAATGCTGCCTGAATTATATTGAATAACAAAAGCACTGGATGGATCGCTCATGCCAGGGAAATTTATTGTGACATCCATATTTCCGGTATTGGTAACATATACCGTCTGGGCTCCGGTACTTGGCTTTAAGTAAACGGAAGTTGTTGAAAAATTTACTTGTTTGACTTGCGTTCGCTGGGCGGAAACACTTATACTATTTGCACTGGTATTGGTTGCATCTGAGTTTACGCTGAACGTGGAAGTTTGCGAAGTGAAATCAGTTGGAATATATGTTGCCGTTACGGTCTGACTTCCACCTGAAGCAATTAAAAAACTAGTTGGAGAAATACTGAAATTTCCATTGCTGGAAGTAATATTTGAAACGTTCAACGTAGCGCTTCCCGAGTTGCTCACAGTAAATGTTTTTGTTACAGATGCTGTGCTGAAAGACGCAAAAACCATGGGATTATCAGAGTAATTGATTATTCTGGATACCGTTTTTATGTTAAAAGTTGTTGGCCCTTCATTATTAGTAGCCTGTATCGTAAGCGTTTGATCCGGGGAAGGATTGCTAACCCTCATAACCGTTATGTCCATACTCTGACCTGGAATTAAAGTTGTTGAATTGATAGGTGAGATCGAAAAGCCCTGTACGTTCGCGTTAGGGGTTACTCCTGTTACGGTAAAGCTGTCATTACCCTGATTCGTTATGGTCATCGTTTTTGGCTGGCCTGTATAATCATAGATAAGTTCTCCCGATGACGGAGTCAAGACAAGCTTTCTGGACGAATAGCGCTGAGCGGAAACACCTATTGTATTTCCGCCTGTATTAGTTGCATCTGAGCTTACGCTGAATGTGGAAGTTTGCAAATTGAAGTCTGTCGGAATATAAGTAGCAGTTACTGTTTGACTACCACCGGATGCAATTAAAAAACTAGTCGGCGAAGCGCTGAAATTTCCATTGCTGGAAGTAATATTTGAAACGTTCAACGTAGCGCTTCCTGAGTTGCTCACAGTAAATGTTTTTGTTACAGATGCTGCGCTGAAAGATGCAAAAACCAGGGGATTATCGGAGTAATTGATTGTTCTGGTTACCGTTTTTATATTAAAAGTTGTTGGACCGTCATTATTATTAGCCAGTATCGTAAGCGTTTGATCCGGGGAAGGATTGCTAACTCTCATAACCGTTATGTTCATGCTCTGACCAGGAATTAGAGTTGTTGAATTGATAGGTGAGATCGAAAAGCCTTGTACGTTGGCGTTAGGGGTTACTCCTGTTACGGTAAAGCTGTCATTACCCTGATTCGTTATGGTCATCGTTTTTGGCTGACCTGTATAATCATAGATAAGTTCTCCCGATGACGGAGTTAAGACAAGCTTTCTGTACGAATAGCGATTACCCGTAAAAGCAACAGTTTCGTTTCCTATCATTGCATCATTTTGAAAAATAATGTCAGTAGTAACTCTGCCAAACACAGGTGGCTGGAATGTCAATAATACGTTTAGACTTGTTCCAGGTCGTATCACAACATTGGAAGGAGTCACCGTAAAATAGGAAGCTACTGAAGAATTTGAAAAGCCCAGTCCTGAAAAAGTAAATCCCAGTGTACCAGTATTACTAATGGTAATTGTCTGAGGTTTACTTGCTTCTGTAAATGCCACAAAATCAATGAGATTAGTATCCATCGATATGATACTAACTGGTCTTTGATAATCCGCTTTAATAGTTAACAAATCCTTGAAACTCCACTGACATACCGCTGGATCCGTATCCGTAATCAATGAAAGTTTAGCCGTTTTTACTCCATTGTATTGACCTGGTTGAGGAGTAAAGTTAACCGGCATGTGGAACGTCTGTCCCGGAGCAATACAATATAAGGCATGCCTCACCTGGGTAGGATCAACACCTGCACTGAAGTTAGTTACTACGCTAAAGTCAGGAGAAGTAAAATTCCAATAGTCTGTTCCTATGTCGTTCCAATTTACAGGAGCAGCAATCAATTCTACAGGAGCGTTACCACTGTTAATAATTGGTAGTGGATTATTGTATATTCCTCCTGCTGCTACTCCAAAATCAAAAGTAGCAGGAACTGTGAAGCCACAGGTGCGGTTTGCGTAGATTGCACTTGCTATTATGGAAGAAGGGCCTGCAGTTTGGTCAGAGGCAATGGATATGTTACCGTTGTAATTTCCTAATGATACTGTATTATCGAATGTGATGATTACATCCACACTTTCATCAGGTGGTATTAATGCTCCATTCCATTTTGATTTGAATCCGGGAGGAAGTGTGATGTAATAGATCTTAAGATTGTCTTCGCCTGTATTCGATATTGTTAAAATTTTTGATTTCAAGCTTTCACTGCACTTTATGTATTCCAATGACTGTGGGGCGTACATATCCGGAGTAAGTGTTCCAAAATTCAGATTACCTGATAACGATACGATCCTTTTTGGCTGACGTTCCCTGAAGTGATACTGATATTGCTGAAGTATATTATCGTTGTTATCGGACACTTTTTTCAGTCGGTTAAAGGCATCATAAGTAAATGTTTTCTTTAGTCCGGCAGGATCTGTGATTTTTAAAAGTCCTACCTGAGGATTGTGGGTAAATGTAGTAACTAGCTTACCTGCCAGATTAGGGTGATTCCTTAGTGCAGTTTCATAGTTACTCATCCCCACGGTTTCGGTATATGCCTGTTTTAACTGGCTATTCGTAATACCGATTCCGTTCACTATCGGTAAGGTGTTTTTATATCCCCAAATGAATGAATTTATTACTCCATCCTGTGTTTTATATTCCAACACATTGCCATCAGTATCAAAGCCGGTATATTCTAATTTCTTCTCATACGGAGCAATGAATACTTCTGAACTTGGCGTGAATGTAAATGGCCCCAGTGTGGGGTTATATGTATACGATGACATCAAATTGAATCTGCCTGGAATACCATACAGGTTTGCTTTTGCAGCGATCACAGCACCGTTCTTATAAGAAATCTCTTCGATCACCGGTTCTATGATATTATGTTTTTTATCCACCATATAAGGCAATGCTCCACCAGGAGTAGGATAATCGAGCGGACGTTTGTATTCCGTTTTTAAGATATCCCCGTTGCTGTTTACTGTTTCTTCGGATGATAGCTGATAATTCTTGTACACCAGCTTCTTTTGTGTTTTTGTGACCGAACCATAGGTTAAAATATCACCCGTTTTTGAATCCTCCACAACACCACTTGGAGTGGCCGCAGTTATTGTTTTCGTGATGGTTGGCGCAACAAATGTTCGCCTGATCTTGTGGTCCTGATAATACCACAAATGTTCGGTTGCCCAATCCGCTGCGCGGTAAGTAATACCCTGCAAAGGAGTGAGTGAAGTATCGTCATATAAACTATCAATCGTTACTTGAATCACTTTTCCGTCACTATTTCTATGCCTAGTTTGTTTTGTGTGGCCGTTGAGATTGGCGGAGCTTTCGACAGCGAGTAGCGTCTTAAGAATTACATTCGGAGTATTCTCAAAGAAATAGCTGTTTTTGTAACTGCTACTTTCACCCTCTACAATTTCATGAACTACCGAATAACCAATAATCTTTCCTTCCGCTGCGTTGTTGCCAGGTATACTGGAGTTCGACTCAACAATAAAATTGCACGAATTTGGATCAATAGCACCATAGCTCGGATCGTCTTTGATAAACCTTGCTGCCTTACCCAGATTCAGGAGCGGAGTCATAAGCCTTCCGGTTGAGGGAAGACCGTTTGTCAAATAAACTTCTCCAAGTTCCGAATACCGATATGATCGCTGGCGGAGGAGTGAATTCGTATAATCATATTCCTTTATCGCTTTGATTCTCGCACCACCTGCTTTTTTAAGACCAGGTTGTTCAATTATAAACCCACTAGTATCGGGCATGTACGAATGACCTTCGTATTCATAGATTGCATATCCGGTTGTTGGATAGATTACTCTTCTTAAAAGACCAGCCTGCGCATAATCAAAGTCTGGTAATCGTCTTTGATTTGGGACATACTGAAATTTAGCCTTGCTAGCCAGGTCACAAAGTCCATCATTTACACCCTCTACTACGCTAGGCCACAGGAGATGATCATTTAAATCCTGTCCATTATAAAAACCAAAGTGATCCACTGCGTGTGTTTGTTTATTAGGTACACCGTTTGCCCCTTTATAATAATTGAATCGGTATTTCTGATCGTCAATAGTCACTTCATCCAGGCGACTTCTCAGCCAGGTCCATTCGCTCTCATCGTTTGATAACTTCTGATGATATTGTTCATTGAAATAAGTCTGCGAAAAGATAATATTTTTATTCAATGTAGATCCATTCATCCCAGTAATATGAATTCCGGTATATCTTTTGAGGTTTCCAGCATAATGAAATAGCCGAACTGCGATGGAAGATGAATCGAATAATACGTTTCTTCTCAAGTCTTCACGTTCCTCCATCGCGAACTCGAGCTTTATATTATCCTTGTAAGTGATGTCTTTCAAATAAACATGTTCGTGAATGTTGTGGAGACATAATGGATTTTGATTGGATTGTTCGTCTTCACCGTACGACCGCTCATTCGAAATATAGTAACTGTTGCCGAGTGAATCGAGTTCGTATTTGAATATAATCTCTTTATCGTGCGGGCTTATAATTTTTGTAAGGTACCAGGAGGTAATTACTCGAAACTGCCCGCTTTGATTCTGCAAATAGACAAAGTTGATCTTGTCCTCTCCACACGCAAGATTTTTATTTGAGGCTTCTCTTGTGCCTGCCAATGAAGTAGACCTTTCTTTTGCTGTAAACTCACCCTTATAACCCGTAGGCGTGATGACAGTAAATGTCATTTCTGCCTCATTAAAAATAATGGAGGATGCGTCCTGCGTAAGCTTGATCACGCTGATTTTCTTATTTGGAAAAGGGATAGAATTTTTTTCTTTTTGAGATAAAATAAACTGGCCTGAATAACCAAAGAAGTTATAATTGAATACATCTGGATCTGTATCAGGTCGACTGGTATTTAAATAATAGTAGTAGCTCCCTATTGGTGGGAACCGTGTAGTGAACTGACTGTATCCTAAATTAAATGGTTCAGGTAGCGGAGTGGTGTTGTACACATAACCTCTTCCCCGTCCATCACCTACTCCGCCCGGATAAAAGTCATCAAAGCCCCTCACTGTCCGCGAAATCACTCCGGTTGCAGTTAGCGACCAGCCCAAGCCCACTTCACTTGCTTCTTCACCTGTGCGTATACCCGTAGCATTATATGAAATATTAATTGGTAACTCCCATCCATCAAAATTAATTGTATGTAATTGGATAGCGACATTTGCTGTCCCTGTATATAGGTTGGGACGTTGAGCCTGATACTCCGTCATCTTCATGGCACTAGGGGTAGGAGGAACAATCTTCAGTGTTTGACTAATACTATTTTGAAATGATGCTATTAAAATCAAAACAAGTATCAGGCTAAATGAAACTCTATTTTTTGTTTTAAGGCTTGACTTCTTCTTCATTAAGCTCATCAGATAAGTAATTTTTATAAATTTTATTAGTAAGAAATAGAAGAGATTTAATTACTTAAAATAACTTTCTCGTTTGATTTTAGAAAACCTTACAATTTTTTTCAAAAAGTAAAACAGTTTAAGGCAATTATGCTGTGTTTTATAAAATGATCAGGAAAACCGTACAAAGGGAAGTGTTCGAAATCAGCATAAAGATAAGTCATATATAGAATGCGCCATGATCAATTATGCTTTCTCGCATAACTTAACCTTACATTCAAAATACCGACCTCTTTGTACAAGTCGATTGATTTACAGGCGATTGGAAAGTACAGTTGTTCAAAATCCTGGGAAATAGTACATGGCTGTAGATTCCGCTACTTTTAACCACATACTTTCCTGGTGGCGTGACCGCCAATACTCAGCTAATAGTTCAACTCAAGGGGGTTGATCGGGATTTGCAATCCCGATCCATACGAAGGACAACTTACGTACGTAGGGGGATTTATAATCCCGGAATTCATTAAAGTATCTTGTGACATTAACTAAACTCTATTCGAGATAAGTAATATTTACAAGTCCTTTCCTGTTATCATAATAATCTATTGCTGAACTATAAATATACTCCAAGCTCGTCTGGATATGTCACCCCTGACAACTTGTAATTGTTTGTTGCATTTTTAACGTGATGGGTTAGTCGGGATTTGCAATCCCGACTAATACGACGGACAACTTACGTGCGTAGGCGGATTTATAATCCTCGAATTCATAAAGTATCTTGTAACATTAACTAAACTCTATTCGAGATAAGTAATAGTTATAAGTCCTTTCCTGTTATCATAATAATCTATTGCTGAACTATAAACATACTGCTGGGGCTCATAAACAATACCCGCCACCACAGGATTTACATGGATGTGTGAATAGAGTATTTGAAGCCCATTCACAAGTGTATTCTAAAAAGCTATTATAGAAAAGCAGATTTTCCTGATTGATTTAATATCAAGATACCTCACTGGTTATTGATGGATTAAAAATCCTCTTTCATTTCAAAAGTAGTCTCCGTATCGATCGGGATTGCAAATCCCGACCAACAACC
>Ga0123336_10004411_pt1 | contig 11447 bp, 5 predicted proteins | sample SSSSmetaG_FD_96466 | JGI IMG/M metagenome (GOLD analysis project Ga0123336, IMG submission 96466) | Glacier valley bacterial and archeal communities from Borup Fiord, Nunavut, Canada, to study Microbial Dark Matter (Phase II) - ​SSSS metaG | ecosystem: Environmental > Aquatic > Freshwater > Ice... | reverse complement strand
GGGCCGAACGCGAAATCGAAAGTCGAGAAAGGCTGGGTTCACGTCACTCTTGACCGCGTCCTTGATCACGAAGTGGTCGTGATCACGTAACAGGAGAGCTTCAGCTTAAGATTGCGTTAATCGGGCCCATGCCTTCTTCCACCAAGTGGAAGGGACGGCCATTCAGCACAAAATCCATCTTTTTGTAATCGAGACCCATCTGTTGCAGGATAGTGGATTGCAGATCGCTGATGTAATGCGGTTTCTCCACTGCGCGATAGCCCACCTCATCGGTTGCCCCTTCAATAACGCCGCCTTTCACGCCGCCGCCCGCAAGGAGTGAAGTAAAGCCCATGGCGTTGTGATCCCGGCCAGTTGTGTTCTGCGACCACGGAGTTCTGCCGAACTCGCTGGTAAAGACGACCAGCGTGCTGTCCAGCATGCCCCGTTGCTTCAGATCGCGGATCAAACCCGCGATGGGCTTATCGACGGCGCGGCAAAGCGGACCGTGAGTTTTCATATCGTCGTGCGCGTCCCAGCCGCCGTTGCCACCGCCGGAGTGGCAGATCTGAATAAAGCGCACCCCACTTTCCGCCAGCCGGCGTGCCAGCAGGAGTTGCCGGCCGAAGTCGTCAGTCTCTTTTGTGCCGATGCCGTAAAGTTCCTTGACGTGTTCGGGTTCAGTGGAAAAATCGACGATTGCCGGTGCCTTCAGCATCATGCTGGCGGCCAGTTCAAAGGCCCGCGCGCGGCCGGCGATTTCAGTTTCCACTGCGTAATCGGCCCGGAACTGCTTATCCATCTCAAACAACGCTTTCATCTCACGGTCGCGCTGTTTGCTATCTGAACCGTGCGGCGGGAGAAGGTTGGGTACAGGTACATCTCCGGTGCGGAAAGGGGTTGCGGAGTAGCTCGACCCAAGATAGCCGCCCGATAATTGCACGGGCGAAGAAGGCCGGCCGATGTTCACGAATGTCGGCAAATCTTTGTTGGCTGTTCCCAGTGCGTACGAAACCCAACTGCCCAGGCAGGGGTGTTCAAACTGGCGGAGCGGTTTTCCTGTCGCGCCTTCAAGGACCGCCGGGAAATGATTAGTCTGGTGGCAATACATGGAGCGGACCACGGCGATATCGTCAATGGTTTCGCCCACATTCGGAAACCAATCAGAAACGGGAATGCCCGATTGGCCATACTGCTTATATGTGCGAAGAATCGGGATGACCGGCCGCTTCATGGGAGCGTTGTTATCGCCGAAACCGATGGCGTCCATGATCTTGCCTGCGTGTTTGTTGTCCTTGGGATCGAATGTGTCGATGTGGCTCACGCCACCGCACATGAACAGGAAGATGACAGACTTTGCTTTAGGTGTTCCCGGAAGGCGGGCATCCTGCATCATCTGACCGTTTTCGGCCCACAGGGAGCTCAAGGCGGAACCCATAAATCCCGCGGCCGTTTGGAATAAGAAACGGCGCCGCGCGATCTTTCCGCAGGGATAAAGGCTACTGAGGTTGTCCATCGTTCACCTCACGTAAATAAATTCGTCGAGATTGAACAGCAGCCACGCCAGATCTTTCATTCGGGCCGGATCGTTCTCGATGAACGTCAACGCATAGTCCGTTTCCGAGCCGGAGGGCTTTCTTCCCAGCGTTTTCTGGTAGGCCAAAGTCACGGCGCTATGCACATCGCCCGAACTTTCCTGCAACACCAGATCCGCGAATTTAGCCGATTCTTTTTCCACCAGATCATTGTTCATCGTAAAGAGAGCCTGCGGCGCGGTGACCGTTTGCGTGCGAATGGGGCAAGGCGTACGGCCGTCATCCACATCGAACGAAGTCAGAAAATTGTTCATCACGTCCGTGCTGGGGATATAACCGCGCGTAAGATATACACCACGCCTATTGGTCTTAGCGGCTTCCGTTACAGCATCCTTTGGCAGGAATATACTTTGCTTTTGATCGGGAACCGTGAGCTGGAAAGACTTGCCGCCCACCGTTAAATCCAGATCGTTCGAGGCGAAGTGAATGGAATCCCAAATGGGTTCGGCCTCCAGGCGCTGCAAACGGAAGTGCCACAGATAAGTGTTTCTGGCATCGGTCTTCCTGTTCTTCGATAGCTGCGGAGGTTCCGGTTTCGAGGAGAGCTGGTAGGTATCCGAAGTGACAATCAACCGGTGCAGCCACTTCATGCTGTAATTGTGCGAAACGAACTCTGCAGCCAAGTAATCGAGCAGTTTCGGATTGGACGGCTTGCCGCCTAACAAACCAAAATCGCTGGTGACGCGCTGCAGCCCTTCGCCGAAATGCCACCCCCAAACACGGTTCACCGCCACACGGGCAAACAGAGGGTTCTCCGGAGCTGTCAGCCACGCAACAAACGCCTCACGCCGGCCATCGCGGGTGTCCAGGTCTTTCGGCTGAAAAGGGAACCCTGGTTCCACTGGCTTATCCATTTCAGGCCGCTTTGGGTCGCCCGTCGTCAGTATGTAAGATTTCTCTTTTAAGAGATCTTTATCCTCTTCTACTGTCCAGTACGAGGGAAGCGCCGACACCCGGCCCAGAGCGCGTTGCTGTTTCAGCAATGCCTCGTATTTGCCTACTTGCTCAGGCGACAGGATGGCCTTAATTTTTGAAGGGTCGATCCGCAGCACTGGAAAATAGTCGTCGAAAACTTTTTGCTCGGCCGGGCTCCGGTCTTTTTCGGCTTTGCGAATAACGGCCTGCACTTCGGGCGTCAGCAGCGCAACCCGCTCGTCGTAAAGTTTCGTCCGGTATGGCCCGACTAAGTCTTCGATAGCCTTGTTAATGGGAGCGCTCTTTCTCTTAAGTTCATCGAGTTTTTCGCCATTCGCGAAAATTTCGACCGGCGTGGCGATCATCACGTTCTTCAATACCAACGGATCGAAGATCGCCTTCATTGCATAAAAGTCTTTTTGCGTGATCGGGTCGAACTTGTGGTCGTGGCACTTTGCACAACCCACCGTCATGCCCATAAACGCAGTCGAGATCGTCTCTACCGCACCGAACGGCACATCGTGATCTTTATCGTTACGAGTGACAGCGGAGCGGGCCAGGAAGCCTAGCGCGAACGTATCTTCGACGCTTCCTTCTACTTTGGTCCGGCGGCCACTTGTACTGGTCGCTGTTTCCGGGCGATAGCGATTCCCCAGGATTTGCGCGCGCACAAACTGGTCGTAGGGCATGTCGTGGTTCAGCTCTCGAATTACCCAGTCGCGCCAGAGATAAATTCCGCTCGCAGCGGGCATCACGGAACCGTCCAAGCCGTCCAGATCCGCATAACGGAGCACATCCAGCCAGTGGCGGCTCCAGCGCACACCGTGCTGGTCATTCGCCAGCAGATTATCCACCACCTTTTCGTAAGCATCGGGCGCAGTTTCCGCCAGAAATGCATCCTGCTCCTCGGGGGTGGGCGGAATCCCGATCAGATCAAAATAGACGCGCCTGAGCAGCGTGAGCTTATCGGCCTTACCAACCGGCAGCAGGCGCTTAGCTTTATAATCCGCGGTGATGAAGGCGTCTATCGGATTTGTTGAAGTGGTGGTGCCAACAGGGACCTCCGGCCGCGTGACCGGCTGCAACGACCATAGCCGCCCTGCTCTCTTTGCGAATTGTTCCTGAACTGTTTCTTTCTGAGCGTTTTCTTTAGGCGCGCCGGCTGCATATAACCAACCGAGTGGGATTAGGAGGACAGCAGTCAAGATCAAACGCATAGGGAGAGGTACTGCATGGTTGATTTTATCATTCAAATTTTGCACGAACCCGGCTGTCACCTATTGCATCACCGCGGCAACCACCATCTCCAGCAGCCTCCGCACGGAATCGTCACCCCCGACGGGCCCATCGTGAAACTGGTCGTGAGGAACCGGCTTCCAGTTATCGCGCGAATGGTCTACTTCGTAAGTTACCGGCAGCCCGGTCAGTTCTGGATTCAACTGGTTGTCGCTAGCCGCCATTTTGTACACCACCAAATCGAGTGAAGGAACAACATAAATGCCCGAACCGCCTGCTCCCGATTTGAAGAACGCATCGCGCGGAGCTCCAAAGACGTGGCCATCGGCGTTCTGTTCAAACATCAGTCCCATAGGCGAGTGCGGGTTGTAGGAGGAGGGCTTGCCGCAGAGAGCAACGTAATCGGCGGGAACAAGTTGCTGATTGCCCCATCTGCCGTGGTGCAGCAAGAGGTAGGGGAGCCGAACGGCATCGGTTGCCCGCAGCGCAATGCTGCCGCCGCCGGGCGTATGAGTCAGAGTGTTCCCATTTCGATGGATTGCATAACCCCATGAGCCGAAACCCATTGGTCCGGCCAGCTTCTCCTGAATATACTGCTGCATTTCCATGCCTGTCGCATGGCGCAGAACAATGGAGGCAACGTGCGGAGAAGCGGAAGAATATGAATATCCGGCCCCCGGCTTGGTCCACATACCGGTCTGAAGAGCGCTGGCGTCCTGGTCCTGGGGTTCGGTTGGGCGGGGTAAGGGCTCAAGTTTTTGATTCACTCCATTCACGATGCCCGGGTTCCCGCCCTCACCGTGGAAGCCGGCCGTCATGGAGAGAAGCTGGCCGAGCTTGATGTCGGCCTTAGCCGGATCTTTCAGGGGGAAAGCCTCGGGCAGGTATTTCTGCGTGAAGACTTTCGTTTCGAGCCCTTCGGGCAGCAAGGCGCGTTTCTCATTCAGCATGATCCCGCAGGAAATACTGGTGAAAGCTTTGCCGATGGACGCCATATCGGGATGCGCTTCGCGGTTGGCTTTGCCGAAATACTTTTCGTAAACCAGATACCCATGGCGAACAACCACTAAGCCTCCATGTTGGCTTGTCTCCTTCTCAAATTCGAACGCTTGGTCCAGACGGTTTAAGTCCATGCCGGCGAGCTTGCGGATCTGTCCGGCATCGGTCAGAATTCGCCAGCCACCATCTTTATCCGCGGGCGGGAAGTAAGTCTTTTTCTCAGCGGACAGAAGCGGAAGAGCACAAAAAAGTATCGATAAGAATGGGAATCGCCGCAGTTTGGTCATTGGTTTCCTAGAAAAGTGTACTTGTATCGGAACCGGCTCTGCCGAATGGGAAATGGCAGGCGAACGGTGCTTGCGAAATATCGCATTGGGATAATTCGGGGGCTTGCCCGCGAATTGCACTTCACGTGGCGATTGCGCCGACAACACAGCAATACTATTTGTGTCGCCCATGCCCTCCGCCCGAAATGGTTAATTCTTTGCGACTGAGCTTCTGATTGCGAACGCGGCAAGCGACTGCTACCGAAGGCGGTGATCTTGTTTGCGCAGTATTCAAATGAAACCGCAATATCCTGATCAATGGATTTACCGCGACCGTGTCGCCAACCGGCAACTCCAGGTCAAACAGGTTTATGTAACGCCCGCGCGAGTTGTAGATCTTGGCGTCGGGTGTTATTTCGTCGAGCCCCGCGTCTAAGCTCTTCATCAACTAAAACGAGAGCCACGGGCCCATCTGGATGTTCCGCAGGCTGTTACCCTGCCCTGTGAACAGCCCGAACTGGCTACTGGAAGTAAACAGATAGTGGCGCTTGTAAGAATCGCGGCGCTTAGGATTTTCGGCATGGCTCTCCTTCGAATTCCGTGGCAGATATATTCAAAATTGAAGCTGGCTAAAATTCAGCAGCGGATGCGTAATCCGTTTACTGGCTCGACCATTTCCTCCACGTGGTCTGATTTTCCAGCATCTTGATGAATACTCCGCCCACCACCGATCTGGCCTGAAATCCTCGCTGCTTGCCATCCTGCGTCCAATACCAATCAGACAACGGAACACGCGTGGGGCTTTCGTTGGCGAACTTATAAGCCGGATTTATCAGCGCCTCGAAATCTTCTGGTTTCTCGGCTAGCGTCGCCGTCCAAACAATCCAATCGAGTTTGGTGTAAGTTTCGCGGTTATCGAGAGGCAGCCCAAAAGCATTCTGTTTCGTTTTGTAAAACGCTATTTCCTTGCGGGCGACCTCCAGTGGAAACAAATGGAAATCCAAAATCTTGTCCCACACCAGGTTGTACTTCTGACTCCAACTACCTTTCTTATCGAAAGCCAGCAGGTAATGACTGCCATCTTCCGCCATGACTTTCCACTTAGCAGCCATTTCCTGTGCCGACGCAGTGAAGGCTTTTTCCTGATCCGAATATCCGAGCATACCGGCGAGCATGCCGTAAGACTGAACCGCCAGAATCGCCTTCAGTGATAAATTGGTGTTGTGTGCTAAGTGGCCCGCGAAATCGTCCGTGCTGAGCTGGTTCTCAGGGTCCAGGCCTTTCTCGCGAAGATACTCCGCCCACTTCGAAAGCACGGGCCAATACTTGCGCGCGTACTCGGCACTTCCTTCCGCCTTCGCCAAAGCAGCGGTCAGTATCAGCATGTTGCCACTCTCCTCTACAGGCATCTGACGGTCTTCCGTCTTCTCGCCACCGCCATAGACTTGGCCATTCGCGAGGGGATAGGTTCCTAGATCATGCGGCGCGAAGGGAAAACGCAAGCGCGGGAGCGAAGAGTACTCGAAGATGGGAGTCAACTGCGCCCTCAGCAATTTGGGATTGAAGAGCAGGAAAAACGGAGCTGATGGGTATGTTACATCCACAGTATCGATACATCCGTTGCTGAAGTTCTCTTTCGAAAAATAGAGCGGCGTTCCATCCAAATCAGCCGCCAACTTATGAGCAGCCAGCGTCTGCCGATACGCCAAGACGGCGAGAGCTGCATACTTGGCCCCGCCCGCCTTTACCAAATCGGCGGTCAATTCCTGATCGAATCGCTGAGCTCGGATATTGAGTTCCGGGTACTCTCGCGCTGCCGCTTTCAGCAGATCGGCCGCAGTCCATCCATTCCGGCGCCAGTAAGGCCGCAAATTCCTCTGAAAATACTGAATCGCGAAAAGATCGTCGTAGGCCAACATGAAATGGCGGGATACGATCGATGCGCCGACTGGTCCTAGTTTCCATTCGCCGGCCATTACGATCTGGTTTCGCGATGTCTGCGCGGGAGCTTCGAAATCGTCGGCTTCTGGTAGAGCTCCAGTCTCGATGAACTGGCCGCGTGTCAACTGGTTCGATGCCACTACTTCGACGCCCTCTCCTTCCGGTACCGCAAGATAGGCATACCCCCAATCAATGCGGAGATTGTCGCCTGCTTTCGCCAGCACCGGCTGTTCCGCGGTTCCGACACTCAAGACCTGCATGCCGGGAAGCTTGTGCCGCGACCAGTTCACCTTTTGTTCGGGCGTATTCGTCGCCAGTTGTGCTGTCGCATCGAAGTAAAGCGCGACGTCGTGTTGCTGGCCATCTGTGGAGCGGGTTTCCATGGAAATGTAAGTCAGCGGCCGGGAGAGGACGTCAAGATCGCCTGGCAGCGCGGGAGTAAGAAATGTCAGATCCAAATGGACATCCCCGGCTTCGAATCCGAATAGCGTACGGGTGGGAGTAATCTCTCGAGAGACTTGCTGCATTGCCGGTGCCGGGTTCGCGTTCCTGGGCTGGCCACCAATAAAACGTAGAGGCTTGCCGTCGATGCGGATAAGACCCGTCAAGGGCTGCTCCGTTCCCGTCCAATGCTTGGTGGGCTGATCCGTCAGCTTATCCGCCATAAGCCAGATGCTCAGGTACGGGTCATGGGTGATCAGCGGAGTCGCGGGTGGCCGAATCGTGACACCAGTCTGAGCGGAGACAGGCCGACAACATGAGATTGTGCAAAAAATGCTGATAAGAATGCTGCCGTGGATTCTGTTCATTTGATTCCTGGTCCGGCCCTAGACACTGGATGACGGGCCTGCCTCCCTAAGTGGAGAGCTTGTGATAGCTTACCTATAAAGCTAGTGGTGAAAAACTCGCAAGTTGGCCCCACACTCGGGCAAAGACCGGTTCGCAGCTTTCAATATTGCCGGTTGCTCGTTCTAGGATATGCGTTTGCAAGCCCGCTGCTTCCGCAATCGGCGAACACGGCGCTTCTCAATCGTTATTGCCAGGGCTGCCACAACTCAGAACTGAAAACAGGCGGCTTTGTTCTGAATCCACTCGCCGTCAATGAATCGGCACAGCATGCAGAGGACTGGGAGAAAGTAGTTCGCAAACTGCGGGGCCGTAACATGCCTCCTGCCGGGTTGCCCCGCCCTAACGAAGCTGAGTATAAGTCGCTGACTGCGAGTCTCGAAGCCGCGCTCGACCGCGCGTCGGAACTGCACCCGAATCCCGGGAGAACCGACACCTTCCGCCGCCTCAGCCGTACGGAATACCAGAATTCGATTCGCGACCTGCTCTCCTTGGATATAGATGTATCCGCGATGCTGCCGGGTGATGATGCAAGTCATGGCTTCGACAATGTGACTGTCGGAAATCTGTCGCCGACACTATTGGAGCGGTATCTCTCAGCGGCAAGAAAGATCAGCAGACTGGCAGTCGGCAGCCCGAGCCATTCACCCGGAGGCGATACGTTCCAACTGCCGCCCGATCTGACGCAGGAAGAACACTTCGATGAACTGCCTTTTGGGACACGCGGTGGAACTACCGTTCAGTACACTTTCCCCCTCGATGCCGAATACGATTTTCAACTTCGGCTGGCGCGCGACCGTAACGAACACGTCGAAGGCCTGAAACAGCCCGACCAGGTGGAACTGATGCTGGATGGTGAGCGAGTGAAACTATTCACGGTTAGCCCTCCCGCAAAAGGGAACGATCATCATCTGGTGGATAAAGACCTGAACATCCGAGTTCCGGTCAAGGCCGGTCCTCACCGGGTGAGCGTAGCGTTCCTGAAGACGCCCTCGCTATTGCTTGAAACGGAGCGGCAGCCGTACCAAGCCCACTTCAACATGGACCGTCACCCACGAATTCACCCGGCGCTCTATTCAGTTTCCGTCAATGGCCCTTATGCGGCGACCGGGCCTGGTGACACACCGAGCCGAAAGCAGATTTTCGTTTGCAGACCGGTGCGGCCCGCGGATGAAGATGCTTGCGCTAAGCGTATTCTGGCCAAGTTGGCGCGGCGTGCGTACCGGCGAGCGGTGAACGATGCGGACCTTCGTAGGCCTTTCCAGTTTTATCAGCAAGCCAGCAAGGAGTCAGGCTTCGAAACAGGAATCGAGATGGCCTTAAGCGCAATACTGGTCAGCCCCGAATTTCTTTTCCGTGTGGAGCAGGACCCCATCGGTCTCCCGCCGCAGACCGCATACAGGATCAGCGATGTTGAATTGGCCTCCCGCTTGTCGTTTTTTTTGTGGAGCAGCATTCCCGACAATGAACTGCTGGATCTTGCTACCGCGGGAAAGCTAAGAACACCCGCCGTTCTGGAAAAACAGGTGAAACGGATGCTGGCAGACAACCGGTCGCGCGTCCTGGTCACCAATTTCGCCGAACAATGGCTGCAGCTGCGCAGACTCGCGGCAATCACTCCCGACATGCGGACGTTTCCCGATTTCGATGACAATCTGCGGAAAGCTTTTCTAACGGAAACAGACTTGTTTGTAGAAAGCATCCTGCGCGAAAACCGCAGCGTGTTGGATCTGATCCGCGCGAACTACACCTTCGTAAATGAACGCCTGGCCAAACACTATGGCCTTCCCAACATATATGGAAGCCGCTTCCGCCGGGTTACTTTTGACGACAACACCCAACGTGGTGGATTACTCCGTCAAGGAAGCATTCTGATGGTGACCTATTTTGCCACCCGCACTTCACCCGTGATTCGGGGCAAATGGATTCTGGACAATGTTCTGGGTGCTCCTCCGCAGCCTCCACCCCCATTTGTACCGGCACTCAAGGAGCATCACGAGGGCGCAAAGGTGCAGACCATGCGCGAGCGCATCGCCGAACATCGAGCGAACCCGGCGTGTTCGGGATGCCACAACGTAATGGATCCGCTCGGCTTCTCGCTGGAGAACTACGATGCGGTGGGCCGCTGGCGGACAACAGAGGAAAATTTACCGATCGATTCCTCCGGCGGATTGCCCGACGGCTCAAAGTTTAACGGCGTAATCGGATTGCAAAAAGCGCTGCTAAACCGCCCGGAAGTGTTTGTAGGTACCGTGAGTGAAAAGCTTCTGACGTACGCGGTAGGACGGGGAGTAGAATCGTATGACGGAGCGGCAATCCGTAAAATACTGCGGGTAGCGGAGCCAACTGATTATCGGTTCTCATCGATCGTCATGGGAATCGTCAGTAGCACGCCGTTTCAGATGAGGAGATCTGAATGATCATCACCAAAAAGGCTCTACCCAGACGAACATTCCTGCGGGGGATTGGGGCGGCGGTGGCGCTCCCTCTTTTGGACGCCATGGTTCCCGCGATGACGGCCCACGCCGCCACGTTAGCCGTGCCTGTTCGTCGGCTTGGGTTCGTTTACATTCCGATGGGAGCCCATATGCCGAAATGGACACCCGAAGGACAGGGCCCAGGGCTGAGTAATCTCTCCCCGATTCTGAAGTCTCTGCAGCCGTTCTCAGATCAACTCACAGTTGTCAGCAACCTGGAATTGAAAAACGCTTATCCCGGCACACACGCTACCTCCAACGCGGCTTTCCTTAGCGCGGCAACGGCGAAGTGGACCGAAAGCACCGATTATTGCCTGGCGACCACAGTGGACCAGGTCGCCGCCAAGCAGTTGGGGAGAGATACGCGGCTACCGTCGCTGGAACTCGCGATGGACCTGCTTACCACCGTGGGCCAATGCGACAACGGCTATGCGTGCGTGTATCAGAACAATCTCTCCTGGTCTTCGCCTACCACTCCCCTGCCTGCTGAAGCTCATCCGCGGATTGCGTTCGAACGCCTTTTTGGAGAAGGCGGCAGTGCGTCAGAGCGGCGCATTGAACTTCGAAAGAAGGCAAGCCTTTTGGATTGGGTGAACGAGGATATCTCGCGCCTGAAGAATAAGCTGAGTGCCGACGACCGAAATAAAGTAAGCCAATATCTGGACACCGTCCGCGAAGTGGGACGCCGCATTCAGAAGGCGGAAGCGGATACGGCCGATTCGCAAATCAAAGACTTGGACCGGCCCGTGGGAGTGCCCACCGCTTATGCGGACCATGCGCGCCTGATGTTCGATTTGCAGGTGCTGGCGTTGCAAGGGGACGTGACACGAGTCATTACTTTCCAACTGGCACGCGAGACGAGTACCCGCACCTATCCCGAAATCGGAGTCTCCGATCCTCATCATCCGCTTACCCACAACGCCGGTGACCCGGACAAGTTGGCAAGAGTCGCCAAGATCAATGAGTTCCATGTCTCGCTGTTTGCATACTTCCTGAACAAGCTGAAATCAACACGGGACGGCAACGGCACATTGCTGGATCATTCCGTCTATCTATATGGCAGCGGCATGGGAAACCCGGACGTACATGATCACGTGAACCTGCCGATTCTGGTGGCTGGCGGAGGCGCAGGTACCATGAAGGGTGGACGCCACATCCGTTATGCCGAACCCACGCCGCTCGCCAATTTGCAT
>Ga0123336_10004408_pt1 | contig 11450 bp, 10 predicted proteins | sample SSSSmetaG_FD_96466 | JGI IMG/M metagenome (GOLD analysis project Ga0123336, IMG submission 96466) | Glacier valley bacterial and archeal communities from Borup Fiord, Nunavut, Canada, to study Microbial Dark Matter (Phase II) - ​SSSS metaG | ecosystem: Environmental > Aquatic > Freshwater > Ice... | reverse complement strand
TCAATCAATACTCTTCCAAAGAATGCACCAAAGAAAACGTTAACGAGAATTGATTTACCATAGTTTTCAGGACCCGTTTGAAAGACATTCGTAAGAACATCAATGAACGATTTCCCCTGTATTGCTGAATTTGGTGAAAATGAATTTCCAATCAACGCTAATGCTGTCCAAAAAACAGACATAACGAAGAATCCCACCATGAGGTTATACCCCTTTACACAGTACCAAACTAATCCAAAGAATGATAGGATTAAAATGACACCAATAGTAATATTAATAGCATCCATAAAAAAATACCCTCCTATAATAGTATATAAGAAATGTGTAACTAACATGTTAGACCGTTGTTTTTAATGCTAACATGTCAGTTATATGTTGTCAACATTATTTGTTTATTATTTATAATTTAGCTTATAATTATAACAAATTTTTAATTTTTTTTAAAAAACTCTTAGATTTAGCTTCTCAGGTAACCATCTCAATTGATATTAATTATAGTCCGGGATAATCATTGCGACGATGCTGTGAGTCATTTAATTAAGAAACTATAGAATGTAGTCCTGTTACAGTATATAGAATAATGAAGAAAAATTGGTAACATTATCATCGAACAACACCATAATAGCAAATTACTGATTGGATATTATATTGGGTAATTTGCTCAGGGGAAGGAATGTCAAAATCATAAAAAAATAAGGGATATAAGAATTTTGTTATATTAAATCCTTATATCCCTTATAAATACTGTATTCCAGTAATTTATGTCCTATATTTTTCCGCAGATATTAATTACAACCCACAAAAATTGTGAGTTGTATTTAATATCTGCAATAAAACATCTTAAACATAAGCAATTTTGTAATATAAAATTTCATTATTTGTAGTTAATAATTGCAATAATCGTAATGTTTGTAATATAAAATTGCAATTGTTGTACTTCAGCAAAATCACTTTAATCAAGCAAGATTCTTCTCCATTAGCTTCACAAATCTTTTGATATAGACCGTAAAAACAGTAAAATTTAGAACATTAAAGAATGGATAGATCAGGGCATAGACTGCCCTTTATTTTGGGGTATAGCAGTTTGAAGAGCCATCTCAATACCGCCTAAGTTAAATAACACTATAAATGTTGCAATCAGTAAAAGCGCAATAATCACTATAGCTCCTACCCAAAATCCCCAAAACCTTCTCTCACTTTCATACACTATAGTATTTTTGTAGTCTGGAACGTCCTTCTCTGTGAGTATATTTTAAAATGACTCAAGACTATCTTTAAAATCATTAACAATAAAATAAAGTCTGTATCTATAATATGTAAAAAAATATGTTCCACTAATGATCAGAAATGCAATATAGCATACTGCGGCTACTTTGATAATAATAATATTAGGTTTAGCTATATATCCTACTATTGCGCCAAGTACAAGCCCTATAGTAGTAATTAAATTTTTATTCATTGTATCAATAATAGAATTAATTTCATTTGCAATGTCTTTATATCGGTTTGTTATAGTCTCTTTAACTTTTGAGCGTTCAGTAAAATATTGTTTAACATTTTCCTTAAAATATAATTCAAAGTTTTCTAAAACAGATTTATAAATACTCTTTGATTTAATTAATAGTAGTTCATAGTAACTAGCATTACACTCTTCACATAAGAAAATACTTGTTAGATTCCTTAAAATACTAATCCGATCCGGACTCTTCTCACTATACACCCATTCATATTGTCTAAACAGGTAATATACCTGATTAAAATTAAACGATACATCCTCTTTATATGTAATCTTTACTTTTTTATATCCATTTATATTACTGTAGCTTCCTTCTCTGTAGTCGGAGAAGTGTAATCTGCAATATATGTTTTTAATTCACTAAATGTTTTACCTCCAATTACTACTGTTAGCCCATTATCAAGGAGTATGTCATCGTTCTAGAGTAAGAATATGGTTTTCTTCTGTCTACAGAATATACCTGTTTCTAGCTCATTAGAGGTATATTTCTGTAGATAATTAATTAATGTTTGGCTGCTGGAAAAACATATTATATTGTATTGTGAGTATATGGATGTTGAACAGTACAGGTAGCCTCAGTATTTCCGCCACCTGTACTAGATGCAACAGTAATATTAGAAAATCTTTCGTTATATAATCCCTTTTCCTTTAAGTAGTCAATAGCTATTTTTTTACACTCTTCCTCAGATGGAACTACCCCTGGCTTCTGATTTAATGCATCTTGCAAATAAACATGCCAGTTACCAGTTGCTTTTTGAAAGCCAAATTTCACTGTATTATCGTTTAAAAAGTATGAAGCATCATCACTCTTTATATTACCTTTTAAACCTAACTTATTTGTTAAATTTTCAACATCAGAAATAGTATTATTTATCTTTTTAAATTTATAGACCATTGCTTCATTGTTTAAATCATTATAACTAGCAGTATTAGTTATATCAATGTTAGGTATTTCACTGCCTGGCATTGGAATATTCAATTCAGGTAACTTATCTATAGATGAGTTATGGTAGGACACTCCTACTATAGTAGAACATACTAAGATAAAAGCTGTTGACATCACAGCTAAATGCTTTTTTGTAAGTTTTTTCATAGTTTAATCACCTCATATTATTTATAAATTAACGCCAGTGTGTGGTATGGTACGTGTCCAGTAATATACAAAACTAGATGGTGAAGATGAATATGTAGGTATAGTTCCAGTATAAAAACTTGACATAGTATCATTCATAGTATTTTGGTATCCCATTACCCTTGCGATAGTATCTCCGGAAGTACGTTGAACTTGATAGTATTGTGTAGCAGTCCAAAATGCATTTTGATATGTATAGTCATAGTTTACAAGGTATTGACCGAATACATCTCCTTCTCGAGAATCTAAATACATTGTAGAAGCATATCCCAGTGTCATTCTAGTGCCACCAAAAGTATTCCATATATTAGCTTCCTTTTGAGAATTGGTACCATTTTCTAACCAATGACAGGCATATGTAAGCACATAATTATGGTTAAAACTACAATCTGTAGTTATTGCATTTACATCGCTATAAGCTTCCATAGAAGAATTATGCCATGTATTACCAAAGGATCTAGCAAAACAATGTAATGCGTTATCAGTTGAATTTAGTGCTATTCCATGACCTGAGTAAACAAACAAGTCGACTTTACTTGCATTTCTAATATTATACTCAACAACTGATGAATCAGTATTAAAATATGTTGTTGTATAATAATTTGAAATTCTGTTTTTTAAGTTAGTCACATAAGAAGCACCTGCTCTATCAGGACTGTCTGCTCCACTAGTATAAGAACAACTACCATATACACTTGTATAATCATCAATACCTAAATAACCTGCACTCATTGCATATGTGTTAAGTGAAAAAGCAAAGAGGGGTACTATAGTCACAAAAAACATTATTAAATTTTTCTTCATAATCCGTCTCCTTTAATTTTATACTTCAATTTACAAACTATTGCAATAGTAACTATATTATACCATATTTTACCATATTATTTACATGAAAACCAATATGTGGTATTTTATGTTTGAGATTATTGCTAAATTACTATTATTAACGTTTCAAATTAGCCACATAAATGGAATTCCTTGATTTTATCTTTAAAAGTAAATTCTGAGCTCGGCTTTTCTGTACCCTATCCATAATATAAAATTCTTAATGTATTTTATAAATACAAATGTATTAACTATTTCTAATACACTTAGTTATTTCAAAAGGTATACCTTTTGAAAAGCATTCATTTAGGTATAAAAAGTATGTCAGTATTCTCCATGAATAAGTATTTGAAATATGTCAAATCATTATATACATTTTGACACGTTGCTGATACAATAAAAATATCATTATGTATTAAGTGAGGTTCCCCTATGAATAAAAATTTTGGATATTGCCGTATATCCGATAAAGATCAAAATGAAGGAAGACAAGTACAAGCTATGCTTGATATTGGCATACTTGAAGACGACATTTATATAGATAAAGAGAGTGGAAAGAATTTTGACCGTCCCAAGTATCAAGGATTAAAAAAAGTTCTTAGGCAAGGAGACATTTTATATATAAAAAGTATTGATAGGCTTGGAAGGAATTATAAAGAAATAAAGCGTGAATGGGAAGACATAACGCAAAATATTAGAGCTGATGTTAAAGTTATTGATATGCCACTTTTAGATACAACACTACATAGGGATCTTTTAGGTACATTTATAAGTGATTTAATTTTGCAGGTGCTTGCCTATGTTGCAGAAAATGAAAGAATAAATATTAAGCAGCGTCAGGCAGAAGGAATCGCATTAGCCAAATCCAATGGAAAACAAATGGGTAGACCAAAGAAAGTCATTGATAAGGCCTTTATTGATATATATTTGAAATGGAAGGCTAAAGATATTACTGCTGTTAAGGCAATGGAATTATTGAATTTAAAGCCAAATACTTTTTACAGGCGAGTCAGAGAATATCAACAATTATGAAATCTACAGGGGAATAATTTATGGGGTACTTAAAAAGCAGAGAACTTTTAACAGAGGAACAACGGCAAGAACTGAAGCAAATACCTTCTGATTTAAATGCTAGAGAAATGGCAGCATACTATTCTATTATCCTCGATTACATTTCCAATGAAGCCTTACGCCGTAAGATTCAAAAAGGACTTAATAAAGGTGAAGCCACAAATGCATTAGCAAGAGCTATATTCTTCGGCAAACGTGGAGAACTACATGAAAAAGCACTGAAAGATCAACTGCAACGGGCTAGTGCCTTGAATATAATCATCAATGCTATAAGTGTCTGGAATACAGTGTATCTTGAAAAGGCTATAGACTATCTGAAGGAAAGAAATGTCCTGAAGGAAGAGTTGCTTAATTATATATCTCCTTTGGACTGGGAGCATATTAATTTCTTGGGTGAATACACCTTTAACATCAAAAATATTACATCATTGAACAATTTACGATCACTAAATGAACCCAACAATTTAAATTTTCCTTAGCGTACAAATTTGAGCAGAATTTAAGGGGTATGGAAGCTTAGCGTACGATTTTTGCAAAAATCTGCCCATACCCCTTTTAGTCAAGTTTTTTAGAATATGTTGTTACTACCTTTCAAACACGATAATACCGTTATTGTTAATTTGATAAGCAAAGCTTGTAGTATCAATTATGCACCTATCCCATTCATCTTCAGTGTATAAAATCAGGTCAAAAGGTTTACTGCTTTCTATGTTCAAGTACATATCTGCCAATAAACCCCTTTTATTGGCTGTATCTTTGATGATACATAGATCTAAATCACTATTTTTACTGGCTGCTCCTTTTGCTTGTGAGCCAAAAAGGACTATCTTTATAGGGGTATAACGAGAAACAATCTCTTGTATATGGTTTCATTGCTGTTGGTAAAAGTTCAATTTTAAAAAGGCTCTCCTCACTTGGTAGAATAAAATCTGGAAGTCCAACTTTTTCTATTCCGCTATAAAATCTTACTGCAGGAGTATTTTCATTAATAGGTAGTCCTCTATGTGTTTTAAAAGAATAAACATCTGTAAAGTATTGAGTTAATATTTCTCTTAAATCACTAATTGTTAATATAGCTTCATTTTCAGGATCATAATCTCCCAAATCATAAAAATGGCTTTTTCTTGTTCCCATTAAATTATGAATCAATTCTGCATTTAATTTTCCAAATAGTCGTTCAATAGTAGCACCATAGTGTGGAGTTTTAACAGGCCTGTACATTACGTTTGTCTCTAACGTTTTTGTTATCATCCGTTTTAAATCAGTACTTTTAAAATCAGGGCCATTATCCAAATAAATAATTGATGGTATACCACAAACCGGCCATTCATTAAATGTGTTATATCTTTCCTTTGCCCTTTTAAATAATACTCCATGTTCAAGGGCCTTCCTTACACGATTTGCCGAAGGTTCTTCCATTGATATGTACATGCACCATATCCACCTTGTATATACATCTATCCCTAAAGTAATCCATGGCCTACCGATATTGTATCCAGTATGCTCATCAATTACATCCATATCGAGTCGTGTATGATCAATTTCAACCATGTGAAGCGGAAACAATGCTTCTCCATTTGAGAATCCGCGTAGAATAGGTCTGTACTTTTCAGAAGCTTTTTTACCTTTTCGTAGCTTTGTTTTTATATCTTCCCTAATTCTATTTAACATTTTATATATCGTAAATTCACTTGGAGGCTCTAGTCCTTCTTTAACACAGAGAGATCTTATAAGTCGGTATGTTGTCGAATTAGATATATTCCTTGGATTTAAATATTCATTTTCTATAACATATTTTATAATAGGGATATACTCTTCAGAAATTCTTATATCTATTTCATCTAAAATGTAATCTGGATCTTTAGGGTGACAAATAATTAGCTTCTTATTATCTTTTCTATCAGAATAACCTATACCAGCCTTGGAAATCAATCCCTCTATACCTTGTCCATCAACCTCATTTTCAGACTTATAATAGTCGGATATATACGTATTGATTGTCCTTATAGAAAGTTGGTACTTTTTCGCAATTCTCTCTACAAGCTTATTTTGTCTAAGTTTATATATATCTTCATCGTTATAAATAAATTCATCATACATTTGTGCAAATTCATATACAGCCCTTACATCATTAGCTTTTGCTTTTCTTAAAACAATAACTGGCCTAATTATCTCGTACCTTTTTAAAACCTTATCCCTATTTTTATCACTTATCTCATCAAGATTGGATTTATATTTGATATCTTCGTTTTTTGAAACAAATGAATCCGCAGGTTTAAATGAAGGGTTTTTTACAAGCTCATAAAAATTTATTGTCAGAAGTTCACCATCGTTATCTCTTTTCATTTCAACATTTGGAGGTGTAATACTCCATATTATATACTTTTTTCCGTAGTACAGTTCCCTCTCCTTTTCATTATATTGTGATAGATAGAATACACGTATATAAATAAAAGTGAAACATCAAATCAATATCCATTGCCTACTGAATACTCATCAAGATTACTATTCATATACGTCCGAATAAACAAAAAAACCCGCAGGATGACAATAAAAGAACCTTTTTACAAGTCCTCTTACAGCGTAATTAAAGATTACGCAAATAAATCCATCCTCCGAGTCTTAACAAACCTTCTTAATCATATGAAATTTTTAAAATGCTTCCAACGCTACTAATAATTTAATCTTTCCCAAATTCATTTATATAATACTTGCATTCTATCATATTTTTTACGATTATTGCAAATATTAATTACAAATACATATTGTATTTTTAGGGCCTAATAAGGAATTATAAAAAAATAAATTATATAAGAATTTTGATATACCTAATCCTTGTATCCTTTAAAAATACCGTATTTCAGTAATTTAGGCTCTGAATTTTATTGCAGTTTTTATGTTATTTTTGTTGCAAATATTAATTACTTTTATTGCAAATATTAATTACAACCCACAAAAATGCCTCGCGCTCAAGGCATTTTGTCCTCAACCACAAGGCTTTTAGCTATTAGATTTATTCCTTTTATATTTAAGGCTGTGAGCCTTTGTATTTCCTCACTGACTTTCTTTTGGACTTCTTTTAGTAACGGTTTTATAGCATAGCCATAAACCAAAACCAAATCCATTTCCATAAAAAGCCCATCAATATGATTTTCGGCACGAAATCTAGAAATCTTACTAACTCCTTCGATGCTTAATGTAACATATTCTGCAATCTGATATATAGTATAATCAGAAATTGTGTATTTTCCCATATAGCTAAAGGTCGGTCTAACAACTGATTTCTCCCCTTCAAGCTGGAAACTTCCCATACCCTTACGCCTAAAAATCTGCAAAGGGTCTAAAAAATATCCCGAGAAGTCCTTCTGTATTTCAAAAGTAGGGACTGGAATAACATGTTTGCCCTGTTCTTTACGGCTTGTTAATGCCTGCTGTATCTCATATTGGCTGGCAACATCCTGTATTAGAATCTTTTCAGAAATCTCTGGGAAGCCAAGCCTTTTAGCTATAGTATCTACCATACCATCGGATGTACCTAAAATAAGGATAGATTCAGGTTGATAAAGTTCAACTGCCCTCTTCACATCATATATATGACTTTCATCCATAAAAAGAGCCCTTTTTATAGATGCTATCTTTGTTTTCTCTTTTTTAGCAGAACTACCCGCAACAATTCGAGTCCCTCTGATTAACAGGCCATCATCTATTAGAAACTCTATATTTCTTTCTCTCGCAACCCAGGTAGCGCGGTGACTTTTTCCTGTACCGCTAGGTCCTACAAATGCATATACCTTCATTCTTTCCACCATTTCTGCCGCTCTGCCTTGGCATAATTCTCACATAATATATTACTTTATTATAGTCAATTTTTCACTTAACTACAACAGCATTTCTTTATCATTTAGTATCTTACAAAACTGCTCAAATTTAAAATCATATTTTCTTATTTTTATTACCCCTAAGTACTCAATAAAGTGTAAAAGCTTTTAAAAGCTATATGACATTTCAACGCTCCTTTTGCAATAGCTTGCAATACAGACTCTTACGATGGTATAATATGGTTAAATGTCAAATCTTTTGGAGGTAGTTATGCCTTTTTGCCCAAAGTGTAAATATGAATATGAAGAAAACATTGAATCTTGCAGTGATTGTGGCACAAAGTTGGTTGACCAATTGGAAAAGGAACCAGCAGAAGAGTATGATAACCCTGCTTTTTTAACTAATGTAGCAGATGAAATTCAAGCCAGCATAATTATATCTAAGCTTTCTACCTATGACGTCCCTGTTATGAAAAACTATAAAGAGTCAGGCTCATTTATGGCAGTATACATGGGCAATACTATTTTTGGAATAGACCTCTATGTCCCTTCTAAGCTTTTAAGCTTAGCAAAAGAAGCTTTAGAAGAAGATCCTTCAGATAATAATGATGAATTTGAATTTGACAGTATGATTGATGATTTCGGTTTTGAGGACATGGACAACTTAGAGTTCGATGAAGATGAAATTGATGAAAACCATGAGGCCAAAGATCTACATCTAGTTAATATCAAGCTTAAAAATACAGAAATACCTAATACCAATGATTTCTCTAATGATGGTAAGCAATCTTCTGATAACCTCGAAAAAATAAATATTGCAGATAATCCTCCCAACGATCCTGATGATACGGCTGATGCATCCATATCCCATGGTAAAAAGGTTAAAAAGATGTTTACATTAGCATTTATAATTATATTAACTCCAACTATACTATTTATATTATTTTCATTATCTCGCCTGCTCACAGGTAAATAGAATCTTTGCTTAACTCAAAATGACATAACTGAAATAATATGATGGATATTAAAAGCTCCATAATATTGAGATAAAAACAAATGCCGAGAGGTATTCCCTTCGGCATTTATGCTATTCATTACTTCTGGATATATTTGCAAGTACATGGGAGCATAACTCACATTGACTGCATATTACTACTTTACCCGTGAATACATTTTTAATTGTTTCTAGCAGCTCCTTGTTTCTGAACTGCCCGTTACTGTGAATTATGACCTTTTTAGGTGCCATTGTAATTAAAGAACTTACAAGTAGGTCATCATAGTTTATATCTCCTTGAGATATATCGTTTACAAATTCCCTTATGCACTCATTTGTTATTTCTCTATGTTTCTCATCCAAAAGAACATATTTACTGTCATAGCCTACTAGAACGTGAATCACTTCGAACTTAGGCTCCTGTATATCTACAAAGTATTTTAGCAATTTAATAAACTCATTATATTCTCTTTCCATAAGAAAGTCATCGATTGCTTTTTCTACTACTTCTTCTAAATCCCTTAAATAATCCTTTAATCTGAAGTTAACAAATCCTTCTAATATAATGCTGTCGGAATTTTCTAGGTATTCAATCAACCTTCTAACAATCACGTTTCTTCTGTGTACCTGAAAAAGGCTATTAACTAAGTTCTTATCGTCATTTTGAACTGTTTTCAGTGAAAGTTCCAAAATGTCCTTCTTTTCATGTGAATTGAAATAGCAATAGTTAGTGTTAATTATCCTTGAGATCAACTTTTCCTCATATTCCTTTATAATAAAATCCGCTAATGCGTTGGAAACATGAATTCTAATTATCTCAAACTCTTTCTGGTCAATGCCTGCAGCTATGTCATCTTTTATGCTGCAGATAATGGAAGTTGAGTCTCCGGAATCAACTTTTTCAAGATATATATCAAACTTATCGCCATCAATTGCTTTGAATTCATCGATAATTTGCTGTAAAACACAATCAGCAGAATCGTCAACTCCAATGCAAAGAAAATGCATCAACTTCACTTCCTTTCAACTGTAGTATATGTCTTCGTAAAATGTTGTATGCAGTGATGTCATCATGCAATTTCTACCACGCCTTAAAAGTAAAAATCCACACTTAAACATGATTCTGCTACATTATATGCATACATATATTACTCAAGTTACATTAAAAATAAAGAAAATATTAATGCAATATTCAAAAGTATTATTCTTTATATTTTTAATGAATGATGCATAGCTCCTTGAATTTTTATTTCAAATCCTTTTATTTTTCCCCAATTATAATTAGAGAGCCAAAGTCCTCAACAGCCCCATGACCCAGTGAAACTACCTTAACGTCTCTTTCTTCTACAAATGATATTATTTTTTCCCATTCAGTGAGCTTTTCAATATTTCCAAAAATGCAAAGCATGTCTTCAGATATTTTCCCTGTACTGCCACCAATGAATCCATAATCCAGTCCTTTTAAAAGGATTTTCTCCTGGGGAGGAATTAAGAGTGAGTCTATCCCATTATCAGTAGCCGCTCTATGGATTCCAGTATCTGCAGTAATAATGGAGTTTTCATCTACAATGCAAATTGAGCATTTTGAATAACCCTGATTCACATGGATTTTTTTAAGTGCTCTCTTTTCAATTTCCTGCAAAAGGATGCTATCTGTATACTTAAAGTTATGGAAAACGAAATCACCCACCCTAGCCGCATTATAGCTGACGCTTTTGGGATATTGGGGTAATAACCCAGAACTGCCTTCAATAAGGTTAACCCCTAAATCTTTAAGCCTTTTTAGTACTTTTGTATCAGCAGCAGGCTCGTAAATCATATTTCCCTCCCCTAAATCATGAAAAGCCATGTCAGGGTGAGCAGAAACAGCATCATATAAATTGCCACTTGGAGGAACTAATACAAGGTTAATGCCAAGTTTCTCTAAGGCCTCACAATATGTGCTTCCACACCTATTATCAACAAGAGCTACTGCCCCTCTTTGGGGTAAATTGGGTGTTTTTAAAAAATTCACTATAGCCTCCTTATACTAATTTGCTTCAAAAATGGAGAATGAGATCCAGAAGTTATGCAAGCTGCTGTATATTTCAATCG
>Ga0123336_10004407_pt1 | contig 11450 bp, 10 predicted proteins | sample SSSSmetaG_FD_96466 | JGI IMG/M metagenome (GOLD analysis project Ga0123336, IMG submission 96466) | Glacier valley bacterial and archeal communities from Borup Fiord, Nunavut, Canada, to study Microbial Dark Matter (Phase II) - ​SSSS metaG | ecosystem: Environmental > Aquatic > Freshwater > Ice... | reverse complement strand
CAATTACTTTTAAAATACTCATAAAAATATGCTCCTTTTTGTTATAAAGTTTTTGTTGTTTTATTTCTTATATTATAACATATATAACATATAAAAAACAAGGGTTTCAAACAGATATCTATTGTTTTTATGTCATATTTGTAATTCATAAATACAAGAATAATCGAATACATTATCAAAAAAATAAAGTCTATGTTAATAAGCTCTTTTCTTGTTATATAAATAGTTTTGTGTATAATATAATAATAACAAAACAATTTGGTAGCGTCATACTTAAAGCCTGTAAGTCAGTTAAAAAAAATAAAATATGGTTTGCTTTTATATATTACAATATACAGTCTTTATATCTTAAACTGTATATAATTTCTATTTAGGAAGGTGTTATTATGAGGGCAATAGATAAAATACTAAAAATTGCAATAGAGGCTAAAGCCTCAGATGTGCATTTAATAAACAATGTAAATCCTGTGATAAGGGTTGATGGCGAATTAGTAAGATTAACAGATTTTTCGGTAAACGATATTGATAGTTTAAGGTCATTTATTTTAGAATTATTAAACGATGAAGAGCTAAAAGAATATGAGACAAATAAATATTATGATTCATCTTTTCAATATGAGAATTCAAGATTTAGGCTTCATATTTATAGAGAAATGAGATGTGATGCTGTATCTCTAAGATTAATACCTACTGTAATTCCTACTTTTGCAGAGATGAATTTGCCTCAAGTTCTAAGAAAATTTTCAACTATTGAAAATGGATTAGTCTTAGTTGCAGGAGTTACTGGAAGTGGAAAGTCTACAACATTAGCTGCTATAATAGATGAAATAAATAAACATTATAGCAAACATATTATTACAGTTGAAAATCCTGTGGAGTTTATACATAGACATAATAAAAGTATAATAAACCAAAGAGAAGTTGGAACAGATGTTCTAAGTTTCTCAGACGCTGTTTCTTCTGCAATGCGTGAAGACCCAGACATTATATTACTAGGAGAGCTTAGAGACTTAGATACTATTGCAAATGCGATTACAATGGCAGAAACAGGACATCTTGTTTTTGGAACGTTACATACAAGGTCAGTTGCGGATACCGTAGATAGATTAATAGATGTATTCCCTGCAAATCAACAAGAACAAATAAGGGTACAGTTATCAAATTCATTACAAGGTATAATATGCCAAAAATTAGTTCCAAAAATTGGTGGAGGTAGAGTTCCTTGTTGTGAAATAATGTTTCAATCAGATGCTATTAGAAGTTTAATTAGGGACCACTCCAGTCCAAACGTAATAAATGACGCAATATTTTCAAGCTCTAGAAAAACTGGTGCACAAACAAATGTACAGGCATTAGCTAAGTTGGTAGTAAGTAAATTAATAACAAAAGATTTTGCATCAAAAGGATTAGACGAATCAGATTTAGAACTTTTAAATAAGATGATTGTTACTATTCAAAGTAAATAGTAACAAGTAAATAGTAACAAGTAAATAGTAAGGAGGAGATACTTTTGATTTATTTGAAAAATATAGTTTCGAGATTAACTAACAATACAGATATTGTAGATGCAGTAAAAAAAATGAAAACGGATGAAGAAATTTTAAATTTTCTACAAATGCAAAAATTTACAAATGATGAAATAATAAAAACATTAGAAAAGTATTATGCAATTATTTACGTGGATTTAGAAAAAATAGAAGCGGATAAGGTATTCATGAGTAAATTTGACCTTGTTACATTAGAAAAACAATTAATATTTCCATATAAAGTAGATGAAGCAACTAAGACTTATTATTTTGCAGTAAGTGATATTACAAATCAAAATTTAATTAGTATTCTAAATAACTCTTGTAAGTCTATGGGATACAAGCCGAGTTTATTATTCGCGTTTGAACATGATATCTTAAACAAATATAATCATACTCGTTCTGAAAGTGTAATTGTTGTTGATGAGAATTTTGATGTGCCAACTTGGACAAACAACATTATAAATGAAGGTATTCGACTAGGAGCTAGTGATGTGCATATAGAAAAGTCAGAACTATATTTACAAGTAAGATACCGTATTGATGGGTTACTGACAAATAAAAAAATATTTAATTTTGACGAAGGTACAATTTCATCAATTTGCGTAAGAATTAAAATTATTTCCACGATGGATATGTCTGAAAAAAGAAAACCACAAGATGGCAGAATTGATAACCATAAATATAACAATGAATTATATGATATAAGAGTTTCAAGTGTTTGTACAATTTTTGGTGAAAAATTTGTAATGAGGCTTATCCCTAAATCTTCTGGAATTAAAACTTTTGAAGAACTTGGATTTGATGAATTGAACAAAGCAAAAATTGTAAAAATGCTGAACAACCAAAACGGAATCATCTACCTTGCGGGTGCTACTGGTAGTGGTAAAACAACCACTTTATACACAATGATTGAACAAATCAATAGTGACGATATAAATATATATACAATAGAAAATCCCGTTGAAAAAACAGTAGAGAATGTTAACCAAATTCAAATAAATCCATTAGCTGGAATTGATTATTCTGTTATCTTAACATCTTTGTTAAGACAAGACCCAGATGTTATTGTAGTCGGGGAGATTAGAGATAAAGAAACAGCGAGTCTTTCGGTAAGAGCTTCGTTGACTGGACATTTAGTTTTAACTACAATCCATGCGAATAATGCATTAGATTCTGTTGGTAGATTAATAGATATGGAGATTGAACCATATTTATTAAGTGCTAGTACTATTGGATTTTTATCTCAAAGACTTGCTAGAAAATTGTGTCCTCATTGTAACCAAAAAGTAGAAAAACTTCAACCATATGAACGGGTATGGCTTGACAAAATGTGTAAAGAATACGAATTGCCTGATTATAGTGATGATAAATTTCATAAAGCTGGAAATTGTGAGTATTGTTCTAGTGGATATAAAGGAAGAGTTGCATTAGTTGAAGTAATAGAAGTTAGTGATAAATTAAAAACTTTATTATCAACAGAAGTTGATTTAGGAAAAGTTAGACTACAAGCTCTTGAAGAGGGCTTTAAACCATTAGTTGTTGATGGAATAGAAAAAGCATTAGCTGGTACAACAACAATAGATGAATTAATAAGACAATTAAATTAAAGGAGCTACAAAACTGCTTACAAAAATATAAACAATTTTAAACAAAAATGAACATAGTTAGTTGTTCATGCAGTAATTGTTGCTTTCAAGCCTCAGTGAGTGTAGTTTTTTGAAAAAGAAATAGCACGATGAACTACGTAAAATGACAGGTTAAAGACGTACCTTTAGATGTCCTTCAGTCTTAAGCTCTACGATAATGAGGAGGAAACTAATCTAAGGTTTTGCTATGGCTTAATTATGATTAGACACACCTAAATTCAGTGCACCATTATTTTACATTGGCAAGAAGAAAAAATTCCCCAAGGGAGGTTGACTAGAAATGGTCGAATATTCATTTGTACTGGACTTAGCTGGTAACAGATTAAGTCCATGTAATAAAAACAAAGCTTATTACCTTATCAGAAATAAAAGAGCTAAAATGCTCAATAAGTTCCCAATGGTAATACAATTATTTAAGATAATTAAAGAGGACATTATTGACAAAACTGAAAACTATCTTGGTATTGACGATGGTAGTAAACATGTTGGGCTAGGTATAGTTCAAAATTGCAAAACTAAAGTAAAGCCAGTGTTCAAGGGTACCATAGAGCTTAGAAATGATGTTTCTAAAAAGATGGCTATTAGAAAAGGTTATAGAGTTTATCGTAGGCACCATAAAAGATATAGAGAAAAAAGATTCAACAACAGAAACGCTTCCATAAGAAAAGGTAGGATTGCTCCAACAATAATGCAAAAGAAACAATCTATATTAAGAAGTATAAATCAAATAAGCAAATGGCTTAGAATAGACTCAATATATCTTGAAAATGTATTAATAGATATAAGGGTTTTAACCGAAGGTAAGAAATTATATAAATGGCAATATCAAAAATCTAATAGATTGGATAATAACATTAGGATAGCAGCACTTAAGAGAGATAAATTTACCTGCATTGACTGTGGTTCCAAACAAAATTTACAAGCCCACCATATTAAGCCAAAACGTTATAAAGGCTCAGACAGCATACACAACGTTGTAACTTTATGTAAACCCTGTCATATAAAAACCTTCGGCAGAGAAATTGAGTTAATGAGTAAATACTTAGCTATAATAAAAAGTAAGAAATTAAATCTTAGTGATGCAATGCATGTTATGCAAGGTAAAAAATGTTTACAATCTGAACTTAAGAAAATATCACAATTATATTTAACTACGGGTGGGGATACTGCTAATCATAGAATTGATTGGGGCATTGAAAAAACACATTCAAATGATGCTTTGGTTATCTGCAATTTAGATATTAAAAACAGCAATATCAGTATTAAAGACTGGAAAATAAAACCTTTACGCAAAAAATCCAAAGGGGATGCATCGTTGACTGTAAATGGTTTTAAGCATAGAGATTGCGTTAAGTATACTAAAAGAGATGGCACAGAGTATATAGGATATATTACAGCTTTTCATCCAAGCAAAAATCAATTTAACATGACACAAATAAATGGTAAAATCTTAAAAAGATATGGTCTTAAAAATTTAAAATTAATATCAAGACCAACGTGTATACGTTGGATATAATATAAAAAAAGGAGGTGAACTGGTTAGTTAAGTTAAATGTGTAATTATGTTCAGATTTAATTAACCAGGTCAATTATGAGAAATTTGCTTTATGGGCTACTGGGTATAGTATTTGGTGCAGTATTCTGTGTTACATTATTAGTAAATGTTCCACAGACCATAATAAAAAATACAACTATTAAAACTGACAATAAACCAAACAATCAAAACCAAGAAGAAGTAGTTAATAATATAACTCCACAATCAAATCCAGATATTTTAACGTATCATGTTAATCAAGCTGGAATTGAAAAATATAAAAATGAGGGCGTAATTAACTATGGAAGAGCAAACCCTATGTTATTTTATAAAAATAACGCAATCGCGGAGGTTCCAAAAACACCTGATACTACAACAACGCCTCCTGATACTACAACCCCCCCAGATACAACAACCAATCCTGATAAAGAAAATCCAGTGATAATAGATACTAACACAGATGTTGCTGATACTGACGTGGATAAATCTGTTTCAGAATTTGATTGGAAAACTTACGAAAGTAGTTACGTTTTACCAGTAGGCTATTTATTTGGATATAACTCAAGTACTAAAAAATTAAACGTAGTAAATATTGCATCAATAGAAGGAGATATTATGTCCAAAGGAAAATTCCCAATCGATAAGGCTTTTTATAAAACATCATCTGATTTTGGAATTAGAGTAAGCCCTATTGATAAAAAAACCAAAGAATTTCATAAGGGTTTGGACATTTCAAGCACTAACATAAAAGGAATAAAAGTTTATGCTATGTTAGATGGAACAATAACACAGACCTCAGATAATAACGGATATGGTAATTATGTAACTATTAATCATAGCAATTGTTCAACAATATATGCACACCTTGATAGCTATGCAAAAGGATTAAAGACAGGCGATAAAGTTAAAGCAGGAGATGTTATTGGATATGTCGGAAGTACTGGTGCAAGTACTGGTCCACATCTACATTTAGAATTTGACGTTGATGGCGTAAAATTAACACCAAAACATTTTTTAAATCTTATTGGACTTAGTTAGGGGGCAATGACATGTATACATATATATTTATTTTCATTATTAGCTTATTTTTCGGAAGCTTTTACAATGTAGTGGCAATGAGGACGTTAAAAGATGAGGGATTATCTTATCCTCCATCTCATTGTCCAAGTTGTGACCATAAATTATCACCATTAGACCTATTTCCAGTATTAAGCTATTTATTTCTTGGCGGGAAATGTAGATATTGTCAAGAAAAAATTTCACCATTATATCCTTTTGGAGAGTTATTGACTGCCACAGCATATACTATAATTTTTTATAAATATGGATTTAGCATGGAAGCTTTGGTTCAAGTTGCTTTTATAACAATTATGTTATGTGCAACAATCTCAGATTTCGTAGAACACATCGTTCCAGATAGATTTGTTGTAGTAGGACTTGTCGTAGTTCTCGTTTTAAGAATTATTACTGGTACAAATCTATTACACTATGTAATAAGCTCTGCAATTTCATTTGGCGTGTTATTACTTATATTAATAGTAAGTCAAGGGAAAATGGGTGGAGCAGATGTTAAGCTATATGCATTAATTGGATTAGCAATAGGATTAAATGGTTCAATATGTAGTTTATTTTACGCTTCTTTTATAGCATTAATTTTAAATTTCAAAATGCTTTTCAACAACAGAGATAAAAAAATAGAAATTCCATTCGTTCCATATATAACATTAGGCATATTAATTACGTATATAATAAATATATACAGTTTGCCTATTTTCTAATAAGGAGGCAAAAAAATGAAAATATCAGAAAAAGATAAAAAAGTATTGCAGATGTTGGCTATATTTTTAATAATAAGTTTAACAATTGTCGATATTGCGTATCCACAAGTATTAGCTAATATTTATCCACAATCAGTTTCCGATAAGTTTTCACTGAAAGCTATTGAAACAAAACAACAAAAATTTAAGACAGTAGACAACACTATAAATAGTAATGAATTAATGATTAAAGATAACAAAGTACAATTAGAATCATTAACGACTACAAGCAAACAAACACAAAAAGAATTGAACACTTTAACTGCTAAAATTAACAGAGAAGATTTAGTGTTCCATATGCCTTCCATATTAATATCTCTGGAACAAAATGCAATACAAAACAAGACGAACCTTACCATTGAGTATGGTTTAATAAAATCAGCAGAACAATCCGCACAAGGAGGAGTTGCTGATGTAGTAAATCCAAATCAACAAGAAGCTATAAAACAGGGAGCAGAACCTCATACTTCAGCAGGAACTACGACTACTCCTGGCACTACTACAACAAATAACTCTACTGCAAATAAAGTTACACAGACTCAAAACCCAGGTACTACCACACAAACATCAAATACATCAAGTACTACAAAGCAGCCAGCTATAGTTGATAAAACTGTGGCAACAACTGTAAACCCAGCAGTGGTTACCCCTGTTACCCCTGGAACCACCACAACCCCTGGAACCACCACAACCCCTGGAACTACGACGACTAATAGCGTTACCCCTACTGTTCCAGGTCAAACTCAAAGTGAAACAATAAGCCCTATTGATAAAATGACTACAATATTAGGCTCTTATGTAGCACCGAAAGTTAACGGTATACAGGTTACAATTGTTCCTGTCAGAGTAACTGGAAAGTATTCTGATGTTAGGAAATTTATTAGATATTTAGACAGTCTTGAATATATGGACCCTGGTTATATAGATTTACAGTCTGATGGTACAAATGTAACTGGAATTATAATTATTAATGTATTTCATGGAGGTGCGTTTTAATGGATTATAGAAAAATCGGAGTAGATTTAGGAACATATTCTATAAAGATGATAGAGATAAAAGAAGTTAGCGACCTTTTTGAAAGAAAATGTGCAAAGACATATGTTGTAGGCAAAAATAAAACTGAAAAAGAATATTATCTGTTTTTAAAAAAATGTATTCTTGACTTTTTAAAAATAAATAAAATAAAATTTGCATTATTTTCATTTACAATACCTTGTAATGAACCAGATGCTATTTTAAAATTTATTACAATGCCAGTTGTGGATAAAAAAACATTGCAAAAAAGTTTGAGATATGAAATAGAAGAAAAGGAAATAGCAAAGAATTTTGATGATATTTATTATAATTGGGAGATTATTAAAAATTATGATGTAGAGCAAGAAAGTGAATATAACATATTACTTGCAGTTATAAAAAAGAAAATAATAAAAGAACTATCAAAATTAAAAACAGTTCATTGGCAGATAGAAAACATAGAATTACAACCAATAACTGTTGGTAGATTAATTAGTGGAGATTCTGTGGTTGTTGATTTTGGACATAAAGGTACAAAAGTATATATGTATAAAGATGGAAATCTTTCAAATACTGAGATTTTAGATATTGGAGGACTCTCATTCTCTGAGCTAATCGCACATAAATTCAGTCTTATGAGTGCAGATGAGATAGAAGGTACCAAACATCAAACTTATATTATAAACGATTTTATAGAAAACCATGGTGTAGATGAAGTAAAAACCGCCTCAACGTTAATTACTGAGGAATCAAAAAATTTATTTAATGAAATAAAAAGATTAAATAGAAGCTTTGAATTACAAAACAACATAATAATTGAACAAGTATATTATTTAGGTGGAACTGTAAATATAGAATATTTTGTAGACTTGTTTACCAAAGAATTGGAGATACCAGTAAAAGCTTTAGAATTGTTAACTCCAAAAGAAGAAAATGGTATACTTGAAGATTTAAGAGAATATACGTTGGCAAGTTCTGCTATAATTTATAAAAAATATAAGTATTTTAATGATTTGAATTTTAGTAAGAACGCTAAGTTTCAGTTAGAATTAACCCCTATAATTGTTGGGTTGATTTGTGCCGCTGTAATCGCTCATGCTGGGACATATTATACAAATAACAAATATGACGGGTATATTACAGATATATCAAAAGTTCAAACTCAACAAAAATCAGTTACAAATGAATTGAATACTAAGATATCATCAATAAATAGCAAAAATAGTGCGCAACGTTCGTCTATTGATTCTATAAATATGCTTTTGAATCAAAACAAATGGCTTTCAGACATAATGTATATATTGCCAGATAAAGTACCTAAAAATACAATTGTATCTGATGTCGTATGTGTTGATGGAAGTATTACGTTAACAGGATACACTTCAAACTATTCTGATATTGGGTTTTTTGCAATAGCATTGGAGGAATTTGGAAAAGTAACTGTTAACACAATTGATAATGAAGTAACAATGCCAGAATCAACTGGTAGTGTTGGAGGTGGTACCACATCAATAAGTCCAAAGGTTTCAAAAACCTTTGTAATAACATTGAAGTATACTAATCCGCGTTTGGACCTTTCTGAATTACAGAAAGCTCAAAATGCTCTTCAAGTAGCACAAGTAACAGACAATCCGTCTTCTCAAAATGTAGATATGCCAGTTAATGGCTCAATACCAAACGACCCAACAGCAGTACAACCTAACCAAAGTGTATTACCAGCTGGTACAGTTCAAAATGACACAACAAAAGTACCAGTTAATCCAGGAACAGTGACAGATGGCACCATACAGGGTAACCCAGATATATTGCCAGCCGATAATGCACAAGGTAATGCACAAGGTAATGCACAAGTGGTTGTTAGAAATAGGATATTGCCAGGACTTGGTTTAGAATTAGGATTAACAATTAAAAATCCAATTGTAAAATTCGGAGCAAGTAAACCTCCAATAACGTTGTCTGAAATTACTGCTTACCATCTAGAATGGGGTAGTAGACCATATAAGGTTGAAGCAGTTAATACAGTCATTAATCAAACTACTACTGAGTCATTACCAATTAAGCCTATCACCAAAGCTTCAAATATAAACCCATAAAATAAGAATACATTACTGTAATAGTGTATTCTGGAAATAAAAACACCTACTTTATATTTTATAAAGTAGGTGTTTTTTATATGTAAGACAGTTTAAACTTAATTTTTACAATTAAATCTATTATAATATATAGATAAATAAATTTATATGTTGGACAAAGGAGTGATATATATGATTGTGTTTAAACTGAAGGACAAATCTGGTATGACGTTTATTGATACATTAATAGCATTAGTAATTTTCTTAACGATTGTATTATTTGTTGGTAATTTTCAAATATTTTTAAAAACAAGTACCATTAATATGGATAAAAAAATAACATTTCTTGAAACTGTAAATCATGAAATCGCTCAGGTGTATGAAACAAATGATTGGGCTTCTTTGACAACCAAAACAGTTTCAACTGATTTGGGTGACGCCACTGTTACATATAGTGGATATACGGCTCAAACTCCAATGTTAACAAAAAAGATTACGGTAAAATTAGAGTTTAATAGTATCGTAAAAGAATATGATTTGGAAAGGAGTGTGTTCTATGATAAATAAAATCAGAAAAGGGTTTACCTTATTAGAGATGGTTATAAGTCTTGCTATGACATCTATATTTCTATTAACTGTAATATATTTTCCTACGCAATTAGCAGCCCAATATAAAGAATTTAAAGCAAAAATAGATTACACAGAATCCGTAATAAACGTATTTCAATCTTTTTCAAAAGATATTTCCGCAGAAAATGGGAAAATTATTGTTAATGTTAATGACGTTACCATTGGCAGTTCTAAATATTTGTTTTCAGAAACTGGAATACAACGAAATAATGTAGATAATTTAAAACTAACAAGATTTCCTGCATCTTATTCTGTAAACAATAACAAAATAACTATTGATATTCCTAACAGTAAAGGGAAAGATGTTACACTTAAATATGACTTAAATTTCAGTAGTTTTCCAAATGAGGTGTCACCATGAAAAGAAAAGGATTTACAAATTTAATTATAGTAGTAGGCATTATGCTTTTCTCTATGGCACTGATATCTATATTTGGATTTCCTCTTATAAATTCATATTTTAGGACGACTAAAGCAATCAATTTAGTAGAACCATATGTAGAATCTATGAATGGATTAGAAAGACTTTATGGTAAATTCTATGAGAATATTTCATATAATGAAACTACTACATATTCTGATTTAAATAAAATATACACGGTTATAGATAAACAGTTAGATAATAGACCGATATCTTTAACGGTTTCAGGTGATAGCAATACGGCATTTAAAATATTGAATAAAACAGATATCAACATAACAATTAACTATTCTCCTAGTGCAGGATTATTGCCAGGAGACCCTACTTATTATAATGTTGAAATATTCTGTGCTGGAACTTCAATATATAACAGTACGAATATATCAAGCGGTAAATCAATAACAATACCTAGCGATTTTTTATATGACAAAACAACAGGTATTTCCAATTATGGAGAATATAAATTAATTATAAACAGTGTAAATTCAGATATAAATACTAATATAGCTTACAATGAACAGTCTTATAGGAAAATTGAGATAACTGAAAATACAGATATAAAAAGAACATTAGTAATTGAAAACAATACGAGTATAGACGGAACAATAAAGCGATATTTGGTAAAAAATTGATAGGAGGCGAATCTTTTGTTATATAGATATTCTGGAATTAAAAAAGATGGAACAAGAAAAATGGGTTTTGTAGATGCTAGCAATGACATAGAAGCTTTGAAGTTAGTCAAAATCGATGCGGAAGTAAGTATTATCACAAACTTAAAAAAACAAGT
>Ga0123336_10004403_pt1 | contig 11464 bp, 10 predicted proteins | sample SSSSmetaG_FD_96466 | JGI IMG/M metagenome (GOLD analysis project Ga0123336, IMG submission 96466) | Glacier valley bacterial and archeal communities from Borup Fiord, Nunavut, Canada, to study Microbial Dark Matter (Phase II) - ​SSSS metaG | ecosystem: Environmental > Aquatic > Freshwater > Ice... | reverse complement strand
TGGCCCGACCTGACGATCGTTCTCGATGTCGACCTCTCAGTCGCCGCCGAGCGGATCACGCACCGCAGTGCACTTGATCCTAGCGTGGGTCTTCGCTTCGAGGCGCATGCATCCGATTTCCATGGCGTCGTCGCCAACGGCTTTCGCAAGATCGCCGCTGCGGACACCGCCCGGTGCCGATTGGTCGACGCGAATGGCACGCGGGCCGAGGTCCAGGCCGCGGTGTTCGCGCTCGTCGCACCGCTGACGGAGACCGCATGAGCGTCGTCGGTCATGTCGAGCAGGGCCGCGCGCTGCGCGAGGCGGTCGTCTCGGGACGGGTACACCACGCGTGGCTCCTCGCCGGGCCGCGCGGCGTCGGCAAGGCGCGCTTCGCCCGCGCCGCGGCGACCTGGCTGCTGGCCCGCTCGGCGCACGGCGGCGTCGCCGACGACGACTTCGGAGTCGATCCCGACCATCCGACCGCGCGCCTGATCGCCGCCGGCAGCCACATCGACTTCCGGACGGTCGAGATTATCGAGAACCCGAAGACCGGCAAGATGCGCCCCGGCATCGCCGTCGACCAGTTCGTCAAGACCGATACGACGATCGGCGAGCCGCTCAGCTCGATCTTCCGCACCCGTCCTGCGCTCAGCCCGTGGCGGGTGATCGTCATCGACGCCGCCGACGACCTCAACCGCAATGCCGCAAATGCTTTCCTCAAGCATCTCGAGGAGCCGCCGCCGAATACGCTGTTCCTCGCGGTCAGCCACTCGCCGAGCCGGCTGCTGCCGACGATCCGCTCGCGCTGCCGGACGCTGCGCTTCCACGCCCTCGGCGACGATCAGGTCGAGACCGTCCTCGCCCGCGAGCTCGCCGACATGGCGCCGCACGCCCGCGCGGCGCTGCGCGAGGTTGCCGGGGGCAGCCCCGGGCGCGCGCTGCAGCTGGCGCAGGCCGATGTCGCCGGGCTGCGCGCGGCACTCGACGAACTCGCGAGGGCGGTGCCGGCGGCAGCGAGCAGCCGGGCACTCGCGCTCGCGCGCAGCCTTGCGCTCAGGACGGCTACCGCGCGTTATGAGGCGTTTCTCGACCTCGTACCCGCTTACCTCGCCGCCGCAGCGCGCAGCATGAGCGGGGCGCGGCTTGCGCGGACCATCGCGCTGTGGGAGCAGGCGTCGGGCCTCGCAGCGACTGCGGTGGCGCTCAGCCTCGATCCGCAGTCGGTCGCCTTTCGCTTGGCCGAGCTTGTCACCGGCCTCAAGAATATCGGTCAAACTCATGAAATCGCCTGACGTCTTTTACATCACGACGGCGATCAGCTATCCCAATGGCCGCCCGCATATCGGTCACGCCTATGAAGTGATCGCGACCGACTGCATCGCGCGCTATCACCGGCTGTGCGGCCGGACGGTCCTATTCCTGACCGGCACCGACGAGCACGGATTGAAAATCGCACAGGCCGCGCGCGCGGCAGGGCTTGCGCCCAAGGCGTACGTCGACAGTCAGGTGGCGGCGTTCCAGCAGGTCGCGTCGACGTTCGATATCAGTCACGACCGCTTCATCCGCACGACCGACCACGATCATTATGTGGCGAGCCAGGCGCTGTGGCGGGCGATGGTCGCCGCCGGCGACATCTACCTCGGTCGCTACGACGGCTGGTACTCGGTCCGCGACGAGGCCTATTACGACGAAAGCGAGCTGATCGACGCGACGGATGCCGGCGGCAACGCCGTCCGGCTGTCGCCGCAGGGCACCGCCGTCGAGTGGACCGTCGAGGAAAGCTGGTTCTTCCGCCTTTCGGCGTACGCCGACCGCCTGCTCGCGTGGTTCGATGCCAATCCGGGCTGCGTCGCCCCCCCGAGCCGCATGAACGAGATGCGCGCGTTTGTTACGCGCGGGCTGCGCGACCTGTCGATTTCTCGCACCAGCTTCGACTGGGGCGTTCCCGTTCCCGACGCTGCGCCTGGTTCCCCGCCGCACGTCATGTATGTCTGGGTCGATGCGTTGACCAACTATCTGACTGGCGCAGGTTATCCAGCCGACGGCTATGACCGGATCTGGCCGGCAGACCTCCACGTCATCGGCAAGGACGTCGTACGCTTTCACGCCGTCTACTGGCCGGCCTTCCTGATGTCGGCGGGGCTCGCACTGCCTGAGCGGGTTTTCGGCCACGGCTTCATCCTCGATCGCGGCGGCGACAAGATGTCGAAATCCGCCGGCAATGTCGTCGACCCGCTCGAGCTTGCCGCAACCCTCGGCGTCGACCGGCTGCGCTGGTTCATGCTGCGCGAGGTCGCATTTGGCGACGATGGAAGCTACAGCCATTCGGCGATCGTCGAGCGCACCAACGCCGACCTCGCAAACGGGATCGGCAACCTCGCGCAACGCGCCCTTAGCATGATCGCGAAGAATTGTAACGGCTTGATGCCATCGCTTGCCGCGCCCAGTGAAGGGGAAACAGCACTCGAGGCCGAGATCGGGAGCGCGACGAGCATCTTCCATGCCGAGCTGGCCGCACTCCGCCTCCACCGCGCGCTCGAGGCCGTGATGGCGATGGTCACCGCGGCCAACGCCTATTTCGCCGATGCCGCCCCGTGGGCGCTGAAGGTCAGCGACCCCGTTCGGATGGCGGGCATCCTTGCGACGACCGTCGACGCGGTTCGCAGGATTGCCATGCTCGCTCAGCCGGCGCTGCCGGGCGCGATGACCACGCTGCTCGACCAGCTCGGAGTGTCGCCGGACGCCAGGGCCTTTGCCGCGCTGGAGACGATCGTCGCGGCCGGGACGGCGCTGCCGCCGCCAACCGGCGTGTTCCCGCGGTGGGTCGACTGATGCTCGTCGATTCGCATTGTCACCTGACGTACGAGGGACTCCGCGACGACCAGCCAGGTGTGATCGCGCGTGCGCGGTCGGCCGGCGTCGGGGCCATGCTCGGCATTTCGACGCGGGCAGGGGAGTGGGATGCGGTCGTCGCCCTCGCCGAATCCGACCCGGACATCTGGGCGACAGTTGGAGTTCACCCGCACGAGGCCGGTACCGGCGCAGTCGACGCGGAACGTCTGATCGCTGCCGCCGCGCACCCGAAGGTAATCGGGATCGGCGAGACGGGGCTCGACTATTTCTACGATCATAGCGACCGCGAACGGCAGCGCGTCAGCTTCCGCGCCCACATCGCTGCTGCCCGCGTCACCGGACTGCCGCTGATCGTCCACACCCGCAACGCCGAAGCCGATACCCAGGCGATCCTTGCCGACGAGATGGAGCAGGGTGCCTTTACGGGCGTCATCCATTGCTTCACCGCCAGCTCTGCATTTGCCGAACAGGCACTTGCGCTCGGCTTCTATATCTCGTTGTCAGGCATCGTGACGTTCCGCAATGCGCGCGACCTTCAGGCGACGGCGTCGACGCTGCCAGCCGACCGGATCCTGGTCGAAACCGACAGTCCGTTTCTGGCGCCGGTCCCGGTCCGCGGCAAGGTATGCGAGCCGGCGTATGTGATCCACACCGCGGCGATGCTCGCGAACCTTCGCGGCGTGACACTCGAGGCATTCGCCGCGACGACTACCGACAATTTCTTCCGCCTGTTCACGCGCGCGGTGCGGCCGGACCACGCCGCGTGAAGGTCACCATTCTCGGGTGCGGCACGTCGAGCGGCGTGCCGCGCATCGGCGGCGACTGGGGTGCGTGCGACCCCGCCGAGCCGCGCAATCGGCGTCGGCGCGCATCGATCCTCGTCGAGCACGAGGGCACGACGATAGTGGTCGACACCGGCCCGGACTTCCGCGAGCAGATGCTCGCCGCCGATGTCCGGCACCTCGATGCGGTGCTGCTGACCCACGACCACGCCGACCACGTCCATGGAATCGACGACCTGCGCCAGTTCTATCACGTAACCGGTGGCCCGGTCGCGTGTTTCGCCAGTGCGGCGACTTGGGCGGTGGTCGAGGCGCGGTTCGGCTATATCTTCACCGGCACCGCCTTTTATCCCGCGACCGCGACCGCCAATCGCCTTCCGCCAGAGCTGACGATCGGCGCGCTCACGATCACCCCATTCGACCAGCAGCACGGCTCGGTTATCAGTACCGGGTACCGGTTCGATGCGGGCGGTCGCAGCGTCGCCTACTCGACCGACGTCAAGGCGATCGCCGCCGAGGCGCATCCGGCGCTGCAGCGGCTCGACCTGTGGGTGGTCGACGCGCTCCGGGCCCGGCCGCACCCGACGCACAGCCATCTCGCGCAGACGCTCGAGTGGATCGCGACTTTCCATCCACGGCGCGCGGTGCTGACGCACATGGACCAGTCGCTCGACTACGCCACGCTTGCCGCCAGCCTGCCGGTGCCCGTCGAACCCGGTTTCGACGGGCTGACGATCAAGCTGTAATGTTTTACATAATACATATTATCGGACTCAAGATGCCGAGCCAGGGTCAGCCCAGCCTCGCGTGGAGAAACTCGGTCATTCGCGCGAGCACGTCCGCCTTCCCCCGAAACGGCTTCGACAGCGCAAGCAGGATGCCGACGTGGCCGAGCCCCGGATACGACGTCGTCTCGGCCGCGCTCCCTGCGCGCTGGAGCGCCTGCGCGAGCGCGGTCGTGTTGCGCGGGCGAACGACGTCGTCGGCATCGCCGGTTAGCAACAACACCGGCGGCGCGTCGCGGCGGACGAACGTGATCGGCTGGGTCGCGGCCTTGTCGGCAGCCTGTCCGAAGGCCGCGACGGCCGACGGCGCGTCGAGCGGCAGGAAGTCGTACGGCCCGGCCAGCCCGACAGCAGCCCGGATCGCGTCCGGGACACCGGCGGCAGCGAGATAGCGGCGGTCGAGCGTCACCATCAGCGCGATATGCGCCCCGGCCGAATGCCCGGCGACGGCGATACGTCGTGGATCGCCGCCGCTCGCCGCGACATGGTCGACCGTCCACCGGAGGGCCGCGGCCGCATCGTCGACGAACGCCGGAAAGCGCACTGCGGGAACGAGCCGGTAGTCGGGTACGACGACGACGAAGCCGCGGGCCGCGATGGCGCGGGCAGCGAAGCCGTAATTGCCGCGGTCGCCGGAGTTCCAGCCGCCGCCGTAGAAAAACACGACCACCGGCAGCGACCGGCCGGCGTGCCGCGGGGCATAGACATCGAGGCGCTGCCGTGGATCGGTCCCATAGGCCATGCCGTCGATCACCTTGTCGACGCCGCCGTCGCCGGGTGTCAGCGCGTTGAGCCGGTTGAGCGTACTCAGGTTGTTGCACCCCGCGAGCAGCGCGGCGGCAAGGCTGACGACGACGGTTCGGCGGGTGATGCTCATCGTGCTTCAGTTGCCGCTTCGCACCGGATTGTCTAGGTCGCGGCAATGTCCGACGCTCTTCCCGCCTTTGCGCACCTCGTCGAGGTCATGCGAACGTTGCGCGACCCGGCCGTGGGCTGCGAATGGGACCGGGCGCAGGATTTTGACAGCATCGTGCCGTACACGATCGAGGAAGCCTATGAGGTCGCCGATGCCGTCGCGCGTGCCGACATGGCGGACCTGCGCGAGGAACTCGGCGACCTGCTGCTCCAGGTCGTGTTTCATGCCCAGATGGCGACCGAAGGCGGCCACTTCACGCTCGCCGACGTCGTGAGCGGCATCGTCGGGAAGATGGAGCGCCGCCACCCGCACATCTTCGGCGAGGCAACGGTCGCGCCCGACTGGGAGGCGAGCAAGGCCGCGGAAAAGCCTCGAAACGGCGCGCTCGGCGGCGTCGCGGCCGCCCTTCCCGCGCTGATGCGCGCCGACAAGCTCCAGCGCCGCGCCGCCCGGGTCGGCTTCGACTGGCCCGACGCCGCCGGCCCCCGCGCCAAGGTCGCCGAGGAGCTCGCCGAGTTCGCCGCCGCCGCGACCGATGCCGCGCGCACCGACGAGGGCGGCGACGTGCTGTTCGCCGTCGTCAACTTGCTGCGTCACGAAGGTGTCGACCCCGAAATCGCCCTGCGCCACGCCAACGCCAAGTTCGAGCGTCGCTTCGCCGCGATGGAAGCCACCGCCGGATCCGCCTTCCCCGCGCTCGACCTCGCCGGCAAGGAGGCGCTGTGGGCGGCGGCAAAGGCGGCGGAACGGAGGTCTTAGGACCCCCTCGCTACATCTTGCCCGCGGCAATCGTCGCAGGCGTGACACCGATCCGGGCCGCAACGATTTTCGCGATCTGCGCGCCGAGCCACACCCCGCCGGTATTGCCGAGCCGGTCGGCTTCGGGCGGGACGCCGAACTCGTCGGCGTCGTTGACGGCGTTGCGCGTCGTGATACCGTCGAACTGCCAGTGGACGCCAAGAAAGACACGGCTCAACGAGTTGTCGACGATCGCGTCCCATAGGCTGGCGTAGCGACGGACGATCCGCGGTCGCGGCGCCTTGGTCCGCGGGTCGATGTTGCGGCCGTTGTATTCGTCCGACGTGAAGTCGAAGACGATGCTGTCGCGCCCGTGCGGCGTGAACTGGGTAAGACCCTTTTGCGCGAGGAACAGGCGCAGCGTGTGGAACGCCGCCGCACCGAACGTCGCGTGCCCCGACGGATAGGCAGGAAAATCGGGCGTCAGTCCGGTGCCGTCGATCCGTACCATCGCCGGGTTGGTCCCCGACTGGTTCGTATCGGGGCGGCCGAGCGGCAGCCAGCCGGGGATCGTCGCGCCGTTCGGCACGACGGCGTTCTGGATACCGACGACGGGCCGCCACATCATGTGCTCGGGCGAATATTTATAGTGCCAAGCTTCGATCCCGGCGTCGGCCATCGCCACCGCGCAACCGGCGATGACCGCCAGTTCGTCGTCGACGCTCAACGCCGTCACATTGCGCGCCTCCAGCGCGTCGAGCGCCGCGAGCACGACCTGCATGTACAATCGCGGCGGCGTGCCGAGTTCGGGCGGACCGTCATACCCCCACGCGATTCCGATAAACTCCTCGTCCGCCGTTCGGCCGCGGCTGCGGTCGTCGAAACCCTTGTCGGCGACCCTGTTGAAGTCCGCCGTGAAATGCGGCGTCGGATTGACCTGGGTCGCCGACACTCGGCCCGGTGGCGGCGGAAACGGAATATGCGCCGTGAGCAGCAGCGGGTGCGAGTCGCCCCAGATGCCGCCGGCGTAACCCTGTTTCGGCTCGTTCGGCGGGGCGTGGTGGACATAGGGAACGGGCGGGTTGGGCGGGGTGTAGCGGCCAAGCGCCGCCTTCTCCGGATCGGCGAGCCCGAGGCTGTGGACGGCAAGCCCGAAGGCACGGCCTGCGATTTCGGCCGCCGACCCCGACGGCTTGAGCCCGTGGCGGTCGAGCCAGTCGCGGAAGCCGGCGTCGAGGAGCATCGCCTGCTTCGGGTAGCGTTCGCGCAACACCTGATGGCACGCCGCGCCCGCGCCGACGGTGCGCGCTGCCCCCGCCAGACCGATGAGCCCGGTGCGCGCAACGGTGAGCAGCGGCTGGCTGCCCGGGACCGGTTGCCAGGCAACGTGGAGCGCGGCGAGCGCCATGCCCTGCGCACGCGCGGTCAGGAACGGACCACGCTGATCGCCGACGCTGATCGCCGGCGTGTGGTCGCGCCGGATGCACTCGAGCGTCATCTCGACCCAGAATCGCAGTTCAGGTGATGCAGTTGTCATGCCGCCGTCTCCCCTTGTTCAAGATGGGTGACACACGGGCGCAAGGCAAGCAAGTTGTATTCGACAGTCTACTATCAGTACACAACTGTAACGGTTAAAGTGGAGTGTCGGATGTTATTGATCAGCAAGGCAATTACCGTTCGCTGACCGCGAAGTCTTTTTGCAGGCAAGACGGCCGCCGGGGTCGCTCTGACAAGAAACGAATGCCGACGGCGCCCGACTCAGATCACCGCGAAGCGCGCCGCCATCTCGGGCGTCAGCTTCGCCCGCAGCGTGACGCTGCCATCTTCGTCGTCGATCCGGTCGATGACCTCGCCGTGCGCATACAGCCATGCCGCCCGGCGGCCGTCGCCCGGAGCGAGCTTGAATTCGGTGACGCGGCTCGAGCGCTGAAGCATCGCGGCGACGAGCGCCTGCAGCGTGTCGACGCCCTCCCCGGTCGCTGCCGAGATTGCCACCGCGTCGTCACCCAGGCTGGCAAGCAACCCCGCGCGTGCATCGGGCTCGAGCAGATCGATCTTGTTGACGGCGGTGATCAGCGGGACCGAAGCCTCCCCGTCGACGACCCCGAGATCGCGGAGGATGCCGACGACATCGCCCGCCTGCGCCTCGCTGTCCGGATGGGCGACGTCGCGGACGTGGACGATCAGGTCGGCGGTGACGACCTCCTCGAGCGTCGCGCGGAACGCGGCGACGAGCTGCGTCGGGAGCGTGCTGATGAACCCGACCGTGTCGGACAGGATCACCTTGTCGACGCCGGGCAGCTCGACACTGCGCATCGTCGGATCGAGCGTCGCGAACAGCAGGTCCTCGGCCATGACCGTCGCGCCGGTCAGGCGGTTGAACAGGGTCGACTTGCCGGCGTTGGTGTATCCGACCAGCGCGACCACCGGATACGGGGCCTTCGCCCGCCGGTCGCGGTGGAGCGCGCGCGTGCGCTTGACCTCCTCCAGCTCCTTCTTGAGCTTCGCCATCTTGTCGCGGATCTGGCGACGGTCGCTCTCGATCTGCGATTCGCCGGGTCCGCCCAGAAAGCCGACGCCGCCGCGCTGGCGTTCGAGGTGGGTCCACGACCGCACCAGCCGGCTCGCCTGATAGTCGAGGTGGGCGAGTTCGACCTGGAGCGAACCTTCGCGCGTCGTCGCGCGCTCGCCGAAGATCTCGAGGATCAGCCCGGTACGATCGATGACCTTGGCGTCGAGTGCCTTTTCGAGGTTGCGCTGCTGGATCGGCGAAAGCGCGCCGTCGATGACGACGACGCTGATGTCATGCGCCGCGACGGTCGCGTGCAGTCGCTCGATCTGGCCCTTGCCGAACAAGGTGGACGCGGTCGCCTTGCGGATCCGTATCACCTCACGTTCGACGACGTTGAGGTTGATCGCCGCGGCGAGCCCGACCGCCTCCTCGAGCCGCGCCTCCGCGTCGCGCCCCGGCGCAAGGGTCGGCTGCCCGGCGAGGCGATCGCGCCCCGCAGTATCGCGCGCGGGCACGACGACCAGCGTATTCGCGCCAAAGCGGATGCCGCGCGCCGCGTCGAAGCCCGGCTGCGCCTGCGCCGACACTCCGCGCGCGGCCGACCGGCGGACTGGCCCCTCGGCGACGGTGTCCACCGCCCTATTCACCGGCGTCGTCGTCGACCTTTTCGGCGTCGAACAGCTGGATCGGCCCCGCGGGCATGACGGTCGAGATCGCGTGCTTGTAGACGAGCTGCGAACTTCCGTCGCGTCGCAGCAGGACGCTGAAGTTATCGAACCAGGTGATGATCCCCTGCAGCTTGACCCCGTTCACGAGGAACATGGTCACCGGCGTGCGGGTCTTGCGGACGGTGTTGAGGAACACGTCCTGCAGGCTGGCGGGTTTATCGGCCATGGGCTTACGTCCTTCTTGTTCTTAGGGCCGATGTAGAGCGCGCGCGCGACCTGCTCAAGACACGATCACCCCTCCCCCTCCTCGTCGTCGCGCCCCTCGCCGAGCCCCAGCGCCTTCAACTTGCGGTGCAGCGCCGATCGTTCCATGCCGATGAAGGTCGCCGTCTTCGAGATGTTCCCACTGAACCGGCGGATCTGCGCGCGGAGATATTCGCGCTCGAACGCCTCGCGCGCCTCGCGAAGCGGGGTGCCCATGATCGACTTGACACCGTGGCCCGGGACCAGCTTCGCCGGCTCGGTGGTGACTTCGGCGGGCAGCATGTCGACATCGATGCGGCCGACCCGCTCGGGCGCGGCAAGGATCAACGTGCGCTCGACGACGTTGCGCAGCTGGCGGACGTTGCCCGGCCACTCGTAGCTCTGCAGCGCCGCGACGGCGTCGTCGCTGAGCACCGGGGTCGAGACCCGCCGCTCGGCCGAATAGCGCGCGAGAAAATACTGGACGAGCTCGGCGACGTCCTCGCGCCGCTCGCTCAGCGCCGGCAGGCGGACGGGGACGACGTTGAGGCGGTAGAACAAATCCTCCCGGAATCGCCCTGCGGTGATCTCGGCGGGAAGGTCGCGCGAGGTCGCGCTGATGACGCGGACATCGACCCGGACCCAGCGCGAGCCGCCGATCCGCTGGAAATTCTGTTCGGTCAGGACGCGGAGGATCTTGCCCTGCGTCGTCAGCGGCATGTCGGCGACCTCGTCGAGGAACAGCGTCCCGCCGTGCGCCTGCTCGAACAGCCCGGTGCGGACGAGGTGCCCGCCGTCCTCGCGGCCGAACAGCTCCTCCTCGACGCGCTCGGGGTCCATGCGGGCGGCGCTGACGACGACGAACGGCGATGTCGCGCGCGGCGACCACTGGTGGAGCAGGCGCGCGGCGATCTCCTTGCCCGACCCCGCCGCGCCGGTGATGAGGACGCGGCTGCCGGTCGCGGCGACGCGCTTGATGGTCGCGCGCACGCCGTTGATGAGGCTCGACGATCCCGTCAGCTCGGTCTCGAACCCGGCGCGCTCGCGGAGTTCCTCGTTCTCGCGCTTGAGGCGTTCCGTCTCGGTCGCGCGCGCCACGACGAGCAGCAGCTGGTCGGCCTGGAAGGGTTTCTCGATGAAGTCGTAAGCGCCGCGCTTGATCGCCCCGACAGCGGTCTCGATGTTGCCGTGGCCCGAGATGATGATCACCGGCAGCCCGGGATCGCGGCGCTTGACCTCCTCCAGCAGCTCGATGCCGTCGAGCCGTGAACCCTGGAGCCAGATATCGAGTATCAGCAGCGACGGCCGCCGCTCGGCAAGCGCGGCGAGCGTGGTGTCGCTGTCCTTCGCGGTCCGTGTCGCATAGCCCTCGTCACCAAGGATGGCGGCGATCAGTTCGCGGATGTCGGCTTCGTCGTCGACGACGAGGATTTCGAGTGCCATGTCTATCCAGTCTGACGGAGCGGTTCCGCCTCAAGGTCGCCGATCGCGGCCGAACAGTCGAAGCATAGCCGTGCGGTCGTGCCGCCGCCCGGCGCGTCGGTCAGATCGAGGGTGCCGGCGTGCTCCTCGACGATCTTCTTGACGATTGCGAGCCCGAGCCCGGTGCCGCGCGCCCGCGTCGTGACGTAGGGCTCGGTCAGGCGGTCGCGGTGCTCGGCGGGCAGGCCGATGCCGTTGTCGGTGATTCGGATCACCAGCCGACCCGGCTCGTCGGCGACGGCGAGCGTGATCCGACCGTCGCCCGTACCATCGCGTTCTGTGCGTGCGGCAACCGCCTCGGCCGCATTCTTGATGAGGTTGGTCAGCGCCTGCGCGATCTGTCGCCGGTCGCACACGAGCAGCGGCACGGCATCGGGCAGATCGACCACGAATGCGATTGCCGGGTTCGCGACCTCCTGCATGAACACCGCCTCGCGGACGAGGTCGGCGATCGGCTCGGGCCGGAACACCGGCTTGGGCATCCGCGCGAACGAACTGAACTC
>Ga0123336_10004400_pt1 | contig 11467 bp, 9 predicted proteins | sample SSSSmetaG_FD_96466 | JGI IMG/M metagenome (GOLD analysis project Ga0123336, IMG submission 96466) | Glacier valley bacterial and archeal communities from Borup Fiord, Nunavut, Canada, to study Microbial Dark Matter (Phase II) - ​SSSS metaG | ecosystem: Environmental > Aquatic > Freshwater > Ice... | reverse complement strand
TCAATGGCTCGAAATAGATGCCTACTCTAGCTGGCAATCTCTTGTTTCATCTGTAGAAAAAATTCTTAAAGAATTTGGAAATAATTATGTAATTAATTTTGCTTAACTACTTACTAGAAAAATTATGTAATATTACTTGAATCAAAAAGACCCTCGAATTGCGCTAGTAGAGTACCTTCAGAATTATTTTCCATACCATAAATCTTAGGTAATTGACCTGTTGTAGCTAAAACTTGCCTTACTTCTTGGTTAGATATATCAGCCATATTTTTGTTATTAAGAATGGCAATAATCGCAGCGATGCCGACACCTTGACCGACGGCAGCGTTGAATTCAACAATTCGTCCCACAGAACAAGCAAACCATTCAAATCCTGAACATGGACTCACAACTGCCAAATTAGGAACATTTTTAACTAATGCGTGACCAATGCCAATATTGAAAGTTGGCTGTTTAAAACTGAGACTTTTGAACCACCCTTGGCTATTCGCTTTTTCACCAATATCTATGATGCCTCCACGCACATCAAATTGATAGCTAAATGTTGCCAGTGCCTCATTAGCTGGTACGCCACCAAACAGCATTTGAGAGCCAGTTAAAGGTTCTACAACTCCTGTAATATTGCCAGCGTGTCTAATATAAAGTTCTGAAGCAGGAATTACCGAAGTAGCTCCCAAACTCTTTAGCCAACTTACCACAGATGACATCTCTTGTAGCATCCTAGGAGTGGGTTTTCCGCCACTTCGTGCTAAGGTTTCTGCTTCAGTGCTGTTGACTGCAAATAACAGCGCATTCCACGAAAGTTTTTCTCCCGGAAGTATGGCGATATTTCCTTTATCTAAGATTGCACTGGTTTGAGGAAATAATAGTCTAGTTCCTCTAAAGGAGTGATAAGATACAGACAAAGCCGATGAGCGAACATCGATGTAATCATTGCCCGCAAACAGAGTTTTGAGATTTCCTCTAATATCGAACATTTCCATGCGGAGTTTTTCTGCTAGCTTGGCATCCATGCCAGCAGCTCGCAGCAGAAATTTTTGCCCATCAGAATCTGCAATATTTGTAAAGCGTTTGAGATAGGTAAAATCGAGTTCTTTTAGTCTTCTTGTACTGATTCCTATGGTTTCAAAAGCGAGGGTGACAGGAAGTTCTGAGTAAGGAAGACCAAAGGTTTCAAATCCCTGGAGCTTTTTGACGCCGGCAGCTTGAGCTAATTCACCATTGACAGTAGCATCAATAAATTGCTTCCCGGTATAAATAGTGCCTTTAGATGTGGTGATACTCGCAATCTTTTGACCTTGTTTGCTGACTGATTTAATCTCTACCCTGCTGAGAAGGTCTACCTGAGCTTGGGACAGCATTTCTTTAAGCGCTGCATTGGCTTTTTGGGGGTCGAGTGCGATCGCAATTACGCCGGATTTTTGCAGGAACTCTTTATAGATTGCAGGCGGTGAACCAAAGGTATCTAAACCTAAAGATTTCTGAAGTTCTCGGCTAATCTGAGCTCTATCTAAATAAGAGAGTTTACCTCTTACCAAATGCCCGCCAATGCCTTCCTGCAAATTTCCATTGGACATTAGCAGAATTCGCGGATACCGATTTGTGCGGCGGCGATGTTCTCTGGCAGCGGCAATGACAGCTAGAACGCCGGGAACTTCATCACCGAAGCAGATGACATCGTAAGAACTTACATCACTGACCATTTTTAATAACCTGTCCTAATTGTTATCTTTTTGAGTTCCATCTCAATTCAATTGTGGTTAATTAGCGATCGACTCTGTACAAAAATAGGGCATATTTAGATCGAAGTCAATTATTCAAGCGGAGATTATACAGCGTATTCCATGTTTGTGAAGTGTAGGGACACGGCAGTGCCGTGTCCCTACGGGGAACTTTAGTCCTTAAAATAGGTATTTTTTAAGAATAGCCTTGCAGTTTCATGATTTGGCGATAGTGGGCTTCAATCTCGCTCATCATTGGCGATTGACGCTTGCTAGTCCACTCACTGCGATCGAATAATTGCTGCCTCAAATCATCAACATTGATCGTTTTTACCTTTCCTTCAGCCACAATTTGCTTGCCGTTTACCCAAACACTGTGTACTGCATTAGTTGGTCTGCCCAATATTAGCAAGCCGATCGGATCGGTTCGTGGTAACAATGATAAACTGGTTAAATCGTACAGCACAAAATCAGCTTTTTTACCGACTTTCAGCGAACCCATTTCATCAGCGACATTCAAGCCTTTTGCTCCTCCCAGCGATGCCATTTCTACTGACTCTCGCGGTGTAATCCAGTGGCGGTAATCCAAATCGGTGATATTGTGTAAGATGGAACCAATTTTAATCGCTTCTAGCAAATCTTGAGAGTCATTGCTAGCCGCGCCGTCGCAGCCAAAGGAGACGTTTACTCCGGCTTGACGGTATTTCAAAATCGGTGCGATGCCGCTTCCCAAACGCAGGTTGCTGAGGGGATTGTGAACGACTGTGGATTGGGTTTCTGCCATGATGGCGATATCTTTATCGTCCAACCAAACGCAGTGTGCTAGGGATGTTTTGGGGCTGAGATAACCGATTTGTTGCAGGTGTTCGACAGCGCTGCAACCGTATTTTTGCTGCGCTAGCTGTTTTTGAGCGGGGGTTTCTAAGAGGTGGGCGTGACGGCAAAGATTGTAGCGATCGCTCAAATCGATGCAGCCTTCAAACAACGCATCCGAACACAGTTGAATTCCCGTCGGTGCCAACAGCATATTAACACCTTTTTCCGGTTGGTGGAACTGTTTTATGGCTGATTCCATTAATTCCAAGGTTTCGTTTGTAGATCGAATGTAAGCACTATGTTCTATCGCACTTTCAGCAGCAGGCATTCCTGCCGTCAGCGATTCATCTTGAATTAGCGGCCCGATAAAAGCGCGAATGCCGATTTCTTGATAGGCGCGAACTGCGGCGGCGATTGTCTCTAATTCTTGTCCCGGAATCAAAACTAAATGATCGACTACGCTTGTACCGCCAGATAGCAATGTTTCTACAGCAGTTCCCAGGGCGCTCAAATAAACTTGTTCGGGATCGAGAGGGGTAAAATCGTACAATTCGGCAATCCACAATTCCAGCGGCAAAGGGGGAATAATTCCCCGCTGCCACATTTCTGAAGAGTGCGTGTGGGCGTTGACAAAACCGGGTAGCAGTAGCTTATTAGTGCCGTCGATAACTGTTGCACCCCCCCTATTCTCTCCTTGGTAATGGATGGTATTAAAGTACCGATTGTGCAACCCGATCGCACTTATGCAATTATCCACCACCTGCACCTCTGCGGTTGTATAGCCACCCTCAATGGGAATTAAAACATTTTGAATTGTAAAGCTCACAGATTGACCCCTTCTGGTGAATTCACATCTATTACTATTGTAATGTTTAATGTCCTTTAATCTTCCAGTCAGTGCCTGCTAACCTTAAGTAAGTCAACCGACTTAAACATAAAATATGAATCCTGATTCTCTCCGTACCTTGGGCGTACCGCCGAATGCTTGGAAAGTTGATGCCAAAATTGCTGATATCACTCGCCCGCAACTTGACCCACAAATTGTTACTTTAGAAACAGAAACTAAAACCCTGCGTGTGGATTTAGCAAAAGCCGCAATGTTGGTGATAGATATGCAAAATGATTTTTGTCATCCCGACGGTTGGTTAGCACATATTGGCGTAGATGTAACACCTGCGAGAAGTCCGATTAATCCTTTACAAAATTTACTGCCGAAATTGCGATCGCACGCAATGCCAATTATTTGGATCAACTGGGGAAACCGTCCCGATTTGATGAATATTAGTGCAGCTTCCCGTCACGTTTACAATCCCACAGGCGACGGCGTAGGTTTGGGAGATCCGCTGCCAAAATACGGCGCATCTGTGTTGATGGCGGGGAGTTGGGCGGCTTCGGTTGTGGATGAATTGACACCGAAACCCGAGGATATTTGCGTTGATAAATATCGGATGAGTGGCTTTTGGGATACTCCTTTAGATAGTATCTTGCGGAACCTGGGAAGAACTACACTTTTCTTTGGAGGAGTAAACGCCGATCAGTGCGTCATGGCTACCCTGCAAGATGCTAATTTTCTCGGTTACGACTGTATTTTGGTCAAAGATTGTACAGCTACGACATCTCCAGAGTATTGCTGGGAAGCGACTCTTTATAACGTTAAACAATGTTTTGGTTTTTTGTCAGATTCTCAGGCTATGTTAGAAGCAATTAAATAGTAGTCCTTAGTCATTAGTCACTAGGAATAAATTTTTGAGGCTAAACTGGAAACTAATGACTCTGGATTAACTGCTAATGACATCAAAAACATAACAACTGACAACTAATAATAAAAAAATGACAAACCAGTGTATGATTCCCGTGGCAAAGTCTCCTCAAGACTACCAAGCATTTCGGATCAGTCCCGGCGATAGTAATAGATTAGCAATTGTCTTCGATCCGGCAGCAGCTAATAGTTCATTAACCGTTTGTATCGAGATTTTTGATGCGGGGGGTAAAACTCCTCCGAACCGACACTTATTCGCAGTAGAAATGTTTTTTGTACTCAAGGGAGAAGGGCGAGCAACCTGTGACGGCAAAACTGTTACTATTAAGGCGGGAGATAGTTTGTTAGTGCCACCAATGAGCACTCACGTAATTGAAAATACGGGTAATCAACGTTTGTACACTTTGTGTATCATGGTACCGAATGAGGATTTTGTAGAATTGATTCGCAGCGGCACACCAGTTGAACTTGATGACGAAGATATGAGAGTTCTCGGGCGATCGGACGTACTTGTATCGTGCTAGGTTTGTAGTAAGGACTGAAGTCCTTACTACGAACTCTCATACAGCACTTTTCAGGTATGTGAGATATGTAGTTCTTGTAGGGACACGGCACTGCCGTGTCCCTACAGGATATTGAATGTACTTCACAAACATGGAATACGCTCTAAGGTTTGAAATAAGGACTTTTTTAGTTAATTATTTTTAAGATTTATGCTGAAAGTTTGTCCAAAAGAAACAGCGTCAATGCTAACTAGAGATGGCGTGCGTTTGGATGCTGACATCTACCGCCCCGATGCAGAGGGCAAATTTCCAGTATTATTAATGAGACAGCCTTACGGAAGGGCGATCGCCTCCACTGTAGTATATGCCCATCCCGCATGGTACGCTAAACACGGCTACATCGTTGTCATTCAAGACGTGCGGGGGCGCGGCACTTCTGAAGGCGAATTCAACTTGTTTGTTAACGAAACACCAGACGGTTTTGATACCGTCAATTGGGCTGCTAATTTGCCGGGAAGCAGCGGCAAAGTAGGAATGTATGGCTTTTCCTACCAAGGCATGACTCAACTCTACGCGGCGGCTGCTAAACCCAGTGCCTTAACAACAATTTGTCCGGCAATGGTAGGCTGCGATTTATACGCAGATTGGGCCTATGAAGGCGGCGCATTTTGTTTGCAATCAAATCTCGGCTGGGCAATTCAGCTAGCAGCAGAAACTGCTCGCTTAAAAGGCGATATTTCTGCCCATCAATCCCTGTACGCAGCTTCGAGAAATCTCCCGCTATCCGATATTATCCCAGCGCGTCCTGAGATTATTAAGAATCTGGCATCAGATTCATACTATCACGATTGGTTAGATAATTATCAAGCAGGTGAGTATTGGGAAAAGTTATCGCCAAACATTAAAGATTTAGACTTGCCAATGCTGCACGTCGGTGGTTGGTTTGATACTTATTTGCGGGGAACAATTCATCTTTATAAGGAAATGGTGGGCCGGAGTTCCTGCCCGCAGCATTTGATAATTGGCCCTTGGGCGCATTTACCTTGGGGGCGAAAAGTTGGAGGGTTAGATTATGGTTTTGCTGCTGCAAATCCTGTGGATGAGTTGCAAATTCGCTGGTTCAATCGATTCCTCAAAAGTGTTGATACAGGAATGTTAGATGAGGCGCCAGTTTCTTTATTTGAGATGGGAAGCAATGATTGGCTAAAATTTGATAAGTGGCCGAATAATCATCCTAAATCCTATTTTTTAGCAAGTAACGGGCTGGCTGCGATGAGAGAAGATGCAGGTATTTTAACGGAGAGTTGCACGGATGTTGGCACTAATGATATCTTCGTACACGATCCTTGGCGGGCTGTGCCGTCGTTGGGAGGACACGCGGCATTTCCGGCTGGTTCATTTGAGCGATCGACTATTGACTGTCGCACGGATGTGTTAACATACACCTCTGCACCACTAACCGCAGATTTGCACCTTGCAGGAGAAGTGTTTGTCGAAGTGTTTTGTACGGCAGATGCGCCAACTTTTGATTTGTGTGCGATACTTTCTGAGGTCAAAGATAGCGGCAGCATCTACAATTTTACTCAAGGTTACGTCCGGGTTGATTCAGAAGAAATACCTGTAAGAATTGTACTGCAAGCAACTTGTATGCAAATTGCTAAAGGTGATGCTTTTCGTCTGAGTTTGAGTGCGGCTTGTTTTCCGGCTTATGACGTGAATCCGGGAACTGGTGCGCCTCCCGGTGTAGCGCGGGCGATCGATGCTAAGATGATCACGCTGACAGTAAGTTGTGGCGGGAATAGTCCCTCCCAAATTTTACTACCAATTGTCGATCGCACTTAAAACCATTCCATTATGAGCGTTATCTTTCACATCACCCGCAGCCAACAGTGGGAAGAAGCAAAACAAGTTCAATCCTATCGTGGGGATACGCTAGATTCTGAAGGATTTATCCACTGTTCGACACTCTCGCAAACTACTAGAAGTGCTAATAAGTTTTTTGTGGGACAAACAGGATTAGTGTTGCTTTCGATTGACTCGGAAAAAGTAGAATCTGAACTTAAATATGAATTGGCTGCGGGTGAGAATTACCCGCACATTTATGGGCCGCTAAATGTTGATGCTGTGTTAAAAGTTATGGAGTTTGAAGCGGCTGCTGATGGTAAGTTTGAATTGCCGGAAGAATTAAAGGACGTTGGTTGATAAGGAATGAGAATTAAATAACTTACAATTTGATGGTTCTTGTGGGATGGGCGGGACGCCCATCCAGAAAGGACGGGCGGGACGCCCATCCCACAAACTTGTGTAAATTATTTAATTTGCGATCCTAAGCTGTTCTGCATTTAAATTGTATGTTAAAAAATAATCAAACTCTTGTGGGGCGTCCCGCCCGCTCTGAATATACAATTTAAATGTGCGACAGCTTATTCAGATTTTGTGCCATTATCTACTAACTTTTTAGAGCGGGCTAGAAGCCCACCCCACAGGAAATTTTAATTGTTTGTGGAATGGGCATCTTGCCCGTTTCTAACATTAGTACAACATCTAAATTTAAACAGACTTGTCAACAAACTCTTTTGCCAATTTCAGTGCATCTTCACGAGTCGCAATTCTCCCCTCCACCCGCGCTAATTGAATTTCCATCAACAATTGACCGACTTGCGGACTTCTCGGCAAATTCAAATATTCCATTAAATCATTGCCACTAACTAATTGTGTCGGATGAGCAATAATATCATCAACATCAAGATAACGATTAATTAACAGTGAAATATCATCAACCGCAACTCCCGCCGCCACCGCCAAAACTGCTAAAACTGGAAATACTATTCCGACATCGCGAAACAAGAAATACTGTTCTCGCAAAGACATTTCGGAAATGGGTTTTGCTGGCAATTTGGGCAAGTATCTCAAAAGTGCGATCGCACTTTTAATCTCAGCATTGCTATACTTTAACCGTAGCAACTGGGTTTCAGCAATTGTCGGGTCAGAATCTGCCAACATAGCCAACTTCGCAACCGCCAACAAAGGCGTTTTAATCGTATCTCGAATCGATCGCGAAAACTCTGTTCCCAAATCTGGATAAATTACCGCCAAATCCGTAGCACACAGATCAATTTTTGTCAAAATATCAAAACGGTCGATCGCACTTTCAAACCAAATCGAAAACAAACCATCTTCCCAACCGCGACAAATCCAAGGAACACCGTCAGGATTGCTCAACAAGTAACCCAATTCAGTCCGCACTCGTTCCACCGCTATCTGACTCAACAACGGTGCTAATTCGCGAATCGCAGATAGAGTTTCCGGTTCGATCGCAAAACCCAACTGCGCCGCTTGGCGGTAAGCTCTTAATAGCCTCAGCGGATCGTCCTCCAAATTTGACCGCGAAATCATCCGTAGCAAACCCAGCCGCAAATCAGCTTGACCATCCACAGGATCGATGATTTCTCCCGTAAAAGGATTGCAGGCGATCGCATTAATCCGAAAATCTCGGCGCCACAAATCCCCCTCCAGACTCCCCCCTTCCGCCTGCGCAAAATCCACCGTACCGCCCGCAAACACCACCCGCGCAATTTGACGTTCCGCATCCAACAAAACAAATCCAGCTTTCGTGCGATCGGCAATTTTTCGAGCAGTTTTCACCGCCCGTGTTAGCATAACGAAGTCCAAATCAAAATAGTGCGATCGCCTCCCCAGTAGCGCATCCCGCACAGCACCGCCCACCAAATAAGCAGGCGCAGTCAGCAGTTCCAAATCAAACGGCCAAGAATCAGGAGATAATGTAGGTGGCAAACTATTCGACATCGCAACAAAAATAAATAAACTTACACACAATAAAGCTCTTGCTACGCTAGATTAACAGAAAGCTCAAAATTCACCAACCTTTTGAAATGCACAGAGGATATCAAGAATGTGTATTTGTATTAACTGCCATTATGTAGATCGCTGCTTCACCTACCACGCCGTAGAAGGACAGCACGAACAGATTCATCTCACCGAAACACCCGATTTCGACCCCGTAGAACCGACAATCAACGTCAATATCCGCTCCCGCCAAGATGAAATTGAAATGGAATGGGATGTAGTCGGATGTCAAAGTTTCAAGCAAGAGAGTGGTAAATGGGCTAAGTTGCGGCCCGGCGAACTCGTACCGACTTGAGCGGAAGTCAGTAGTCAGTAGTCATTAGTCATTAGTTATTAGTCAGTAGTCAGTGGTTATTTGTTATTTGTTACTCGCTTAAGCTGGCAATAACCAATAACAAATAACCAATTTCCAATTCCAATTCCCAATCCCCAATTCCCCATTACCAATTACCAATTACCAATTCCAATTTCCCAATTCCCAAATCTAAAATCTAAAATCAAATGAGCTATTGCTTAAATCCAACTTGTCAGAATCCGCAGAACCAAAGTGATGCAGAATTGTGCCAAAGTTGCGGCTCAAAATTGTTGTTAACTAACGAACAATCGCCATCAGCATCTCGCTACCGTACCATAAAGCCGATCGCACAAGGAGGCTTTGGGAGAACATTTCTAGCAGTTGATGAAACCAAACCCCCGATTTTTTCACAGTGCGTCATCAAGCAATCTTTGCCACAAAACACCGCAGCCGAAAAATCTGCCCAACTATTTCACCAAGAAGCAGCCCAGCTAGAAACCTTGGGGAAACATCCCCAGATTCCAGAATTAATCGCGCACTTTGAACAAGAAGACAGACAGTATTTAGTACAAGAATTTATCGACGGCAAAAACCTAGCCCAAGAATTACAACAAAAAGGAGCATTCACCGAAACTCAAATTCGGCAAATTCTCAATGATTTATTACCAGTGATCCACTTCGTCCACAAATCCAAAGTTATTCACCGCGATATCAAACCAGCCAATATCATTCGCCGCCGACTATCTCCAGCCCCTTTACCCGCCTTAGAAAATTCCTATCAACCATCTCCTTTCCAAAAAGATATCGTTTTAGTAGACTTTGGTGCAGCTAAGAAAGTAACAACAACTGGCTTGCCACAAACTGGTACAATCATCGGCAGCGCTGCTTATACAGCCCCAGAACAATTGATGGGAAAAGCAGTTTTTGCCAGCGACATCTACAGTTTGGGCGTTACCTGCATTCACTTGCTAACTCACATTCCTCCCTTCGATTTGTTCGACAGCACAGAAGATTCTTGGGCTTGGCGAAATTATTTGAAAAGTGCTGTTAGCGACGATTTCGGCCGCATCCTCGACACCATGCTCCAAAGTGCCACCAATCGGCGCTACAATTCAGCATCAGCAGTCATGCGGCAGTTGAACCCCAAACCGCTGTATTTAGAGGCTTCGCCTGTTTTAGATGCGCCGGAGGAGCCCGCAGAACGGGTGCTGACACCTGCGCCCGGTGTGTCGCTGCTCACTCGCCAAGAGCAAGCCGAAATTCAGCAAGCTTTGCAAGAGGCGATCGCCCCGTACAATGTTACAATCCAAGTCAGTCAAGCCAAACATAAGCTCAATATCGTCATCAACAGAACCGAAGACAATCCCGTTTACTACCCGCACTTATCTCAAATAATTGCCACCAGAATCACCGATTTGCAGTTAAACAAAGTCGCAACCATTAAGCTGTTGGGAAGAGTCAACAATTCTCGCGTTCCCGAGTGGAAAGAAGTATTGCAAACCGATCCCAAAATTAAACTGAGAAACAAACTCGTACGGCTGCAACACAATAAATTAGTCAAGAACATCGCCCCTGTTGCTACCCAAGAATTTTGGCTGCCAAAGTTAAAAAATAGCCATTTCTGGATCGATTCCCTAATGTTTGCTTTAGTTTGGTTTATCTTTGGCTCTCAAATAGTCATTTTTAATTCCTGGTTTGCGCTAATAGTTGCTTCCGGTTTTATGGCTGTCAAACATCAAGTTTCCCAAGACAAAGAATTTGCAAATAAAAATTTATTTGCAAGTTTAGTAGTGCTATTTCTGATTGCAGGTGGTATGGGTAATTCTAGGATTTTAAACACGGGCATATTTGGCATTCTTTTGGGTTGTTTAGTTGTAGCTTTGCCACTATTCTTTGTTAAGGAAAATTATCAGTAATCGTGAACAGCAATTCCCCAGACGGAACTTCAGGTACAAAATACGGCTTAGCCCTCCACACGTCAACTCCCGAATTAGGTTTAGCCATCAGCAATTTTCCCGACGATTCTCGCTGCCAAGTTTGGAATTTGGGTCGCAGTTTGGCAACCGATTTGCACCAGCATTTAGTACAGTTTATCCAGCCGCAAACTTGGGCAGATTTGGCTTTTATTGCAGTGGCTAAGGGGCCCGGAGGCTTCACCGGGACTCGCATGGGCATGGTGACGGCACGAACTTTGGCTCAACAGTTGGATATTCCAGTTTTTGCGATTTCAACTTTGGCGGCTTTTGCTTGGGCACAACCTAACGGGGGGCTTTTGAAGGATGATATCGCGCTGCAAATGCCCACACAGCGGGGACAATTGTTTGGGGCTGTCTATTCAGTTAACAAAGATTCTGGTTTAACTGAGTTGTTTCCCGATACGGTAATGACTCCTGAATCTTGGCAGGAAAAGTTGGATAGTTGGGGAAATTCTTATCAGTTGATTGAAGTTGGTAGCGAGTTGGGATGGTCGGTTTCTAGTGTGTTGGAATTGGCTTATTTGGAGTGG
>Ga0123336_10004398_pt1 | contig 11470 bp, 13 predicted proteins | sample SSSSmetaG_FD_96466 | JGI IMG/M metagenome (GOLD analysis project Ga0123336, IMG submission 96466) | Glacier valley bacterial and archeal communities from Borup Fiord, Nunavut, Canada, to study Microbial Dark Matter (Phase II) - ​SSSS metaG | ecosystem: Environmental > Aquatic > Freshwater > Ice... | reverse complement strand
GAGGCGATGCCGAACAATCATGGCGATCGCAAGAGCAGCGAAGGTGATGACGCTGGCGGTCATCATGACCGCCAAACCAATGAGCGACGTTTTGCGTTGTGCGCCGCGTTCCGGGTTCGAATTGTCACCGTCGCCGCCGCCGCCCGGATCCGGTGGCGTGACAACAGGCGGTCTGCCGCCTTCGATCAGGATTCCTGGCATCGGCTTACATCCTTATCTTATCGGATGCTGCCGGAAGCCCATCACGTGGACTATTTTAAATTACGCGGCTTCGGGAAATGCCAACTGGCTCTTGCCAAGGGCTTTGTTCAGCACGGTGACGGCATCGGTCAGAGACACGCTCTTGGCAATTGACACTTCGGAGACAAGCATGTGCCGGGCGCGCTCCAGCATCTTCTTTTCCCGGAAGGAAAGCGGCTTGTCGGCCTGTAGGATGAGCAGACCTTTCAGGACTTCCGCAATATGCAGTAAATTCCCGCTCTGCATGCGGTCGCAATTGATTTTAAAGCGGTTCTTCCAATCGGGGCAATTCCGGCATTCGCCCGTGCCTAGATAGGTGAGAACTCGGTTGATTTCGGCCGTCTTAGTGATCTTGCGAAGCCCTATATTCTCGACATTGGAGAAGGGCACCATGACGGTCATACTGGTATAAACCAGGCGCAGCAGGTAAAACTGCTCAAACTGCGCGCCGAAAGAGCGTGTGCTGATATTTTCGATGGTCCCAACGCCTTGATTGGGATACACCACTTTTTCACCGATTTCGAAGGTCATACTTGGATCCCCCTGGATCTACCACCGCTTCCGGTTACAAAATTAACACTTTTTTGACAAACGATTGATGGTAGGCATAAAAATTTTCAATGTCAAGTTTGGAAGCGCGGGAGGGCTGAAAACAGGGTCGACAAAGGTGAACGAAAAAAAGTTTCAGCGGATTTGCTTCGCTGGAGCGGAAGGGTGAAGCGGAATTTACGTAGGTTATACACCTGGGGAAGGTGGCTACTCGCCAGCGCCGCGGACTTGCACTTCAGTCTCTTCCAGCAGGAGCCGTTGGAGCGTTCGCAAGTCATTTAAAATGCGGCTGCTGGCGGTGATATGAGTATTTAATTTGTGAAGATTAAAGGCCACCAGTTGTAGTGCTTCCTTGCGGCGGACGGCATTTTCCACCACGGCTTGTGAAATTTCGGAATCGATATCGACCCGGGCTTCTTCGATGGCCTCCGTTAGCATGGCGATGTAACGATAAGAGCCTTCAATGCTGTCAAAGGGGGTAGCGGGCATATCAGACTGACCCTATTCTGTCACAGGAGCGTCATCCAGTCGGGGGAAAAAGGCGACCGATAGGGCGGTTGTGTTACCATTTTGGAGTCCCAAACGCGGGGACGTAGCTCAGTTGGTTAGAGCGCCGGCCTGTCACGCCGGAGGTCGCGGGTTCGAGCCCCGTCGTCCCCGCCATTTCTTTCCTTCCCTTTCGAACGGCGCTAGGTACAACTACGCCTCTGCTACAGGTCGCCCTCTGCCGCCGTCTTGATCAGGAGATTACGCCTTTCCAGTAACCGGCGCATGTGATTTTTAAGAAACATTCGATCTGCAATTGCCCCGATCCAGCCCAGGGGCGGGTCGTAATCGAAAACATCTGTCATCAAGGTCTTTCCACCGCTCACTGTGACGAAGTGGTGGTCATGATCGAAACGTTTGAACGCGCCTTGCAATTGTGAATCTCTGAAATGCGACGGCGGGTTGAAAGCAGTTATCTTCGACGTAAGCCTTTGGCGCACACCAAAATGCGTTGCTTCCCAAGTTACTTCCTCGTCAGGACCAATTAAGCCGCTTGTGACACCGGCAACCGTGATCTCACGAGTTTGTTCGGTGGATCGCATGTGCAAATCAATGTCTCGAGCTAGGTCGAAACAACACTCTATGGGTGCATCGATCAGTGTTTCGAGTCGAATAATAGGCACCACCTCAGAGTACAAGGACAGGATAACTTCATAGCCCGATTCCTCAAGCGTTGGTCAGCCGTCAGGATAGTTCCCTTTAATCATTCGGCCAACTCAAGAGCGAAACAATCGGCTAGTGACACACGACGGAGGTTGGCTTTCAATGTGCCCGCCGCTTGCCATACTCCAGTGGTCAAGTTGGTGTCCTCAATAATGCCGAGTTGCAGCACGGGGTTCGTCTCGCAGGAACGCGATTATCGCGCTCGTATCGAGAACAAGGATCACGGCCTGCATTCCAGCGCTGTGTCCGCCCTTTTCCGATGCAGGAACAATTCACTGGACGTGGGCACGTGCCGATATTTGCCCTTAATGGAATCGACCAGTTCTTGCCGGCGATTGAAAACACTGGGCGCAGAAACGTTGATATTTGCTAGTGCCATCTGGACCTGCTCTGACATCGATCCATCCTCGTAGTCATGATAACCAATCGAGTGAGACTGGAAGCTCAAACTTCATAGCCCAATTCCGCAAGCGTTGCTCCCGCTGCTCTTACAAATTCCTGTTGTTCCTGTTCTGTTAAATCGCGCTTCCAACGGAAGGCACGATCCAGCATGGGTGGGCCGGTGGTGAGGCGCTGCTGATCGAGTCTCTGCTGGTGGCCGACGATTTCCGTTCCGTTCGATTGGACGCGAGCTCCGTGTTCTTTTAGGCGATCGGGAGTGCGTTGCCAGTAGTTGAGCATGTCGGGGTGGAAGGGAAGATCTAGAAATGCGCATATCTTTTCTAACTCCCAGCGGCTGTCTTGGACTAAATCTTCGTAGCGGATTTCCATGTAGGCGCGGGCGTTGCTGCCGCCCGCTTGACCGGCGCGTACCAGGCGCTGCCAGTAATGGGCGAGGGAAGCAATGTCGCGCGCGGGAGCGAACCAGAGTGGCCTTAGTGACAGGGCCATATCGCGGCCGTCACGGATGATGTGGATGAAGTGCGCTTCCGGCAACAAGGCGGAGATGGCGGGTATGTGCTCGCAATAGGTGGGCGTTTTATCGCCATATCTTGGTTTGCCAAAGCGTTCCGCATACAGGCGATAGAACGATCGCACTCCCGTTGCCAGATCGAAAGGCCGCAGCTTGGCTAGTTCGTGATGGAGCACCTGCGCGTCGAGATGAAAATCCGGCCACACTGGCGCGCTAGTAGGGTAGTGGGTAATGAGTCGAAATAGAGCCTCCGCGTCGCCCGCTCCCGATTGCTGAATGTTCGCGAGGGGAACCAGGAAGCCCGTTTCGGGCGGAATGGCCAATTGCGGGTGGGCATCGAGCATGAAGCGTAACAAGGTAGTGCCGGAACGCGGCGCTCCGGCAACGATGGGCATGGGCTGGTACCTAATCATTCCGCGATCACTTAATTCTCATCGTATTTTGAGAACATTTTTTTCTGGCCGAGGACAAATCGGTGTACGATTCCAACTCAGTTGTCCCAAAAAAGGAAAATCATGAACATTTTCAGAACTAGAGCGGGAATTCTTTTCAGCGCTTTGCTATGCACGGCCACGCTTGCCCAGGCGCAGGCCACCCGTAACCTGGGTATCGGGAGTTGGCGACGACGCAAACCCGTGTAGCCGGACCGCGCCGTGCAAGACCTTCGCCGGCGCTATTTCGAAGACTGCCGCAGGTGGGGAAATTGATGCGCTTGACCCGGGCGGCTTCGGCACCGTCACCGTCACCAAATCGATCACGCTGAACGGCCAGGGAACACTTGGCGGTATTTTGAACAGCGGTACCAACGGCGTAACCGTGAATGCGGGAGTGAACGATGTGGTTGTGCTTCGAAAACTATCCATTAATGGTGCCGGCACGGGGTTGAGCGGTATTCGGTATATCGGCGGAGCCTCAGTATCTGTTGAGGATTGCACTATCGACGGGTTCACGGTGAACGGAATTGAAGCCAGTTTGACCACCAACGGCCGGCTATCGGTGCGGAACACCAGCATCAGTGGCGGTGCGATTGGGGTGAAAGTGAATGGCACGACGGGCCGTGTTTCGGCTGTGCTCTCGAACGTCGCCATTCGCGGCTCCGCGACGGGCGTGGATGGGCTTTATGGCACCAGCGACATTACGAACGGCGTGTTTTCCGACGCGACTTCGATTGCGATTCTGGCCGAAGGCGGCTTGATCAGCGTGAGCAATTCGCTGCTTGTCTCGAATTCTGTAGCGATACAGGCGCAAACGGGAGCCACAATTCGGCTCTCAAATAACGAGGTGTATGATAACCTGACCGGCTTCGGATGCGGCGGCGGAGCATTGCAATCGGCCGGCAATAACCGGAAGGGCGGTAACGTCGGTGGCGTGTTGCCCACCTGCAATCCGACTGGTTCCGTCAGTATTCAATAGCTTCCACTTACCGCCACCTCGCGCGGTCTAAGCCCATCCAGCACAAGCCGCGCGTCCGGTTCGGCGAAATCGGTCATATCCAAAATTTCGTCCGACCCTAGCAGGGCGAGGATGCGGACTGGCCCCTCATCCGCGTCGAACTGCAATTCGAAGCCCAGAGAAGAACCCACTTCGCCCAAATATTCACTCACGTCCGGCCGGGCAATTTCTGGAAAACCGGCGGCCACGCAAATGCCCTTTTGCATCACTACCACGGCCAGGCAGGGCTCTTTCGAAACGCGGTGCGCCGCCCAGCCGGAAACCTTCATGACGCCGTAAAAGCGAACCGCTGTTTCAATGTAGCCCTGTAAGATTCCGTTGGGCTGGGCAGGGGCCCAGCCAGCGCGGCTCACCACCCAACGCAACAACTCGAGTATCCGCGATTCGGCCAAGTTTGCGGGGCCAGTCTTGGCAAGACGAAATGCCTTGAACGTTGCCGCATAGCGGTTCAGGTGGCGCGCGGCCGCACGTTCGGCACCCACGGGAACACAGGTATTGGATTTCCCCTCCGCGATTACCTGTTCATAAACCTCAATCAATCTGTCCACTGCATCGGCTAGACGCGCGCGCGAGCGAACCATCTGGCTCACGCGCAGAGCTTCCGCGGCATTGTAACGGCCAATCTGTTCGAGAACGGTTTCCTTGTCGACCGGCAGGTTGAGTGAACGAACACCGAAGTTGAGGCGGCGCAGACGTTCCCAATTCAGGGAATCGATCATGGGACCCATGCCTCGGGGACCGACCAAAATAACCGCCGTACCCACAGCCATGGCTTCGATGGCGGCGCGTGCTTTTGCGAAGACCAAATCGTAGCGCGGCAACACCTCCTCAGCATGAGAGATGGCGTGACCGATTCCGGAACCCACCACATCGAGAACAATACCCGCTTCCGAACAGGCCGCTCGCACGACGGAGAGTTGCCGGGACTCCGAGAAATAATTCCCGAAGGCTAAGGCCGTGACAGGCCGCGCCGGCAAGGCCGCTCGCGGTCGAAAAAGCGTAGTGTCGACGAAGTTCAGCAGAACGGTAACGCGTTCCGGCGCGATGCCAAACATATCGATGAGCCGGTCACGGCACGTGTCGTCGACGGCGATGTACCGCAACACACGCGGCGATAGTAAGGGCTCTTCCTGTGTAAATACCCAGCCATGGCAGAAATTCACCACCGGCGTATCGGGGAAATACAGAGAGGCGGTGAGTGTTTCGTAGTGATGCTGTCCGTGAATAATATCCGGAGGCTGACCGCACCTGTCGAGGTTATCGATAACGGGGACAGTGGCAGCACGCAATTCGCCGGCTACCTGGCCATGCACGGTGCTGAATGCGATGGGATGATGACCGCGGCGCATCAGTTCGAGCGCAACATCGTAAAGGTAAAGCTCCGTACCGGCCCGTTCTCCCAATGTGTTGTTTGTGAGAAGAATTCGCATGGGCGAAAGGCCATGCTATCGCGTTTGGGCCATCCGCCTGAGGAAGCGTTGGTGCGGCATGGCGAAGTTGCCGCTGACGCGCGCTTCCGGCTCCAGATCGCCGATCACCACGGAACCCAGGCTGACGAACGCCTTATCGCCCAAGCTCACTCCGTTCGCGACAACCGCGCCGGGACCGATCCAGCATTCACTTCCGATTTGCGAATTTCCATTGACGACCGCGCCATGCCCGACGAACGAATTGGCGCCCACCGTGACGTTATGCGAGATGAAGGAGTTGTTGCCGATGCGGCAGCGGGCGCCAATGCGCGTGGCTTGGCGGAACAGCCCTCGGGCAATGGTGGCGTTCGCGAAGACGATGGCGTCTTCTTCCACGATCACGCGTCCCACGTGCGACATTTCCAGAAAATCGCTTCCGCGACGAAGCGTTTGAAACCCAGTAGCACCCAGGACAGCGCCCGGATGTACGACGGCTCCGGGCATGAGGCAGGTGCCGGTCTCGATAACGGCGTTCGCGCCAATCACAACATTCGCACCGATTTCGACGCCCATTTCAGCCACCGTCGCGCGAGGGTGTATGCGAGCTGAGGAATGAATGCTTGTAGGACAACGAGGCCCGTAAAAACCATTTTCGGCGAGCTCGTTTTGTAGAACAAAAAAAGTGCGGCGCGGATCTTCGGAAGTGGCAATGCCCATGTGTGAAGGAATGGAAGAAGCTAACTTGCGCGTGGTGATCACGGCACGCACTTGGCTGTTCGAGCGCAACGTACTCAGGTAGCGGCCATCTTCCAGGAAGGAAAGCATCTGGTTCATGGAATCCATGACGAAGCCCAGGGTGGCGAAGTGGGCGTCGGCAAGCACGTCGAGATCGGCATATGTGCCGGCGTCTTTCAGGCTGAGAAGAGCGTCGGGGAGACTCAGAACGGAATTGGGCAGGCCTCGAACGGTCGCAGGATCGACAAGCATCTAAGTAAAGTCTAACTAAAGGGTAACTGAAGCTCCGGCACTTTCTTCATTTATGCTTAATCAGTGGTGATTTCAGAATTAATTGGTGGGCATAGTTCCGGAATATCGTTGATTTCGGCCCGGGGGGGCGGGCAGTTAACGGCTGGCGAATTGAATGGGCTGATTGAGAGAACGGTGCGTTCGCTGAACCAAGCGGGCGCGGGGCGCGAAGATCGCGTGGCGGTGGTGCTGCCGAATGGGCCGGAGTTGGCCTGCGCCTTTTTTGCAGTATCGGCGTGTTGTGTTTTCGCGCCATTGAACCCGGCTTATTCCGAACGCGAATTTGAATTTTATCTTCGCGATCTGGATGTGCAGTTCCTGATCACCCAGGAGGGTTTCTGCGACGCAGCAAGCAACACGGCGAACGCGCTGGGAATTTCCATTCTGCTGTTGCGAATGCAATGCGACAAGGCCGCCGGTAGCTTCGTGCTGGAAGGGGGGACACGCCGCGCGGCCAGGTTGCCCGGCTTGGCGGAGGCAAACGATACAGCACTGCTGCTACACACCTCAGGGACAACGGCACGGCCGAAACTGATTCCGCTTTCGCACAAGAACCTGACTTTTTCCGCGCTGAACATTGCCGCGACGCTCGGATTGAATCCGGACGACCGGTGCATGAATGTCATGCCACTCTTTCACATCCATGGCCTGGTGGGCGCGTTGCTGGCGAGTATTGCCGCAGGCTGCCCCGTGTATTGCACGCCGGGATTTAACGCTTTGCAGTTCATGCGCCTGCTGCGGGAATCTGACGCGAACTGGTACACGGCAGTGCCCACGATGCACCAGATGATCGTGGGCCGCGAAGCTCAGGTGGCCGGTTTGCGCCAGTTGCGCTTCATTCGGTCCAGCTCCGCGCATTTGAGTGTGAAGATTGCAGAACAGTTGGAGGATCGCTTCGGGTGTGCGGCGTTGAATAGTTATGGAATGACCGAGGCATCACATCAGGTGTCGTCCAATCCGCCATTGCCTGGCACGCGGAAGCAGGGCAGTGTAGGAGTGTCGCGCACAACACGCTTCGGTATTTTGCGCGCAGGTCGGGTTACTGAGGGCCCCTCTGAAACGGGAGAGGTGGTGATACAAGGTGAAGCCGTGATGGACGGGTACCTTGTGCCGGAAGAGGCCAATGCAATGGCCTTCCACGAAGAGTGGTTCCGGACCGGCGATTTGGGCCAGGTGGATAATGACGGCTATCTGACACTACGCGGCAGGATCAAGGAGATTATTAACTCCGGCGGGGAGAAGATTTCACCCGCCGAAATAGACGAAATTTTGCTAGCCCATCCTGTGGTGGCGAGCGCTGTATGTTTTGGGGCATCTTGCGCCGACCTGGGCGAGAAGGTGTGCGCGGCGGTGGTTTTGCGCGAGGGCGAATCGGCATCGGAGGCCGAGTTGAAAACGTTCGCGCGCGATCGGCTGGCACGATTCAAGGTGCCTCGACAGATTCTGATTGTGAAAGATATTCCGAGAGGCGCGACGGGAAAAATCCAGCGAATTGGCATGGCGAAGAGGCTGGGGATGGAATAAAAAGGCTTGTTGGCGCTTCAATTGCGGTTCTGAATGCGTGATCACCGATGTTGTTGTGCTAGGGCGGCAATTGATTTGTCTTTTTATTCTGGCCATACCGATCGCCTCAGTCGCCTGGACGGTGACGCACGAGGAAGTGTTTCGGGAGCCACGCGAATATTGCATGGAGAAGAGCAAGAGCTGCCGGAGTATTTTCGAGCGGAAAGCGTTTTACCTGTTCACCTGCGAATATTGTTTAAGCCATTACGTGACGGCGGCTTTCCTGGTGTTGACACGCTATAAGCTGATGTTCGATGACCGGCGCGGTTATCTGATCGCCGAGTTTGCGCTGGTGTGGGTGGCGAATGTGTTGATGGGTTTGTTTGCCAAGCTGCGTGTAGAAATTAAGGCTGAAAAGTTGGAGATTGCCGCGGCTGAAGCGGCGGCAGAGAAGGGGTAGCGGAGTGGCCATCTTCCCGATTTTGTTGCTTGCATTGCTGGCGGGCTCGGCAGGAGCATCGTTCGATGAAAGGCGCCTTGCGGCCGCCTGCGGGACATGTCATCCCTTGGATCCGATTCATGCGGCGCGCCTTTCCCGCGCGGATTGGATGCGGGAGATGGACAAAATGGAAGCCATGGGAGCGAAGATCTCAAAACGCAATCTGCTGCTGGATTACCTGAGCGCTCACTACGGATTGAGGAAAAACGCTATTCCAGCGAATCGGGCTCGATAGCGATTCCAGTTTCGCCGGCCTGCTTGCGCTCCCAATATTTCTTGACCCAGGCTTCCCAGCTTTTCCCTGCGGCGGTATCGCGACCTGTAAAGGCAAGCCCGGCGATATCGGCATAGCTTACGGTGATCTTTGTTTCGGAGTTTTTTGGGAAGAGACGTACAGCGGAATCCTGCAGCGTGGCGGCGGTGTGTCGGTCGAAGATGTAGCCTTCGACGCGTGTTCCGTCGCGCGTGGTCAGGGTAACGTCGCCGCGATAATCAAAGGCCTGTTCCAGGGCGGAGCGCAATTCATCCTCCGTGGCATTTTCAAAGGCGCGGCCCTCCAGTTCGGTCAAACGCCCACCTCTTCGGTGGCCTCGCGCTCCCCTCGAATTTGTACCAGTTCCGGCGCGGGGGATCGGCGCGGCTGAGCAAGCTCGCGCAGCGCCTTTTCATTCGGATGAGTGGAGCGGAGCATGGCCCGCGCGGTGGTGAGAAGCCCGCGAAGGGAGCCGAACGTTTCATTGACCGCCGAGGCTTCATAACCGCTGTGCACCATGCAATTCGCGCATTTCGGATTGCCGCTCTCGGTTCCGTAATTCGCCCACGCGGTGGAATCCATCAACTCCTGAAACGTTTCCGCGTAGCCATCCTGCAGCAGATAACACGGCTTCTGCCAACCGAAAATATTGTATGTGGGCATGCCCCAGGGGGTGCAGGTATAGTGACGATCGCCCATCAGGTATTCAAGAAATAGCGGCGACTGGTTAAATTTCCAGCTTTTCTTGCGGTTTGACAGGATGGTGCGAAAGAGCGAGCGGGTTACGTCTTTGCCGAGAAAGTGCTGCTGATCGGGAGCCTTGTCATAGGAATAACCGGGGGAGAGCATCATGCCCTCCACGCCTTCGTCCATCATTTCGTCGAAGAATCGGCGCACGCTGGCGGCATCCGCGCCATCGAAGAGAGTGGTGTTGGTGGTCACACGGAAACCACGCTCGATGGCTTCGCGGACACCCTGAAGAGCGATGTCGTAGCCGCCTTCCCGGCACACGGAAAAATCGTGATGCTCGCGTTCGCCGTCCATGTGGACAGAGAACGTCAAGTATTTGCTGGGCTTGAATTGATCGATCTTTTCGCGCAGCAACAGCGCGTTCGTGCATAGATAGGTGTACTTCCGGCGGGCCACCAAGCCTTCGACTAATTCTTTAATTTGCGGATGCATCAGCGGTTCGCCGCCGGGAATGGTGACCATAGGTGCGCCACATTCATCCACCGCCCGGAAAGCCTCCTCCAGCGTCATGTTCTTTTTCAGAATATGAGCGGGATACTGAATTTTGCCGCAACCGGCACAGGCCAAGTTACAGCGGAAGAGCGGCTCCAGCATCAGGACAAGGGGATAACGTTTGCGCCCTGCCAGCTTGTTTTTCATAACATAACTGGCAACGGTCCACATCTGGGAAACGGGCACGCTCATTCGTAAAGGTTCTCCATTGCGGTAGAACTTCCAGTTTAACCTCTTGACGGCCAATCTAAAGTTCCTGGGGAACAAAGCCGATCTCTTCAGCATGAGCGAGAGAAGAAACGATCGTCGGTTGTTATGCGCCGATATGGTGCCGATCGAGTGGACGGGCGATCTGGGTGAATTGCGAAATGAAGTGGCTCTTCTGGAGGACATCTCACCGCTAGGTTTGTGTTTGCAGACGGAGGGCGCGTTACCGGAAGGATGTCTGGTACTGATCAATCTGAACGGGACCCAAACCAGGGCCATGGTTCGCTATTGCTGCTGGCGCGAAATCGGCTACTTTACGGGATTGACGTTTGCGCCGGGTTCCTCTTGGTCGAGTGAGCGGTTCAGACCAAGGCACCTTACAGATCCGATGATTCTGTCCCCGCTGCGCCCCAAGTTCATCGTATGATCGGGGTGTAAAACAGTGATGTAAACGCGCGGCTCACCCCCGCCGTCTCTCTCGATTGGGAGCACTTTGAATAACTTGTCCGATAACAGCGTGCCTGACTCCAGTGTGTTCGATGCCGCTCATGCTCACGCCTATCCCCGGCCTCAATTAGAGCGGGCAGATTGGCAATCTTTAAATGGCACATGGGATTTTGCCCTCGATCCCCATGCCAATTTTTCGCTACCTTCGCAAGTCGCGTTTGACCGGCGGATTGTAGTGCCCTTCGCGCCGGAAACAGCCGCCAGCGGCGTTCACGATACCGGGTTCTATCGTGCGGTCTGGTACCGGCGCAAGTTTACGGCACCCTCCCTGGGGAATGGCTGCCGGCTAATTCTGCACTTCGGGGCTGTGGATTATCACGCCACCGTCTGGCTAAATAGCAACCTGGTATGGCAGCACACCGGCGGTTATACGCCGTTTCAGTGCGACATTACCGACAGCTTGGTTTCAGAAGGCGAACAGACTCTGGAGGTGCGGGCGGAAGACGACCCCTCCGATTTGG
>Ga0123336_10004395_pt1 | contig 11473 bp, 11 predicted proteins | sample SSSSmetaG_FD_96466 | JGI IMG/M metagenome (GOLD analysis project Ga0123336, IMG submission 96466) | Glacier valley bacterial and archeal communities from Borup Fiord, Nunavut, Canada, to study Microbial Dark Matter (Phase II) - ​SSSS metaG | ecosystem: Environmental > Aquatic > Freshwater > Ice... | reverse complement strand
TTGCTGACATCCGTGGGGTAAGGGGTTCGTTCCATACCCTTATTGTACCATTATCCGACTCCAAAGTGCATAACAGGCTCTAGCGGTGACATCAACGATATGGTCCCTGTTAGCATAGTTCGCCGGCTGGTAAGGAGAAGAATGCCATGAGTGATGAGAGGCAAAACGATAGCCCTGCGCCGCCAACGCTGGCGACCCCGGCAGCCTCGCCGTTTGCCCAGCTTGGCCGCCAACTGCCAAACGGGGGCGAATACTGGCCGGCCCGTGAATTGGCGAGGCTGCTGGGCTACAGCGATTACCGCAACTTCGTCAAGGTCGTGGATAAGGCGCGTATTGCCTGCGCCAACAGCGGCCACGCACCGGCGGATCATTTCGTTGACATCACCGATATGATCCCCATTGGCAAAGGTGGGCAGCGCAAAGTGGCCGATGTACAGCTTTCGCGCTACGCCTGCTACTTGGTAGTGCAGAACGCCGACCCCGAAAAAGAGACGGTGGCTCTCGGTCAAACCTACTTTGCCGTCCAGACTCAGCTCCAGGAGCAGGCCGATGCGTTGGCCGGTCTGAACGAAGCACAACGCCGGCTCTACTTTCGCTACCAACTGACCAACCACAACCGGCAACTGGCGGCTACGGCGCGGGAAGCCGGTGTGATTGAGCCGCAGGACTTTGCCATTTTCATGGATCACGGTTATGCGGGCCTTTATGGGGGCGAACACGCCGCAGATATTCACACGCGCAAAGGGCTGCAGACCAACCAGCGCATCTTAGACCACATGGGCAGTGAAGAATTGGCCGCCAACCTGTTTCGCTCCACGCAGGCCGAGGCCCAGATCCGGCGCGAAGGCATCCAGGGCAAGGAACCGGCGAATGAGACGCATGAAGCGATGGGCCGCCGGGTGCGCCAATTTATTGCGGATGTCGGCGGCACCATGCCGGAAGACTTGCCCGCGCCCGCCGAGAGCATCCAACAGTTGGAGCAGGCTGAACGCGCACGGCTGAAGCGTGGGCCGCAACTCTCACTGTTCGACCTTGACGCGCCGGAGCCCCAGGATTGACCGCGAGGCGTATGGGTGCGTGATCTGAACGGGCAACGCCTGGGCAAATATGTGCTGGACCAGCCGATTGGGCGCGGCGGCATGGCGACGGTCTATCGCGGCCATGATGCCGCGCTCAACCGCCCGGTGGCGATCAAAGTGCTGGACCCGGCCACGACCGCCGACCCCGGCGCAGTCGAACGCTTCCGGCGCGAAGCGATCCTGGCCGCCAACTTGGAACATCCCCATATTGTGCCGGTCTACGATGTGCAAGAGGCGGAGGGCCTCTGGTATATCGCCATGCGCTATGTGCCCGGCGAAAGCCTGCGCGACATTCTGAACCGTGAAGGAGCGTTGCCGCTGGACCGCATTGGGCGCATCCTGCGCCCGGTGGCCGCTGCGCTGGATTATGTCCACAGCCACGGCGTAGTCCACCGCGACATCAAGCCGGGCAACATCTTGGTGGACCCCAACGGCCATGTGGTGCTGACCGATTTTGGTATCGCCCGCAGTGGGGCCGACGCGCATCTTACGCGCGCCGGGCAGGTGATGGGAACGGCAGACTACCTCGCGCCTGAACAGATCCGGGGCGACGAAGCGAGCGGGGCCAGTGACCTCTACAGCCTGGGCGTGGTACTATATGAGATGCTGACCGGCACGCCGCCGTTCGTGGGCGACCACCCTGCCGAGACCCTCTATAAGCAGGTCAACGACCCGCCGCCGCCGCTACGCAGCCGCAACCCCACCCTGCCGGCGGCGCTGCAACCCGTCATAGACCGCGCCCTGCACAAAATGCCGGCCCTGCGCTATCCCACCGGGGCGGACTTGGTGCGCGCGTTCACGGCAGCCGTCGGTGCGGCTCCGGTGGCCCGTGTGCAACTCCTGCCCCCCCTGGCCGCCGACCGCTCCGCCCAACCCCCGCCCCCACGGAGAGGGGGCGGGGAGAACATGGCGCCCGCTGCCCTGCCGGTCGCCATAGGAGGGGGGGGGCAGTCGGCGGCGGTCGGACGTACCCGCGCCATGCTGGCTGGAGGGGCGGTGCTGGCGCTGCTGGCATTGGGTGGGGCACTGTTCGCTTGGCGCGGACGAGACTCAGCAGGCGGCGGGCTAGGGGAGACATCGGCGTTTGCCGCCCCCGCGCCGGTTGCCTGGACCGGTCCGCTGCGCCAGGACAACGGCAGCGATGTCCACGCCAACCGCGCCACGCGCGCCCCCACCGTTGACGGCAAGCTGACGGATTGGAGCGGGGCCAACACTTGGCTCGCGGCCAATGTGTCGGCTGACGCGAAACTGAGCCGTCCGACCGGCCCCAGCGACTTGAGCGCGGGCTTCGTCTTGGGTTACGATGCGACCAATTTTTACTTGGGAGCCACGATCACCGATAATGTTCATGTGCAAAACAGCCTGACCCGTGGCCTACAACTCTGGCAGGGCGACGACATCGAACTGTGGTTCGACACCGATCTGGCCGGCGACTTCCCGTTGGACCCCGGCAACGGCGACGATGTGCAACTGGGCCTCTCTCCCGGCGACTTCGCCAAGCTGGGACCGGAAGCGGTGCAGTTCCGCCCGCAGCCGCTAGCAGGACCGCTGCCCGGCGTGCGCGTGGCCGCCCTACCGCGCCCCGGCAGCGGCGGCTACACCCTCGAAGCAGCGATCCCCTGGGCCGCGCTGCACTTGGCCCATGCGCCCACCCCCGGCAGCGCTGTCGGCTTCTGTGCCAGCGCCGGCGACAACGATGCGCTCGGCACGGCCCAGCAGCAACACATGGTCAGCACCTGCCGCCGCCTGCAATGGAACGTGCCCACCACCTTCGGCAACCTGTTCTGGTAAGGATCACGCGCTATGTCCGATGCTCTCCGCTCTACCTTAGCCCCGCAGACGAGCCGGCCCTGCCCGCATTGCGGCGCGACTCTGCCGGTCAATCCTGAGTATGTGACGTGGTGCGATCACTGTGATTGGAACTTACAACCCAGCAAATCCGAGCAGCGCCCGACCTTGTTTGATCGCTACTATACCATGCTGGGGCGGCAGTTCAGCAAAGGGTTGTTCGATTCGCTTGTGCAACGTGGCCCGCATCGCCCGCGTTTGGATGCGCCTGTGCTGCTGGCCTATGCCCTGGCGCTGGCGGTTCACGGTCTCACTCTTTATCTGCTCTACATGAGCCTTTCGCTAGTGGCACAGGGAACGGACCATCCCTTTTGGCTGTTGCTGGGCTTCTTTGGCCTGGGGGTCGTCTGGGTATTGCGCCCGCGTATTCCCCACTTTACGGATTTCTCCGACATTGTGACTCGTGCCGAGTTTCCTACCCTATTCCGCATCATAGATGAGATCACCACTATCTTACACGGCAAATCCATTGACACAGTGCTGATAAATGAGGAGTTTAACGCCTATTTTGGCCGCTACGGCTGGCAGTGGCAGCGGCTGCTGGGCTTGGGATTACCCTTGCTGACCATACTGGAGCCGCAAGAACGGATTGCTGTACTGAGCCACGAACTGGCCCACGGGGTGAACGGCGACCCCGCACGGGGCTTTGTGATGCGGACGACACTCTCAACGCTGATAGAGTGGCACAACTTTTTACATCCCGGTAATGTGTTCGGTGGGGCAGACCTCTATAGCTTGGCTGCCGTGCCATTCAACCTCATTTTGTTAGCCCTCGCGCTAACTGCACGCCTGCTCATCTACAGCTTGCTGCACCTCTTTTGGCGCAACAGTCAGCGTGCCGAGTACCTAGCCGACGCACTCGCCGCACAGGTGGCGGGCACCGCAGCGGCCTGCACAGCGCTGGACAAACTCCACTACGCGCCCGCTTTCACCTTGACCCTGCGCCGCGTAGCATTGGCGGCGACGGAGCAAAACTTGTTTACCGCTTTGCGCGAACAAGTGACCGCGCTGCCGGCCCACGAATTAGCCCGTATGCGCCGCATTGAAGAGGTCGCGGGATCACGTATAGACGTGACCCACCCGCCAACGACCTATCGAATGGCCCTTATGCGCGCCCATCCGCTAGCCACTCCGCAATATACCCTATCGGCGACCGATGCCGCGCAGTTGGATGCGGAGTTGGCGACCGTGCAGCGGCGAGTGCAGGAACAACTATTGGACCGCCGCTAATCCTGATCCGAATCGCTGCCACCGGCGGCTTGCGCGACCGCGCGCTTGTGGTGTTCCACCTTCATGCAGCGGTCCCTGCCCACGGCCAAAGACCACGGGCGACTCGCGGCTACCGCAACGAAGCCCGCCTACGCGGGCTACGGAACAGGTTGGTCGCAGTGACACCTTTGATCCCAGGCACAGAGTCATCGTTCACCAGCCGCGCAGGCGGGCTTCGTTGCGGTAGCCGCGAGTTCCAGTCGCCCACCCTCGTCAGCCCGCGCAAGCGGGCTTCGTTGCGGTAGCGGCGAGTTCTAGTCGCCCGTACCCCCACCCTCGTCAGCCCGCGTAGGCGGGCTTTGTAGTAGCCGCGACTTTAGTCGCCCGTGGTCGGGTTAATCCGGCGAAACAGGCTCGCTACCGGCATCGTCCAGCCCGGCACGGCTGGTTCCGCGTCGGCCTGTTCGCCGCGCCGATAGATGACTGGTGCATCCGGCGTGGCGGCCCGGTAGACGCGCACCACCACAGGACTGAGCAGATCCACGTCCCAGACGACCGCTGTCCCGGCGGCAAAGTAGTCAGCCCGTTTCGCCGCCAGCGCACGTTCGGCAGCCGGGCCATAGTCGCCGTCGCTGCGGACCTCCACGGCAAAAACCGGTGCGCCGTTGAGAAACTTCATGCCGGTCGCGGGGCCGGTATAAAAGGCCACATCCGGGCTGAACGATTGGCGGCGGGGCAGATCGACTAAAAAGCCGGTGTTGTCGGGCAACGCAACCCCACCGCCAATTTCATCTTCGTAGCGTTGGAGTGAACCGAAGATCCGTCCGGCTGCATAAGCCGGCGCAAAGCCTGTTGCACACATCGGCACTAACTCTCCATCTACTAGTTCGGCTTTGCCTTCCACCGCATATAGGTCAGCTACCGTGGCGCGTGTTTTAGTGTTCATGCTGTTCACCCTGTCCTGCTTCCGTAGTTCACAATTTAAAATCTTCGTGTTCTTTGCGTCTTCGCGGTGTAATTCGTCCGCCTAAATCAGTGCCAACTCGCGCCCGACCCGCTCGAAGGCGGCTAGGGCGGTGTCGAGGTCGGCGCGGGTGTGGGCGGCGGTGACGATGGTGCGGACACGCGACTTGGCTTCGGGCACGGTGGGATAGCCGATGCCTTGCGCGAACACGCCTTCCGCAAACAGACGGTCGCTCAGACGGTGCGCTTTTTCGGCGCTGCCCGCGATCACCGGCGTAATCGGCGTTGCACTGTGGCCGCAATCAAAGCCCAGCGTCTTAAGGCGCTCCTTGAAGTAGTGCGTGTTCGCCCACAGTTGCTCAATCAACTCCGGCTGTTGTTCCAGCAGGTCAATGGCCCCGATGCAGGTAGCGATCACGCTGGGCGGGTGGGTGTTGCTGAACAGGATGGGGCGGGCACGATGCAGCAAGAAGTCGCGTAACGGCTGCACCCCGGCGATATAGCCGCCGACCGCGCCCAGCGCCTTCGAGAAAGTGCCGATCTGGATGTCCACCCGGCCTTGCAGGCCAAAGTGATGCACCGTGCCGCGCCCGTTCGCGCCCAATACACCGCTGGCGTGGGCATCGTCCACATAGGTCGCCGCGCCGTAGCGTTCGGCCAGGGCCACGATCTCCGGCAGGCGGGCGATGTCGCCGTCCATGCTGAACACGCCGTCGGTGATGATCAGCTTGGTGCGGGCGTTGCCGGCGGCTTTGAGCTGCGTCTCCAGGTGGTCCATGTCGCTGTGGTGGTAGATGAAGCGGCCGGCTTTCGACAACCGAATGCCGTCAATGATCGAGGCGTGGTTCAGTTCGTCGCTGATGATCGCGTCGCCCTCTTCCATCAGCGCGCCGATGGTGCCGCTGTTGGCGGTGAAGCCCGACTGGAAGGTGAGCGCAGCCTCGGTATGCTTGAAGGCCGCCAGCCGCCGCTCCAATTCTTCGTGCAAGTCCATCGTGCCGATGATCGTTCGCACCGCGCCGGTGCCTACGCCGTACTGGGCAATGGCTTCGGTCGCTTTTTGCTTCAAGTAGGGATGGGTGTCTAGCCCCAGGTAATTGTTCGACGACAGGTTGATCACCGTTTTGCCGTCGATCACACAGACCGCCTTCTGCTCGCCCGACACCACGCGCAGTTTGCGAAACAGGTGTTTCTCTTTCAGCGCGTCAATTTCGCCCGTCAAGCGGGTTCGTAATAAATCTTGCATCGCTTATGCTCCTTTGCGTAAAACGTAAAACGTAAAACGTAAAACGTAAACGAAGTAGCAGCCTGCTATTCCTGTATTGATCGTTCTGGAGGTAGATCAAATCGTCATTTACGTTTTACGTTTTACGGGAACAGGACCACCTTCGCCGCTTCGCCCCGGTTCATCAGGGCAAACGCTTGGTCGAACTCGGCTAGGTCCAGGCGGTGGGTGATCACACGGGTCGGATCGACCGCGCCGGAGAGGATCAGCCCTTGCGTGCGATACCAAGTGTCCCAGATCAGTCGCCCTGAAATGCCGTGGACGTGCGCGCCCTTGAAGATGATGGCATTGTTCAGGTCGAGTTCGACGGGGCGGGCGGGCAAGCCCAGCAAGGCTGCCTCGCCGCCGAAGCGCAGCATCTCGAAGCCCTGCGCGATGGCCCGTGCGTTGCCCGACATTTCGAGCATCACGTCCACCCCTTCGCCGCCCGTCGCGGCGCGCACGGCGGCCACCGGGTCGGTTTCGCGCGAATTGATGGCCTGGGTCGCTCCCAACTCCTCGGCGAGGTGCAGCCGCATGGGGTTGATGTCCACCGCATAGACGGCCGCCGCGCCCGCCGCCTTGGCAATCGCCACCGCCCACAAGCCAATCGGCCCGCAACCGATCACCGCCACGCGCTTGGTCGGAATGTCGCAGGAAAAGACGGTGTGGACCGCGTTGCCGAACGGCTCCTGGATCGAGGCGACCTCCACCGCCATGTCGGGCGGGTTCTTCCAGGCGACTTTGGCCGGCACACTCACATATTCGGCATACACGCCGGGCCGGTCCACGCCCAGGATCTGCACATTGGCGCACACATGGCCCTGGCCGGTGCGGCATTGCAGGCAGTGACCGCACATGATGTGGCTCTCCAGCGACACAAAATCGCCGACGCTGACCCCCTCGGCGGTGCGGCCCACTTCCACCACGTCGCCGCAGCACTCGTGGCCGAAGACCATCGGTGTGCGAGCGAAGCGCGATTGCGCCCAGGGATCCCAGTTGTAGATGTGTAGATCGGTGCCGCACATACTGGCCGCACGCACGCGCACTAGAATATCGTTGGGGCCGACCGTCGGGATCGGCACCTGGGCTAAGATCGCGCCGGCGGCGGCTTCTGCCTTGACGACGGCGCGCATCAGTTCGGGCATACGGGCTGACCTCCATTGTCAGACGCGGGCGCCCGTCGGCAATGACGCGCGCCCGCCATATAAAAACCCGCCCAGCCCGCCGGCTGCGGCGGATGCGGGCGGGCCGAGCAAGCTGGATCCATCCAGGCGCAGTATAGCACCGCCCGAAAGGGGGTGTCAAGGCGGGCGGCGGGCCGCCCCCACCCCCCAACCCCCTCCCCTCAAGGGAGAGGGGGAGTTTTCGGGGCGACGATCCTGCCACTTAGCTACTGTTGCTTCTCACCGATCCGACCGAAAGGGGGTGTCAAGCTGGGTGGTGCGGTGACCTAACCCCCCAACCCCCTTCCCTACGAAGGAAGGGGGAGTTTACGGGTCCGAGAATTACGCCAAGTCAGAGATCAGCATCGTCTGACTCCCCCTTCCTTCGTAGGGAAGGGGGTTGGGGGGTTAGGTCACCGCACCGCGCGCCTTGACAGAAAGCGCCGCGCTATGCTATGACAGGAGGGCTATGACCTTATCGGATACGGAACTGGCGGCCCAGTGTGGCGCGGAACTCCAAGCGCGCGGCCTGCACCTCACGGTGGCGGAGTCGTGTACCGGCGGCTTGCTCGGCCACCTGCTGACCGAAGTGCCGGGATCGTCGGCCTGGTTCTGGGGCGGCGTGATCGCCTATGATGACCGCGTGAAGATCGCCTTGTTGGATGTATCCGTCGGGACGATTGAGCGGTACGGCGCGGTCAGCTTCGGCTGTGTGGCGGCCATGGCAGTAGGCGTACAAGCGCGGCTGGGCAGCGCTGTGGCCCTGGCGATCACGGGTATCGCCGGGCCGGGCGGCGGTACGGTGGAAAAGCCGGTCGGCACCGTCTATATTGCCCTAGCGGCCGGCGATACGACCCAGGTCGCCCACTATTGCTGGACCGGCGACCGCAGCAGCAACAAACACGCCTCGGCGCGGGCCGCGCTGGAACTGCTACAAGACTGGTTGGCACAGACACGAGAAGAAGGATGATCGCTTGAACAACAAGACCCTGCTGGCTAACGGCGTGCGGGTGGTGACCACGGCCATGCCGCACACGCGCTCGGCCAGCCTATTGATCTTTTTCAAAGTGGGCGCACGCTATGAGGCGCAACCTCAGAGCGGTATCAGCCACTACATCGAACATATGCTGTTCAAGGGCACGCATAAGCGGCCCACGCCACAAGAAATCTCGGAGGCAATTGAGGGGCTGGGGGGATCGCTCAACGCGCTCACTGACCGCGAGTACACCAGCTATTCGGCGGTGGTGCCCAGCCAACACTTCGGCTTGGCGCTGGATGTGCTGACCGACATGATCACCAATTCGCACTTTGACCCGGCAGAGGTGGAGCGCGAACGATCCGTGATCATCGAAGAGATCAACGGCACGCTCGACTCGCCGCCCGACTTGGTGACGGAAGCGATTGAGGCGCTGGTGTGGGGCGACCAGCCGCTGGGTCGCCCGGTGGCCGGCACGCGCGAGACGGTGAGCGCGATCAGCCGCGCCGATATGCAAACCTACTTGGCCGACCACTACCTGCCGCACGGCACGGTGGTCAGTGTGGCCGGCAATGTGGAGCATGAGGTGGTGGTGGCGGCGGTGCAAGCCTGCTTGGGCACGCGCCATGATCCGCGCCCGCCCCCTGCCTACGCGCCCGCGCGCAGCGATCAGACTGCCGCCCGCGTCCTATTGGTGCCCAAAGACACCGAGCAGACCCAACTCTGCCTGGGCGTGCCCGCGTTGCCCTACACCGACCCTGACCGTTATGTGCAGATACTGCTCGACAGCATCCTGGGCGGCGGCATGAGCAGCCGGCTGTTTGTGGAGATCCGCGAAAAGCGCGCCCTGGCCTACACCGTGGCCTCCTACCTCGAAACGCTGCATGATGTCGGCGATCTGGTGGTCTACGCGGCGGTGGACAATGAGCAGCCGGCCAACTGCCTGGAAGGTGTGTTGCATGAACTGGATCGCCTACGCCAGTCGCCGGTGCCGCCGGCCGAATTGCAGAAGGTGAAGGAGTACAACAAAGGCGGCTTGCTGCTGTCGCTGGAAAGCAGCATGAGCGTGGCCTCGCGCGCCGGACGGCAAGAACTCCTGATTGACCGTATGATTGATATAGACGAGGTGATTGCGGGGATTGATGCCGTAAGCGTGGGTCAGGTGCAGGATCTGGCGGGGCGCTTGTTCCGGGCGGATCGGCTCAATCTGAGCCTCGTGGGGCCGTTCGAGGAGGAGGAAGCCGCAGAGTTTCAGCAGTTGCTGACCCTCGCCTAGCCCCGCCGCACGGTCTCGGCTCCCGCAGCCAAGGCCGTGCGGTTCGTCAGGAGGAGAGTTCTCATGCTTCTTCGCAACGTGTTGTCTACTCTAACTATAGCACCGATTCGCGCGCGGCACATCGGTCTCACGCCTCGTTTGCAGGGGACAAATGTCCCGGTTGAGGTCGCGTTAATCCGGCCAATTCTGCACTGGGATCATCGCGCCTGCCGCCGACGCTCTAAGCCGGCGATCACTGCGGCATGATCCATAACATCGCCCGCTTCGTATGCCGCTATACCTTCTTCAACCGCCTTGAGAAATCGCATTTCCTGGGCGACATAGGCACGCAAGGCTTCTTCGATGATCCACGAACGATCACGCCGGATCGTAGTCGCTAGTTCATCCACTTGTTGAGCCAAGCCGGCGGGCACCTGCGCGGACAGGGTTACGTGCGTATTATCCATCTGCGGCCTCCTTTTATACAGTGTATATTCTGCAATACATCATACACGAGCTACTTAAGCACATCAAACACAGCCACCTCCGGTGGGCAGAGGACGCGCACGCGGGGCAGAGCCATGCCCTCGAAGCCCGCGCCCCGGCTGGTGTGGAGGTAGCCGCCATTGGCGAGGCGGTGCAGACCCATGACGTAGCGGCGACCAAAGCGCGACCCGGTACGCAGCGCGCCGATGATCGGGACGCGAATCTGGCCGCCGTGGGTGTGCCCGCAAAAGTAGAGGTCTATGCCTGCGGCGGCGGCTTGCGGGGCCAGATCGGGCGTGTGGTAGAGCAGCACCCGTAGGTCCGCCGGGCCTTGCGTCGCGGCCACCGCCAGCGCCGCCGTGAAGTGCGGCAGATCCACCAGCCAGCGATGGCCGCGCGTGGTGCGCGCCCCGATGAATTGCACTCGCCGACCGGCCCACGGCAGCGTCACCGCCGTGTCGTCCAGCAACTGCACGCCGGTGCCGGCCAGCAGCATAGCGGTGATCTCCGGCTGATCTACGTTGCCCAGGCAGGCGTATACGCCCAGCGGCGGGGCCAGCGCGCCGATCTCACCCATCAGCGTCCGCAACGCTTCGTAGGCCGGCACGTCGTAGTAGTCAATGTTGATGAAGTCGCCGGTCAGCACGATCACGTCGGGGCGGGCGGCGCGCAGGGCAGCGACCACGGCGCTGTCGCGGCGGGTGCGACGCTCCATGTGGATGTCGGAGACTTGGGCGAGGCGAATGCGGATTGCGGAGTGCGGGGGTCAGGACGGCTGGGCAGGCGCAGGCGGTAGCGGCTGATGCTGAGGTGGGTGCCGCCCCAGTAGGTGGCGTGGACGATGAGGGCGGTCAGGGCGAGGTGGCCGACCCAGGCGGCGGCGGTCAGGGTGCGACGGGTGGCGGGTGCGAGGTCGCGGCCCCAGTGCGGGCTTGCTAGGCCCAACGCGGTCAGGCCGGTCGCCCAGGCAGCGCGGCCACAGAAGAGGTAGAGAAAAGCCGGGCGGATCGGTGCGTAGGAGATCCGCAGCAAGGGCAACCCTGCCGTCAGGGCCAAGTCGAGCGCGCCCCAGCCGAGCGCCTGCCGCCCCGCTGTCTGCGCCAGCCGCGCCCGCTCCGGCGTGCCGCGCCGGGCCAAGCGCTGCGGCAGGGCTACGGCCAAGCCCCAGGCCACCACGCCGACAGCCGCCGGCGCCGCCCACCAGCGCCGCCCCACCTGCCCGACGAT
>Ga0123336_10004392_pt1 | contig 11481 bp, 9 predicted proteins | sample SSSSmetaG_FD_96466 | JGI IMG/M metagenome (GOLD analysis project Ga0123336, IMG submission 96466) | Glacier valley bacterial and archeal communities from Borup Fiord, Nunavut, Canada, to study Microbial Dark Matter (Phase II) - ​SSSS metaG | ecosystem: Environmental > Aquatic > Freshwater > Ice... | reverse complement strand
CGACACAAGCCTTGACAATTTAACAACCTTGTTTATTGAAAATAGCTGACATTTATTGAGAATTGGCGATCGAGGAATAAGGGTTTGATAGCCTCGATCGCGATCGCTCTCAAATGTTAAGAAAGATGTTTATAACGCATAGCTTCTTAAGGGGGATTTAGGGGATCGAGATATGTGCAACGACCCATTAAATTGGTATCACTACAAACTTCAATTTTTAAATCGATATACAGTCAACAGTCATTTTTGAGTACAACCGAAATTGATATTACTGGCGTTTAGAAAGTTCCACCAGCTTCCAATTTAGGGTCACAATCATCAAACGTCCTAGAGCATTCAAAGTATCTTTGGTACTCTTTTCAAATATTTGAAATGGAGTTTCAGAATTAGGATTTCTCAGTAATTCTTCAGCCGTTGCTGCTGGTTCTTCCACCTGGGCTTCTTCAGAAGATGTCTCAAGGCTGACTTGTGGCTGCTGATTTTCTTGTTGAGTCATTTTCTAAGTCCCCTCCTTGAGTTTTTGCATACATAACCCTTACTACAAATCCAACTTATCTGTATCCGGGATTTGGGAAGTCGATTTTTCTCTACCGACAATCGCAGTTACTAAATAACTTGAAAGCTTTGAGTTTAAAGGTGTTTGTAGTGAGGACTAACGTCCTCCATAAATCTGAGGACTTTAGTCCTCACTACAAACCAATTTTATTGTGGTCGATCGACTGGGCATCATATGAGTGTTACTCAATAGAACTTCTGCACTTTCCCTCAGAAATCTGGTTTTTTTACACAATTCTTATTGAATTCAAAACTTATAAGTCAAAACTTAGACATTACTATCTGTGATCGAAATCACAGATTTGTTATATTTGCTTAACAGTAATATTTGCGAAATTCTGATATTGTTAAAGCCTAATAATTAATTTCGGACGGCGATTTACCTCAAGCCGAAAACAAGCATCTGGAAATTATCAATAAACTGAAGGTTTAGAGCTGATGGCAATTTATCTCGATACAGCAATTGTAGCGGAAGCAAAAGCAGCGAGCAAGTTCGGCTGGGTTGCGGGAATTACGACTAATCCGACACTTTTAGGAAAAAGCGAGTTATCTCCAGAGGAAACGCTCAGACAACTGGCACAACTGATTCCTGGGGAAGTGTATTATCAGCTAACGGCATCTGATTTTGATGGCATGGTAGCAGAAGGAAAAGCGGCTTTTGGATTAATTGGAAAGCAGACAGTCTTGAAAATTCCGGCAACGGCGACGGGTTTTCAAGCAGTAGCGCACCTGTCACCGGAAATTTCTTGTGCGGTGACGGCTATTTACAGCGCATCGCAAGCCGTTGTTGCAGCAGAAGCGGGGGCAAAATATGCGATCGCCTACGTGAATCGCGCCACCAGACTCCTCGGAGATGGTTTTGCCTTAGTGCAGGATATGGCAAATGTCTTGAAAAATAGCAATACTGAGATTTTGGCAGCCAGTATTAAGTCGCCGGAAGAAGCGGTAAAGACTTTGTTAGCTGGTGCCCATCATTTGACATTGCCTTTGGATGTATTGCGGGCGATCGCACTTCATGAACTTTCCCAGCAAACTGTGGATGAATTTGCCAAAAACGGGCGGGGAATTAGTTATTAGATAATTGGGAATCGGGTATTGGAAATTGTTAACAGTTAACTGTTGACTGTTAACTGTTAACTGACAACAGTTAACTGACTATGGCATTCGCCAAATCTTAATAGTACGATCGGGACTGCCGCTCACCAAAGTCTTGCTATCTCTGCTAACAGCAACAGAATTCACAAACTGACTGTGACCAGAAAGAGTGCTTCTTTCTTTTCCCGTCTTCAAATCCCAAACTATAATATCTCCGCCCCCGCTGATCAAAGTACGACTGTCCGGGCTAAAGGCGATCGTCCTCACCCAGCTCGAATGCCCTTTAAAAGTACGAGTGCGCTTCCCGTCTTGCACGTTCGACAAACGGATCGTATTGTCGCTGCTACCACTAGCCACAACTTGCCCGTTCGGGCTAAAAGCCACAGCATTAACTGGGCCTGCGTGACCTGTGATAATTCTTCTGACTTCTCCGGTGTTGAGATTCCACAAACGCACAGTCTTGTCCTCGCCTCCGCTAGCGAGAGTCTGACCATCCCGGCTCAAAGCGATCGCATTTACTGCTCCAGCGTGCCCGATCAGAGTCAGCAACCTGCTACCAGTTTTGACATTCCATAAGCGAACAGTTTTGTCATCACTGCCGCTAGCAATCGTCTGACCATCATTGCTAAAGGCGATCGAGTTAACGGCTGCTTTGTGAGCCGGAATCGTCCTCACCCGCCGCCCAGTCTTCAAATCCCACAAAATCAGATTATTGTCGCTTCCACCGCTGGCCAAAATCGAGCTATCCGGGCTCACCGCTAGCGTGTTGACCGATTTTTTAGAATGCACCGGATTGAGAGTCCGCACCAAGCCTCCCGTCCTCACATTCCAAATTCTAATCGTCCCAAAGCTAGCGCTGACCAAAGTTTGACCATCCGGCGACAGGGCGATCGCATTTACACCCCCGACATTATCCAAACTTCTTTGCAAAAACTGACTGCTAGGCAAACTAGAAAGCAGCCACACCGGGTTTGCCGGAAACACCCCGTAACGCATCGAACCATAAATTTGAGATGCGCCAATACCCATCATCAAAGCAGCAGCGCCCGCCAACAACTTTGTTTTCCAATCAAAAACCTCTTTCCTGCGCTTGTTCAAGCCCGAATCCAGAGGTCTGAGGCGGTTGATCGAAGTCTGCTTGGTCGCTCCAGATGACGCGGAACTTCCGCGAATTTTAGTTTGTCCAGTAGTTGGTAACTGAGTTGGTAACTGAGTTTCCGCGCCGTCGAGATTAATTTCTTCCAAGCACTGCAAAACCATCTGCGGACTTTGAGGTCGATTTCCGGGAAAAGGCGCCATCAGGTAATCGATCACATTAGCCAGGGGATCGGAAACTTGAGGAGCTCCTTTGCGCCACATCAATCTACCCGTACGCGGGTTTTCGGGAAACGCCGTCGGTGGCTTCCCAGTCAGCAAATAAACAAAAGTGCGCCCCAAAGCAAAAAAGTCCGACTGCGGCACAGCCTTACCATTAGTTTGTTCCGGCGGCGTGTAGCCAGGGGAAACAATACCAGTGACATTTTGTCCCTGGCCCACCTTAGCGAAATAAGTCGCCGACACTTCCCGAGCAGTCCCGAAGTCAATCAGCACTAACTGACCGTTCGGCTTGCACATAATGTTGTGCGGCTTGATATCTCGATGAAAATAGTTGAGTCGATGAACTTGGTCTAAAATTTCCGACAGTTGCTTGAGCCAGTTCAGAGCTTGTTCTTGGCTGATCGGGCGGCCCCGATGTTTCAGCCAGTCTTGCAAATTTGCCCCAGCAATTTTCTCCATGATCAGACAGTGAAAAGACTCTGTGCTGTTAGCAGGGGAAAATATAAAATAACCGTCGCGATCGACTTTTGGAATACCTGGATGTCTCAGCCTGACCAATACGTCGGCTTCTTGCTTAAAAAGTTCTACAGCTTTGGGATGTTCTTTTAGCAGGACTTTCAGCACTCTTCGAGCGCCGTTGTCGTCCACTTCAAATGTTCTGCCGAAGCCGCCGCCTCCGAGAGGCGCGACTAGCCGATATCTACCTTGCAACAAAAGTTCAGACCCGCAGTGGATACACGCGGATTTACCAGAGTTGGCTGGATCGGAGGGATTCGGGCATTTAGGATTGAGGCAATAACTCACGAAGCCACATAACCCTGATTGAGGTTGCTCTATCAAGTTTTACTTTGACACTCTCAGCACTCTTGGTGACTAAGATTCTTGGTTCAGCGAAGTCACTTGCTTGGAACTGGATTTCTCCAGCCAAAGTAGAGGTGTATTCTCCCCAAGCATAAGTTCCGGTATGCCCTACCGTACTTGATTACTCCTGTTTATCTAGTTAGGTTTCTGTTCAAATGCGAGTTTTCCTAGACTGCAACACCGTTAAGTGTGCCTACGAACTTAACAATCCAGTTAAGTTTTTACGTTGTCTAGTTATACTCAATTTTTAACTTGTGACAATCATATCACACCTAGTACAAGACTCTTGACATAAGTCCAGAAGAGTCGCTGAAGTCAAGCGGACTAAAGTTTCGCTAGTTTTCGGCGTCCATCCTTTTCTATGAACGACAGAGCACTGACATTTCAATTGTACGATCGCGGGCGACCACTATCGAAAGGATTCGGCAGAAGGAAGAGCAAAGGAAGAAGGGATGGAGGAGAGTGGCAGAGTAGGAGATAGGGAGAGTGGGAAAAATCTGCCCACTCTCCCTCTTCCTTCTTTCGGCGAGCCCTGTGCATAAGAAAGCCTGTTAAACAAGTCCCTCGATTACCGGATGGAAGTAAAACGCCAGCGCCAAAACCGCATAAGCTGCCAACAGCAAAATACCTTCGAGCCAGTTAGACTTGCCATCAGAACTGATAGAATTGGCGATCAGCACCGAAACCGCCACCGCTATAAGTTCAAACGGATTGAAGTCCAAGTCCATCGGTTTGCCCAGGAAATAACCTGCCAAAACCAGCACCGGGGCAACAAACAAAGCAATTTGCAAACTCGAACCCACAGCTACAGAAACGGACAAATCCATTTTATTTTTCATGGCCACCGTCACCGCAGTCGTATGTTCGGCCGCATTGCCAATAATCGGCACTAAAATTACCCCGGTAAACAGGGATGTCAGCCCCAAACGCGCCGTCGCTTCTTCTAGAGTATCCACTAGCAGTTCTGACTCGATCGCTACCATCAGCGTACAGGCCAACAGCACCCCTATCCAGAGTGGCAGATTGACTTTGTGGTCGGGACTATCTGGTGCTAAGTTATTTTCGGCTAATTCTTCCAGCATTTCATTTTCTGCCACCCCTGCATCGTACAGATAACTGTGGGTTTTCATCGAAAACAGCAGCGTCAGCACGTAGACGACTATCAGGATTACAGCAACAGCGCTAGAGAGGTTCTGCATAGTTTCTGGAGCAATGCCAGTAGAGGTAACATCAACTGCCGTCGGCACCAAGATGGCAATCACGGCTAAGTTCATGGCTGAAGCGTTCAACCGGGCCACTATGGGCTGAAATTCTTGTTCTTTGTAGCGCAAGCCGCCCAGCAGCATCGAAAATCCCATCACCAGCAGCAGGTTACTCATAATTGAACCGGTGATGCTGGCCTTAACAACATCTATTAGTCCGGCATTGAGGGCGACGATGCCGATAATTAGTTCCGTGGCATTTCCAAAAGTAGCATTCAGCAAACCCCCTAAGTTGGCGCCGAGAACTACGGCGATTTCTTCGGTGGCGGTGCCCATCCAGGCTGCTAGCGGGATGATGGCTAGGGCGGATGTGATGAAGATTGTGGAGGATTCCCAGCCCAGAAAGTGTCCGGCGATGGAAACTGGGATAAATAACAACAGGCTGGAAATTATTGTTTGTGTATTTAGCATTTAGATTTTGAAAAGCTCCCAACGGTCAATCATAGCCTGTGGCAAAGGTTAAGAAAGGGGTTTTGTTAAAGCTGGGGGCGCTAGCGGTTTATCATATCAATTCCGGCTGCGCTGGAATAATATAGAGGACACGGCAGTGCCGTTTCCCTACCATAATTTAATATTGATATTGGATTGACTCACATTGGGCTCCCGGTTTCAGATGTCGATCGCAGTATTGAATTCTACTCGAAATATGCCGTTATGCAAGTAGTTCACCGCCGCATTGATGCAGCAACTGGTGTTGCTGTAGTCTGGCGAGTGCGATCGCACTCTGTCATGCAAGTAGTGCTAATTTAGACAGACTCCGTACATCCGGTTCTGTCTCCCTTTGCACACCTCGGAGTTGGCTGCAAGAGTCGGGAATATATAGATGATCTCTGCAACAAGGCACGTCAAGCAGGCGTATTTCTTGAGTAACCAAAAGATGCTGGATATCCGATCGGCTACTGGGCTTTTTTGCGAGATCCAGGTGGTCATACGCTGGAACAGTCCTACGGGCAGAAAATCGGATTTACAGTGGAAGATGCTACTTAAAAATATGCTAGAAATTAGCCGATCGCATTTATTAGCCACAATCAAAAGCTGTACAGCAATTTCGTTAACTCCGACGCTAAGGAGGAGATTGCCGTGTTAAATTTATCCCAGGCGCCGTCGAAACTACAAACTCATTCAACAATAGTGGATTTTCCTTATGAAAGCGATCGGCATTTATCAATATCAACCGACAAGCGATCCAGACTGTTTCGCCGAGATTGAGCTCGAAAAACCTCAACCTAGTAACAGAGATTTGCTTGTCAAAGTCAAAGCAGTTTCCGTCAATCCAGTAGATTGTAAAATCAGAAAGTCTGTCAAAGACAAGCTAGTAACACCGCGCATTCTGGGTTGGGATGCAGCGGGAATTGTGGAACAAGTAGGCGATCGAGTATCTTTGTTCAAACCAGGTGATGAAGTCTATTATGCAGGCAGCATCACTCGTCCCGGAAGCAACAGCGAATATCAGTTAGTCGATGAACGGATTGTTGGCAAAAAACCTGCAACTCTCTCATTTCCCGAAGCGGCTGCACTTCCTTTAACAACAATCACCGCCTGGGAAGCTTTGTTTGAACGGTTGGGAATTGAACCGCACAAAACTGCCAAAAATCTAGCAAGTAAAGTGCTAATTATTGGCGGTGCTGGAGGTGTGGGTTCGATTGCGATTCAACTGGCTGCACAGGTTGCTGGACTGCAAGTTATTGCTACTGCATCCAGAAAAGAATCGATTGATTGGTGTTTAAAAATGGGAAGCAATTATTGCATCGATTATCGGGAACCGTTTGCAGCATCACTTGAAAAAATTGCACTCAAAGAAGTGGATTATATTCTGTGTTTTAACGATACCGACCGACATTTCAAAGACATGGTAAATGTCATTAAGCCACAGGGAAAGATTTGTTCTATCGTGGAGACGGAACACCCTCTAGATATGAACTCTATCAAGAGTAAGAGTGTAACTTTTGCTTGGGAATTCATGTTTACTAAGTCGATGTATGAGACAGATGATATCCAGTCTCAACATGAATTATTAAATCAAGTGGCAGATTTGGTCGATCGAGGAATTTTGAAAACGACGGTGACTAAAAATATGGGAGCGCTGAATGCGATCGACTTGGCAAAAGCACACGCTTTGCTTGAATCTGGGAAAACAATTGGCAAGCTTGTTTTTTCAGAAATAGTCAGGTAATTTATGGTAACTGAGCAACTGCTCAAAAAATAGAATACCCAAATTCCGGATTTCTTAAAGAAGTCTGATATCTAAAATAAATCATTTTGGAGAACAAAGACAATGGAACTCAAACTATCTATTAAAGTTATAATAAACAAATCGCCCTCCAAACCCGATATTTTGTGATCTGGAAACAAACTGGAGAATCAAATGACCGCAGCAACCATCGCACCACCCATAAAGGAATCACCCTTACTGTTTGAAGGACTCACTTGGAGAGAGTTCAAAGCAGTTGAGCAATTGTTAGACCGTCCAGGATATCGGCTTTCTTTCCTCAATGGAGTTTTGGAGATCCGACGAAGGTCAGGAGAACCCCAGGAAATCATTAAGGGAAGGATCGGTGCATTGGTAGAACAGTACCTGCTGATGGCGGGATTTGACTTTACTCCAACTGGCTCAATGACTCTAGAAAGTGAAACCGGAAAAGTCAAGCGAGAGGTCGATGAATCTTATAAACTTGCTCCCGATCGCAGGCTGACCGATTTGGCGATCGAAATCGTGTTTTCTAGTGGCGGGATCGACAAGCTGGAGGCATACAAGCGACTGAAAATTCCTGAATTGTGGTTCTGGGAAGACGGATTGTTAGAGGTTTATCACCTGCGGGGAGAAGGCGATGGGCTTCATTATGAAAAAATTTCTAGTAGTGAGGAAGTGCAAGGAATCGATCTAAATTTGTTGTTACGCTGCATGAATATGGTGAATCATGTTGATGCGATTAAGACTTTTCAACAGGGGTTCTAGAAATAGCGGGGATTAATAAACTTCTCCTCTCAAAGCAGGTTTTGAACAGGCAAGATGCCTGTTCCACGATTTTTAACCGCCTCTGTTCGTATCTCAATATCCGCAAAAAGTAATGGAAAATACTCAATGACACAAGTTGTAATTGTGGGAGCGGGGCCTACTGGTGCGACACTTGCTTTGCTGATGGTAAAACGAGGTATTCGCACAACTTTGATTGAGGCTGCAAAGGATTCCTACCGAGTGTTTCGCGGTGAAGGATTGATGCCGAGTGGATTGGATGCGATCGCCCAAATGGGCTTGTCTCCAATGCTGGAAAGCATACCACACCGACAAATTGATGCCTGGGAGTTTATTTTGGGCGATCGGCAATTATTTCGAGTTGATGAACCAATGGGGTCAAATCGACCTTGTACGCTAGTTTCGCAGCCGCCATTGCTAGAAGCACTAATTGCAGAAGCTCAATTGCATCCAGAGTTTAAATTTATTTCAGGTGTTCCGGTAAAAGATTTACTGTGGAATGGCGATCGCATTTCGGGCGTAAAACTAGCAGATGGGCGAGAGATTTCGGCTACACTTGTCATCGGTACAGATGGTAGAAACTCGATTGTACGACAGCGTGCGGGATTGGATTTAGTAACACAGGAAAAAAGTATTGATGTTCTGTGGTTTAAACTTGCCGCCCATCCTCGGTTTGTGGCGGATAATGTCTTTTATTCAATCTTGAATAATGGTAGCGGATTCAGTGTTTTTCACGGTGCAGAAGATGGAAAACTGCATCTGGCTTGGGTGTTAGATGCAGAGGATAAAACCGATCGCAAACACGCAGATTGGGCCGAAACTTTCGCGTCCCTATCGCCTGCGTGGATGGCAGAGCATTTTCGCAACTCTCAAGATACGATCGAATCTCCGATGCGCTTGTCTGTTGTGGTTGGTCGCTGTCCGTGCTGGCATCGGCCGGGAATCATCCTTTTGGGGGATGCGGCACATCCGATGTCTCCGGTGCGCGCTCAAGGAATTAATATGGCTTTTCGCGATGTGATTGTAGCGGCCAATTATCTTGTACCTTTATTGAAAACAGAAGCTAATTTCGGGGATATTGATTTAGCATTATCGCGGATTCAGGCAGAACGGGAACCGGAAATTATCCGCGCCCAGCAACTGCAAGCACAAGAAGCGTGGAAAGGCGAACAATTGCGCAACAATGGATTTGTGCGTTTGTTGATGATGCAAGTTGCTCCGTTTTTGGGTGACAGAATTAGACAGTTTTGGGTAAAAGGACAGTATGAGTTGCGGCAAGGAGTAACAGAGGTTAGATTGATTGTGTGAAAACAGATTTTTTGGCTGTATCCTGCGTCCCACACTGACGACAACTGCGATCGCCGATACCGGACACTGGCTGATGCTGGATGCGCCAGAAGCCCTTGCAAGGGAACTTGATATCTGTTTGGAAGGTGTTTAATACAGATATTCGACAAACTCTGTTAGTTTTACCACAATTCATCGAGGGTTAAATTACGGGGATTTTTGAGAGTGAAGGCGTTGTTATCTTTGATTAAGTCGCCCGTACAGAGAATAGGTAAGCGTTCTTGATAGGCTTTAATAGCCAGGATATAATCTTTGTCTCCGAGTGAGGTTTTAATTTTACGCAATCTATCGGCAATCACACCTATTAGGATAATTTCGCCACTTAATTTGTCAGCATTTGGGGTATGGATTTGCATAACAATTCCCTGTAATGTAATATTGGGAAGCGAAGTGATCAAGTCTGCTAATATTTCAATTTGAGAACGATTTTCCGCAATTTCTAGGGTTTCCATGACTTCGTACATCCGCAGAGCAAAACCGCTGACTTCTGGTTTTAGAGCTAACAGGATTTCGTAGTCTTCGCCCGCTTCATTTTTACGAGTCCAGATGGATGATTTGTCAGCGTCTCGGCTTTGTTCCTGCCATCCGTGTTTTTGTAAGTAACCAGCGACTTGAGGCGGTTCTAATGTTTTGAGGATATCGGGGTCGCGGACTGTTACTATCATAGGAGTTCTCCTGATTCAATTTGCTGCATGAGAGTTTTTAAAGTGTCCCTGTTAAAAATATTTTGTGTGGGTATTTGAACAGTGATAGTGTTTTGATTTTGGGTGGGCGGTAGCCCTCGCAATGATACCCAATAGCCACAATAGCGAAGGCAGAGTTCTTGTTGAGATTGGCGCAACTAATCCTCTTGGCTTTCGGGTACTAAAATGATAATGAGAATCCGGGGGACGAAAGGGTTTTCTAGCCTTAATTCTTCATAGTTTTTAACTTCTAGAGGATATCGGATAACTTCACGATCCAGTAAATTTCTGGAGGTACATTTTATTTGAACATCTAGGCGAGGGCGGCGCGTTGATCTTGATGCTCCCAAACCTGTAAGAATTGCGTCAACTCCCTCTGCATCTAAGGGACGTGGAGCTATTTGGAATGAGTAACCGGCAGCGGCTGTTACCGCATAGATATAAGCATAGCTAAATTCCTCTTTTTGGGTGTTCAGATCCACGCTGATTTAAACCTCGACAATTTTAAGTTGGGCATTTACAAAATAGCTGATTATTCATTATCCCACCCCCGCAGATTTTCCTGAATTATCACATCTAACTTGGCAGTTTTGGCAATTTGCCTCTCCCACTTCGCCGTCAAATGCAGCATCTGCTTCAGTCCAAGATGCACCACAAGGACAACCACGCTCCTCAATAGCCCAAAACACCATATATCTAGATTTATTGCCAAATATTAAATTTTTCTGGTGTAAACTTACAACTTAAGTGTTTATACTCTAAAGTCCAGCAATGTATAATGAAAATTTAATCAGCAATCCTGCCAGCACTAACCTGAAATGGGTAGAAAGTGCCTGAAAGCAGGAACAGCAGCTTTTTTTAACTCGATCGACAGCTAAGCATTTGCGGAAAAACCCAGGGATCGACGATCGCCATCTTGGAACAAATGCTTGACTCACACTACTAAATATGTATATAAACTCGTTTACCAATAATTAGCCTAGACAGATACCTTTCGCTGAAACGCCTGCTATCTAAAGTTTCTGCAACTAATTTGGCTGTTTTTCTTGTCTTTAACTACCCGAGGATTCGATCGCATGGTTTCGATTTCTACAACTAAATCCACTTTGCAGCCTTTATCTTCGCCAACGGTAACGGCTGCAACCCAAAGCAGCGCGGCGACTGCAACTGGAGTGTGCGTGACGGTTCACGGTCACTTCTACCAGCCTCCTCGCGAAAATCCTTACCTGGACGCGATCGAGCGCCAAGGTAGCGCCCATCCCTTCCACGACTGGAACGAACGCATTGACAGCGAATGCTACCGCCCGAATGCCTTTGCGCGCATACTGAACGATCGTGGCGAAGTCACTGGTATTGTCAATAACTACGAGTATCTCAGCTTCAACAT
>Ga0123336_10004391_pt1 | contig 11481 bp, 14 predicted proteins | sample SSSSmetaG_FD_96466 | JGI IMG/M metagenome (GOLD analysis project Ga0123336, IMG submission 96466) | Glacier valley bacterial and archeal communities from Borup Fiord, Nunavut, Canada, to study Microbial Dark Matter (Phase II) - ​SSSS metaG | ecosystem: Environmental > Aquatic > Freshwater > Ice... | reverse complement strand
CGCCACAAGAGAACCAAGACAGAATCGTACGGATAAGAAAAGATATTTAATATAAAGGAGTTGATACAATGTGTGCAGCACCTAAAGGCAATCAATATGCTAAAGACTGTGAAACAAGTGGACAACCATTAAAGTTTAAATCAGTTAATGAACTACAGACTAAAATAGAAGCTTACTTTAATAGTTGCTATAAGACTTGTATAGATGATACTGGCCTTGAATATAAAGAGAATATAAGACCATTAACTATGTCAGGGCTTGCAGTTGCATTAGATACTACTAGACAGACACTAATAAATTATGCAAATAAAGAAGAATACTTTGCGACTATTAAAAACGCAAGGTCAATAGTAGAAGCATATGCAGAAGAAAACCTCTTTTCAGCTAGAAACCCTGCGGGCACCATTTTTAGCTTGAAGAACAACTACTCCTGGATTGATAAACAAGAGATCGTTCAAGACATCAATGCAAACATCAATCAAATAGTAGTAGCACCAGTTAAATTTGATGAAGAATAACAATAATGTCGTGAAATCAAAGTTTCACGACATTTTTACTAAATCAACAATGAGCATTTTAAAGGGTTTAGTTAACTTCTCTCACCGTTGGGTAAGAATAAATCGTTAAAATAGCGTCATTTAAGGGTTATTTGTTCATAGTTTGTTAATAAAGGAGAGTAAATCATGTTAAAAAGTGTAATTAAACTAATAATAGTAGTGGGATTAATAACAACATCATTCATATTGCTAGATAAGAGAGTGTTTATAGGTGTATTTCTCTTTGCAATGGCTGATAACATAGGTAGGTATAACAATAAGGGAAAATAAGAATGAGTGTATTGCTCAACGAATGAGGTTTGCTCACCGCAGAGTATCAACTATATGATGTGACACTGTGTATCATGCTACTGCTCACTACACTACAACAACAACATAGCAGTACAACATAGTAAGCATAGGGTGTCATGCCTTATGTTTTTATTTTTGTTTAATTATATTTGTGTGTAGAAAATGAGGGTATGACTAGAGTGTAGTGCGTTTAGGAGTGATTGTGGGTTAAAAGTGCTGGGAGAAGAGGTAGGCACCGAGTACCCCCACCCCCATCATCTATATATAGCCACATCCCACAACTTTCATTTTTCATAATTCCAAAATACATTTTCAATTTCCCATAATTCCAGCTTTTCAATTTCAAGATTTCTAATTTTTGATTTTTAAATTTCCAAAATACCAAAGTATTATTAAAGTAATAAGAAGTACAAAAGTATTACAGAAACCAAATATAATTTATGATTAAAAGACAAAGGAAGTGATTGAGTGTACAACATAGATTTTTCAAGGTTAAAAGAAATGATAAATCCATGGGTAGGTAGGATATGGAATAATAGAGAAAGATATGTTGTATGTAAAGGAGGAGGGGGCAGCGGCAAAAGCTTCGGAATTGCTCAATTACTTGTATATAGAATGATAGCAGAAGAAGGTCATACTGTATTAGTATTAAGAAAAGTAGCTAACTCACTTAGAGAAAGTTGTTTTTCACTTTTAAAAGAAACTATTTATTCCTATGGATGTGATTCTTTATTTACAATTAATAAAAGTGATATGTCTATAGAATGTATTAATGGTAATAGGTTCATACTTCGTGGACTTGATGATGTAGAGAAAATAAAGTCTATTAATGGTATTACAGATATATGGATAGAAGAAGCTTCCGAACTTGCTATAGAAGATCTCAATCAGTTAAATATCAGGTTAAGAGGTAGAAGCAAATTTCCTAAACAGATGTTTTTAACATTTAACCCTACATATATAACTCATTGGTTAAAAAGTGAATTTTTCGATACTCGTAAAGACAATGCTTTAATAATTGAAACTACTTATAAGGACAATAAATTTTTAGATGCAGAAGCTTGTAGGGTATTAGAAGAATTTAAAGATACTGACCCATACTTCTACATGGTTTACGCATTAGGACATTGGGGAATAACTGGTGGAAACTATTTTAGAGAATTTAGAGATGATATTCATGTTATGAAGCCATTTGATATTCCTGAACATTGGACTAGATATGTTGCCCTAGATTATGGCTTAGATATGTTAGCGGTGTTATGGATAGCAGTAGACACACATAAAAAAGCTTATATATATAGAGAATTATATGAAAGCAATTTAATTATTTCAGATGCAACTAAAAAAATATTAATAGCTAATAATGGTGATAAGATTAAAACTTATTATGCACCACCTGACTTATGGAATCGTAGACAAGAAAGTGGTAAGAGTGCTAGTGATATATTTTACGATAATGGCATAAGGTTATTTAAATCTAATAATGATAGAGTACAAGGGTGGTACAATGTAAAGGAATGGATTAGACCATATGACACTAAGGATGAACAAACAGGCGAAGAAATCAAAGAATCAAATATGAAGATGTTTCCTTGTTGTAAAAATCTTATTAGGTGTATGCCACAAATACAAACTGATGCTACTGACCCTAACGACTTAGCAAATACACCTCACGAATTAACGCATATACTTGATGGACTTAGGTATTTTTGTTCAATGATAATTAATCCATCATCAAATTTAGTTAAAGAAAAGAAACAATTAGTATGGGCATTAAGAACTGAAGAACCTAAAAATCAAAATATAGTAATGGAGTGGTAAAAATGAATATTATTATCGGACTAATCGTGGGATTAGTTTTTTTTGCGTGTACTCTAAAAGCTTATTGTATAGGCTTACAACACAGTAAACAACTAAGTAATGGAATTATACCTACCATTGAATTAAACCCTTTAAAAGAGGTTATAGAACACTTTGAAACCAAGCAAGAAGCAAAGGAAGTTAAGTCAGCTATAGACGAGTATTGGAGGTAGGAAAATGTTATTAATAAAAGTAAATAAAGAAGATATATTAAAAGGTTTAACATTAAAAATTGAGGAATTAAAAACAGAAAATAAAAAGCAATATGATGATTCTAAACGATTATTGGCAGGATTAGACGAAGAAAAGGAATGTTTTCTAAATAGAATAAATGATGACTATAGTTTGAAAATAGAAGAATTAAGAAAAAAGAAAGCAATAGTAGAAAATACAGAGGAGCATTATTTAACGCTTAATGAAATATTAGAAAATTGTATACTTAAAGACAAATTATAAGGATGGTTGCTAAATGAGATTAAAACCTTATACCAAAATAGGAATTAAAAGAATGAAATGTTTTAGATGTGGAAACAAAGCTATATTCCAATGGCAGATTTGTTCTGATGGCAACCAATACCGTCCTATTTGTTCAGAGTGTGATATTGAATTAAATGAAATGGTTTTAAAATGGATGGGTTTTTCTGATTGGAAAGTTAAGTTTGATAATTACGTCAAGGAGGTGACTAAATGAGTATCTTTAAAAAGGATAAACTTATAGAAAAGAATCAAGCATCATTAATATATAAACAATATCAAAATGTAAAAGCATATAAAGACAGTATGGGATTTGAAAAGGATTGGAAAAAGTTTATTGATTTTGTAGAGGATAGGCAATGGGATCACACAGATGCAAATAAAAATATACCTAAACCTATGTTTAATATTATCAAGTTGGCTAAAAAAAGTAAAACTTCTGCTATATTAAGTGATACTATTAAAATGATATTTAGTCCAGTAGAAGAAGTTGACGATAATGATATTGCAATAGAAGCTGCTGATATGTTAAATGATGCTTCAATTCAAACTATAGAAGAAATAGAACAAGATAGGCTAGACGAAGAAGTGGTTAATGATGCATTTACTCTAGGAAGTGGATTTACTCATTACCTTTGGGATAATAAAAAGGTTGGTGGCTATAAAGCTAATAATAGTAGATATATTGGAACTATGGATGGGGAAACTATTGACCCTATGAACATATTCCCAGGTAATCCACAAGAGAAAGACATTAACAAGCAACCTTATATAATTGTAACTCGTAGAGATATGGTAGAAAACATTAAAAAGATTGCTAGAGATAATAAAGTGTCAGTTGAACTCATTAATTTAATTGTAGGTGATAAAGACACCGCACAAGAACAATATGATGCTAGTAAATACGAGGTATTAGGTGAAGAAAAGACCACAGTTTATATAAAGTATTGGCGAGATATTGAAGATAATAAAATATACTTCTGTAAATCTACTAAAAGTGTGTTATATCAACCTAAAGAAGCCTTATGGGATTATAACGGTGATGATATGGAACCTTATCCTATTGCTTGTTTGAATTGGGAGAGTAGAAAGAAGTCAATATTCGGTATAGGTGAGCCAGAGGGCATGATTTATAACCAAAAAGTTATTAATTTCATTCCTAGTATGCAAATATTGAATATTCAAGACACGGGATGGACTAAATACATTGTTAAAAATGATGCTCTTCAACAGAAAATGCAGAACGTACCTGGAGAAATCATCAATGATGTAAGTGGAGTTCAAGGTGATAACATAAAAGCTATGCAACCAGCACAAATGAGTAACCAAGCCTTTCAATTACTTGATAATGTAATAATGAACACTAGAAACTTTAATGGTGTTAGTGAAACAGTAACAGGCGAGAAGATGGGTGCTAATATGGCTGCTGCTGCAATCATTGCCCTTCAAAATCAGAGTAAGGTGCCGTTAGACTCCAATCGCAAAAAATATTACCGTTATCGTAAAGATGTAGGCAAAATTATGGAGTTCTTCTATAAATGCAAATATAATATGCCAAGAATGATTAAAAAAACACAAGAGGATGGAACTAAAACCAATGTGGAGTTTACAGGAAGTAAATATAACGAGGTACCTTTAAACCTTAAAATAACAATAGGACAAGGTTCTACTTATAGTGAATCATTATCTACTTCTACTTTACAGATGCTTTATGATAAACAAGCAATAACCGCGTTAGAATTTGCAGAGTTAGCAAGTGAAAACGTAATGCCATTTAAAGAACAGTTTATTAAAATGAAAACTAAACAAGAACAGACAGACTTACAAAAGGCTACAGAAGCACTTCAAAAGAATGATGGAACCATTAAAACAATGCAACAACAAGTATTAGATTATAAGAACGCATTACAACGTTTTAATGAGCCTGCAATACCTAAAGAAAAGGCACCAATACAAGGAGGTAATCAAGCTAATGGATAATTGCGAAAGATGTGGAGCAATCCTCAAGACCAAAGAGGGCGAATATACCTCGGAACTCAATACTAACAAAGTGGTGTTTAATCATATAAAGACCTGTGATAATAATAAATGTACTAATTTTGGTTTAGAACTTGAAATAATAAAACATGAAATGAATTAGGAGGTTCTGTATAAATGAATTTTGGCGAAGCGATGGAATTTTTAAAAATAAGTAAAGCATTAGCGAGAAAAGGTTGGAATGGTAAAGGTATGTTTGTTGAAAAGACACCATTATATACACCCGAAGATATTAGAATTGATAATGATTGTTTAATATTATACAATGTCAACGGTTTATATAATACTTGGGTACCTAGCATAACAGACTTGTTCGCAGAAGATTGGGAAGTAGTAGAAAAATCAACAGTTAAGAAAACAACATTTTAAATTAGTAATGGCATTGATATTCATGTAAGTCCATTAAATAGCTTTACTCAACACTTAAATTAATTTTAGGTGTTTTTTATATTGTATTTAAAATCATCCCATGCAAAGGGTAAAAATGCGAAAGGAATTATTATGGATGAAGTTAATGAAATTTCTGTAAACGCAGAAACAGAGGCAAACGTTGAACCTCAAGAAACTGAACAGGCAATAGAAACTACTGAAAGTGATAATGTAGAAGTCACGTCTACACAGGAGAATGAAAAGCCTATTCAAGATGCCGAAACTAATCGAGTATATGCCGATATGCGTAGAAAGATACAAGCAGAAGCACAAGAACAATCTAAAAAAGATATTGATAAAGAATATGAAAGACTATATTCAGAATCACATGACATCCATACTAAAGCTGATTATGACCGCATAGTGGCAGAACAAACTCGCAATGAACAAATACAAGCAGAAGCAGAGAAACAAGGCATAAGCGAGGACTTAGCTAGACGTATGGCAGACCTAGAAGATGTTGCTAATACCACTAAAGCAGAAAAAGCAGAGTATCAACGTCAACTAGCACAGATAAAGGAACATGAAACTTTATCAAAAGACGAGGTATTTGGAGATTATTACAACGAACATTTAGACGAGATAAAATCTAGTGCAGAGAATTTCAAAGTAGACCTCAATACTGCAATGCTATTGTCAATAAAAGATAATTTCAAAAGCATTAAAGAGGGTGCAACTAAAAAGGCACAACAAGACACAATCAATAACATTATTAAAAATGGTAAAACATCCCCAGGTTCTATTGCAAGTACGCAAAGTGCTGGAACGGATGATATAGCAAATATGTCAAGCGAGGATTTCAACAAGCTTACTGAAAGAGTAATGAGGGGCGAAAAAATAAAACTTTAGGAGTGATTTAAATGGCAACAGTACAAACTTTAGCAATATTATCAACAGAAAATAAAACTTATTATGATAGGTTATTACTTGAAAGAATGCTACCTGATTTAGTTTACGCAGATTATGGCCAGAAAAGACCAGCACCAAAAAATGAGGGTGACACTATAAACTTTAGAAAAATGAATTCTCTAGGAGTTGCGACAACTCCCTTGACCGAAGGAGTTATGCCTGCTGGTAATGCTTTATCAATGAGTTCTATGACCGCTACAGTTTCGCAATATGGCGATTTTGTTTTGATGTCAGATAAAATTGACCTTATAGGAATTGACCCAGTATTAGCAGAAGCAGTAACAGTGTTAGCAGAACAAGCAGCACTTACTATTGATACTATTAACAGAGATATTATAACCGCTGGAACTAACGTACAGTATGCAGGCGGTAAGGCTAGTAGACTACTTACTACTCAAACAGATATTTTAACAGGAACAGAAATTAAAAAGGCAGTAAGAACCATGAGAAGAAACAACGCAAAACCTATAAAAGATGGTGATTTTGTAGGAATATTAGGACCCGATTGTGAATATGATCTTATGTCAGATGCTATGTGGATTGATGTTGCTAAGTATCAAAACAAAGAACAGTTACTTAAAGGCGAGTTAGGGAAGCTTTACGGTGTTAAATTCGTAAGAACTTCTAACGCTAAAAAGTTTGTTGGATTAGGCGCGGCTGGATGCGACATTTACGGAACTTTAATACTTGCTAAAGATGCTTACGGTCTTATTGATATAAGTGGTAGTGGTAAGCCAGAATCAATAATTAAATCTGCTGGTTCTGCTGGTACTGCTGATCCCCTTAACCAACAATCCAGCGCAGGCTGGAAGTGCATATTTACGGCTAAGATGATTAACGAATTGGCTTGTATTAGAATAGAGAGTGGGGCTACACTTTAGCCTATAGTTATTAACAAATAACAATTATTAAAACCTCTTACATTAATTTGTAGGAGGTTATTTTTTAAGGAGGAATATAAAATGGCAAATATTAAAAAAGAAACACCTAAACTAACAGACACACAACTAGACGAAATGGCAAAAGTAACAGGCAAAGAGGTTAATGACACACAAGATAAAGTTAAAATAAGAATACCTATAGACCCACTAAATAAACAAGATTTAGTTGTACCCGTAGTAATTAACGGATATATGTGGAAAATAGAAAAAGGGAAATCCGTAACTGTACCTGAAAATGTAGCAGAAATATTAACAGAAGCGGGATATATTTAGGAGGTGTATAAATGTACACTCTAAAAGAAGTAAAAGAAATGGTTCTAGCATTATTTGATGAATATTCAGTAGACAATCAATTAATAGGTGAATCAGAGGTAGGAGACTATACAATTAGAATACCTATGCTAGTTAATATGCTCCAAATGGAGTGGTGTAGACTAATTAAAATATCAACCTCTTATACTATTACCCATCCTAAAATAGAAGCCTTATACACCATGCCAAGTGATTTTATGGAGATTGATAAAATAGTTAAGAAAGACCGTTACGGATATAAAGAATATTATTGGGAAGATAGAAAAACACTTAAACTTTTAGACACTGACGAGGGAGAATATAAGGTTTATTACTTCAAATATCCTGTTAAACTCACAAAAGTTAGTTTAGACACAGTTGAACTTGACATATGCGATGAAGCAGCTAACATAATACCTTTGAAAATAGCATCAATTATTATTCAACCTGAAAAAGCAGACATATCAAGCAGACTATTACAACTTTATGAAAATGAAAAACAAATGGTAATAGTTAGACAAACGCAGACAATTAAAAACGTACAAACAGTATTCTCGATATAAGGAGGGTCATATGGCTATTATAGATAATAAAATACCCAATCCAATAACCACAATTCAAGACTTAACACGTAAACCTACACCTGATGGAATGACATATACCGCTTTACAGGCTAAATTTGACGAAAGTCCTGAATTATTAAGACAAAAACAAAATAACATAATTGATGAAGTTATTCTTTTAGATAATAAAAACATAAAAGATAATGGGAATCAAACTATAAATGGTATTAAAACCTTTATATCAAGTCCTATAGTACCTACACCTACAACAGATATGCAGAGTTCCACTAAGAAATATGTTGACGATAAAAGTGGTAGTGATACAACATCAACAGATACAAAAGTATTAAATTTACAAAATCAAATAACTTCTAATGATGGCGATATAACTACTTTGCAAGGTAGAGCAACAACTAATGAAAGTAATATTTCAACATTAAATAGTGTAAAAGCCAATGCAAACAATGTATATACTAAGGCTGAAAGTGATGCTATTGATTTAATAGATGATAATAATTTAATTGCTCATAAAACAAGTTCAGACCATGATGGAAGATATTACACAGAATCAGAAATAAATACTTTATTAATTGCTAAAACCGATTTAAATGGCAATCATTTAGGCAAATGGCAAGGATATGACCCAGTACAAAGTGACCCAGGAATACAAGCAATAGTTAATGGGCATACTTCACAATTGGCAGATATTGCGACAAACATAAAAACTTTCGGTGCTAAAGGTGATGGAATAACAGATGATACACAATCGTTTAAAAATGCTATTGCATATGCTATTACAAATAAAACTTCGTTACTCATTCCTAATGGTACATTTAAAATAGATAGTGCTATAACCACAGTACCATTAACAGGACTTATTATAAGAGGACAGTCAAAAACAACAACAATTATAAATTATAATGGTGATACTGCTTTATTTATAGTTGGTGATAATACACATATATCAGATTTGACCATATGTGTTAAATCATCATTTACAGATAAGGTAATCGTGGCCGGGTTTTATAATAGTGTTTTTAATTCTGCTTTTCATAGCAGTTTAATAAATATTAAATTGACATCTACAAATTGGAGTTTATATACTGGAATTAGCATTATAGGTAGAAATAGTGGGTTTTTTGATTTTAAAATGAAGAATATTTACTGTGAAAAATCAGGCACAGCTATAGAAATTATAACATATTACAATTCAGTAGTTGATGGCATAGGGTGGCTTACTGGTATTACAGTAGAAGATGTATGGCTTGTAAGTTTTCAAAATTATGGGTTAAAAGTTATCAATGATTTTAATGATGCTAATTTCCCCAACGTATATGCAGGTCAATTATCACAATCTAATTTTAATAATATAACAATACAAAGTCAATCAAGAGGTTCTGGTGGTACTGGGTTACTATTAGGTGGTGGTGGAAATACTTATAGAAATCTTAATATTTTTAATGATGCCATTGACACCGTCGGTAAGTTTGTGGCTATAGAGTTTTGGAATAGACACTATGAGAAATATAAAACAGGACATGTCGAGTATTTGTCACATGGCGATTATATTTTTGGTGCTAATACAATAGTAGGTGGTATGGTTGAAGGCGTTATTAACTATAATAATCTTCAATACATAAATACTATTGTAGGATTATTACACCTCAATAAAGAATTAAACACTTCTAGTGGAAATGTGCAATTAGTCGATATAAATAAGAAAAATTTCATAGCTAACGGAAAATTTAAAAATGATATATCATATTATCCATTGTATATTTCTAAAGCAATTTATACTTATGTTCCCAATGCTGAACAACCTTATATTGAAATGACAGAAGCTACGCAAGGAACAACTATTTATTATGAAGTTCCTTATCAATATTGGAAAAAATATCTTAGTGGTGATATATTAACCCTATGGTTAGTGTGCGATTTATCTGACGGTAGTGAACCGGTGAATGACTTAATACAGTTTAATACAGTTACAGGAATAGGTGGAGCAGTATTACCTACACCAATTAATAAGATTAAACTTTCTAATAATAGATATTTATACACTTGTCATGTTAAATTAAACGTTGATTTATCAACTCAAGGTTATTTTGCGTGTCGTATTCTTAATATACTTTTTAACTATAATTTAAGTTCAGGTAATAAAATTAGGTTATATGAGTTAGGATTTTCACCACATTTCATGGGATATTCACCTGAAATTAGTCTTTCAGATTTAGCAACATATAAAAGTATAGTAAATGTATCAATCCCTATTAATTCAACGTCTGTGGTATATGATTTGACAAATTTATTGAAATACCATGATGCAACTAATAGTTATCGTGCGCAAAATGTTAAAATTACTAAATTGACAAATTCTTTTACAAATTATTCAGTAAATATTGTTGCAAATATTGTTACCATTACTTTACAAGCGGTATCAACGGTAATTGAAAATTTTTCTATTGAATATAAGGTTGATTGATACGCAATAGGAAAATATGGCGAACTAACATGACACTAGAAATAGTGTCTATTTTATTTAAGGAGGTGAATCAATGCAAACAATGAAATTCTCAAATCCACCACCTCAAAAGACAAATCAACTAAAAATATCACATTTCCGTGGAGTAAATAAACAAGTAGATGCTACTTTAATAGATAATAATTCTGCTAGTGATATGTTAAATATGCAATTAGATAGTATGGGAACACCACAAAGGTTTTTAGGTTATACAAGGGCAATACCTACTGAATTAGGAGTTAATAAACCATGTTTTGGACTATTTCATAATCCAACAATAAATAAATTAATAGTATCAACAGATAGTAAACTTTATTCATTCACAGATGGAGTTGCTCCTACTTTACTTTATGATGGTGTGGCACTCGCAGATATGAAGTCTTTCTTTATGAATAATAAACAATATTTTTTTGATGGTACTAATTTTTTACAATTTGATGGGACTACAATAACTACAGTTGAAGATAATGCTTATATACCAACATTAACTATGGGTAGAAGTCCAACAGGTGGAGGTGATGCATTTGAAGCATTTAACCTATTACAACCTAAGTTTAGGGACAGTTTTAGTGCTACTACTGCTACTGCATACACTCTTAGTTTAAGTG
>Ga0123336_10004390_pt1 | contig 11485 bp, 14 predicted proteins | sample SSSSmetaG_FD_96466 | JGI IMG/M metagenome (GOLD analysis project Ga0123336, IMG submission 96466) | Glacier valley bacterial and archeal communities from Borup Fiord, Nunavut, Canada, to study Microbial Dark Matter (Phase II) - ​SSSS metaG | ecosystem: Environmental > Aquatic > Freshwater > Ice... | reverse complement strand
TAAAAAATAAATGAATAACAAGGAGGATTAACATGGATATTTCTATTTCTATTAACACTTGCCTAATACAATTTATAAAAAATAACATTAATTTTGAGCCTAACGGATATCTGATAGAAGTTAATCAATTAAACTCTGTGGATATAGATAATTTATGCCATGACTTCATTTATAGGAACTTATGTTATAAAGATTATTTTAATGAATTAGTTCGAATGCATATATATGATGCACGTAGGTTCAGAGTAAGTATTATTTCAAGAATTAATGACATCATAGCTAGACAATATTATTATTCAAAAATAGAAACATTAAAAAATGTTGAACGAGAGATGTCTAAAATAATGCTAAATGAAAATTTTAACGAGTATTACAACCCACAGTTGAAATATAAACTTTCGGATGAAGACATATATCTACCAGAATTACTTAGAGGTACTCCAACAGATGCACAATTAAATCATTTAAAAATATTATGTTCAGAAAATAATAGAGAATTAATACATGAGGATGAATTAACGAAAAACGTATGTGGAAATCTTATTGGCAAACTTGGAGATGGTATCAACGATAATTATTTAAATAAATATTGTCCAAAAAAGAACTCTATATAGGGTTCTTTTTATTTTACCATTGGTGAATTAAGAACAAAATATATGAAAATTATTGACTTTTATGAGTTAACATGTTATTATATATAAGAAAACAATAAATATTTAAATTAAATATTCTAAAATTCTTTGGGTATTTATAAATTGAAGAATTAAAATTAATTGAAAAAGAAGGCATGATTATGGACAATATATTATATGACAAAAAAGTTACTTGTTTATATTGTGAGAAAATGTTCACATCTAAACATATTAAAACTAGTGCACTCAGAATAAAAAAGATTGATAATGATTCTTGTAAACATTTTGAAGGCACTGCGATACCATATTTATACGAAGCATTTGCATGCCCTAGTTGTGGCTTTGCTTTTATTGAATCATTTATTTTAAGTGATAGAAAAAAAGAAAATATTAAAAGTGAATATATTGATAAATTAAATTTTCGTGGAGATTATTGTTCAGAACGAACAATTTTAGAAGCAATAAGAGTTTGGAATTTAGCTTTAATTTGTGCACAAGTATCCACTCAAAACAGAACGATACAAGCATGGATATCCCTAAGAATTGCCTGGTTATATCGATATTTAAATAACAGTGTTGAATCTAAATTTTTAACAATGTCATTGGCTCATTACGAATATGCTTATATCAATGAAGATATAGAATCGTCAAAAAAAGATATTCTAAATATGATATTCCAATTAAATATAAGCCTTAATGATGAAACAAATGCAAAACATTGGTTAAACGAATTATATAAATTAAAAGATATGAAACTTGTTCGTGAGGCAAAGGAACAATTAGATGAATTAAGAGAAACAAACAAAAGTACTGCATAAATGAGAACCTTAATTTAGGTTCTTTTTTTATACTAACTTCATCTCGGATATAATCAGTAAATTGTAATATTAAAATATATCTTATTATTCTTAATCGTTAATTGTGAATATTAATAATAAAGTGTGGACTAAACTTAATAAAAAGAATAAAATAATGATTGGCACAAATAACTAGGAGGTCTTATTTATGGGAAACGATAAAAACGCCATATATGCTGGTAGTTTTGACCCGTTTACAAATGGTCATTTATATATCATAAAACAAGCGTGTGAAATATTTGATTTTTTATATATAATATTAGCAGCAAATAACAACAAAAAGAGACAATATCGAGTAGATTTGATGAATACAGCAATGGAAAGTACTATAATCAATAGTGGAATTACTAACTTTAAAATCATTGCAACAGATGCATTGATAGCAGATATGGCATCTCAATTAAATTGTTTTTATCTGGTTCGTGGATTAAGAAATTATAATGATTTTTCTTATGAAGAAAATATAGCGAAAATAAACACGGAATTAAACCCTGATTTGAGGACTCTCTACTTACGAGCAGATAATGAAATAATATCTTCTTCTTTTGTAAAAGAGATGGTAAACTTTAATAAAGATGTTTCAAAATATGTAAGTTTACAAGTATTAGATGTAATGAACAATACTGTAAAATAATCTTAATTATTTATAATATCCATAAATTTTAAGTCTTGGATTTTCAGTGCTTTTTTTTTGTTAAAACATAATTCGAATAAAAAATACACAATATTGAGATAATTCAATTATATTATCTCAAACCTGTGTATTTTAAGATATTCAAAAGGAAATAAATACCTATTCCGCAAAGCAGTCCAGTTAATATTCTTTTTTTATTTGTACTTTCGATTCCAAACTGGTACTGATTTATACCATTAATAGCTGTCGGAATCATTAATAGTACAGAGACGATTAGTATGAATACATTGGTAGTATTGCTTGGAGTAATACTAAATAACAGCCTTTTTGCGTCTACTATTTTTAATATAAAATAAGAAGTTAGAATACTCGTACATCTCCAACATAATAGAAAACTAAAATTACCAATACATGGAGCCCTATCTTTTCTACAATTACAAATAGGTAGCCTTCCTATGTGTTTAATTCTAAAAAGTATTTCTAATAAAATACCATTTAGAAATTTCACAACCAATTTTAGACACCTGATAATACTAAAATTATTATTATAATACAGCAACAAACTCCAAATCCCCATCCTCCGCTATTATTACTATTGCTGTTGCTGTTGCTATTATTAACAACAACCACAGGGGCTTCGTTTAAATTGAAAGTTTTTTTAAGACATGCTTTACAGTGATTTTTACCCCCTACATCAACTAAACAATCTTTACACATCAGTTTACCACATTTTACACAAATACCATTAGCCTCAATTTCTGGATGATTAGTACATTTCATCTAAATTACCTCCTTTTATTTTTTTCTCAAAATTATAACTATATTATATATTATTTATTTATTTACTTTTTTATAACAAGTTGATTAAGAACTCGAAAATGCAAAATTATTAATAACCAACAATCAGTCTAAAAAATATGAATAAAAAAATGCACCTATCTCAAAAGAGCAAAGTGCATTTTTTTATTTAACTATTATTACAAGTAAAAACAATATCAGAGTAGTTAACTCTTTTATATTTTCGTTCTAATATCCTGGTGATGATTTAGAGTTATTAACATGTTCGAACTTCTCTATTTTTACACTATTTGATGATGTCACAATTAATGTAATGTAATCAGTTCCAATGTAATTGTGCGGACCTATATATGGATGCACCTCAAATTTTAATCTAAAGTTGAATCCACGATATCCACCGACTCTTTCTTCGCTTAATATAACAACATCATATGGTGCTATATTGAGTGAACTGGTTGAATATTCGTTATAATACTTGTCCACTTCTTTTTGTATATAAGGCGAAAGCAAAGTTACAAAAGTATCTTGATATAATTCTTCTCTTGAGTTTCTTAACGGTATATATCGACTGCCAGTTGAAATAATTTTTGAACCATTAGTTGTAAGTTTTGTGTTTGTAATACGTTTATTAGTATAAGGGTTAAATGATATTATTAAAATAATTATCATTACAATAACAATTAGTATTATTTTTATCTTTTTCTTCATAAATATCACCACCCTTATTAATTCTTAAAATAACCTTCTATTTTTACAAATGTTGATTATTTATAATTGTTTAATTGTGCATTTTAGTTTATACCAACTCGCATATTATATCATAATATGTCGATATTTGAAATGTTAGATGTTTTTAAATTCCACAATGATAGTATCGAAGTTAGAAAATAATATTTTAAGAATATTTATAAATTGAAAATCATAGATAAGCTGTAAATATGTATGCAGTAAACTAAGTTTATAATTACTGTTATTTTCTTTTATAATATATAATTAAACAAAAAATCAAGAAAGACAAGGAGGCAAACTGTTGAAATTTAAAAACAACAAAGCATTTACACTTATTGAATTAATAGTAGTAATAGCAGTTATTGGTATATTGGTGTTGTTGGCAATGCCAAAATTCATGGGATATACTCAAAAAGCAAGATTAACAGAAATTAAATCGAACACAAAACAATTAGAAAATGCCAGCGAACGTTACTACATTGAAACTCAGGATTGGCCAAGATTAAGTGACATTGCATACACTGCAGTACAGATAGAAGATTTTACCCAACAAATTAAAGATAAAACAGGACAAATAGTAACTTTGGACCCAGATGGTAATTATTATGATGTTGATTATTCTAAACTTATAAATTATGTGCAAAAACCCAAAGACAGTATTTCTTATATTATCCAAAATCCAGTAGGTGAAATATATTATTTAGATGGTTTAAACGAAGAAGGTAAAAACAGAATAAAGAGTACTAATGTTGTTACCCCAATTCAAACAATTCAATTAGATTTGAATAATATAACAACTACCAGTTTATATGGTTCAATTACATATTCAAAGTCTAATGGAAGTATACTTATCACTGATTCAAAAAATACCGCACTACCAAATTGGGTATCAATATCTAATAGATATAAAATAAACGAAATGCCTGACCTTAATTTAATGAAAAATTTCACAATAACTGCTAATTTAACAGCTCAGGGAGTAGGTTATAAGGGTGGAGGTCTTGGAATATTTACTGAGAATATGACATTGTTAGGTTACGAAATTGTTTCTACGCATTACGGGACTAATGAAAAACGAGAATATTATTCAATTAGAGCTAGCAGCGTTAACACAACTGGTTCAAATTATGTTCATGACTCGAATATATATAGTTCAACCATTAAATATGTTTATTCCTCAGATACAAGAGAATTGAAATTATATGTGAACAATGTCCTTCAACAATCAATAACATTAACAACCACTGAACGTTTTGATGGATTCGGATTATTAGCAGATAAATACACTGCATATAGCATATTACAAACAAAAATAAACAGTATTTCAATTGAATATCAACAATAATATTTGTTGTAGGACTTTGGATAATTATTTTCACTAATTTAGATGTGGAATGGATTGTCCCTTTCTTTTTATATTAAAACATGTTATTATATATAATAATATCTAGAACATAGATGAGCAATATATATATAAGTATAACTGGTAGTCTCCAAACTTAAATATAAAAAGGAGCGTGATAACAAATGGATGCTAAATATGTAAATACATTTCTCAAATCAACTCAGGATATTTTTAGCCAAGTGGCTCAAATAGATTTGAAATTAAGTGGAACATCGTTAAAAAACAGTCCAATATCATCAAAAAATGTAGTGATAATGGTTGGAATTACTGGCAGTTTGAAAGGCACAGTTTTAATAAACATGGATGAATCGTTAGCTATGAAAATAGCTTCAAATATGATGTATGGTATGCCTGTTACAATTTTTGATGAAATGGCTAAAAGTGCTATCTGTGAACTTTCAAATATGGTTATGGGAAATGTTGCAACAGGACTTTCCGCGTTCGGTAAAAATACAGATATAACTCCTCCAACTTTGATGGAAGGAAACAATATAAAATTGACGGTATCTCAATTACCACTATTGTCTATAAAATATAGGTATGAAGAATATGATTTAGATTTTGATATTTCAATAAAAGAAAATTAATAAATAATAAGCTTTTTAATAGTCATTTTGTAATAAATTATAAAATGTTACTAAATGTCAATGGGGTGATGATGTGTGGATTTTTTTACAAATATAGATAGAAAAATATTAATATTTATCAATATAAATTTAAAATGTAAAATTTTAGATATAATAATGCCATTAATAACATATTTAGCTTCCAGTATAGCAGTAATGATATATTGTGTGGTATCATTACTATTATATAAAAAATACCATGATGAAAGAATACTTACTTTTTCAATTGCTGTACTCGTATCTTGTATATTAGTAAAAATATTAAAAAAACTATTATCGAGACAAAGACCTTTTGAAATAATTAAAACTTTAAATGTTAGGAAAATTGGTATTGATAAATTTTCATTTCCATCTGGGCATACATCAGTAGCCTTTGCAATAGCAACAGCATCATTCTTTATCTCAATTTATTTATTTAGTATTTGTATTATACTTGCAATATTGGTGGGATTTTCAAGAATGTATATAGGTGTACATTATCCATCTGATGTTACAATAGGTGCAATCGTAGGTTTTGTATCAGCATATATTGTATATATATACTTAATCCCAGTTTTATAATATCGTAAAATATAAGAATAGAAAAAGAACACCCATGAAGGTGTTTTTTTAATTTTATATATAACATTTTTGTATTAAATCTTGTTATTTTTAATTTAATATGTTATAGTTGATTAAATAACATGTTAACTTACGATAAAAAAAAATGACTTATTTTTCGTTATTAATAGTTATAACTACATATTATTATGTTTTAGCAGGAAGGGGGATTATAACTATGAGGTATATACCAACATTTTGTTTAAGAGAAGGTATGATTTTAGGCAAATCTTTATATGGTTTAAATAATGAATTAATGTTAAGAGATGGAATTAAACTTACTAGCACTTATATATCTACTATAAAAAAATTACAATATAATGGGCTATATGTAATAGATGAGTTATCTGAAAATATAGAAATAGTTAATGTGATAGATGAAACCCTTAGAGCTGAGGCTGTAAAAGGCGTTAAACGTATTTTTATGGATACTCGTTCTGGGGATATAAAAGCACTAAGCAATCAAATTGAAGCAACTAAAAAGATTGTAGATGATATATTAGATAACATATTAAATAACAAAGACGCAATGATAAATATAATAGATTTGAAAATGTTCGATGATTATACCTATTATCATTCAACAAATGTAGCTATATTATCTCTACTAATAGGAATAACTCTTAACCTAAATAAAAAGCAATTATATGAATTATGTTTAGGTGCATTAATGCATGATATTGGTAAAGTTTTTATATCCACAAGTATAATTAATAAACCTGCGAAGCTTACATCGGAAGAATATAATACAATAAAAACTCACCCAAGTTTGGGTGTAGATTATATGAATAAATTATTTTCAATTCCAACAAGTGCTATTAATTGTATTCTGGACCATCATGAAAAATTTGATGGAAGTGGATACCCTATGCAAAAAATTGGAGATAAAATTTCTTTATATGGTAGAATTGTAGCTGTTGCGGATGTATATGATGCTTTAATATCAGATAGACCATATAGGAAAGGTCTCCCTCCATCAGAAGCCATAGAATTTATTATGGGAGGCTCTGGGTCTCAATTCGATATTAATATTGTTAAAATATTTATTACACGAGTAGCCCCTTATCCATTAGGTACTTGTTTAAAATTAAGTAATGGATGTCTTGCAATTGTTGTTGAAAATCATCAAGAATGTTGTTTAAGACCTACTGTAAAAGTATTTAATGATGGAAAGAACAAAGTTACCCCTTATGTTATTAAGTTGATGGAAGATTCACATTATATAAATGTTACGATATTAGAAATAATTAATATGTAACTTCGAGTAAAAATCATTTATTGTTAGTACATTAAAATAGCATTACATAATTAATGCTATTTTTCTTTGTCTAATTATTTTTTAGTTAATAATTAAAATAGATAATGTTACATATGTGGATATATAATACATTTCTAAATAAGTTAAGAATTATTGTAAGACCAAAAAAATGAATTAAAGTAGGTTAAAAGCTATTATAAAGAATATAGAGGTGATTTAAATATGATAAAAAAACAATTCAGAATTATGATGATTGCTATTGGTTTAACTTTGTGTATGAGTTATACAAACGCTTTAGCAGTAACCCCAGAATTATTAAATCAAATTTCAGCACAAGAAACACAGCTTCAAGTAACAGATGAAAATATTGAAAAATTAATGACTAAAATTAGTGACTCAACTGTTCAATTTAATAAAATAGAACAAAAGATAAAATCAAATAATGAAGTTAAAATTAAAACTTTAAAGGAATTAGACGAAGCTCAAAAACTTTCAGATGGTAGAACTAGGGCTTTATATATGAACTCAATGCCTATTGCTTTTGCATATTTAGAGGTGTTATTGTCATCTGAAAATTTCTCAGATTTAACGGAAAGATATGATAATATACAACAAATTATGAAGTTTGATAACGAACTTATTTTAACCATCCAAAAAGATGAATTAAAGTTAGAATTAATAACAAAAGATTTAGTAACCTCAGAAATAAACTTGAAAAGATTGAAAAGTGATTTAGCCGCTGATTTAACAACATTAAAAGACAAGAAAGAAGAACAGAGTAAATTACTAAAAGAACTTAATATAAAAATGACAGCAGAGTTAAAACAAGAGCAAGATGCACGTACAAAAGCATTTGAGCAATCAATATTGGAGGTTCAAACTCCATCTTATTTATCCAGGGGAGCATCCCAAACTTCAAATTTTTTATCCATAGGAACAGGTGCTGATTTATCAAGCAGTATTATGAGAGCTGGTGCACAATTTATAGGTCTTCCTTACGTATGGGGAGGTACAACTCCTTCTGGCTTCGATTGTAGTGGATTTACTCAATATATATACAGCTATTATGGTATAAACTTACCACGAGTTGCCGAAGACCAACAAAATATAGGGGTTAATGTAGGTATGGATGAGGCTAAACCAGGAGACTTAGTATTCTTTGGTCGTCCTGCACATCACGTTGGAATATATGCTGGAAATGGACTTATGTTACATTCTCCTCATACTGGCGATGTTATAAAAATTTCAAAAATTGATATATCTACGATGACTAACATACAAAGAGTATTAAACTTCCCAGACTCTCAATCTAATAGGAATTCTGATAAAGAAGAGAAATAAAGATTATATATGTAATCAACTAGCAATTATTTATTTTACATCAAGATATAATAAGAATCCTTAATCGGGTTCTTTTTCTTTGTATGAGTTACTAGGGTACCATAATAGAAACTGTCAATAAGTAATATTAATATATATTTTAATATTGTTTAATAGTATTTCCCTAGCTGGTAGTTAAAGAAACACAACAAATCAACATATTAAAAGTTATGTGTTTATATTTAAATACATCTAAGAATATAATATATTATCAAATAAAAAATAGGAGGAATAGAAAATGGGTTGTTTTGGATATATTTGCAAAGGATGCAATACTTCGGTAAGAGGTGATTGTTCTTCTGGTGGAGAAAAAACAGTTATGATTCATGTTCGAAATGGCAAAGAACTTGGTAGAGTTGAAGGGCATTATGATGAATATGGAAGAGTTATCGAACAATCGAATATCGAAGAAGTTCAAAAATTTAGAGGTAATAGTCATGAAATTAATGGACATGAAGAAATATGTAGGAGTGAACTTGACCTTGATGATTCACTTTGTCGTGTTTTAGAAAAAAGATTATATAACAATAGCGAATATTCTTTTGATTCATATTTATATGAAGTTATTATGGATGAATTTACAACAAATAAAGATATAAGAAAATCTAATTTATATGTTGGTATTCCTGAATCATATAAAAAACAAATAGAAGAATTATATACTCTAAAAGCTGATGAAAAGGCAAATGAAGCAAAAATTGAAATGTTGTTTTCTTTTGGAGTTACTCAAATGCCATTTGAAAATAGTGCGAAATTGCGTGAGCAATTTGATAAGTTGCCACTTATTCAACGTGATAAATATTCTGGGATAGTCGCATGGCATTCTAAATGTTACAATAGTGCTACCGATGAACAAAAGAATGATTTAACGCCATCTTTTTCTGACCCGAATCAATCATGGGGTAAATTAAGAAAAAAATACAATTAACAAATCACAGAAACGATATACTAATGGATTCTGTTTGCTGTGTTTATTAGTCTCAATTAAATCAACTTCTTGTTAATGGATATGAGAAAAATACAAATAGAAAGGATTGATATATATGGAATTTAATAAAAATTGTATAAACGAAAGTGTGTGTGAATACACAACAACCGAAGCTGTAAATATGTTAATGGAGGATAAATCAAAGATTTTTGAGTATCCAGTACCAAATCATATTGGCATGATTAGATTAGTTAGAACAGATGATGGCATTTGTTTCTGGCAAGACAATAAAAGCACAAAAAAGATAATGTGTAATCCTATCGTGTTATCACATAACACTTTGGCTATGAAATGGACAGAGGTAATATGTGAATAAGTTTTTGTTTTAAAGGCATACACAAAAAATAAAACCAGAAAGTTAACTTTCTGGTTTTATTTTTGTAATTTAGTTATCTGCCATTCATCTCTATGTAAGAATACTTCTAGAACCTATTTATTTTACGTTTTAAGCCATTCTTTGGGTTGTCCTAACCTATTATATATCTGTGTTATTATGTTCCTAATATAGGCTATATAGTCGTGTGTATATGATAATAATATATATTATAGTTTTTTATAAATTGTTTATCTCTAGATTAAACAACAAAGATATAAAATATTTGAGTTGTATTTTAAACGAAAAAAGAAGCACTTATCATAGTGCTTCAAAGTAAATTAAAAATAACTATTGGCTGGGCGGTGTGTTTCGCATTATTACATAATAATGTTAATTCCAGCATCTCAGATACCACATATAGTTCGCACTATAATTTCAAATACGGAATTCTGTGGTGTGTCGGGAACCATTTCCAACCTCAACAGTTATTAAAAGAGTTGTTTGAAATATTATTCGCATTTTATATTATATATAATTATATGTTATTTATAAATATTTTAAGTTTAGTTAAAGGGTATTCTATTTTATTTTTTTCTTTATTTTAAAATTGTTATTTTGTATTTTATTATTAGTATACTTATTATCATTTTTGACAACAGCGGTCATCCTATATTTGTTTTCATTAAAAATCAATAAAGGTTCTTCTGCATTATGACGTATCAGAAATTCGCTAATGTTGTCAATATCGTTATCTGTAAGGTTCTGTGTTTCTTCTTTTGATATCTCTTTGTCAAAATATATATTCAAGTCTTCACAATATAGAATAGAATCTTTAATCTCTTGATATGTTTTATCATATTTAATTATAGAATACTTATTAGAAATGACAACCAATGGTTTTACTTCAAAGTCATCAGTGATTAACTTTTGTTGTATTAATATGTACTTTAAGTTATCAGCTTGTCTCTTACTTTGACCATAAGGATTACCCATAGCCTCATCACCTTTATTTATATTTCTTATAGCTGTTCCAGTTTGAAGAAATGTTATATTCCCCTTCCAATTTTTATTTTCCAATACATAAATACATCCCTTTGAGATAACAATAAAATCACACTGTAAGCAATCATCTCCGTATCTAAGTTTAATGTTGTGAAAACAGTATATACCTTTACATATATTCCTTAATTGAAATGCAACCTTACTTTCTCCATTATCTCCTTTAATTAGAGCATTTATATCTTTAAGTAATAAAGGTTGGT
>Ga0123336_10004388_pt1 | contig 11494 bp, 9 predicted proteins | sample SSSSmetaG_FD_96466 | JGI IMG/M metagenome (GOLD analysis project Ga0123336, IMG submission 96466) | Glacier valley bacterial and archeal communities from Borup Fiord, Nunavut, Canada, to study Microbial Dark Matter (Phase II) - ​SSSS metaG | ecosystem: Environmental > Aquatic > Freshwater > Ice... | reverse complement strand
TAAGCACAGAAGAGTTTATCACCGAATTGTTTTGTCGGGTGGATGATGGGATGCTTAACGTTGGAAAAGCGGGACAAGCGCTTTTGTATCCGAGTGAAATTGTGACGATAGGCTTATTAACCAATGGTGCAAGTTAAGATGGTCATGGCAGTGCGGCAACCTTAAGGTTGCCCGGACGGTTAGCCACGCCGCGTGTTCTGAACGTGCTGGATAGCTACCCAGTTGAACTACTTTTTTCCATTCGGGAGGGACGGCTCAGACCAACAAACGGGTAAAAAACATCGGGAATTGCAAGCTGTGGAAAACACTTGACTCCGATGAACATGTTTTGACCCTCGCGGCTCGCGCGAAGGTCGATATTCACCGTGCGCTTTTTGCGCTGACGGCGCATTTCATTTTCTACATGCCAGCCTTCGCGTCGAAGTGCCCGGCTACATCATCATGACAGCTATCGAATTTTGACAGTAGCGGCTCCTTTCCTTTGAGAAATTTATTCGCCGTAAACCCCTTGTTTCAGCCGCGAATTGAGGCGCAAGTGCAGAATTCACCCCATCCCGATCACCTTCTCCGGGCGTATGCGTATGATCACACCATGAAAAGTGGCCTTGTTTTCGATAGGCTCTGCGCTACCAAAATATTCGTCCGCGCCCGTGTACAGCTTCGTGTGGCGATCCAACTCTGCGATCACGCCTTGCGGTGTAATTTCCTCGACCATGCCACGAATGGACAGGTAGCGCCCGCTGTTTTTCGGGTCGAGGGCAAACACGGAAACATGCGGGTTGGCGCGCAAGTTCTTCACCTTTTGCGCAGTCGCATCCGAGGTAATCAGGATGTGCGAGCCATCCCAGCGCCGCCAGACCGCGACCTGATGCACTGCTCCATCCGGCATGATGCTCGCGAGGGTCACGACAATCGCGGTTTCCACTAGATCGGTGTATTTATCGGGGATGATCGAAGGCATGGTCAGGGTATTTCCTGTTCGATTTCGTGCTGTAACTGTTCGCCGAGCGGCGTCAGCAATCCGTCGATGCTGCACACGTTCTTTTCCTTACGATATTCGATGAGCGCATCGTCGCCTTTGGCCTCTGCCCACTTCATGAGCGTCTCGCGCTCTCCGACATATTCCATATATGGAACTGCGAACCCGCACGAAGTTTGTACGCGCTCGATGTGCGCGACGATGATTTGACGCGCGCCCGCATAAAGGGAACAGCGGCGCGAACTCGTCCCATTCGGACATCTCTGGCAGAATAACGCGCCCGCTCCCATACAGCCGCACGATATTCGGCGGTCCATCGAACGCGCAGAACATGAACGTGATGCGCCCGTTCTGCTTCAAGTGCGCGCTTGTCTCGTTGCCGCTACCCGTCAGGTCGAGGTATGCGACGCGGTGCGGGTCGAGGACGCGCAGGCAATCGTGACCTTTTGGGGAGAGATTGACGTGTCCGCCTTCGCTTGGCGCGGTTGCAACGAAGAACATATGCTGTTTCGCGATGAATGCTTGCAATGCTTCGGTGATGCTCTCAAGAACTTTCGCCATGTGCTTGTATTCCCTCTGCGTGAACTCCGATAGCTTGATATTATAGACGTTACGCAGTTGAGCAAACCGGACGCCAAGAATGGCGTCCCTACGCAGATGGCACGTTTTGTAGGGACGGCAAGAATGCCGTTCGCAAGCCTCAATCGCGTTTAACTGCGTAACGTCTATACCAATGCGGAAAAGGCGGGTCGATTGTCCACCCGCCGTTTCGCGCTACAATTTGGATAGTGTGAACCGGATTGACCCCTGGCGCAAGCAGGTCAACACCGCAAAGGAGACAGGACAATTGCCGCTACTCCCCGCTTTTCAGGACCAAACGCTGGATCAAAAGGCGATCAACGCGATTCGCTTCCTCGCTGTCGATGCGGTGCAAAAGGCAAATTCCGGCCATCCCGGTTTGCCGCTCGGTGCGTCGCCAATGGCTTATGCGCTCTGGACGCGCTACCTCAAGCACAACCCGCACAATGTCGGCTGGCCGGACCGTGACCGCTTCGTGCTATCCGCCGGACACGGTTCGATGCTGCTCTACGCGCTGCTCTATCTGACCGGATATGAAGTCTCGATGGATGACCTCAAAGCGTTTCGGCAGACCGGGAGCAAGACGCCCGGCCACCCGGAGCGCCGCCACACGCCCGGCGTCGAAGTCACGACCGGACCGCTTGGGCAGGGTATCTCTATGGCAGTCGGGATGGCGATGGCCGAGCGCTTCCTTGCGGCGACATTCAACAGGCCAGCTCACGAAATCGTGAACCATTACACGTATGTGATCGCAAGCGACGGCGACCTGATGGAAGGCGTCAGCGCGGAAGCATCCAGCCTCGCCGGACACCTCAAGCTGAACAAATTAATTGTGCTGTGGGATGACAACCAGATCGCGCTCAGTACGCCGACGGCGGCGGTCTGGACCGAAGACACATTGCTGCGCTATCAGGCCTATGGCTGGCATACGATCCGCGTTGAAAATGGCATGGATGCGGACGCAGTGGCGGCGGCGTTGGATGAAGCCCGCGCGCAGACCGACCGCCCCACGATGATTTCTGTCCGCACGGTCATCGGCTATGGCAGCCCGAAGCGGCAAGGCACATCCGCCGCGCATGGGGAGCCGCTCGGCAAGGACGAGGTGAAGGCTACCAAGGAAAACCTCGGCTGGCCGAGCGATGAGGACTTCCTCGTACCGGGCGATGTTCTGGAACACTTCCGCTCGGCAGTCGAACAGGGTGCGGATGCCGAAGCGCAGTGGAATGAGCGTTTTCAGGCGTACAAAGCGCAGTACCCGGACCTCGCAAAGTCGTTTGAACTCGGCTTCGCGGGCAAGCTGCCGGAAGGCTGGGACGCGGACCTGCCGCGCTTCGAGGCCGGGTCGCCCGCGCAGGCTACGCGCGACAGCAACGGCGTGGCGCTGAATGCCATCGCGAAGCATGTCCCGACGATGATCGGTGGTGACGCGGACCTCTCTTCATCGACCAAGACGACGATCAAGGACGCGGGCAACTTCGACGCGGATAACTATGCGGGGCGTAACCTGCGCTTTGGCGTGCGCGAACACGCGATGGGCGCGATTATCAACGGCCTGACGGTTCACGGTGGGATCACCAAGCCATTCAGCGCGACATTCTTCACTTTTTCGGATTACATGCGCCCGGCGATTCGGCTTGCCGCGCTGATGAAAGCCAACCCGATCTTCGTCTTCACGCACGACTCGATTGGCGTCGGCGAAGACGGTCCGACGCACCAGCCAATTGAGCAAATCGGCAGCCTGCGCGCGATTCCGTACCTGATCACCTTGCGGCCAGCAGACGCGAATGAAAGTGTCGCGGCGTGGAAGGTCGCAATGCAGTCGGATTATGCAAGCGTGCTGGTCTTCTCTCGCCAGAAGTTGCCCGTCTATGACCCGGAACCCGCGTTCGCTGGCGTGCCGCGTGGCGGCTATATCCGTGCCGAAGCGGATGGCGACAGCCCGCAGGTGATCCTGATCAGCGCTGGCTCGGAAGTCAGCCTGTGCATGGCCGCGCGCGATACGTTGCAGAAAGAGGGTATTCGGACGCGCGTCGTCAGTATGCCAAGCATGGAATTGTTCCGGCAGCAGCCATCCGAATATATCAACAGCGTCCTGCCGCCGACGATCACGGAGCGGGTCGCGATTGAAGCGGCGTCACCCTACGATTGGTGGGAATGGGTCGGGCTGGCCGGGCGTGTGATTGGCCTGGAGCGGTTCGGCGAGTCGGGTCCGTATGAATCGGTGTACAAGGCGCTCGGCATCACGGCTGAGGCGGTCGTCGAGGCGGCGAAGTCGCTGCTTTAGTGTCAAGGGAGAGCGGGCAAGTGGGACATAGTGTAACGATTGAAATAGCTGAAGATGAGTACGCGAACCTTCAGAAGATCGCGCAGACTGCCCGCTTGCCTATCGAAAAGCTACTTGGTCGGCGTCACCCGCGCGTGCTGCTGATCGAGGAATACCCAGACGATGCGGACGAAATTGAAATGATACTCGTGGGGTACACCGATGATCAGCTTGGCGCAACAGCAAACGAGAAACTAGCTGTGAGCGAGGAAAGACAGCTCGATTATTTCTCCGAAAACAGCGCGACGCTTTCCGGGGAAGAACAAACAGCGCGCGTGCGTCTCGTGGAAAAATGGGGAAAGTGGGTGCTGATCCGGTCGGTTGCGTTGAAGTTGTTGCATCAACGCGGTTTTGATGTGCATCGCTTCCTCAACAAGCGGTAATAATGTCTTCAATACCCGCCAAACTGCGAGAACTCGTTGAAAAACGTGCGGGTAATCGGTGCGAATATTGTCAGGTGTCAGGAGATATTGTCGTCTATATGGAGTGCGACCACATCAGACCCAGAAGTTTGGATGGACCCACGAATGCCGATAACCTTGCGCTCAGTTGCCCATATTGCAATTTGTACAAAAATGAAGCAGTAGACGGTATTGATCCCGTCAGTGACGCGCGTGTTCCCCTTTTCAACCCGCGTCAAGAGATGTGGAAAGATCACTTTCAATGGAGCGAAGATGCGCTGTTTGTTATCGGGAAAACACCTGCCGGACGAGCAACGGTCATTCAACTTCAGGTAAATAATCTCAGATTTGTTGCAGCACGCCGAAGATGGGTATTCTACGGTTTTCATCCGCCGGATGCAGAGAGCTGAAAGGAAACTTATGAACATCGCTATTGCGGGTGATCACGCCGGGTACGAACTCAAGCAGGCGATCATTCCCTATCTCACGAAACTCGGCCACAGCGTCACCGACCTTGGTACGAACAGCGCCGAAACGCCCACCGATTACCCGGATTTCGCGCAGAAAATCGCGTTTGCGGTCCTCGGCGGGCAGGCCGAACGCGGTATCCTCGTCTGCGGGAGCGGGATCGGCGTCGCGGTCGCGGCCAACAAGATCAAAGGCATTTACGCCGGGACGTGCCACGATACCTACTCCGCACACCAGAGCGTCGAACACGACAACGCGAATGTGCTGTGCATCGGCGCGCGGATCGTCGGCATTGAACTGGCGCGCGAAATCACGAAGGCGTTTGTTGGCGCGCAGTTCACGAACGAAGAGCGGCACGTGCGGCGCATCGCGAAGACGAAGGCGATTGAAGAAGCGGGGCATGTGATCAACGATTTGCGGTAGGATCGGGCAAGCCGCTACACCGGAATTGGTAGTACGTTTTCACGCACAAGTTTTGTCAAAGCAGAAACAAGGAGAGTTTATCATGGCGGGCAACCCCCCTGTAGACGTTCAGCAGTACGGGCAGTCGATCTGGTACGACAATATTAGCCGCGACCTGATTCATTCGGGCGAACTCAAGCGCCTGATCGATGAAGATGGCGTCGTCGGTGTGACCTCGAACCCAACAATTTTTGAAAAGGCGATTGGCGCAGGCAACGCTTACGACGTGCAGATGCAGGCGATCCTCGAACTCGAAGCCGGGGACATCTTCGATAAACTGGCTGTGCAGGATATTCAGGAAGCCGCCGATATTCTGCGCCCGGTCTTCGACCGTACCAAAGGCATCGACGGCTATATCAGCCTTGAAGTCTCACCGTTGGCAGCTAATTCTATCGAGCAGACAGTCACGGAAGCCAAACGCCTGTTTGGGGTTGTGGATCGCCCGAATCTGATGATCAAAATTCCCGGTACGGAAGCGGGGTTGAGCGCTATCGAAGAGACGATCTACAACGGGATCAACGTCAATGTGACGCTTCTCTTCGCCGTCGAAAATCACGTGCGGGTCATGGAAGCCTACATTCGCGGGCTGGAGCGCCGCCTCGCGGAAGGCAAACCTGTAGACGGGATCGCGAGCGTGGCGAGTTTCTTCCTGAGCCGGATCGATGTGCTTGTCGATCAGCAGCTTGAGAATAATATCCGAATGGCGCAGGGACGCGACATCGACCGTCTTTCGCTCAACCGGGAATTGCTCGGCAAGGCCGCGATTGCGAATGCGAAAGCCGCCTACAAGCGCTTTCGCGATATTTTTCATGGGGAGCGCTTCGCGAAACTGCGCGCAGCCGGAGCGCAGGTACAGCGCCCGCTCTGGGCAAGCACCGGGACCAAGAACGCGGCTTACCCCGATACGTTGTATCTGGATAGCCTGATCGGTCCGGACACAGTGAACACCGTGCCACCCGCCACGCTCAAAGCCTTCAAGGATCACGGCACGGTCATGCCCGCGCTTGAAGCGGGGCTGGATGACGCGCTCACCACGCTCGATAAGCTGGCCGAGGCCGGGATCGATCTGGATATGATCACGAAGCAGTTACAGGAAGACGGCGTAGAGCAATTCGTCGAGAGTTTCAACAAGCTGCTGAATGGCGTGCGCGGCAAGGTCCGGCTGTTGCGCAGCGGGATTTGGGAACGTCAATCGTTCGTGCTTGGGCAATATGCGGCGGATGTCGAAGCGGCAGTACAGAAAGCAGGAACCGAGAAGGCGTCCAAGCGCATCGCGGATCATGACGCGACGTGGTGGAAGACCGATGCGGAAGCGGTGGCGAGCATTAATAGCCGCCTCGGTTGGCTGACTGTTCTAACTGATGGCCGTCTCGATATGCAGCGGCTCGCGGACCTGCAAACCGAGTCGAAAGCAAAAGGCTGGCAGCACGTCGTCCTGCTCGGCATGGGCGGCAGCAGCCTCGCGCCGGAAGTCCTCGCGCGCACCTTCGGCAAACAGGATGGCTACCCGCAATTGATCGTCCTCGATAGCACCGACCCGGAAGCGATCCTCGCGGTGGAGCGCAATGTAGACCTTGCAAAAACGGTGTTCATCGTCGCGAGCAAGAGCGGCGGCACGCTGGAAACGCTCTCCATGCAGCGCTATTTCTACCCGAAATATGCCGCAGACGCGGGCGCGCATTTCATCGCGATCACCGACCCCGGAAGTAAACTCGAAGGGTGGGCGAAGGAACTTGGTTTCGCGCATAGCTTCCTCAACCCGGCGGACATTGGCGGGCGCTATTCTGCATTGAGCTACTTCGGGCTGGTCCCGGCGGCGCTGATCGGTTTGGATTTGACAAAGCTGGTCGATGCCGCGGTGCAGATGCAAAAGGCGTGCGAGCCTGTGGTACAGGTCACGACACACCCCGGCGTGTGGCTCGGTGCGGCGATGGGCGCGCTCGGTCTGAAAGGACGCGATAAAATCACGTTCCTGAGCGGCCCCGAACTGGATTCGTTTGGTGCGTGGGCGGAACAGCTTATCGCCGAATCGACGGGTAAGGAAGGCAAGGGACTCGTCCCGGTGGCGGGCGCGAGCATCGGCAACCCGCATGATTACGACGACGACCGCCTGTTTGTCTACCTGCGCCTCGAAGACAGCGCGCACAACCCGGATGACGGCGTGAAGGCGTTGCAAGAGGCAGGCCACCCGGTCATCACCTATCGGCTGCGTGACCGTTTCGACATCGCGCAGGAATTTTTCCGGTTCGAGTATGGGACGGCGGTTGCCGGACAACTGCTCGGTATCAACCCGTTCGACGAGCCGAACGTCACGGAGAGCAAGAACAATACCAACCGCCTGCTCGACATTTTCAACAAGGAAGGCAAGCTACCGGAGACACATCCTATCCTGACGGAGCAGGCAGTCGGCCTGTACGCCAGCGCAGAGACGGCGGCGCTGCTCGATAAGCTGGTTGCGGAGCGTGGCTACAATGGCGCACAGCTTGCCGATCATATTGCAGCGTTCCTCAGCCTCGCGCGGTCGGGGGATTACATCGCGGTTATGGCCTATACGACTATGACGCCGGAGCATGTCGAGGCACTGGAAGCGATCCGCCGCCGTGTGCGGCACACGTTCAAGCGCGCGGTGACGCTCGGCTTTGGTCCACGCTTTCTGCACAGCACGGGGCAACTGCACAAGGGCGGTCCGAACACGGGAGTTTTCGTGCAAATCACCGTCGCGGATCATGCCGACCCGCTGATCCCACAGGCGACTTTCGGGTTCAGCACGCTCAAGCAGGCGCAGGCGGCGGGTGATATGATCTCGCTGCAAGAACACGGGCGGCGCGCGATCCGGCTGCACATCACGGGCGACGTGACGGCGGGGCTGCACGCGGTCGAGGCTGCGGTCGAGGCGGCAGAGGCGAAGCTGAAGTAGGATTAGGTGGTGGGTCGGTGGAAGGGTCGGTCAAGCCCGACCCCTACACCAGATCGAGCAGAGTCCAATACGTCAGGCCAGTTCCGCGAGACGTGCGGGGGCTTCATCGGGCGTGCAGGCCAGCGGCAGGATTCCCACGTTCAAATCCAATCCCTGTGCTGCGGCCAGCCGAAGCGTATAGAGGCGGGCTTGTATCGCGCGCTGGTCGTCTTCGCGGAAGGTGTCGAAGGTATCCGGCAGTGAAGCGTAATCAACCCGCCGCCGATAATGATGGTGAATTGTATCTGCGTAAGCTGCGTCGAAATTGAATGTTATTCCGGGGACGGGTTCCCCTCTTCTAAACGGGATGAAGATTTCAGGGATCGGTTGCTCAACGCCGAAGGGATACCAGACCACAGTTTCATCGAATGTCTTGCCTTCGACCCGCATTTCATAGACATAAATGTTGAACGGGAAAGCGCCCGGTTCGGGATATTGCGCGAGTCCTTTTTGATCGGATGCGCGATCATGCAAATAATCGATTTCTACGAGCGGCACGCCCGCATCAATTAGCATGAAGCGCTTGTCATAGTATTTCTGATGCTGGGAACCGCCGGGTTTATTTGCCGGGGAAAGCAGCTCGATCCATGCCGCCGGAAGGTCATCGGGGTTGCTATCCAGACGGTAGATCGAAAGCGCCTCGATGTATTCTGTTTCGTCAATCGAAAACAGGTCCATGATCGGCATCGTGACGGCTCCCGGATGCGCAACCGGGGCGCGTGCCGCTTGCGTGGTGGGGAGCGGCGCTTCACGTTGCCGCCGGATGCTTATATCGGGTTCCAGACTGCGCGAGCGGCTCGCAGGTTGAAACAGTGCACCGTATTTGCGAACTTGAATATCGCCCGTTTCGCGCACGACATAGTAGCCGAGCGGCTCTAAAAAATCACCGAGCAGCACATCGAGCGAGGCAATATGCCGCGCGTGGAATTCCTTCCAGCTCACGCGCGAGTCGATGTGCGGATTAATGCCGCGATACGGGTTGATATTCGAGCGAATAACCATCAGGGCGCGCCTCTCTAATGCGGTATGATTATATGCTGACGGACTCCCATTTGAAAATTGGGATGCTCCTGGTTTGTGTGAGGCTGCTTTATTCAAAAGGGGGAACGATGTCGCTCCTGCGCTCCGATTACGTCCTGCTCGCCTATATCTTCTTCCTCGTCCCACTGATGCTGGTCGGCTTCGGGTTCGCGCGGCGGCGGCTATTCGTCCCGCATCACAAGGCGGTCATGACGCTGGTGATGATTATCAACTGGGTATTAATCCTCGCGATCATGATCCCGACCTATATCGAGGTGGTCCCCTCCGGCGTCAGGACGGGAAGCTATACGCCGTCGGTCGTCGTCCCGATCCTGCACGGTTTGATCGGCGGCGTGGCGCAGGTCATCGCGACCTATCTGGTGATTCGGATGTGGTTCGAGAAGCAGCTCCCGGACTGGTTCAAGGTGAAGAATATCAAGCGGCTGATGCGCTTCACGCTGGCGATGTGGCTGCTCACCGCGCTCTTCGGGCTGGGGGTGTGGGCGACCTTCTTCCAAGAGCGCGTGAAGGCGGCTGGCGCAACCCCCGCCGGGACGCCCGCCGCGACCGAAGACGCGACACGCACCGCGATCGGCACGCCTGCCGCGACCGTCGCCGCAACGGATGACACGGCTCCCGCCGGAACCCCTGCGGCAACACCTGACGCTACCGAATCCGCGACGATGGCCGCAAGTTCCGCAGCGACCAAAGCAGCCATCTCCACAGCTTCGCCTATTGTCAAAAGTACCGTCCCGGCTGCGACAAAAGCAGTTGCTACGCCTGCCGCAACTCCGGCTGCGACCCCGGCGTGATTGGGTTCAAGGCGCGTATCTGATATAGTTCGCCATCCGCGAAGCTGCGCGCCCGGTAGTAGGCGCGCGTCCCAACGGCGCTGATCACTGCAAGCTGCGCGTAGCCGTCCTCACGAGCAAGCACTGTTGCGCGTTCGATCAGCCGCGTACCGAGGCCAGAATGCTGCGCGCGTCCCGCCGCATTCGTGCCGAGCGCGACCTGAATCCCATAGACATGCACCTCGCGAATGATCGCCGCGCGTCCAAGTTCCGCGATAAATGACGGCACATCCGGCAAGAAGAGGCGCAGGAGGCCCACGATTTTGCGCTCCGGCGTGATCCATTGTAGAAAAATCTCATCCCCGGCGGTGGTCCTGTAGCGAATTTCATCCAATACGAGCAGCGCAAGATCGAACGCTTTATCGCGGATTTCACGCGCACGGATGTCGCGAACCACGCGCCCCTGTGCCTGTAAGCGCACCTCCGCGATTTGGCGCAGATTCGTCAGCTTGTTTCCGGCCACGATGTCCGTACCGGGAATATCGCGGATCACGCGCGTCAGGCGGCAAGTTTCGGGCGTGTGGAGGAGGCATTCCGCGATCAACTCCGTGAGCGTTTCGGTGCTGTAGGGCTGCCATTCGCCGCGCTCGTAATAGCGCATCAATTCCGCGCTTTCGATCAGGGAACACGGGTAGATTTTCAGTTCGTCCGGGCAATAGGCCGGGTTCGCGAACAACTGTGCGTAATCCGCGAGGTCGCTTTGCGGGGTTGCACCGAGCAGGTTGGGCATCCAGTGCAGGTGCAGCTTGAAGCCCGCGCGCCGGAAGAGCGCAATCGCATGTTGGGCAGCCGCGCTATCGTGACCGCGCTTGTTGATACGCAAAACGTGATCGTTCAGACTTTGCAGCCCGATTTGCACCTTCGTACAGCCGAGCCGCCGCAAGCGAATCACTTCGGCTTCGGTTGCGTAATCGGGGCGCGTCTCGACCGTCAGCCCGACGCAGCGCAATGGCGCGGTTTCATTCTCGTGATGCGCGGCGGCGAGTTCATCCCACGTCGCGTATTCCGTGACGGCTGTTCGCTCCGGGAGTGCGGCAGCCTCGCGCGAACGCCGCAATTCACCCTGATAGAACTGCGTCACCGCCGCATTGTAGCTCTGCCCGGCCAGTGGGACGGACGGCGCAAAGTTCGCACCCGGCAGGAGTTCGCTCGCGCTTTCAAGCAATGCGCGAACCTCGCTCGTGCGGTCCGCGCCGCGCCCGAAGTCGTGCAGCGCGTCGAAGATACGCCGGATGAACCAGACCTGATAGCCTTCCGGGTAGAAGCTCCACGTCCCGCCGAGGACGATAATCTCCAGCTTGTCGAGCGGGTGTCCGGTGTTGCGGTAGGCGCGCAGACGATTATAGGCTTGCAGGTAGGGGTCGAAGGCGTTGGCCTCCGCACGCTGTGCGCCGGGTTCGTCGCTGAGATAGCTCTTCGGCATTCGTACATCGTTCGGGCAGAAGATGCACTCAC
>Ga0123336_10004386_pt1 | contig 11497 bp, 13 predicted proteins | sample SSSSmetaG_FD_96466 | JGI IMG/M metagenome (GOLD analysis project Ga0123336, IMG submission 96466) | Glacier valley bacterial and archeal communities from Borup Fiord, Nunavut, Canada, to study Microbial Dark Matter (Phase II) - ​SSSS metaG | ecosystem: Environmental > Aquatic > Freshwater > Ice... | reverse complement strand
GGTGAACATCGGCGACTTCGACGGGTTGGTCGACACCCCGATGATCAGCTTGTCGACGAGCTTCGCGCCACGCCGGATGATGTCCATATGCCCGAGCGTGACGGGATCGAACGTGCCGGGATAGACGCCGATCCGCATCGCGCTAGAAATCGCGCTCGATGGCGAAGCGGGCGATCGCGCGGAGCAGGTCGGCCTCGCTGCCGTACGAATGGAGGTGGTCGATCGCCTGGTCGATCAGCATCCCTGCCTGCGTCCGGGCGCGGTCGACGCCGAGCAGCGAGACGAAGGTCGACTTGCCCGCCGCCGCGTCTTTATGGACCGCCTTGCCCGTCTTGTCAGACGTGCCCTCGACGTCGAGCAGGTCGTCGGCGATCTGAAACGCAAGGCCGAGGTCGTGCGCATAGCCGCGCAGCGGGGTCCGCCGGTCGTCGGGAATCCGCCCCATGATCGCGCCGGCCTCGAGGCAAAAGCCGATCAGCGCGCCGGTCTTCAACTGCTGCAGCCGGGTCGTCGCGGTCAGGTCGAAATCGTCGCCGGCGGCAGCAAGATCCATCATCTGTCCCCCCGCCATCCCGCTCGGCCCGCTGGCGCGGGCAAGCTCGAGGACGAGTTCGGCGCGCGCCGATGGATCGGCGTGGGTCGCAGGATCGGCGAGGATCTCGAACGCCAGCGCGTGGAGCGAGTCGCCGGCGAGCACCGCGGTCGCCTCGTCGTACGCCTTATGGACGGTCGGCTTGCCGCGACGCAGGTCGTCGTCGTCCATGCATGGCAGGTCGTCGTGGATCAACGAGTAGCAATGGACGCACTCGATCGCCAGCGCGACCCGGAGCGCGCGTTCGCGGTCGACGTTGAACAGGTCGCAGGCGGCGACGACGAGCAGCGGCCGCATCCGCTTGCCCCCGCCGATCGCGGCATGACGCATCCCCAGGTACAGTCGGTCACGCCCATCGCCGGGAACCGGCAGCAGCCGGTCGAAGCGCTGGTCCATCGCCGTCCCGATCGCATCGAGCGCAGGCTTGAGACTGTTCGACGACGGCATGATCGCTTCAGCCCGCATCGAACGGTTTCAGTCCCGCCGCCTGGCCGTCGGCCCCGATGACGATCGCCTCGATCCGCGCAGTCGCGCCGGCGAGCTTGTCTTCGCAATGCTTCTTCAAACGCTGTCCATCGGTGTAGAGGTCGATCGATTCCTCGAGCGTCGCGTCGCCCGCCTCGAGCCGGTGCACGATCTTCTCCAGCCGCGCGAGCGCGATTTCGAAGCTTAGCGGGGCAACGTCGTCGGGCACGGGTTCCATCACGCGCGGTTGTGAACGGACCACAACAAGGGGTCAAGCATGTCGAACCCCCGGCCGTGCGGCGTTTTGCGCGGTCAACGGCGGAATAGCGCGTCGCCCTGCTGCTGCGCGGTGCCGACTTCGGGGGCCGGACCATGCTCGGCGATGTGCGCAGCGGCGACGCGTTCGGCGTGCAGCTGCTCGATCAGCTGTGCACGCTCCTCGACGATCTTGCCCTCGTCGATATTGGTGTCGACGCCGGCCTTCTTCGCCGCGGCGAGCAAGAGCACGTCGAGTTCGCGCTGCGGGCACAGGCCGAGCGTGACCGGGTCCTTGGGCGTGATGTTGGCGATGTTCCAGTGCGACTTGTCGCGGATCGCGGCGATCGTCGTCTTGGTCGTGCCGATCAGGCGGCTGATCTGGTTGTCGGTGACCTCGGGGTGATTGCGGACGATCCACGCGATGCCGTCGGGCTTGTCCTGCCGCATGCTGACCGGCGTGTAGCGCGGGCCCTTGGTCCGGCGTTCCTGCTCGGGCTGCTTCTCGAGCACCAGCCGCCGCGACGGCTCGGCGGCGACGCGGTCGATCTCGGCCTGGGTCAGCTCGCCCGACCGGATCGGGTCGCGCCCGGTCAGCTTGGTCGCGGCGGTGTCGTCGGCAATCGCCTGGATTTCGAGGATATGAAGCCCGCAGAAGATGGCGATCTGTTCGAAGGTCAGCGCGGTGTTGTCGACGAGCCAGGCGGCGGTGGCGTGCGCCATCAGGGGGGTTGTCGGAGCGCTCATCGGCTGGAACCTTGCGTTTTGAATAAAGAAAGAGCCGCCCCTTCCGGGACGGCTGCGACAAATTGATGTAAGCGCCTTGCGCACCCCGATCAAGCCAAGGACGACCCCGGAACGATGATTTCCCGTGAAGATTGCGTCGCGCTCGACGCCGCCGACGGCCTTGCCTTCGCCCGCGCCCGGTTCAGCCTGCCCGACGGCGTGATCTACCTCGACGGCAATTCACTGGGCGCCCTGCCCCGCCGGACGCCGGCGCGCGTCGCCGACACCGTGACACGCGAATGGGGCGAAGGGCTGATCCGGTCGTGGAACAGCGTCGAGCACGGGGGCGCCGGCTGGATCGACGCCCCGGCGAAGATCGGGGCGAAAATCGCGCGGCTGATCGGCGCGGCGGCGGACGAGGTGATCGTCACCGACTCGGTCTCGGTCGACATCTTCAAGCTCGCCGCCGCCGCGCTCGCGCTGCGCCCCTGGCGGCGGGTGATCGTCACCGAGGCGGGCAATTTCCCGACCGACGTCTATGTCCTGCAGGGGCTCGCGCAGCTGACGGGCATCGAACTGCGGGTCGTGGCGCGCGATCACATCGCCGCGGCGCTCGACGACAGTGTCGCTTTGCTGCTGCTGACGCAGACGCACTACCGGACCGGCGGTGTCCACGACATGGCTTCGCTGACGGCGGCGGCGCATGCGGCGGGCGCGCTTGCGTGCTGGGATCTCAGCCACAGCGCGGGGGCGGTCGTCGTCGAGCTGAACGCGGCGAACGCCGATATGGCGGTCGGGTGCGGGTACAAGTTCCTCAACGGCGGTCCCGGAGCCCCGGCGTTCGTCTATGTCGCGCGGGCGCATCATGACGGCCTGCGCCAGCCGCTGACCGGCTGGTTCGGCCACGCCGCCCCGTTCGCGTTCGAAGGCGACTACCGCCCCGCCGCGGGCATCGGGCAGATGCTGTCGGGAACGCCGGGGATGCTCGGGATGGCGGCGCTCGGCGCGGGCGTCGCCACTTTCGACGGGATCGACATGGGCGTCGCGGCGGCGAAGTCGCGCGCGCTCGGCGACCTGATGCTCGACCTCGTCGCGCAGCGCTGCCCCGAGATCGGCATCGCCTGCCCGCGCGACGGCCGCGGCGCGCAGGTGAGCCTGAGCCACCCCAATGCCTATGAAATCACCCAGGCGCTGATCGCCCGCAGCGTCATCGGCGACTTCCGCCCCCCCGACGTGCTCCGTCTCGGCTTTCCCGCGCTGTATGTCCGCTACGCCGATGTGTGGGACGCGGTCGAATATCTGTCGCGGGTACTGGCGAACGGGGAGTGGCGCGAGGCGCGGTTCGCGGTGCGCCGGGCGGTGACGTAGGGACTACCAGCAGGGTAGCGTCTGGCTCGTGTAATCAACCGTTTACGTCGCCGTCCGGGCCTGAAATCCTACAAAGGCGATACCTAGGGCGATCCCCGCGACGTCTATTCGCCTTCGCGCCCGCGGGCCGCCGGAGCACCCGTTTCCGGCTAAATCGATCGACGATGAGAAAGAGCGAACACCCGGCGCGTACTGACACGATCCGAACTGCCACAAACACGGGGGTGTAGGACAGCGCATTATTGTTCGCACCCCGACCGTTTCGACCTGCGAGGTTCCGTTGCCGCGCCTGCTCTACACCCACCATGGTCGCGGCACGGGAGCCAATCAGGTTCGTCAAACCCGGCCGCAACGCTCGGTGCTCGCAATCACCAGTTTTCCGCCCGACGAATAAATTTCCGGCCGATCTTGCGGCCGCGCGCCCGCTGGCCAATCTCATGACCTCAACCGGCGGGGGCCAGCATGCACAATCCGACACTCGTTGCGGTCATCGTCATTGCAGCGATTGTTTTCTTCGCCGCGCCGGCCGTGATCGCGTTCGCGCGGCAGCATCCGGAGCGCAGGACGATCCTCCGCCTGTCGGTGTTCGCGCTATTTTCGTTTGTTCTGTGGGCGGCGCTGCTGACCTGGGCGGTGTCGGACAAGCGCGACGACGGGGTGATCGCGCGCTACGTCGCGCGGTTGCGCCAGACAAAGCTGTTGCCCGTGATCGTCGGCGGGCTCGTGCTGATCGGCGCGGTTGCCAGCGCGGTTACGCTGCTTCGCTGACCTGCAGGACGATCTTTCCGACATGCTCCCCCGCCTCCATCCGGCGGTGCGCGTCGGCGGCGTCGGCGAGCGCGAAGGTCTTGTCGCTGACCGCCCGCAGCCTTCCGCTCGCGAACAGCGGCCAAACCTCGCGTTCCAGCGCCTCGGCGATTGCGGTCTTGAACGCCACGGAACGCGGGCGGAGCATCGAGCCGCTCAGCGTCAACCGGCGGCGCATGACGAGGCCGAAGTTGACCTCGGCCGTCGCGCCGCGCTGGAGCGCGATCGAAACGTGGCGCCCGTCGTCGCCGAGGCACATCATGTTGCGCGGGATATAATCCGCGCCGACCATGTCGAGGACGACGTCGACCCCCCTGCCCCCGGTAATGCCGGCAACCTTGTCGACGAAGTCGCCTGCCTTGTAGTCGATCGCATGGTCCGCACACAAGCCGCGCGCGGCGGCGCATTTGTCCGCCGACCCGGCGGTGACGATGACCTTCAGCCCGCGCGCTTTCGCCAGCAGGATCGCGGTCGTGCCGATGCCGCTCGTGCCGCCGTGGATCAGGACGGTCTCGCCGGCCACCGCGCTGCCGCGCTCGAACAGGTTCGACCAGACGGTGAAGTACGTCTCGGGCAGGCCGGCGGCGGCGACGAAGTCGAGGCCGTCGGGGATCGGCAGGCACTGGCCCGCCGGGGCGACGCAATATTCGGCGTAGCCGCCGCCGGCGACCAGCGCGCACACCCGGTCGCCGGCGCGCCACCGCCCGCTGCCGACCACGACCTCGCCCGCGACCTCGAGCCCCATGATCGTCGGCGTGCCCGGCGGCATCGGGTACAACCCCATCCGCTGGAGCACGTCGGGGCGGTTGACCCCGGCGGCATGGACGCGGATCAGCACCTCGCCGTCGTGTGGGGTCGGCACCGGGCGGGTGATGGCCAGGAGGACCTCCGGTCCGCCCGGCTGCTCGGGGTCGATCGCGGTCATCGTCTGTGGAATGGTCATGCGCGCGATATTGACTCCGGCAACGTCCGGGTCAACGTCATACCCATGGACGAAGACCTGCCTCAGCCGAAACCCGACGACGTCGTCGCGGCGTTGGTCAAGCAGGACCTCGATCGGCTGTCGGTCGGCGAGTTGGACGCGCGGATCGATGCGCTCGAGGCCGAGCTCGCCCGCACCCGCGCCAAGCGCGACGGCGCGAGCGCCTTCCGCTCCGCCGCCGACGCGCTGTTCAAGCGCTAGGCAGCGCCGCCGTCGCGACGAGCTTGCGCGCCAACCCGTCGCCGCTGCCGAAGACGATCCACAACGGGGCGCCCGCCGCCGCGCCGAGGACGGTCAGCGCCGCGAGCCCGCCGCCGAACAGCGCGATCATCGCCGTCGCGCCGCCGACCGCCGCGCGCTCGGCACCGCTGCGTTCGTCCCACGCATTGCGCTTGATCGCGTCGCCGAGGCGCTGGATCAGCGGCCATGCCGCCTTGCCGTCGACCGTCGCCATCAGCGCCGAGCGCGCCTTGCCGAAGCCGTCCTCCGAGTCGTCGCGGATCGACAGCAGGTGAGCCGCCCAGGCGGCGAGCGCGGCGCGCTGTTCTGGGGTCGCGCCCTCGGTCAGCTCGGTGGCAACGCGGTCTTCCATGGCTTCGCTCATCGGTCGTCTCCTTCAGCGGCGGGCATAGCATGCCGCAGGGGTTGCGCACGACTGACGTTAACGTAAGGTCGCGATAAAGCCTCTGGGGAGACGGCATGGACTTCGACTTTTCCGACGACGCCAAGGCGTTGCGCGAGCAGGCCCGCAAATTCTTCGACGAACGCGCCGGACCCGCCGTGGCCCGCGCGTCGATGAACGGCACCGCCGCGTTCGACGCGCCGCTGTGGCAGGCGGTCGTCGACCTCGGCTGGACCGCCGCGCGCGTGCCCGAGGCGCACGGCGGGGTCGGCATGACATCCGAAGCGGCGTGCGTGCTCGCCGAAGAGGCCGGGCGCAGCCTCGCGCCGATCCCGCTGGCGCAGGAGCTCGCCGCCACCGAAGCGCTGATCGCGCTCGGCACCCCCGAGCAACAGGCGAAGTGGCTGCCGGGCATCGCCGACGGCTCGGTCGTCGCGGTCACCGGCTGGGCCGAGGGCGGCACCGCCTCTCCGGCCAAGGCGGACGCGCGTGTGACCGACGGAGCCCTCACCGGCACCAAGTCGCCGATCGCCGATCTCGCCGCCGCGACCATCGCGATCGTCAGCGCCGACGGCCCCGATGGCCCCGCGCTCTACATCGTCGACCTGACGGCGAGCGGTATCACCGTCGCCCCGGTCGAGACGCTCGACCTCGTTCGCCGCCACGGCACGCTGACGTTGACGAGCGCCGCCGCCGACCCGCTCGGCACGGTGGCTGGTTATCACGACTGGCTCGACCGCGCGGCGATCCTCGGCAGCTTCGAGGCGATGGGAACGGCGACCGCGGCGATGGACATGGCGGTCGCCTATGCCAAGGAACGCACGGCGTTCGGCCAGAAGATCGGGCGCTACCAGGGCATCAAGCACAAGTGCGCCGACATGTATATCAAGCTCGAACTCGCCCGCGCGCACGCGCTCCACGCGGCGTGGGCGATGGAGGCCGGTGCCGCCGAACTCCGCCAGGCAGCGAGCGCCGCGCGGATCGCGAGCCTCGACGCGCTTAGCTTCGCGGCCGAGGAGAACGTCCAGATCCACGGCGGCATCGGCTTCACGTGGGACAGCGACTGCCAGTTCTATTACCGCCGCAACCGCGCGCTCGTCGCGGCGCTCGGCAGCCGCAATTTCTGGGCCGACCGGCTCGTGCGCTCGCTGGAACAGCGCAACGCCGTAGCGGCGTAATCAGGAGGATCGACCGATGGACTTCAACGACACCCCGACCGACGCCGAATATCGCGCCACGGCGCGCGCCTGGCTCGCCGCGAACGCGACCGAATATCGCGATCCGCCCGCGACCCCGCACACCCGCGCCGAAATGGTCGCGGCATCGCGCGCGTGGCAGAAGAAGAAGCACGCTGCGGGCTACACCGGGATCACGTGGCCGAAGGCGATGGGCGGCCAGGGGCTGAGCCCGATGCATTCGATCATCTTCAACCAGGAACAGTCGAAGTACCACGCGCCGTCCGAGCTGTTCGCGATCGGCCTCGGCATGTGCATTCCGACCGTCTTCACCCACGGCTCGCCTGCGCTGGTCGACCGCTACGTCGCCCCGGCATTGGCGGGTGACGAGGTCTGGTGCCAGCTGTTCTCCGAACCGAGCGCCGGGTCCGACCTCGCCGGCATCCGCACCAAGGCGGTCAAGGATGGCGACGACTGGGTGATCGACGGGCAGAAGGTGTGGACGACCAACGCGCATCTGTCCGACTTTGGGATCATCGTCACCCGGACCGATCCGTCCGCGCCCAAGCACAAGGGGCTGACGATGTTCGTGGTCGACATGCATGCGCCGGGCGTCGAGGCGCGGCCGCTCAAGCAGATGTCGGGCGGCAGCGACTTCAACGAGGTGTTCTTCACCGGCGTCCGGGTCAGCGACAGCCACCGCGTCGGTGCGGTCGGCGAGGGCTGGAAGGTGTCGCTGACGAGGCTGATGAACGAACGCCTCGCGGTAGGCGGCAAGCCGGGCCACGCGCCGGGCTACCGCGACCTGATGGCGCTCGCCGCCGACATCGAGACCGAGTTCGGCCTCGCGATCGAAGCGCGCGACGTCCGCCAGCGGATCGCCGCGACCTACATCGCCGACGAGGGCATCAAGCTGACGCAGATGCGCGCGCTGTCGGCGCTGTCGAAGGGCGAAGCCCCCGGACCCGAACAGTCGATCAGCAAGGTCGTCGTCGCCAAGACGATGCAGGAAATGGCGGCGTTCGCGATGGACTTGTCCGAGGCGGCGGGCTTCGTCACCGGCGGCACCGAGCCGCGCCTCGCCAAGCTGCAGGGCAGCTACATGGCGTCGGCGGGGCTGCGGATCGCGGGCGGCACCGACGAGATCCTGCGCAACATCATCGCCGAACGCGTCCTCGGCCTGCCCGGCGACATGCGCCCCGACAAGGACACGCCGTTCAACGAGATCAGGGCGGCGTGAACTTCGGGGGGCGGTTCGAAGCCGCCCCCCTGATATCTACCGCCGGGCGAGCCGCGCGAGCAGCCGTTGCGCGACCTCGGCCGACGACGCCGGGTTCTGGCCGGTAATGAGCTGCCCGTCCTCGACCGCGTACGACGACCAGTCGGGTCCCTTCGAATACTCGCCGCCTTCGGCCTTGAGCATGTCCTCGACGAGGAACGGGACGACATCGGTCAGGCCCACCGCCGCCTCCTCGCCGTTCGTGAAGCCGGCAACCTTGCGCCCCTTGATCAAAGGCGAGCCGTCCACGGCGTGGACGTTCTTGAGCACACCCGGCGCATGGCAGACGAGACCGACCGGCGTGTCGTGTGCCAGTGCCTCTTCGATCAGCGCGATCGAATGCGCGTCGGTCGCGAGGTCCCACAGCGGGCCGTGGCCGCCGGGGTAGAAGACCGCGTCGAAGTCGGCGACCGTGATCTCCGCGAGGACGTGCGTCGCCGCAAGCGCCGCCGTCGCCGCCGGATCGGCCCGGAAACGGCGGGTCGCGTCGGTCTGGGCGTCTGGCTCGTCGCTCTTGGGGTCGAGCGGCGGCTGCCCGCCCTTGGGCGAGGCGATCGTGATCTCGGCCCCGGCGTCCTTGAACACGTAATACGGCGCGGCGAACTCCTCCAGCCAGAAGCCGGTCTTCTTGCCGGTGTCGCCGAGCTGATCGTGCGAGGTCAGGATCATCAGGATTTTCATGCAGGGGCTCCGGCGCCGGGACGGCACCACCGGCGGGCAACGCCCGATCGTTCGGTCAGGTCCACGGAGCGGCAATTTCGCACTGTCCTACATCCGGCGCGATAGCGTATTCGGGCGATATGCGCCGCGCCATCTCCTCGATTCTAAGCTGTCGGACCAGTTCTGGCCGTAACCGGCGCGCTCCGATCACGCGTTTCGATCCGACAGTGTGTCAGGTTCGTCAACTTCCGACCCGAAATCGCCAACCAGGTTCAGTCATCCCATGACCATTTCTACCCTCCGTTTCGATCACGGCGAGACGATCGACATGCTTCGCGATTCGGTCCGCGCCTTCTCCGCCGCCGAGATCGCCCCGCGCGCCGCGAGCATCGACACCGACAACGCCTTTCCCCGCGACCTGTGGCCGAAGCTTGGGCACCTCGGACTGCACGGCATCACCGTCCCCGAGGCCGACGGCGGCGCGGGGCTCGGCTATCTCGCGCACGTCGTCGCGGTCGAGGAGATCAGCCGCGCCTCGGCGAGCGTCGGGCTCAGTTACGGCGCGCATTCGAACCTGTGCATCAACCAGATCGCGCGCTGGGGCACCGCCGCGCAGAAGGCGAAGTACCTGCCGAAGCTGATCAGCGGCGAGCATCTAGGGTCGCTCGCGATGTCCGAAAGCGGCTCGGGCTCCGACGTCGTGTCGATGCGGCTGCGCGCCGACAAGAAGAACGACCGCTATGTCCTCAACGGCTCGAAGTTCTGGATCACCAACGGCCCGGGGGCCGACACGCTCGTCGTCTATGGCAAGACCGATGCCAACGCCGGGCCGCGCGGCATCACCGCCTTCCTGATCGAGCGCGGCATGACGGGGTTTTCGACCGCGCAAAAGCTCGACAAACTCGGCATGCGCGGGTCGGACACGTGCGAACTCGTCTTCGAGGACTGCGAAGTGCCGTTCGACAACGTCCTCGGTGAGGAGGGGCGCGGCGTCCAAGTGCTGATGTCGGGGCTCGACTATGAGCGTGTCGTCCTCGCCGGCGGACCGCTCGGCATCATGCAGGCATGCCTCGACACCGTCGTGCCGTACATCCACGAGCGAAAGCAATTCGGCCAGGCGATCGGCGAGTTCCAGCTGATGCAGGGCAAGATCGCCGACATGTACGTCGCGCTGTCGACGACGCAGGCGTACACCTACGCCGTCGCGCAGGCGTGCGACCGCGGCGAGACGACCCGCAAGGACGCCGCCGGCTGCATCCTCTACGCCGCCGAGAAGGCGACGTGGATGGCGTTGGAAGCGATCCAGGCGCTCGGTGGCAACGGCTACATCAACGACTATCCGACGGGTCGCCTGCTCCGCGATGCCAAGCTGTACGAGATCGGCGCGGGCACGAGCGAGATCCGCCGCTACCTGATCGGGCGCGAAGTCTTCGACGAGACGGCGTGACCGGCGTCCTTGGCGCGGTCCTCGCCGGGGGCGCGTCGAGCCGTTTCGGCAGCGACAAGGCGATGGCGGTCTGGCGCGGCAGGCCGCTGATCGAGCACGTCATCGCCCGGTTGCGGCCACAGGTGTCCGACCTCGTCGTCGTGGGACACGACCACTCGAGCGAAGCGTCGATCCCCGATCGACCCGCCGCGGGCCTCGGCCCGCTCGGCGGGCTCTGCGCCGCGCTCCACCACGCCGCTGCTGGCGGGTATGACGCCGTTCTGACGAGCGGTTGCGACCTGCCCGAGCTGCCGCTCGACCTGCGCGAGGCATTGGGGGTTGGACCGGCGTTCGCCGTCGGTCAGCCGTTGCTCGCGCTATGGCCGGCGGCGCTGGCGGGAGTGCTCGACCTGCATCTCGCGCGCAGTCCCGACCGCTCGCTGCGGGGCTGGGTAACGCTGACCGGTGCGCGCGGCGTCGACTTCGGCCCGATCCGTAACGTCAACCGGCCCGAAGACCTGTGACGCCCGGGTAGGTCACGTTGTCGTAGCGGCCCGACCTTTGCCCGCGTCGCCTACATCGGCGGAACGACGCCCTTCAATCCGACCGCGACCTGATTCGTCGCAAGCTTGCCCTCCGGGGTCCGCAGCGCGAAGGCGAAGATATGCGCGCCCGGGACCAGCTGCGCCGCGCTGCCATCGGCAAAGGCGACGACCGGGACGTTGTCGGGAACCAGCACCGACTGCGTTCCACCCTTGTAGTCGACCGTCAGCGTCCGCCCCTTGTGATGGCGGATCGTGCCGACCTTGCCGACGTTGCCGTTGGTCATCGTGCTCGTCGGCCCCTGATCCCACGGGCGATGCCCTTCGCCGCGACCGCGCATCGATTCGGGGAAGACATGGACTTCGGTCGCCTCGAGGACGCCGTTCTTGCCCGGCTTCGCGGCGGTGCCGATGAAGCTGTTCGCCTTGATATCGTCGAGACCGATCCGGGTCAGCGCCGCGACCCTGGTATCGGGCGCGAGGACGACCGTCAGCGCGGTGCCGTCGTTGGCCTTGACGCTGAGCGCGCCGGTCGCGTCGACGGCGGTGATCGTCCCCCTGACGACGATCGGGGCCGACGGTGCCATCAGCTCGGCCG
>Ga0123336_10004380_pt1 | contig 11506 bp, 7 predicted proteins | sample SSSSmetaG_FD_96466 | JGI IMG/M metagenome (GOLD analysis project Ga0123336, IMG submission 96466) | Glacier valley bacterial and archeal communities from Borup Fiord, Nunavut, Canada, to study Microbial Dark Matter (Phase II) - ​SSSS metaG | ecosystem: Environmental > Aquatic > Freshwater > Ice... | reverse complement strand
CAAGCTATATAAAGGTAAGATGCAGACGTTTGCTGATTTGTTTACAAATTATTAATAATCAGTACGTTGAAGTAAGCTTAGGTAAAGTGTAGTAAAGATAAAGTCCGAGGGTTTTGGTCTAATTATTACCCGTCCAGTCCGCAAAAGCACCGTATAACGAAGCAGCAATATCATTAACTTTTTTTATTGTGAGTAGTTTATCGGAATGAATAATGATTAGTCATTTGATGTTTTAAAAGAAGTAAGCCTTTGCGAAAATTCTTTCTTCACTTCTTTATCAAAACTGTCCAAATAATTTTCTGTGGTTTTTATATTGCTATGCCCCAAAGCCTCCTGGATATATTCTGTACTGGCACCAGAACGTTTCATAACTGTAGAGAAAGTATGCCTTGCTACATAAGTGGTGGCATTTTTATTGATGCCTAAATTTTTCAGGATATTTTTCATCCAGCTATTTACAAGGCTAACAAAAAGCTGGATAATATCATATTGTCGCAATGGAGACATACCTGGCTCCATGATTGGAAAAATATAATTGCTCGCAGATTTATCTTTGTTGCCCCGCCGTTCAATGATTGCTTTCATATCATCATTGACATAAACCGTTATTGGTTTCGGGTCGTTGCGCAATGCCCTTTGTGTCTTGCTGCGTTCAAACACTAAGTATTCATCATTAATGTTCCTGTACTTCAAACAAGCGATGTCTTTTGGGTTCATCCCATTAGCAAAATAACTGAACAGCCAATAATCCTTTGCCAGTTGTTCATTTTCAATTTTAGGGTCGCACTGATAAAAATATATTTTTTCCATATCCTTCAAGTCAAGTGCCTTTTTTATATTTTTTGAAGCGGGTATTACAAACTTGCGTTTTCCAAAAGGGTAATATTTTTCCTTTTTAATAATACCATCATTATCTGCCTCGTTAAAGATTGTACGGAGAGGCCGCAGGTACATCCCGATAGTAGTCTTGGAGACATCCTTGGCGGTCATCCAGCTTTCATATTCACGGAGGAAAGAAACAGTAATATTTTCAAGGCTTACATTGCCCCTGAATTTATTGATTGACCGATAACTGCAGTGGTAATACATTGCGGTAGAAATACGACCTTCTATTAATAAGTTTTTTATATAAACGCTATAACAAGAAGCTATGGTATTTGGCTTGGAGGGTGCCAGCTCCAACACTGGAAATTTTTTATAGTAGGGAGAAAAGTCAAATTCATTATTACTTTCTACGGTTTGGCCTGGCTTTGTTTTGCGCTGGCGAAATAATTGGTTGCCGGAAATAAAGTCTTTCTCAAAATCGTCAAAACTAAAAGAAGTTAAGTCGCTGGCTGCATTTTCTGCCATCCTTTCAACACGCTTTAATTTATCCCTGATGTTTTGAAGTTCATTACTGATCCTTGATGCGGCAAGCTTATCATAGTCATCTTTTAAAAGGTCAAAGATGGTCTGATAATATTCGGTTGCCCGCTCAAATGTAACCCTAAGCTTTACAGGGTACTTATTGCTTTTTTTTACTCTCCTTATATCAAGGACAATACTGATTGTTGCAGCTGACATAACTTGTATTTTTCATTTTCACAAAATCTTTCCCTTCAAAATTTGCAAACAATTTGCAAACAAAACACAGCTAAAAGGCACTAAAACGCCATTCAGGTAAAAAAGCAAAAATCATGCAACAAATTGAACCTTAATTATTTAGGTTAAAATAAGTTCATCCAAGCAAAGCTAAATAAGGGTTTAAAAGTTTCTTACAAGCAGAGGGTCGGCGGTTCGAACCCGTCAACTCCCACACAATACAGTAAAGGGTTTCAAGAAATTGAAACCTATTGCTATTTTAGGCATTTCAACAATTAATACCATTTCCCATGTTTGTTTTGTTTACGATTAGAACTTTGAAAATATATTGTATAGCCTCTGTCTTATCTCTCGGTTAATCATAACATCTTCAAGAGATGCATATCTATGAACGAAGAATTTGCTGGCTTAGTTAAACACGGAGCGCTAATGGCAGTAAATAGTAATTTATAGAAGAGATATGATGCACTTCGTCAACAAATAATTATTTGCTGTGTTCGGGTTAATATGGGATTTTGGTAAATTATACTTCATTAGCAGACTTGTAGTAAAATTTTTTAATAGGCCTGTTATTAATCATTTTTTCTACTGTTTTACCTTGCCGGTGTTCCCTTTAATTATACATCTGCTTAAATATCTAAACAATCGGTTCCACTCTATGTAATCCTGCTATTGTTGCCAAACATTCTTACAGCTTCATTTTTAATTTCATCAAAAGAATGGCGGCATATATCAGCAGTGATTCTGATATTAGATAAAAATTTTAATCATTGTAATTATTATTTTAAATCTTTCATGAAGCCTATATTTTAGGGTTAAAAAATAATAATTATTGGATAGTTATATTATTAAAATTGCCATAATTGAGGAAATTGTACCTGCAGGACCTGTTGCGGTAAACGTTCCAGAAATTTTACTATTAACATCGCTTGCTATAATAATACTATCGGATTTGGAATCAAATTTATTTGATGCGGGATGACCCGAAAATAAAAAATCCACATAATAATTTGGGCCTAAATTATAAGTACCAACTACAAACGTGATCAAGCTAGACTCAATCAAAACTCTCGCCGTCGTTCCTGCTGAATCTTGCACAAACTGATTATGTGATTGCGTTAAAAAAAATGGTGTATATCCAGTTTTGATAATTGTACCTCCGATTTCTGTCCAGGTAAAACCATCTGCTGCAACAACTGGGGGTATAGAACTTATAGCATCAGTTTTATTGCAAGAAGAAAAAATTACTACGCACCATATTACAAGTATTGATAAGATAGTTTTGGTATGTTTCATTTGTAATGGCATTTTTGTTTAGAAAATAAATGCCTGTTCAAAAATTGTTTAGAAAAAACTTATTGCTTTACAATTTTTTTATTTACCATTTCGCCACTTTTAAAATGAATTTTTAAAATATAAACCCCACTCAAAATAGTATGTACATCTAAGTCTGTTTTTGTACCTGGCCATTCTTTAATTTTTTTACCGTTGAGCTCATACAATTGTATTAAATCAATTTTTCGTTTAGCGGCTATTTTTATGTTATTAATAGTTGGGTTTGGATAAACAGCCACTTCATTTCCTTGTACTATTTTTACATTTTTAATTTCGCTGTAGGTAAACTTACTGTCGTTATCTATTTGCTTTAAACGATAGAAAAGAGTAGTAGCGTTTAGATTGGTTATATTTTTATCTGTATAAGTATAAGTATGGCCACCACTATTATTATACGCAGGTAATTCACCAATTTTGTAAAAATCAATTCCATTTATACTTCTTTCTATTATAAAATTGCGGGTATTTATTTCATTGGTGGTTAACCAGGTTGTTACTACCTCATTGTTATTTAATGTAGCGGTAAACGATAATAATTTTAATGGTAGCACAATAGGATTGTTTGCGATACCAATTGCAAAATCACTAAAGCCTGTTATGTTAGATGCGGTGGCTGTTATTGTACCAGCATTTTGTGTGGCTGATCCAGCATTTCCATAAAAGGCCCAATTACCTGCTGAGTTGGGCCTTTTTACCACAACATATTGCCCGGGGTTAGCCACATTATTTGTGTAGCCACTAGCTTGCAATGTAACTGCATAGCTGCCTCCGGCAAGTGCTACATCGGGGGTAATTGACCATATGCCTGCATTGAGCAATTGTGTTACTGGTTGTCCACTTACTATGGCATTTGGTACAGTACCAGTTATACTATTTGTAAAAAGTGCCGTTATTTTTTGTGGGCCTGTTATATTATTTAGCTGTAGAGTAGCTGGCGCATACCTATTGCTGCTGCCTTCGGGGAAAGTATAATTACCTGAAGTATTAACAGTTCTTGTAATTGTACCATTCACGTAACTGTGTGCAGCGCTTGTAATGACCGCGTTAGGATCGGTTAAAATAACACTACCGCTTACTACAGATAAAATACCATTATTTAAAAAAAGAGAGCCATTAATATTAGCCCCAAAACTTGTAAGTATGCCTGTGCAATTAATTTCTAAAGAATTATTCATGGGTAAGGCACTAGGAAATAAATAGGTAGCGTTATTTGATAAAACAATTTTACCAGTACCATTTATTAAGGTTTGCCCACTATTAAATGCACTAAAAAATATACCTGCTTCTGTTACGTTTATGATACCGTTGTTTGTAATACCAGAAGGTGCTGATATAAGCAATGGCAGTGTAATGGTAGCACCTGCATTTACAATTAGCTTACCCATTTTTGCGTTGGCAGGTATATTGTTTGGATAGTTTGATACACCCGAAGGAAAAATAGATTTATTTAAATTAGGTACTCCATTATCCCAGTTGGCTGGGTCGGTATAATTCATGTTATTTGCTGCACCCGTCCAGGTTGTTACAGAGGGCTGCGCTACATTTACGCCGCTAAATACACTAATAAATAGATCATCTTTTATGCCAGGGTTAGTATTGGCAAGCACTGCTGTTTTTACAATATTACCAAATGTAGCCGTAGCACCGTAATAACCAGCTAGTACTGTTTTACCAGTATTAGTAACATCTATGGCAATAGCATTACCTGTAAAAGTATTTGCACCACCGGTGGTTTCAAATGTATTTGCCCACAATACATCGTAAGTTGCAGGGTCGTACTTTGCAACAACGTTTAAGCTTTTGTTTGCAACATTCGGATTTTGAAAAGTATAATCACCAAATGATTGGGTATAGCTTGTGGTTGCACTGCCTGGCATTGCAGTAATACAATAAAAAAAGCCATTTTTAAAATAGGTACCATTACCAAATGATATAGGTGGCTTAAATAATGATTTTGTAACCTTACCCAAAGTATCTAATTCGTAATAAGAAGCAACTGCAGTAAGCGGTTGGTTGGTGCCAGATATGCCACCATATATGTAAGGATTTTGTGCCGATAAATTTACTAAAATGAAATATACTTTATCATTGCTGCCAACAAAACTATTGACCCCTGTGGGGAAACTCGGATAATTTCGCAAACTATCTATCCACCGCACATTGCCATCTTTAGTAAGCGATACCATGCAAGCAGTGTTATTAGGGTTAGTAAACGTTTGCCCACCTATTGTTTCTGAGCCATTTGCCGCACCTTGAAAACCAAATAAGCTGTAATAAATATTGCCTTTGCTATCTAAAAAATTAGTGGTGCCTTTGTTGTGGGCTACAGGTATTGCACTACCGGTGTTTTGGGTAGTCCACAATATATTGCCTGTTAGTTTATCTAGTTTATGCACATTAAAAAAACCAGGCAAAGTTTCCATGGCTATGGCATTACCATCTGCATCTATATTTAAACCTACAGTCTGATAAAGTAAAAGTTGTTTATTCCATACAAAATTGCCTGCATTGTCATATTTATCTATATACCCGTTGCCTATATTATTGGTAGTTGTGGTGGTGGACTGACCACCTCCTACAAATATATTTCCATCGGCATCTACAATTATACAGGTACTTGATTGTTGCAATACAGTTGCGGCACTTGTACAAGTTTTTAGCCATAGCAGGCTGCCTGTACTATTGTATTTGGCTATGTAGGCATGATAATAACCGGGAGCACCTGTAATGGTAATGCCTTCCAGGGTTAGTGTTGCTATTAGCGCACCCGTTGCATAAATATTACCTGCAGCATCGGTGGTAATAGCAGATACACCTCTACCCATATCGGCAACACCGGTAGAAGAAGCCCACTCCCAACCTGAGCCGGTTTGAGCTTTTGAAGATAAAAAATTGAGCATTAAAGCAATAATAAATATCAATGTAAAAATCTTTTTCATTTTATAATTTTATTTAATAAAGCAAGGCTATAATTAGCTTATTTATATACCCACCAGAGGGTATATTTATCTGCATAGCGTTTTAAATGCCAAGCGGTTATCGCACCCACCCGAAGAATATTTTTTTGTAGTAGTATCAACTATATGCTTGATAAGCTGTAGTTGATAAAAAGTTTGCAGTATTAATTGCAGCGGGTTTTAGGCTGTAGGTGGCTACTTTTTATATCCTTAAAAATCCTGTAACCGCTATTTAAATTGTGCTGCCCTACCGCTAATTTAAGGATTTGAATATTTGCCTTTACCTCATCTTACCCCTCTTTAAAGGCTACCGTTAGTACACAAGCAGGATGGAAACGCTGATTAAACGGATTGAAACGGATTTGGCTGATAACACCTTACGCACTTTATTTTTAAGCATAGTACAGGTATAGTAATGATATAGTAAGAAACGGTTTAGCGTATTTCTTCTACTAAAAATGAGTTGGACTTTTTGTAAAAGAATAGGAAGGAAAATCAAGAAATCCGTTTAATCTGTTTTGATCCGTTTAATCAGCGTTTCTATTTTCTAGCCAAGATGTGTCCTAACGGTAGCTCCAAAGGAGAGGAAAGCTGTTAACTTAACGGCATTAGTTCGTAAATAGTGAAAGATTTACCGTATTTTCAGTACTAATTAGCTTATATAAAAGCAGATAACAATTTAAAATACTGCTAAGCCTAATATATTGGATTTTACCTCTTTACTCCACAAGTGTATAAAAAGCATAGATGTTAAAAAACTTGCCGTTCATTTTTCTTTTTTTCTTTTCATTCAGATCGTTTGCACAACAACCCCGGCAATTAATAGATTCCGCTCGCTTTTATAAAAATAGCAACTACACAAAAACCATCGCCCTGGCACAATCTGCCTACAAAGAAGCCCTTTTAAATAAGCAACCGAAACTATTAGGCGAAGCAGCATATTTAACAGGCGTTGGAAATTATTTGAGTGGAAATTATGATGAAGCTTTACGTTGGTATTTTGAGGCTGAAAAAGTGTACACCAATTTGGCGGATACAAAAGGGCTTACAGAATTATATGCGGATATGTGTGTGATGTATTTAAAATTAGGCAAGTTTGAAGCTGCTGATATTGTCATAAAAAAAGCGATTGCTTTTTCAACTGCTGCAAAAGATACCTCCCAGCTTGCAACCACGATAAATAACAGAGGATTAATATTTTCAGACAAAGGGCTTATTGATAGCGCTATATATTTTTTTACCTCAAGTTTTAATTTATACAAAAGCATCAATAATAAAAATGGTATGGCTTATAGCCTTGATTATTTATCCTCTGCACAGTCTGACAAAGCAGATTATAAAAATTCTTTGGCCTCGCTAAATGAAAGCATAAGACTGCGAAAGGGCTTAGGCGATAAAACAGGGGAAGCACTTGCAACAAACAATATTGGAGAAATATACCTAAAGCAAAAATTGCTCAAAAAAGCAACGTTCTATTTTTTAGAAGCGATTAAAATGGCTCACCAAATAAACTACATAGACCTTGAAATGTATGCTTACAACATGCTATCGCAAACTTATGAACTACAACATAAATATCAGGAAGCTTTTACAGCCCAAACGCAATACATAGCATTAAATAAAAAAGAACAAGACGAAAAAAAAACAAAGGTTATTGAGGAATTGCAAACGCAATACGAAACAAGTAAAAAAGAACAACAAATAAAATCTCTTAGTTACCAAAGCACAATACAGCAACTTCAAATAAGCAAAAAAAATAGTGTCATTTATATAATTGCTACCGGTTTTTTATTGGCACTATTTTCAAGCTGGCAGTTCTATAAGCGGTATAAGGCCAGGCAGGAAAACAGGTTAAAAACAGCCATTATCCAGCAACAGGATATTGCATCTAAGGGTATTATAGACGCTGAAGAAAGAGAACGTAAACGGATAGCAGGCGACTTGCACGATGGTGTAGGGCAATTATTTTCGACCGTAAAGATGAATATGGAAATACTGGCAGAACGATTTTTGGCAGTACAGCCCGATGCCAATATTTTGGCAAAAAAAACATTGGCATTGATAGACGAAAGTTGCGCAGAAGTTCGTTCTATTGCTCACCAGATAATGCCGAACGCTTTAATAAAAAGTGGGCTGGTATCCGCTTTAAGAGATTTTATTAATAAGATACCCTCTGATAAATTAAAAATTTCAGTTGAAGCAAATGGGTTGGATGAGCGATTGGAAAATAATATGGAAACGGTATTGTACAGAGTAATTCAGGAAAGTGTAAACAATGTAATAAAACATGCGCAGGCTACAGAATTAGATATAGTACTGCTTTGCGATGCTGAAGAAATTACAGTTTCCATAGAAGACAACGGCAAAGGGTTCGATATGAAAGACGCACTAAGTTTTACTGGCATAGGCTTAAAAAATATGGCAAGCCGAATAGAATTTTTGAAAGGCAGTTTCGAGGTATCTTCCAAGCAAGGAAAAGGCACATTGGTAGCTATACATATTCCGATTGTATGATTATGGAAAAAATAATTACAAAAAAAGTCTTTATTGTTGATGACCATCAGATGATAATAGATGGTATAAAACTAATGATAGAAGGCTTACCTCAATTTTGTGTTGTAGGGGAAAGTAATAGCCCATTATTAGTGGTATCATTGTTAGAAAATCTTTCTGTAGATATTTTAATAACAGATGTAGAAATGCCTGGTATGAGTGGCATAGGGCTAAGCCGTGCAGTTAAAAAGTGTTATCCTTCCATAAAAATACTGGCACTTACGGCATTTAACGAGAGCCAGATAATTACCGAAATGATTGCTGCCGGCATATCGGGTTATATTATTAAGAATGCGGGCAGGCAAATACTTATAGAAGCATTGAATACAATAGCTGATGGTGAACAATATTTTGGGCAAGAGGTAACACTGGAACTTGCAAAGTCATTTCAACAAAACAAAGAAGAAGTAAAACTTACCAATAGAGAGATCGAAATTATTAGGTTTATTGAAAAAGATATGACTAACAAAGAAATTGCCGCGACACTTTTTATAAGTGAACGCACTGTGGAAACTCATCGAAAAAATATTCTTTTTAAAACGAATACCCATACTGTTATAGGCCTGCTTAAATATGCTTATGAAAGAAAAATAGTTTGATTTTTTTAAGTTACCCCCGGTTGATCGGGTAGCAAGCAAGGATTATTTCCTTTACTGTGCTCTCATACAATCGTACGTTCCATTCGGCATACGGCGTTTTGCTAAAATAATGTTTCCTGCGTTGCTTCGGTTACTGGTTAGTAGGTGTTGGCGAACACTACATAACCCTGACTTTTAAAATAGGCATTATTGAGTGTGGTACACAAAATAGGGCTGTGGGCAACTGCTGTTTAAATTCTAATTATTGTAACAGCGTGCTTATCATTTATCATAGCTTATTTGCAAATATTCCTATAAACCAAAACGACAAAATAAAACAATTACAAGTTTCATTTTAGCCACAAGTTTCGAAGAATTTCATCTACTTAAAGAAGGTTTCATTACGACACTAATGTATTGAACTTTGAGCCTATGTGCTGCCTTGCCTGCTTTTGAAACGCTTCTGGTGTTTGGCCGGTTTGCTTTTTAAAAAATCGGCTAAAATAGGGCCTGTCAGAAAATCCAAGGTCATAAGAAATTTCTTTCAACGTATTTTCACTGTGGATGATTTTTCTTTTTGCTTCCAGTATAATCCTGTCGTGTATTATTTGCATACCGGTCTTATCCAGTTTCTCCTTTAATATTTGGTTGAGCCTTTTAGAACTAATACCCAATTTGCCGGCATAAAAATCAGTATTCCTTACCTGTTGGTAATTACTTTCCAACAACATCAAAAATTCGTACACTCGCTTTTGGTGAATGTCCTGCCCTGTAAAATCATACTCTTTTACCTGTATCAATTTTAAAAGAAAAACTTTTAGCAAGGCCTTTACCAGTACAAAACTGTTATCCGCATTTTTGTATTCAGCATTCATAAGTTTGTAAACGGCACCAAGAGTAACAGCAGCTTCCGCATCTAAACGCAGGCACGAAAATTCTCCCTGTACATTAAATATTTTAAAAAGGTCTAGCAAAAATTCTTTATCCTCGCCTTCCAATACTTCCCTTTTAAATGAAATAAGCTCGCCGTTTTTACCGGCCTTATTTAACTGGTGAACGCGGTATGGAGGTATCAGATATATCCAGTCTCCTTTTACCGAAAAAGCGGGGTCTTTAATGGCATGAAGTGCATCTTCATTTTTTAACCAAACAATTTCAAAAAACTCTTTTCTATTGGGGTCGTTTAAATAACTGGGCGGACAACTATGCAAGTTCCGGATGTAAATAACCGACTTTTCTAAGGTAGATTCTACTGGTGGATTCATCATATTATAAAGGTAAACCCTTTTCAAGATGCGCATGGCACTTTAAAGAAATTATAGTGGACTATTCGGAAATACCGTTAAAAATGCTTTAGTAAATTAACATTTATGATTCAAAATTTCCAGATAGTCCCACACAATGTGCCGATTGTATAACTACGGAAACATATAACCAGGCTAATTTTACATTTGACAATTAAATAATACCGAGAGGCTAAAATTTAAAATGACCATGGTAGAAGATAATATAAAATTTTATACAGGGGCTTCAGCTATAAAACTGCAGTTGGATAATATTTTGAAAGAAAATATTGATCTGGCAAGCAAAATAGATTATCGCCAAATACCTGCTTTAATCACAGCAATTAATAATGCCAACCATATTTTTATTATTGCCGCTGGCCGTTCGGGGTTTTCAATGCGGTCGATAGCCATGCGTTTAATGCACCTGGGGCTAAAAGTATTTTTTGTTGGTGAAACTACTACGCCGGCAATTGCCAAAGGCGATCTTTTAATTGCTGCATCAGGTTCAGGCACCACAAGTACAATTGTAAGGGCGGCTGAAAAATCTGTTGGTGCAGGTGCCACTGTGGTAGCCTTAACTACCAATGCATCTTCACCATTGGCTGCATTGGCAAAACATATCATCATCATCCCGGCTGCAGAAAAACAGGATCATGGCCGTGAACTTTCAAAACAATATGCAGGCAGTTTATTTGAACAATTTTTGCTTTTATTATTAGATGCAGTCTTTCAATCGCTTTGGAAAATTGATGGCACACCAGCAGAAGAATTATGGAAAAGGCACGCAAACATGGAATAACATTTAAAAAGTAAATTTAAAATAAAAATCAAATATCATGGTAAAATTACAAGTTGCAATAGACCTGTTAACAACAGAAGAAGCATTGGCATTAGCCGCTAAAGTAGCGCCTTATGTAGACATTATTGAACTGGGAACCCCGTTAATTAAAAATATGGGTTCGGCAGTTATAACCGCTATGAAGCAGGCACATCCTGATAAATTGGTGTTTGCCGATTTAAAAACTGCAGATGCCGGCGAGCTTGAAGCAGATATTGCATTTAAGGCCGGAGCTGATTTAGTTACTGTAATGAGCACCGTTGGTAATGCAACAATTATTGGCGCAGTTAAAGCTGCAAAGGCACATGGTAAAGGTATAGTTGTTGATACTATCGGCAACCCAGACCGTGTTAAACGTGCCCAGGAAGTAATAGGATT
>Ga0123336_10004379_pt1 | contig 11506 bp, 3 predicted proteins | sample SSSSmetaG_FD_96466 | JGI IMG/M metagenome (GOLD analysis project Ga0123336, IMG submission 96466) | Glacier valley bacterial and archeal communities from Borup Fiord, Nunavut, Canada, to study Microbial Dark Matter (Phase II) - ​SSSS metaG | ecosystem: Environmental > Aquatic > Freshwater > Ice... | reverse complement strand
ACGCGTCCGACCGCTCCGGCGACAATTGCGCTTTAGGCTGTTAGAAAGCGAGCCGGGTTCCAAGCGAGACGGTGTGCCCCGCATCGCCGCCCGTGAACTCGCCGCGATAGCTGCCGTAGAGCGACAGCGGAGCGCGCAGCCGCCACGAAAAACCGGCACTGGCACTGCCGACCGTCGCCCGGACCGTAACGCCAGGAACGGTGAAGTCGCTGCTCGCACCGGCAAACGCAGCGGTCGCGAAGCGGTCAAGCCCGGCGAATTGGTGGCGGACGCCGACCGCGACCCAAGGCGTAAAAGCCCCCGGCGTGGCCGACAGGCGGAGCGCGCCATCGACGAAATCCGCGCTTTCGGTTCTGCGCGCAACAGTTAGAGCGAAGGCTGCGCTGCCGGTTTCGGCGACGGCGGCGCGCATCGTGGCGACGTGCGTCAGTCCAATCTCGGGCCGCAAAACGACACCACCGACCGGCGCGGCATATCTCAGGCTCGCGTCGGCGATGAAGCCGTGGAGCGCGTAACCGCCGTGGGTCGCGGCCCCGGGTACTGCGCGCGTCGTGCGGGCGTCGCTGCCGTCATAGGCAAGCGTCACCGCGGCGCTCAGCGGACCACGTCCGAAGGTGGCACTAATGCCGGCGACGATGCCGTCGGCTTTCGTCTGCGCACTCAAGTCGGCGATCGACTGGCTGGCATTGATATAGCCACCGAATGCCGCGAGCGTCGCCGCGCCATGCGCAACGCCAATCCCGCCGAGCACACCGCCGCCACTGACATCGGCGCGATTGACGCCGGTTGCTGCGTCGCCGGGCAACCGTCGCCACTCGCCGATGGCCTGAACGAAGGTGAAGGGGCCGTTGCGCACGGGCACCTCGTCGCTTGCCGTGCGCAATGCCGCCGATAACGACAGCCCGTTTTCGGTGCCGATGCGGCTGGCGGAAGCATAGGCTTCGGGATTGAGGCGAGCGAACGCCGCGGCGTTAGTCGAATTATCGGCCGTCAATAATAACGGCACCGCTGCCAGCAGCGCCGGGCTCGGCGAGTCGACGAGGACCGAGTTGACGTAGGTCACGGTCCGCGCGACCTGCGGCGACAAGGCCGGATCGCTCGCGAACTGACCGAACAGCTGGAGCCGGTCGGCGGTTTGGCGAAGGAAGCCAAGGACGGTCGTCGACCGGCTGATCGTCGTGAAGTCGCCACTGATCCCGCCGCCGGCGACGATGAGATCGAGCGGTGCCCCCGGCGTAAGCGGCCGCACGCCCGTCAGCGTCAGCGCCGCACCAGGAGCGATCGTTACCGACCCCGACACCAGCAGCTTGTCGCTGACAGTCGGCGTAAACTCGAACAGCGAATTCGAGCCGGCCGCCAGCGCGACCGACCCGGTGACGGTCATCGTCCCCGGCGATGCCCCTGGCGAAAGGATGCCGGCGACGGCGATGTTGCCGACCACGGTTCCGGCGCTGCCGAAGGTCGCACCCGCCGCGACGTTGATCGCGGTCGCCGTGATGATCGACCCCGCCCGCCCGATCAGCCGCCCGGCGTTGACGTTGAGCGTCCCGGTGGTGACGTTTCCCGTCAGCGCGGCGACGCCCGCATCCTGCCGGATCTGGTCGAACCTGGTAAAGCGGCTAAGGTTGAGTTCGTCGGGCGTCGTGTCCGATCCGGTAACGGCGATGGCGATGGTGTTGCTGCCCGCGCCCCCGTCAACCGTTCCGCCGAACACCGCGCCGTGCTGAACCACAACAATGTCTTCACCACCGCCGAAGGTGACGTTGCCGCCAATCGGTCCGGCCGCAGTCAGGCTGTTGCTGCCATTGGCGAAGCTGATCGCACCAGCGATGGTGCCGCTGTTGAAGACGCTCGCGCCATCGCCGCTGAAGGAAACCGGCCCGGCTACGGTTCCGCCGTTGCTCATTGCGCCGGCGGCGGTGAAGGTCACCGGTCCGGCAATCGTTCCGTTGTTGCCGATGGTCCCGCTGCCGCCGAAGGAGACAGGACCAGCGATCGCTCCTGTGTTGATCACCGCGTCGCTGCCGGTGCCGAGTGCGAGGCTGGCGATCCGCCCGCTGTTCCACACCGTACCGGTCCCGTTGCCGACGACCACCGCACCGATCGAGCCGCTGTTCGTCACGGTGACCGGGCCATTGCCCGCGGTCACGCCGGCAAGGTTGCCGGTGTTGGTCAGCCGGTCGCTGCCGTTGCTGAGCGCGATATTGCCGATGATGGTGCCCGCATTGATCAGCGTGTCAGACCCGTTACCGAAGGCGATGCCACCGGTGATCGTCGCGTAATTGGTGATAGCGACATCGGCGTCCCCGGTCGTGATCGTCACTGGTCCCGTGGTGGACAACGTCGTCCCGGCGGCCACCGTCAGCGCGGTGCCGGTAAAGTTCAGCGTCGGCAGGTTGAGCGGTCCGGCGGCGGTGATCGTTCCGTTGCCGGTCAGGATCGGTGGCGCGAAATTGACGAAGTGGTCGAGCGATGCCTGACTGAGCGCACCACCGGCGGTCGTGTCGAGGATCAGCGTATTGCTCCCCGTACCACCATCGACCGTCCCGATCACGGTACCGCCGAGCGACTGGACGAACGTGTCGTTGCCATCGCGCAGGAACACGTTGCCCGCGATCGTTCCATAATTTTCGACGCGGTCGTCGGAGGCGCCGAGGTCGACCGAACCGGTGATGACCCCACCGGCAGTATTGATCAAGGTATCGATCGAACCGACCGTCTGTATCGCCCCGGCGAGATAATTGTCGGGTAGATTGGCGAAGCTGTTACTCGGCAAGAAGGCGTTAGAGGAAAGGATCACGCTGCCCGTACCGCCGGTGATGGTCCCCGCGTTGGTGATCGATACCTGCGTCGCGGCCGCGAGCAGGGCAACCGACCCGCCGCCGGCGAAGACGCCGGTGACGGGGCCACCCCCATTGCTGGCCGTCGCCACGCCGTTGGCCGAAATCACACCGCCGGCTGAGTTGGCAATGGTCACCGTCGATGCGCCATCGCTCTTTGCCGCGGCGACCAACCCGATCGCGGGCACAAAGTAATCGGGGACGCCGCTGGCGGGATTGCCGCTGTAAACGTAACCGCCACCGTCGCTGCGGATCGTTCCGCTATTGATCAACGTGATGGTGGCCGCGGGGCCCCCAACCATCGTTGTCGTCTGCGGCGCGGCGGCAGTGCTGGCGAGCGAGAGACCGATGCCGGCCGGTGACGTAGCGACAATCGTTCCGCGGTTGGTGACCGTCGCCGTGCTGCTGCCGACAGTCGACGTGGCAATCCCTGCCAGCGCTTCGCCGACGCCGGCAGCCGGCGAACCCGCGATCGTCCCGCCGTTGGTGAACGTTGTCGCCGTCGCTGCCGCCGTCAGCGAAACGCCGCCGGCGATCGTCCCGCCATTAGCGAAGCTGGCGCTGTCCTGGTCTGCCTTGGCAACGATGCCGGTTGCAGGATCGACGACCGACCGTGGGTTGACGTAAATGTCGACGCGCCCCGTCCGACTGCCACCGCCGTTATTGGCGAACGCCAGTGTTCGCGCCGTCGCAAAGATAGAAAGGCGATCCGCGATCGTCCCGCTGTTGGTGAACGTGACCGAATTGGCCTCAGCATTGCTGCCACCACCGATGATGATCGAGTTGATTGCCGGATACCCGATCCCGCCAGTGACGCTGTTAATTGCTCCGCTATTATCGAAGCCGAAGTCGTTCGCCGTCAGATGAATCGCGACAGGTCCGGTCAGAGTGCCGCTGTTGCCGATCGCCACGGTGCCGATGGCCGCCCCCCCGGCGGCGTCATTGAGCGTGACCGAATGGCCGTTGATGCAGTAGTGACACTGCGACGCTGCCCCCGTTATGGTTCCGCTGTTGGCAAAGTCGAACCGGTCCCCGGAAACGTCGAGCGCAACCGCCGATTGCCCAGAAGCAGCCGTCCCGATGGTCCCGTTATTCGTAAAGCTGCGCGCCGACCCGATAACGCCATCAGCCAGTGTTGCCTCATTGGTAAACGCAAGCGTCGAGCCAAGATCTGCGAGCGTTGTCGCCATGCCAAGCCGGACAATGTTCCCGTCAGGATTGTAAGACATCGGATCAAAACCGTAGGCGGCGGATACGTTGGCCTGATTGATGATTTGACCGTCGCCGAAGAAAAACGGTGCGGTCGTGATACCGGTGGGAGACGCGGTTACGGTCACGATCGTTGCAGACCCGGACGCGCCGATTCCAGCGCGCGAAAAAGTCATTGGCAGGAACGAATCGACGGCGATCGTAGTCGACGTGGTAAAACTCCGCGCAAAAGTATTGACGCCGCCGCCGCCGTCGATCGACCCGCTGACGCCCGTCGTCGCGCCCACCGCAACAAATAGATCGTTCCTATCGCCGAAGGTAACCTTGCCGGTGACGGTTCCGCCGGGCCGCGCCACGAACACACTGGGACCGGAGAAGCAATAATAGCTGGACGAGACACAGCCTAAGGCGACGTCGCCAATGATTGTCCCGCTATTGTCGATCGTCCCGGTGGTCAGCGCGATCGCCGTGCCGTTGCCGGTGATCGTACCGCCAGCGGCATTGGTCACCGTTATCGGCGAATAACCGACGCCGACGATTGCCGGACCGCCGGTGCTGACGAGCGAACCGGAGTTGGTCAGCTTCCCGCCATTCGTGTAATGGTCGTAGCGGATCGCCGCGCCGCTGGTGCTGATGGTTCCACTATTGATGATCGTCGCGGCATCGACGATTCCCGTGCTGGCGCCGCCGCCGGTGATCTGCGCGATCGCTCCCGAATTCGTCACATTGAGCGGATCATAGCCGAATTGTCCCGAAATCCCGGTCGCGCCATCGAGAAGGATCGTCCCGGCATTGGTCACCGTGCCGGCGCCGGCCACAGCGGCAAGGGTGCCATCGGTCGTGTCGCTCGCGCTGATCGTCCCGGCATTGGTGAAACTACTACCTGTTCCGATCGTCACGACCGGCGCGGCATAGCTGTATGGGGTGTCGTGAATCCCGACCAACGTCCCGTGGCTCGTCACCGTTATGGCGTTCGGCGCGTAGACATTGCCTGTAGTTAACGGGGTCGCGGTCAAATTAAGAACGGTTGAATTAGTCTTATTGAGATCGGCCGTCAGGTCGACGGTGCCGGAGCCAGCGAGGTCGACACCGGCGTTCTGCGGCGCCGGCGCGGTCAAGGTCAGCGCGGGACCGTTGGTCAGTTCGTAGCCGACGCGGGTGAACGGCGCGGGCAGCGCCACGCTGGCGCTCGTCGTCGCATCGACGCGGTAGCGGATCACCTCGCCGCCGCCGTTGCTCCCGCCGGTGACGGTGCCGGTGACGCCGGCGAACTCGCCCGGCCCGGTGTTGGTCAGGCTGGTGACGAAAGTGTCGCCGCCACTGCCCAGCACCAGACTGCCGTTGATGATGCCACCCGGCGCCGCAACGACGCGGTTGTTCGATACTGTGAAGGGGCTGGAAATGCCGAGGTCGACGTTGCCGTTGATCGTCCCCGCGTTGGTAAACTGAGCGGCGTAAGTACCGCCGCCGAAACCCCCGCCGACGCCGCCATTGATCACGCCCCCGGCGCGATTGTCGAGCCCGCCATAGGCATCGATAAGGACGCCGACCGTCGGCGATGTCACCGTCCCGCTGTTGACCAGGATAATCGACGTCGACGCACCGGCCTGTTGGCCGCTGATCGTGCCGGTGTTGGTCAGGATGTTCCCGACATTGCCCGACGCCGTGACGCCGATCCCGCCGGTCGACGTGATCGTTCCGCTATTGGTGAATTCCGCGTCGAACGCGCTTAGGGCTGTGCCGGTGGCTGTGATCGTCCCACTGTTCGAGCTATTGGAGGAAGACAGGTAAACCGCGGTGCCGCCGATGGCAGTGATCGAGCCGGTATTGACCAGCCCGAGCGCACCCGGAGTGACCGCGACGTTATTGCCGTAACCGGTGAGTGTCGCGGTGATTGAGCCGTTGTTGGTCAGGCTCGGTGAACTGTAATAACTGGTCGAAATCGCCGGTCCGACGGTTGCCAGCGTTGCGTTGATCACGACGGCGCCGCCCCCTGCCGAGTTGAACGACTGGTCGCCGAGATTCAGCGTTGTCGGCGTCGTGAAGCCGTTCGCCAGTGTCAAGGTTGCCCCGGTTGCAACATTGAAGCCGATCGTTGTGAAGTCGGCGATGGCCGCCAGCGGCGCGGCAATCGTCGTGTCGCGAGCGACCTCGAGCGTCAGCGTATTGTTGTTGCCGCCGGTGATCGATCCACTGACGCCCCTGATCGGGACGGCGGCGCTGCCGAAGTCAGCGACAACCGTGCTGTTGCCACTACCGAGATAGATATTGCCGGTGATCGTGCCGCCGCCGCTGGTGTCGATCCGCGTGCCGTACTGGGTTCCGGCGGCTTGTACGTCGCCGACGATCGCGCCGCTGTTGGTCAGGATCAGCGTGCCGCCGGTGGCGATCGCCGTCGAGCCAGCCGAGGAAATCGTCGTACCGGCGGCGTTGGTTACCGATAGCGACTGCGTCGAGCTCAGTGCGGCACCACTGCCGGAATTAGCGATCGTGCCAGTATTGGCGACGGACGCGATGTATAATGGATCGAGTGCAATCGTCGCCGCGACAGACGACGACCGAATCGTCCCGCTATTGCCCAGCGTGGTGCCATAGCTGGTGTAGCCGCTTGGGTGCGGCACCGTGATGGCGCCGATCGCACCGCCGTCGATCGTGCCGGCGTTGTTCAGCGCCGTCACGAACCCGGCGACGGCCCCGATCGTCCCGCTCGCCGCGTTGGTGATCGACAGAGAGACGTTCGCCGGGTCGGACGCGGCGATCGCCGTGCCACCGGTTCCCGTGACGATGCCGCTGTTGTCGAGCGCGATGGCGACGGTTGCGCCCGGAAAAGCGGGGTCGCCGGTCGACGTGATCGCGGTGATTCCGGCCAGCGTGCCGCCGCTGCCCACGGTGATTGTCGCAAGGCTTTGATAATAGTAAGCCGACGTAATCGATCCGGGAGTCAGGCGGATGCCGCTGGCGCTGCCGCCGTCGACCGCGCCGTCGATCAGCAGGTTGGCAGCGCCGCCGTAATAGCCGTCGCCGACGGGCGCGACCGTGATCGCATTTTGCGCGGACGGTGCCGTGACTGTCGCACCGGCTGAAATGACGACGGTTGCCCCCGACGTGTTGACGACAAGGCCCCCGGTTTCGCTATCTGAACACGTCGTTGTCGTATTCGACTGTGCGGGATTGGGGACGCAGTTGCCCCATGCAGCCGGCGCGGTGAGCAGGGCCACGATGCTGCAACCGACGCGCAGCCGCGCCAGATAAAACGACGCCATTTTGCCTGCCCCACCCCTCGCGTAAGCGCACCGTAACGGCTGCGGCAGGGGAAACAAGTCTTTGCCACCGAACATAATTTACGTTCGACAGGAAGAAAAAACGCGCGTTCCAAACCCGTCGTCTGTCGTTTCGTCGATATTTGCGCAGAGCTCAAATCCACGCTCGATCGATCGGCGGCCGGCACTGACAGATTACCGGCCCTTCAATAGACTAACGTCCGGCGGCCCTGCCGAGAATGACTGCAAGGACCAAACGCCGGTCGAACGACCTACGTGAATGAGCGTCTGCATTCGGGAGGTGCTAGAGCCATCGGGGATGACCGGATGTGGTCATGATTACAGCTTGACGCCGTAGCGTTCAAAGTCCGCACTGACGTCCGGGTCGATCTTGGCGGCAGCGTCAGCATCACTATCGAGCTTTGCCCGTTCGCCTTTACGCGCCCATGCTACGGCGCGGCCGAACAGTGATGACGGCATGTCCGGGTTCTTCGCAAACGCCCGATCGTAATCAGCTATGGCATCATCAAGCCGGCCCACGCACGGCGCAAGTTCTTCGAGCTCGCCGACGTCGAGGGCGCGGCGCGCAAGAAGAGCCGGCGCGAGTACGCGGGGCAGGTCTACCCGATCGCGCTGGAGGCGGTGCAGAAGCTCGACGCACTGTTCGAGATCGAACGCGCCACCAACGGGCATCCCCAGCCGAGCGCCTCGCTGTCCGCAAGGAACGGAACGCGCCGCTAACGATCGACCTCCACCGCTGGCTCACCGTCCAAGTGACGGCGCGCTACGCCCATCTCGACGATGCTAACCTGTCTGCCGCGATCCTCAAACTAGGCGACGTTATGGAGAAGATGACGGTTTAGTGCTGGCTCCGCGCCAAGTTTTGACGTGCTGCGATCGGTCATGCGGTGGCTACTTGACGAGCATAACCTATGCAGCGCTCCGCCAAAATGAATTGTCACACGATCAAAGCAACTCGTCATAGCAGATGCAGCGTGGCGGCACTGCGGGCGGTAGCACCCTAGCCGTCGCGGCCGCGCCGCCGATCAAGCCCATCCCCGCAACACCGCAAACAACCGAAATCGCGCCGTCTTCCGCGCCAACAGAAACTGCGACCGGCCGAGATCGCTAAACCTCAAACAGGGTCAGCGAAGCCCTGGCGGGAAGGCTCATGAATAAAGCGAGGCAGTCGATTACGGCATGCGGACTTATCGATTGGACCTTTAATTACGTAAGCGCGAGCCTGCTGCGGGTGGCAGTGAGATGAGGAAATCGTTATGGCGGATTACGAAGAGAATGAAGCTGCGCCGGATTGTCCGATGCATGTGCCGCCAACCGCCCGGTCGCTGCTCGGCCGCACCAACAAAGACTGGTGGCCTGATGCGCTGCCGGTCGAGATTTTGCATCAAAGCGGTGTATCGCCTGACCCGATGGGCGCAGACTTTGATTATGCTGAAGCCTTCCGGTCGATCGATTACACCGCACTCAAGGCTGACCTAACCGCGCTGATGACCGACAGCAAGAAGTGGTGGCCCGCCGATTACGGGCATTACGGACCATTTATGATCCGCATGGCGTGGCATGCGGCGGGTACCTATCGCACTGCCGATGGTCGCGGTGGCTCGTCAAGCGGGCAGCAGCGCTTCGCCCCGCTGAACTCATGGCCCGACAACGGCAACCTCGACAAGGCACGTCGTCTGCTATGGCCGATCAAGCAGAAATATGGCGCGCAGATCAGCTGGGCTGATCTGTTCATCCTCGCCGGGAACGTCGGCATCGAATCGATGGGTGGGCCGGTGTTCGGCTTCAGCGGCGGTCGCAAGGACGTGTTCGAGGCCGAGCGCGATACCTATTGGGGCGCCGAGGAACTGTGGGTCAGCCAGGGTGTGGAAACCCGCATCCAGCCCGACAAGCAAATGGATCTCGAGATGCCGCTCGCGGCGATTCAGATGGGCCTTATCTACGTCAATCCCGAAGGACGCGGCGGCAACATGGACGTCCTTCAGTCGGCGCACGATATGAAGGTCACGTTCGAGCGTATGGCAATGAACCATGAGGAGACCGTGGCACTCACCGCCGGCGGTCATGCGTTCGGCAAGGCGCATGGTGCAAAGCCCGCGGATACTTTTGGGCAAAGCCCCGAGTCCGAAGCCCTGCACACGCAGGGTCTCGGATGGCTGACCGACGCCGACGAGATCGGCAAAGGGCATATCACGACCTCGGGGATTGAGGGATCGTGGGTCCCCAACCCGACGAAGTGGACTGGCGATTATTTCCGGCTGCTGTTCAAATATGAATACGAGATGGTCGAGAGCCCGGCCGGTGCGCGCCAGTGGCAGCCGATCAATCCCGATGTCGAAGACATGGCGCCCGACGCACGCGACCCGAACAAGCGCGTGCCGACGATGATGACGACCGCCGACATGGCTTTGAAGTTGGACCCCGAGTTCCGTGAAATTTCGCTTCGCTTCCGCGACGATCAGGCAGCGCTCGACGATGCCTTCGCGCGTGCCTGGTTCAAGCTGACGCACCGCGATATGGGTCCACGCGCTCGCTACGTTGGACCTGAAGTGCCCGCCGAGGTCTTGATCTGGCAGGATCCGATCCCGGACGGCACTGCGCCTTCGGACGCTGAGGTCGCTGCCTTCAAGTCGGCGGTCGCTGCAAGCGGTCTTACCGTTGGCCAGCTCGTCAAGACGGCTTGGGCTTCGGCATCGAGCTACCGCAAGTCGGACCACCGCGGTGGTGCCAACGGTGCGCGTATCGCGCTTGCGCCGCAGAAAGATTGGGCGGTCAACGAGCCTGCGAAGCTCGCCATCGTCCTCGCGAAGCTCGATGCGCTTCGCGGATCGATGTCGCTTGCGGACGCGATTGTGCTCGGCGGATCGGTTGGGATTGAGAAAGCGGCGAAGAACGCCGGGATCGACATCGAGGTGCCGTTCACTGGTGGGCGTGGCGATGCGACCCAGGACTGGACCGATATCGCCAGCTTTGCGCCAATGGAGCCCAAGGCTGACGGTTTTCGCAATTATCTGGCGGCGCGCCAGGCGGTGAAGACCGAAGAACTGTTGCTCGACCGTGCCCATCTGCTGGGCCTATCGGCTCCCGAAATGGTCGTGCTCATCGGCGGTCTCCGAGTGATGAGCGTCAACCACGACGACCAGCCGTATGGTGTCCTGACCACGCGGCCGGGGCATTTTACGAACGACTTTTTCGTCAATCTGCTCGACATGGAAACGTTTTGGGAAGTGGTCGACACCACCGGTGACGAGCATTTCATCGGTTACGACCGTGGCGGTAAGCACAAGAAATGGCATGCGACGCGCACTGATCTGATCTTCGGCTCGAACTCGCAGCTGCGTGCGACCGCCGAAGTCTATGCCGAGCGAGGTCACGAAACGAAGTTCGTACGCGACTTTGTAAAGGCGTGGGTCAAGGTTATGAATGCGGACCGGTTCGATGTGACGGCAAAACCGCTGTCGTCGAACCGAGCGTCGTAAATCGACCATGCGGGTACGTCGCGGCGGGTGCCCGCAATCGTCTGCTTGCCGCGATGCGCGATTGATGCCGATCTACGGTGCGGGGGTGTTCGGCCCCGCACCATCTGGCATCACGCTGCCACGGCCCGGGTTGTCTAGCGGCGGCGGGTCATCGCCTCGACGAGATTGAAGCCGACAACCAGCGTCACCCATGATGCCGGTTCGTGAACAGTCGAGTCGATGCCGCCTCCGCCGGAAGCGAGGTCGCACCGAAGTTGTTGCTGGCCGTGCCGGCTATCCGAAACTTACTGAATTTGCATTTTAGTTATGGCTCAACATCAGTCTTGAGTAACGTCAATATCTCGAGATGGCCCCCGATCTGGACGACGGAACTTTTGCGCTCAAGACCGCTGCGTTTAGTCACAAAGTTCTGAGCCTAATATGTCTCTATTGGTAGTCTGCAGTCTAATAGCTTTGCGACTTATAATTACGAAAAGCCGCCGCCCGCACCTTGGGGGTGTTCGCCAAGAGCCGCCGGTCGCTTTGGAGTGTGAATAGGCGTCCAGAGCGAGACCCTACCTGCTCGTGCTAACATACCCAAAACGGTGCCAGAAGCGGCAAGGGTGGTCGAGATCGGCGCCGAGCGGACCTTCCAACCGATCTGCGATAGCGGCTTCGTGCCAACCACTTGCGGGCGGAACGGGCGGGGTCCCGCCTT